>Ga0164296_1000602_pt1 | contig 41963 bp, 11 predicted proteins | sample GEODES057metaG_FD_113533 | JGI IMG/M metagenome (GOLD analysis project Ga0164296, IMG submission 113533) | Dystrophic lake water microbial communities from Trout Bog Lake, Wisconsin, USA - GEODES057 metaG | ecosystem: Environmental > Aquatic > Freshwater > Lake | place: USA: Trout Bog Lake...
GCGAAAATTACCCCCACCTACGAAATAAATGATTTTAGTCCATGAAAATTGATTTAATGCTTGTATTTGTATATATGAGATAAATACAACCATTCAACATGACAAATGATACCAATGCCGATGCCAAGAACACTGTCGACCAAGATATTTTGGCATATATTGCTTCTCTGCCCGATAAACAACGTGTCGCATACGAAATCGCCCAACAACATTTGGGTACCTCTTTTACTGTTGAAAAAACCGTAGGATTTCTAAGATGGAAACGGCAACAGTCCGAGTCCATTCCCCACTAAATTGGGTCGTCGGAGTGTTTTATTTTCGGATCCTGGGCTTGGGCCTGGGCCCAGGCTTTATAGGACATGCGAGGATTACTACCAAACATGGCATCGTATTGTGTCGCAATGCGGGGTTCACGGTTTTTTTTGGGCGGTTTTTGTACCGGTTGCCAGTTATGGACATGCCCGACGTAAATGAATTTATTGGTCATCTTCTCTTTCGGCGGTTCTTGTGGCGCGTCGGCAACCGACGGAACCGTGACCGGATTTGATACCCCCCAAAGAGGGCTCATCCATTTTTTCAGATTATTATATAACCACATAAACATGGAACTTTTATTTTTTGCGGTATTATCGCTCACTTTAGTTGCCGTCGTCATTTTCGTCGACATTGACGACGTTTTTGATGCCGATTTAGAATAATCTTTGAATTTCGCGAATGGACCCCCTTTCACATTGATCTCCGGAATACCGTTTTTCTCGCGTTTCTTCTTCTTCTTCTTCTCTTCTTCGTCATTATCTTCAAAAAATACCGCGGCCAGTATAGAATGTTTACCTACAGGAACGGTCGCTTCATCCATATAAAAATCACGGCAACAGAACACCATCACATATTTCATGGCCACGGCGTTCAGTATAGCGTAAGGTATCCCCGTCTGGTCCGCATAATAAGCAAAACCGTGTTTAAATACATCATAATACATGTATACGTTTCCACGAGGGGTATATTCAATCAAAACCCGCCGCTTCCACGTATTTTCCAAACTATTTCCCGAGATAACCAACACATCATTCAACCGTTTTTTGTCATAAATTTCCGGTTCAATGTTCTCGGAAAACGTACGACCCGGATAAGGTTGTTCCAAGATCAACCCCATTTGCCGTTCATCTTGTTCGTAGGACTCGTTCAGTCTCCTCCGGTTTTTTTTAATGTATTCGAGAACCGGATCCACCGATTTCGTCAAAAAATGACTCCAGCCCAACCATTTTATCCACGACAAGGGTAATCGCGTGATCGTCCAATAAAAAATGCGTTTTTTATATGAATATAGGAGATGTTTCCATGTTTGCGTGCGATAAAACGCGGATCCTAACATGATGAATGAATATACCATAACACAACACATGTGTTTATATTTTTTGTTTCAAATGTTTCATCAAATATCGTTCAATCTCTTTGCCGTGTTTTTCTGTCAATATTTTTCGCATACCCAGCAATTTTTTTTTGTTCAAATCGCGTTGGGTTTCGTCGGCCTCCGGTTCTCGGGGTGATGTATAATAAAATTCCAACATTTTGCGCCAGATATCCTCAATAAACATGTGGATCTGATTCTCGGTCATTTGCTGCCATTTATTGGCAGCCCCAATGTGTTCTTTCGGACGCATATCCCCCCCTTCATGTTCAGAATCGGAATCGTCCGCCGCCGAATAAAATCCGAAAAGCCGTTTGGGTTTTCCGTCTAACACCGTGAGTGGAAGCATCATAGAAGAAGAATACTCCAAACAGGAATACACGTACTGTTTGAACCCTTCCAACACCGTGTGTTTGAAAACGACGTCCATATGCCCGGAATGAATTGGACAAATATGAATCCATTCACTCAGGGTATGCGTAGGTATATAACCGGGAATCAACAGGAACACCTTTTTATCGGACATGTGTCGAGTGGTCTTTTCGAGTTTGTCTTCTAAACTATGTATATAATTTTCCATACTGAGAATCGTCTCGCACATTTTTGTAACCACATCATCCAAATTTTCGCGACTTTCCTGATTCAAAAATCTGGAAATCCACTCAGTATTCATAGTACGTTATTGATTTTTTGTACAATACATTCAATAAAAAATCAATTTTATTTCAACAATCAAAAATAATTCGCGAGTTTTTTGTGCCGCTTGATCCGCTGATCCGCCTTTATGATATCGTGATTGGCACAAGGAGTCCGGATTTTGTTGTCCGTATTCGGTAAAATTCGTATGCCGTTTTCACGCTTTATTTTGATCCAAGATCCCTCTTCTTCAAACGGATATATGATGGTGGTTTTGACTTCATGATTTTCTTCGGGATATAATTCTTCCAATGTACGACACATTTGGGCAATCTCGGTTCGGGGAGATATTACCGGGCTGGAAGGAACACTGTTGTCCGGCGTGTGTTTAGAGCTGGAAGAAGGTGTATTTTCGGGGGGTGGCGGGACCGGGGCCGACGACAATGATGCGGCATTTGTACTACAAGGGGTGGGGGGTTTACACCAATAAAAACAGCTACAGAAAAACTGATAGATCTTTTTGAAAAAATTTTCCATGGTCGAGAACTGGACAAGGTATAATGTATAAAATTATTTTCTAAAACATACGATATATCACGTGTAAAATACAGTACTGTTGAAACATTCAGATTCGTAAAATTGAATTGTAAATAAATCAACATCAATTTATACAAAAAATGATGTTCATTTTGCCATTCTTACTGTGGGGTCTTTCCAATGTCCAATTGGGTCTCATCAACCGACTCATGATGCGGCCGGATCTTCCGGTGCGTAACCGACACTTGATTGAATCGGTATTGTATAAAAACTACGAAAGCTGGGCAATTAAAATTGGATCGAATTTCAAAAAACAGCATTATTACAAGTGTAAACACATTCCTTACCACGAAGTATCCATTTATTCCCGGATCGGCCTGTTGAATGCGATCCGCAGATATCATCCGACCAAGGAATCTGCTACGTTTCATTTGTACGCTATCCACCACATTCGCGGCGAACTTTACAAGGGTATGACAAATCTGTCACCAATCACAAATGTGTCGAAAAAACAGTTGAGAATGCGGGGTACAAACTATATGTATGCGGGACACAACAACGACGCTCTAGCCAACCAGGCCGTGGCCAGACCCGACGATCCTCAAGTACTCTGGCAACATATTGAAGAAACCGCGGATCCGTTTACCCGACGCTGTATTACCTACAAATTCGATTACGATTTCAATTCCATACGTAGCAATTTAGAAATTGCTCGTTTGATGGAGTGCAGTGAAGAACGGGTCAGATCGGCAATACTGAGGTATTTTGTCACACAACACATGGGTATTGTATTGGTGAAATCGACGCGGTCATCATAAAATCAAATCTGTTTTTCGAGAACCGTTTCTTTGGCCACGGCTCGGATGACCTTATTGTAATATTCGTCGCGGTTGCTTCCGGCCATTGAATTCCGGGAAATTGCCATACATTTTGATCCGATTTCACTGTCCAAATCCGCATGTTCAGGGTTCTCCTCTTTCCAACGAAAATACTGTATTAAACTTTTTCGGGAGACTTCTTGGATTGCTTCTTGGAGTTTTTGGGTATCTTCTTCTTTTTTCCATCGATCTTCTTCTTTGACGTACATAGTTTCGCGTTTCAGATCGGTACAGTGAATGGGCCGTTCGTACAAACTCATTTGCCGAAGGTTCTCAATCAAAATCTTGGAAATACCCTTGACGAACCCGTTCTCGGCATTGTTCTCCAAATCTTGGTTGGTCACCTGGATGTTTTCAATAAAATGACTTAAATTCAGGGCATCTTTACATTTTTCGTTCAAAAACAGCTGGATGTTGAACTGATTGTGATTGTTGTTATTATTGTGACTGTTTGTATGGGTATGTGTATTTGTATGGTTGTGGTGTCCACCGGAACTGTGAGTAAGCGCGGTTTTAGTCATTTCAATGATGCTGTTGGTTTGTTTGGTCTGTTCTTTGGTTTGTTCAATGACAAAATTGCGCAATTCTTGGTTCTCTTTGATCAAGAGTTTGACCATTTCGGAAGAATTTATGGGTTCGTTCACCGCGGGTCCCGTGATATTAGAAACCGTCTCGTCTTGAAACGTATTTAGAGTAATTGGAATACATTTTTTCTTGTGATATTTTAGCTTATAATCCTTGTTAAATTTTTGGTTACATCCGGTACATTGAAAAATATAATCTTTACTTAAATCTAAATTTCGTATCGAAATACGCTCAATATGTTTAGCCGTGTTCATATGTTTGTTCCAATCGGAGGGGTACTTACACGAATAATCACAAAAGTCACAGACATACTGCTCATAGTATGGTCTGGACTCGATTTTTTCTCCTTCGACTCGATTTTTTCTCCTAGTAGATTTTGGTTGTTCGGATTCCGAATCATCTGACACGATAACTCGGGCAGGACCCATTTTAGGACCAATTAATTGGTTCTCGATTTTTTCTCCTCCCGCCTCGATTTTTTCTCCTAAAAGTAGATTTTGATGCCTCCGAGTGGCCAAATGCCGGTCCAATAAATATTTCCACTTGAAACCTACATCACAAATTTCACATCGGTTTTTACACAAAAAAATCGACATAAATACTCTCGATAAATTGTCTTTATATGGGTTTTAAGGAGAAAAAATCGAGCCCCGGGTTCCGGAAATTTTTCAAAAATATTTTTTCATATTTTCATGAAAACATGTTTTGTTACCATACATGGTAAGGAACTTTACAACCACAAATTTTGAGTTTTAAAAAACAAAAAAACAAAAGGCGACTCGCAAAAAGTAAAAATGGACATTTTTAAAATGTCCAAAAAATTTTTTTTAAGAATACTTTTCCAACCCCCGAAAAACCTCCTGCTCGATAAAAATAAAATTCCATGAAATATTTTCATAAGACACCATCTGCGGTAAGCCCGGGCATTCATTTGTTTTTATCCACCATCATTTTATGAAAAATTTCCACGATTTCCTGCCGTTCTTCGTCGTGTACCTTGTAAAGCAGACCCAGGAGAACACTAATGGCGGATTTATAGTCGGATTTCATGATAAACCAATAGATGGCCTGTTTGGCATCCCGAATGAACTCTTCGCGGTCCATGGTCCGGTTTTCCAAATTTTCCAGGGAAGAAATCGTTTCCTCCATATAGGTGTTATACCTGGCAAATTATTATATTGTTATTTATTAAATATAATTCAATGAAAAACATGCCGGTATGTAAAGCCCCGGGAACGTTGGAGAACATCGGAGGAAAATGGTGGTGTATTGGCGAAAAAATAACCTCCAAATGGAAACATTCTAAATTGAACAAGACCAAGAAATCCCCCGCCAAAAAACGCAAGAATAAAACCGCCAAGAAATCTCAGAAATAGTACCGGCAGAGGTACCGACTGAAATGCCGACAATTACGTGTATACAGTTGAAAGGAAGAGCCCCAGGATTTAATAATACTGGTGAGGTAGGGATCCACTTCTTCAAGCTGTTTTAGGCCATTTTTGGGGGGATCGTCGAGCAAAAGTTCTCGAATAAGATCTTGATAAAGTATGTTATCGAAATGAAAGACCCGAATCTTTCCTTGAATTTTTTTCCCCGACAACAGTTTAAAAATGACTAGGGGAGAACCTATGTCCTCAAAAGGACAGAAATCCACGACAAAAACGTCGTTAAATTCGTTGTGGGGGTTCTCGAAATCCCCCTCCTTGAAGAGAACTACATTGTGGAGATTACACATGGGGGTGGCGTGGTATATCGGGGAATGCAGCACCTTGGTCGAGAACCTTTTAGAAAGCGCGCAACCCCAAAATGCCAAAAACATCAACAATTTCATATCTTAGTATGTAATTGTTATCACGACGATTTTACATGTTTTCCACACCGAAAAACAAATCATGGATTACTAAGTTTATCAATGGTTGCCTGCATGTTGTTTATTTTCATGGCAAGTATGGACAATAAAAAACTGTTTTTTTTTGAGTTCGTCAAAAATATTGACAGACTCTTCCTGAAGTTCGGCAACGTTCTCGTTAATCGCATGTATATCCGTCCGAACCGTGTCCGCGGCAGGTTTGACAGAAGGTACAATAATCGTGGGTAATTTGCTGGGGTTTTTTTGGGAGAAATGACGAGTAATTCAGGTTCTCGCAACGAGAGGTCGTTTTCCGGAGTATCCAACACGAAATTTCTGGGTGTAGTTCGGCCGTTGCTACGTTTATTTGTTGTATTTTTGTTGGAGTTGTCTAAGTGTAACAACGATTTCATGGTGGGTTTCCACTACAGTATTCACATTAAATTAATTTTACAAAATTAATCGTTGTGTTACTAAAGAACTCTACAAAGGTAACCATCATTGTAGCAGGATATCGCACACAAAAAATTATAATGTGGATTTTCGGAGATAATTACAATAGAACGCCTGGATCATTATATTTGTTCAAATTTCGGCACAACTTTGGGTTCTCGAAAGGGTGATTCAACAGCTGCAAAGATTAAGGGTCAACACATTCAATATTACATTTCCGGTGGTGGCGGTAACTGAAATATAACGGAAAGGAATCGCTCCGTACAAATAAAGATCGCCGGTAGATGTCAAATTTGTGGTATTGTAAGAAGGTATTACGATTTGTTTGGCGGCGTTGGCGTCGGTATTGTCGATAGAATTGGTATAGTTGTAGAGGACAGTACCTTTTTGGCCCAATATATTGGAACCGTAAACGATGAATCCTTCCCCGACCTGAATACTACCGATTTTGAACGTAGGGTCCGCACATTTGTTGTTTTTGACACGGTTGAAATCCCCCAAATCGAGCTGGATATAGTGTAATAAATCGATTTCGTTGTCAAGACCCGAATCAACGACAAGACCGATACCGTTCTCGTAGGAGGGCGTTTTACCCGTTCGAATATAAAGATTGCTTGGGACGTTCAAAGAATTGAAACCGTATACGACGAAATTACACTGTTGAGGTATGTTGTATACGACTTTGACATCCTGTGGGCCGGGAGTCAAGTTGGGGGTAATAAACGTATTCGTGTATTGCGTACAAACGCAGGCGGCCACAGGGCCGGTGGGTCCGGTCGGGCCATTGGAACCGTTGACCCCACCCTTGCCAGAAGGGCCCGTCGGACCCTCGGACCCACCCTTGCCAGAAGGGCCCGTCGGACCCTCGGAACCACCCTTGCCAGAAGGGCCGGTGGAGCCAGTCGATCCGGTACAACCCCGTTCGCCATCAGAACCCTTGTTACCTTTACACCCAGGTTGACCATCACACCCTTTGGGTCCACGGGGACCAGGTTCTCCCTTTTCACCGTCACAACCGTCTTGACCATCGCGACCATTTTCACCGTCACAACCATCACGACCATCGCGACCATTTTCACCGTCTTGACCATCTTCCCCATCTTTGCCGTCACGACCGTCTTCGCCGTCTTGACCATCTTTACCGTTACGACCGTCGCGACCGTCTTTACCATCTTTACCGTCGTGGCCATCGCACCCGTCTTGGCCGTCGCACCCGTTTTCGCCGTCTTTACCGTCTTCCCCGTTCTCCCCATCTTTGCCATAACGACCGTCTTTACCGTTACGTCCGTCGCGACCATCTTCACCGTTTTTGCCGTTCTCCCCGTCTTTGCCGTCTTTACCGTCTTTGCCATCGCGACCGTCGCGACCATCTTCCCCGTTTTCCCCGTCTTTGCCGTCTTCACCGTCACGGCCGTCTTTACCGTCACGGCCGGATTTACCATTTTTGCCATCTTCGCCGTCTTGACCGTCTTTGCCATCAAGCCCATTTTTACCGTCTTTACATTTTTGAATAATACATTTTTTGTCATATTTTTTACAGTGTTTATCCTCGTCGTTTCGGCGACTGTTTTGTTTTCGGGAACGACAATCGCGAGAAGTAAACGGGGGTTTGTAGCAATGATCAGAACCATCCTTTTGAACGCAGGTGTCTTTTGGCATAGAAAAATCTATACACTTATAAATGATTTTTGAAATCAAAGAAAAAATCATTTGTGGCTAGATAAATGCGGTGAGAAATAAAATTGTAATTACAATTTGTACTTTCAGTAACAAAAGATTGACGGACCGGGATCGGACTTTCAATTAATTGTAATAACAATGACTTTATCTTTTTTACAATCATCAGCGTCGTTTTGGCATTCATTATGGCATTCATTCACACATTTTGGTTTGGAAGTACAACGAGCGTGATAACACCGAAAACAGTTGCAGCGATCGTATACCTTGACATTTTTAGGACGACATGTAGTACATTGACAGTTTCGCCGTGATTCGCGTTCGAATACACATTTGTTACAATAACATAAGGACCGATAATGATCACACTCACGGTCACTTCTGGGCATTATTATAATAATGATGTATAAAAAAATGGCTAGATGTTTGGAGTCAAACCGTTGGAATTACAAAATTAATAGTAGATGTAAAATTGTAATAATACTCAAAATATGCGGGTTTGATGTTTCAAGGCTGTAAAATCACAGATCATAGACCATTTTAAACAACAAAACGAAGGAATAATTGGCAAAATTGGTGTTCAGTAAGCGACCGTGGTCATCGAACAACTGGATACGCAATTTTTGAATGTCGACGGGCCCAAAATAAATCCGAGGTTCCGTAATCAAATTGTAGTCGTTTTCCATCAAGGTCGCAAAATTCTGGGTTTTCAGAGAAATGCGTGCCAAAATATTTTCGTTCAAGTTGGTACTGTGGTAAGCCGTCAAGAAGAGTTTGTTGACATTGTGTTGATAATCGTCGATAGCTAAATAGACATATTTCATGGAAGCGGGTTGAATGGGGGTATCGGCAACATAATACGGAGAACCACAGTAAACCGCAGAAGTATATCCGAGATTCCATCCAATTTTGGTAGTAATATCCACATTGTCACGTTCTCCGTTGATATTTCGTCGAAAGTCTAATCCCAAACACTTGATGCTGGTTCCCAACGGTGTATTGTAGGCGGGTTGAATGGTAATCTTGCCGGAACCGGATCCGTCCGGACTGACATCCAACGCCAGATGAACGAAAGAAAACACACTTTCGGGCTCGGCCAAATTGCCGGCATCGTCTACGGGAGCCAACAATTCGTTGATTTTTTTCACCAATTCATGAGCAGTATAGTTACCATCGGGAACAATCACGACAATGTCGCTGTCTGTGACGGGACCATCGACGACAAATTGTTGACTGACGAAAATATACAAAAAATTGTTACCATAGGTGGAGGAAATACCGTAGAAAGCCAGAGGCATTTCCAACGCACTCAACTGCATGGAGACAACCTTGTTCAATCGTGTGGGTAACTGAACTGTAAAATCCGATGTTTTTGAAGAGAGATTTTCCCGAAAACGGGTATCAATGGTCAAATACTTGGAAACAATCCGTGTATTAAGGGGGTTCAGAGTACCAGCATAAAATTCACTGTTGACGGATTGTACGAATGTTTTGTTAGGATGGGACACCAGTTCTTGTTCACGGGAACCGGGTTCTTTGGAAAATGGCACATCCAAAGGGTCAAGTTTCCAGTTTTTGGGGATTTGTGTAGGCGCAATGTCGGAAGGCCCGAAACGCGCGACCAGAATCCGATCTTTGGCCAACTGTAGGAATTCAACGAGGTCGGATTTGAAACGAGGATGAATATGGCCACTGGAAAGTAATTGTTCTCGAATATAGGCTTCTTGAAAGTCCACATCTTTGGGGGCATATTTTTTTTTCAATTTAAAAAACTGTTCCAAATCAGAGACACTGTAATTGTTGATATCTAAATCAATATTGGACATAGTATATGATATATAAGAATATATGATATATGAGATAAGGACGCAGAAAATAGAATTATGGGATAAAGCTAATAAGAAATAAGCAGGTAGTTTTTTTTATATATATTTTTATATATCCACATATGTCTTCTGGCGACTATACAAATTTGAGGAAGACACGTCAGTTATACCAAGGTTCTGAGAACATAGGGACACCATGTTCTTCACAGAACATCATCAACAATGGGGGAGGAACGACAAATTCTTCCATGAATTATCGGATGGCAAGTTGTACAAATCCAATTGGGAGAACAGGTCCACCCGGACCGACGGGCGCTGGCGCACCGGGAGCACCAGGTCCAACGGGTCCAGCGGGAGCACCGGGAGCACAAGGTCCGGCGGGTCCGGCGGGAAGAGATGGTCTGGAAGGACCGCGAGGACTAGACGGAAGAGATGGATTGCCCGGTCCACAGGGGCCCGACGGAAGAGATGGGAGAGATGGGGCCCAGGGTCCGGCGGGACAGGCGGGTCCGGTGGGCCCCGCAGGACCAGCAGGTAGGGATGGAGTCATAGGTAGGGACGGCGCACCTGGTCCAACGGGTCCGGCGGGTATAGACGGCGTGATTGGGAGAGACGGGCGAGATGGTCCGACTGGACCTACGGGTAATTTCGGAGGAGTGCTGCTTAAAAGCATTATTCCGTATGCGGATAATGTAGTGGATTTGGGTTCTCCTACCGCGCAATTTCGATCAATTTACGTTTCAGGAAATACCATATATGTAGGAGGGGTACCGATAGGTTCAAGGGCGGGATCGGGTGGACTGGGTGGAATCATACAGCTTCCATCAGGAACCACCATTGGTGGAATATGTCCGGGTACAATTTTTATCAAAGGTGCCGTGTTATCTCCCAGTTTATTACCAATAACGGCGCAAGCGGGGGATTCATACATCATAGGTAAAGATTTGTATGTATGTGTAGAAAATTCTCCCCCTCCTTATGATCGCGATCCTACCGGTTGGACAAATATAGGTCAAATCGTTGGTCCACAAGGTATACAAGGTATAACGGGTAATACTGGCGAAACCGGTCCCAAGGGAGATACGGGTCCCCAGGGAGATACGGGCGCACAAGGATTCACGGGTCCCACAGGTCCCCAAGGTCCGATTGGTGTGACCGGTCGCGACGGTAGAGCCACCAATACCGGCGCAACAGGCAACACCGGTAGTACTGGATATACTGGACAAACGGGTACGACGGGTCCGACGGGTCGAACAGGTGCCACCGGTAGAACCGGTTCGACGGGTTCCACGGGTTCGACGGGTTCCACGGGTTCGACCGGCGCGACAGGTATTACGGGTTCAACCGGAGATACGGGTGAAACAGGAGCAACCGGAGATACGGGTGAAACAGGCGCAACGGGCGAAACCGGTCCCACAGGTGATACGGGTGCTACGGGTCCAACGGGATACACTGGTGCTACGGGTCCTAGAGGTCCACAAGGTATTCCGGGTACAGCGACGAATACAGGCGCAACTGGATGGACGGGTCCAGCGGGTCCTCAGGGTGTTCCCGGTTTTGCTACCAATACTGGAGCAACTGGTAATACTGGCGCAACCGGTCCGATGGGTAAAATGGGTTATACGGGTGCTCAAGGTATACCAGGAACGGCGGTAAATACGGGTGCTACTGGATTTACGGGTAGAACAGGTATGACCGGAAGTACCGGGTCAACCGGAAGTACCGGAGCAACCGGTGAAACCGGCGCGACGGGTGAAACGGGTACAACGGGTGCGACCGGTGATACTGGCGCTACTGGTCAAACTGGTGAAACTGGTGAAACTGGTGCGACGGGTGATACTGGCGCAACGGGCGCAACGGGTGTAACGGGCAGGACCGGCGCAACCGGGCGTACAGGGTTTACCGGATCAACAGGTATGACGGGTTCCACCGGTAATACTGGTCCAACCGGAAGAGTTGGACCGACGGGCGCCATGGGTCCTACCGGCGCACAGGGAATACCTGGAACAGCTACATTGACCGGGTCCACTGGATACGCAGGACCGACAGGTATGACAGGTATGACAGGTATGACAGGTGTAACGGGTATGACCGGACCCCGAGGTCCGACGGGTGCCTTGGGTCCTACTGGAGCACAGGGAATACCCGGATTTGCCACAAATACGGGTTCAACTGGCCAAACAGGGTTCACAGGTATGACAGGTGGAACGGGATCCACAGGTACAACGGGTATGACGGGACCAACCGGTGCGGTAGGACCTACGGGTGCGTTGGGTCCAACGGGTGCGCAAGGTGTACCGGGTTATGCCACAAATACTGGCGCAAAAGGTGACACTGGAGCGGTAGGACCGATGGGACCAACAGGTCAGAAAGGATTGGACGGAACGTCGTCAAACACAGGAGCGACCGGATCGGTAGGGCCTATGGGCCCAACGGGCGCACAAGGTGTGCCGGGAACGGCAACCAATACGGGTGCGGTAGGCCCGACCGGTCCGGCGGGATACATTGGGAGAGATGGCGCAACTGGTCCGACGGGACAAAGAGGTATAGACGGTATTATTGGCCGTGACGGTGATACGGGTCCGACGGGTCCAGCGGGATATGTTGGTCGTGATGGAAGTACGGGTGCGACGGGTCCGGCAGGTTATATTGGTCGTGATGGCGCAACTGGTCCGACTGGACAGAGAGGCGCCGATGGTTACATAGGAAATGACGGAAAGACGGGTATGACGGGCAGAACTGGTTCAACCGGCAGTACGGGATCCACGGGATTCACCGGATCCACCGGTCAAACTGGTCAAACCGGTTTTACAGGGTCTACCGGATCCACCGGATCGACGGGGTCTACCGGTAGAACAGGCGCAACGGGAAGAACCGGCGCAACGGGATCCACGGGTTCTACGGGGTCAACCGGACCCACTGGCGACACGGGGTCAACGGGTGAAACTGGCGCAACGGGATCTACGGGTGAGACCGGCGCAACCGGTGAAACGGGATGTACCGGAGCGACGGGTGAAACCGGTGAAACCGGATGTACTGGTACGACGGGTGAAACTGGAGCAACGGGTGAAACGGGTGCGACAGGATCTACGGGATCAACGGGATCCACGGGTCGTACGGGAGCAACGGGTCGTACAGGAGCAACGGGTCGTACGGGTGCGACGGGCCGTACCGGAGCAACGGGACGTACCGGATCAACTGGAGCAACAGGAACAACCGGAGATACCGGAGCTACCGGAGAAACAGGTTGTACCGGTTCCACGGGTGAAACTGGCGCGACAGGTATTACAGGTATGACGGGTGCTACTGGCGAAACGGGCTGTACTGGAGCGACGGGTGAAACGGGTGCGACAGGATGTACAGGTATGACGGGTGCCACGGGAGAAACAGGTAGTACTGGTGCGACGGGTGAAACGGGTTGTACAGGCGCCACCGGAGAAACGGGTGCGACAGGTTCGACGGGTTGTACCGGGGCAACGGGTATTACAGGTATGACGGGTGCCACCGGTGAAACCGGCTGTACCGGAGCTACCGGTGAAACGGGTGCGACAGGATGTACAGGTATGACGGGTGCCACGGGAGAAACCGGTTGTACAGGAGCTACCGGTGAGACGGGCTGTACAGGCGCCACCGGAATGACGGGTGCGACGGGTTCGACGGGTTGTACAGGTGCCACGGGTATTACAGGTATGACGGGTGCCACGGGAGAAACCGGCTGTACAGGAGCCACGGGTGAAACCGGTGCGACAGGCTGTACGGGTATGACAGGTGCCACGGGTGAAACGGGTTGTACTGGTGCCACGGGTGAAACGGGTTGTACTGGTGCCACCGGAATGACGGGTGCGACGGGTTCGACCGGATGTACAGGAGCCACTGGTATTACAGGTATGACAGGTGCCACGGGAGAAACCGGATGTACTGGCGCGACGGGTGAAACAGGTGCGACCGGTTGTACGGGTATGACAGGTGCCACGGGTGCGACAGGAAGTACGGGGGCGACCGGTTCAACGGGTTGTACCGGCGCAACGGGTCAAACGGGTGCGACGGGTTCGACGGGTTGTACCGGTGCTACAGGTGCGACGGGAGAAACGGGTTGTACCGGAGCCACGGGATCCACGGGCTGTACCGGATCGACCGGACAAACGGGAGCCACGGGATGTACCGGTTCGACGGGCGCCACAGGGGCCACAGGAGACACGGGCTGTACGGGAGCTACCGGTGCGACGGGGCAAACCGGATCCACTGGCGCCACGGGTTGTACGGGTGCTACAGGATCTACGGGTGCCACGGGTTCGACGGGGGCGACGGGATCCACGGGCTGTACTGGTTCGACGGGTGCGACGGGATCGACGGGATGTACAGGTTCGACGGGACAAACGGGGGCCACCGGTGAGACGGGTTGTACGGGAGCTACGGGTGCGACAGGGCAAACCGGTTCAACGGGTGCCACGGGTTCGACGGGCTGTACGGGATCCACTGGCGCCACGGGTTCGACGGGGGCGACGGGTTCTACCGGCTGTACAGGATCTACGGGTGCGACGGGATCGACGGGATGTACAGGGTCGACGGGACAAACGGGGGCCACTGGTGAGACGGGTTGTACGGGAGCTACGGGTGCGACAGGGCAAACCGGTTCAACGGGTGCCACGGGTTCGACGGGCTGTACGGGATCCACTGGCGCCACGGGTTCAACCGGACAAACCGGATCTACCGGCTGTACTGGTTCGACGGGTGCGACGGGTGCGACGGGACAGACCGGATCGACAGGTGCGACGGGTGCGACGGGATGTACGGGTTCCACGGGTGCCACGGGTGCTACGGGACAGACTGGGTCGACGGGTGCGACGGGTTCCACGGGTTGTACGGGTTCGACGGGAGCGACGGGCGCGACGGGACAAACGGGGTCCACGGGTTCGACAGGGTCTACCGGCTCGACTGGCGCAACAGGACAAACTGGATGTACAGGAGCAACTGGAACAACGGGTGAAACCGGATGTACAGGCGCAACAGGCGCCACCGGACAAACCGGATCGACGGGTGCTACGGGGTCCACGGGTTGTACGGGTTCCACGGGAGCCACGGGTGCGACGGGTCAAACCGGATCCACGGGATCCACGGGATCCACGGGATCTACCGGGTCTACGGGAGCAACCGGATCCACGGGCGCAACTGGAACAACGGGGTCCACGGGGTCCACGGGCGCAACTGGCGCAACGGGTCAAACGGGCGCGACGGGTGCGACAGGTTCCACGGGTTGTACGGGTTCGACGGGAGCCACGGGAGCCACGGGTCAAACCGGATCCACGGGGTCCACGGGATCCACGGGGTCCACTGGAGCAACGGGAGCAACCGGATCCACGGGAGCAACAGGGTCGACGGGTTCTACGGGGTCCACCGGACCCACTGGCGCCACGGGTCAAACGGGTGCGACGGGTGCCACCGGGTCCACCGGTTCAACGGGTTCCACAGGAGCCACGGGTCAAACCGGGTCCACCGGGTCCACGGGTTCCACGGGGTCCACGGGGTCCACGGGTTCGACGGGAGCAACCGGATCCACGGGCGCAACTGGGTCCACGGGTTCTACGGGATCGACGGGATCGACTGGCGCAACGGGTCAGACGGGCGCGACGGGTGCCACCGGGTCCACTGGTTCAACGGGTTCCACAGGAGCCACGGGAGCCACGGGTCAAACCGGGTCCACGGGTTCCACGGGGTCCACGGGGTCCACGGGTTCGACGGGAGCAACCGGATCCACGGGAGCAACGGGGTCCACCGGTTCCACGGGGTCTACCGGATCCACTGGCGCAACGGGTCAGACGGGCGCGACGGGTCAAACCGGATCGACGGGTTCCACAGGGTCCACAGGAGCCACGGGTCAAACCGGGTCCACCGGGTCCACGGGTTCGACGGGCTCGACAGGGTCTACCGGAGCAACGGGTCAAACGGGTGCGACGGGCGCAACCGGAACCACCGGTTCCACAGGGTCGACAGGATCGACTGGCGCAACGGGTCAGACGGGCGCGACGGGTCAAACGGGGTCAACCGGATCCACGGGTGCTACGGGCCCGACAGGCCAAACCGGTCAAACTGGCGCCACGGGACAAACTGGGTCGACGGGTTCGACGGGTTCCACCGGATCGACAGGTACAACGGGCACAACCGGAACCACGGGATCCACCGGATCTACCGGTCCGACAGGTCAAACAGGATTCACAGGAACCACAGGACAAACAGGATCGACGGGATCCACGGGTGCTACGGGTCCGACGGGTCAAACCGGTCAAACAGGTATGACAGGATCCACCGGTTCCACCGGACCCACGGGTTCTACTGGATCGACAGGTCAAACCGGCCAAACGGGAACCACGGGATCCACGGGGTCTACAGGTCCGACAGGTCAAACAGGATTCACAGGAACCACGGGCCAAACGGGTTCAACAGGATCCACGGGTGCCACGGGTCCGACGGGTCAAACTGGTCAAACGGGTATCACAGGTCAAACCGGTTCCACCGGACCCACGGGTTCTACCGGATCGACAGGTCAAACCGGTCAGACGGGAACCACGGGATCCACCGGATCTACCGGTCCGACGGGATCGACCGGTTTCACAGGAACCACAGGACAAACGGGGTCAACCGGATCCACCGGATCGACGGGCCCAACGGGTCAAACTGGTCAAACGGGTATCACAGGTCAAACCGGATCGACGGGTTCCACGGGTTCCACCGGATCGACAGGCCAAACCGGCCAAACGGGAACCACGGGATCCACCGGATCCACCGGTCCGACGGGTCAAACCGGATTCACAGGTATGACAGGTCAAACGGGTTCAACAGGAACCACGGGTGCCACGGGGCCAACGGGCCAAACCGGTCAAACGGGTATCACAGGACAAACCGGATCGACAGGTCCGACGGGTTCCACCGGATCGACAGGCCAAACCGGCCAAACGGGAACCACCGGATCCACAGGTTCCACAGGACCCACCGGTCAAACCGGTTTCACAGGTATGACAGGCCAGACGGGAACTACTGGTCCGACGGGATCGACGGGATCCACCGGAACCACCGGTTCAACAGGTATCACAGGCGCCACAGGATCCACCGGACCCACCGGCCAAACTGGAGCCACAGGTATCACGGGTCAAACCGGAACGACTGGGTCCACGGGTTCCACCGGACCCACGGGTCAAACCGGTTTCACAGGTATGACAGGCCAGACGGGAACCACCGGACCCACGGGAACCACCGGACCCACTGGATCTACCGGTCAAACAGGTATTACTGGTGCCACGGGATCCACCGGCGCGACCGGATTGACTGGATCGACGGGATGGACGGGTCAAACGGGACAAACGGGTCAAACCGGATCGACGGGATCTACGGGATCCACCGGGTCCACGGGATCCACCGGACAAACGGGCCAAACGGGCACTACGGGTCCGACGGGTGCCACCGGGTACACGGGTCAAACGGGTCAAACCGGTATCACAGGGTCCACGGGGTCCACAGGACCCACGGGTCAGACCGGCGCGACCGGTATCACGGGACAGACGGGAACGACGGGATCTACAGGATCCACCGGACCCACCGGTGCCACTGGTGCGACCGGACAAACGGGCCAAACGGGCACTACGGGCCCTACAGGTGCTACTGGGTCCACCGGTCAAACGGGTCAAACGGGTATCACTGGTTCTACAGGGTCCACGGGACCCACGGGTCAAACGGGTGCGACGGGTATCACGGGACAGACGGGAACGACGGGACCGACGGGTTCCACCGGATACACGGGTCAAACGGGTGCTACCGGAATGACCGGCCAAACGGGTCCTACGGGACAACAAGGTCCGGCTCAGTTCAACTTGACAACCACTGATACTACATTGATATTCCCGTCCGCAAATTCGATCAAAAAGACGGGTACAAACGGTGGCGCCGCATCGTATGCTTATACAGTTGAATCGTATCCTTATCAAAATACCTATGTAACTCTTCGAGTAAACGCCACAAGTCCAAGTGACCGACAGTTTGGTTTGTCCACAGGAAGTACAACCAGTATATTTTATGGTGTAAGTATACAAAATAGTAAAGTTGCGCTAGTATATTATGCGGGTCCCACGAATTATTCAACCATTTCAAATGTTACGGTAAGTGTGGGTGATATATTCACTATTTCCGCGACAGATACTGGGGTATTTTATTACAAGAATGGCGTATTGTTTTTCACCGCAAACAATGTGACAACGAATAGTTTGCGCGCAATATTTTCACTGTACAATCAATTTGAATTGATGGATTTAATTTCGTTTGGTTATATTGAATCGGGTCAGACTGGGTTTACAGGACAAACCGGTACGACAGGTACAACGGGATCCACCGGACCTACTGGTGCGACCGGTATGACGGGCCAAACCGGTCAAACGGGTACAACGGGACCCACAGGTTCGACAGGATCCACGGGTCAAACAGGTATGACCGGTATCACGGGATCGACGGGTTCGACGGGTGTCACAGGTGCGACAGGATGGACGGGCCAAACGGGTCAAACGGGTATCACGGGTTCGACCGGTTCCACGGGTGTGACCGGTTCCACGGGATGGACAGGCCAAACGGGCCAAACGGGTACGACGGGACCCACGGGATCGACGGGATCGACGGGTCAAACCGGTATGACCGGTATTACAGGTTCGACGGGTTCCACCGGTATCACAGGTGCGACGGGATGGACGGGCCAAACCGGCCAGACCGGTATTACGGGTTCGACGGGATCGACCGGTGTCACCGGTTCCACGGGGTGGACCGGACAAACGGGCCAAACGGGTACGACGGGACCCACGGGTTCGACAGGTTCCACGGGTCAAACAGGTATGACAGGTATTACGGGATCGACGGGTTCGACCGGTATTACAGGAGCGACGGGATGGACGGGCCAAACGGGTCAAACGGGCACGACAGGAACCACGGGTTCCACTGGTGTCACCGGATCCACGGGATGGACGGGCCAAACGGGTCAAACGGGTACGACGGGACCCACGGGATCGACGGGATCCACGGGTCAAACCGGTCAGACGGGTATTACAGGTTCGACGGGTTCCACCGGTATCACGGGCGCCACAGGATGGACAGGCCAAACGGGTCAAACGGGTACGACGGGTACCACGGGTTCCACTGGTGTGACCGGGTCCACGGGATGGACGGGCCAAACGGGCCAAACGGGTACGACGGGACCCACGGGAGCCACGGGCTCTACGGGTCAAACCGGTCAGACGGGTATCACGGGTTCGACGGGTTCGACAGGTGTGACAGGAGCGACAGGATGGACGGGTCAAACCGGCCAGACAGGTACCACGGGAACCACGGGATCGACCGGTGTCACCGGATCCACGGGGTGGACGGGCCAAACGGGCCAAACGGGTACGACAGGACCCACGGGAGCCACGGGATCAACGGGTCAGACGGGTCAAACAGGTATCACAGGATCCACCGGATCCACAGGTATCACAGGTGCGACAGGATGGACGGGTCAAACGGGCCAGACAGGTACGACAGGCTCGACGGGCTCGACCGGTGTGACAGGTGCGACAGGGTGGACAGGCCAAACCGGCCAGACGGGTACCACAGGACCCACGGGAGCCACGGGCTCGACGGGTCAAACGGGTCAGACGGGTATCACAGGATCGACGGGTTCCACAGGTATCACAGGTGCGACAGGATGGACGGGCCAAACGGGCCAGACAGGTACGACAGGCTCGACGGGCTCGACAGGACCCACGGGCGCGACGGGTTGGACCGGCCAAACCGGATGTACGGGTCAAACGGGCCCTCAAGGTTTGACGGGTGTCACAGGTGCCACGGGTTGGACCGGATGTACGGGTTATACGGGTCCACAGGGGTTGACGGGTGTCACAGGTGCCACGGGTTGGACCGGAACGACTGGATACACGGGTGTAACGGGTGATACGGGAGCTACGGGTATTACGGGAGCCACGGGTTTCACAGGATGTACGGGTTATACGGGTCCTCAAGGTTTAACGGGTGTCACGGGTGCCACGGGTTCGACGGGGTTGACAGGTTACACCGGCCCAACGGGTCCTAAAGGTGAGACGGGTGTCACGGGTGCCACGGGTTTTACTGGATGTACCGGTTACACCGGCCCTCAAGGTTTGACCGGAGTCACGGGTGCCACTGGTTGGACAGGAATCACGGGTTCTACCGGAGACACGGGATGGACGGGTGCGACGGGTATGACGGGTGAGACCGGAGATACGGGATGTACGGGGTCGACCGGACCACGTGGACTTACTGGTGTAACCGGTGCTACGGGTCGAACCGGATCCACAGGACCCACTGGAACCACGGGTCAAACGGGTCAAACCGGACCCACTGGTATGACGGGTATGACAGGTCAAACTGGAATGACCGGTGAGACGGGTGATACCGGTTGTACTGGTGACACGGGTTCCACGGGTATGACAGGTCAAACCGGAATGACGGGTCAGACGGGTGATACCGGTTGTACTGGTGAAACCGGACCAACGGGTGAAACGGGCTGTACCGGACCGACCGGACCTGCCGGAAGAGACGGTGATGCCACAAATACGGGTGCCACGGGTCCTCGCGGACCCACGGGTACAACTGGAGCGACAGGCCCACCCGGAGTACCTGGTAGCGCAGTGAATACGGGTGCGACCGGTTATACGGGTTATACGGGACCACAGGGAATTCAGGGTCCTCCAGGAACTGCGGTCAATACAGGCGCTACGGGTATGACAGGCGATACCGGTCCCACGGGTTTCACGGGTCCCACGGGTCCTCAAGGGTTACCTGGAACTGCGGCAAATACGGGCGCAACAGGTATAACAGGACAAACAGGCATGACCGGATATACGGGTATGACCGGTAGAACGGGATCCACTGGCCGTACAGGGTCGACCGGTGCGACTGGATCGACCGGATCGACTGGAGCAACAGGTATGACGGGCGCGACCGGAGCCACCGGCACAACTGGTCAAACAGGAACCACCGGAACAACGGGATCTACCGGACCCACTGGAACAACGGGTCAAACGGGTCGTACCGGAGCGACGGGCGCAACGGGTCAAACCGGCGCAACAGGTGAAACGGGTGCGACAGGTGACACAGGTGAAACGGGTGCCACGGGTGAAACAGGTGATACTGGATGTACGGGTGAGACAGGACCCACCGGTTGGACAGGCCAAACTGGCGCAACAGGTGTAACGGGTCCCACAGGTATGACGGGTCCACATGGTGAAACCGGTTATACGGGTGTCACGGGTTGGACGGGTGCGACGGGCCGTACGGGTGCGACGGGCCGTACGGGTGCTACTGGTCGTACAGGTGCGACGGGTCAAACGGGTTCTACCGGTACGACGGGTCAAACGGGAGATACGGGCGCAACGGGTGACACGGGTTGTACCGGACCAACAGGTATGACAGGTATGACAGGTGAAACTGGTGATACGGGTTGTACCGGTACTACAGGTACCACAGGAACAACTGGTGCGACAGGACGTACCGGATCTACCGGGCGTACGGGACCCACCGGACGCACGGGCGCAACCGGCCGTACAGGTCAAACGGGTCAAACAGGAACTACGGGACCTACTGGTGAAACCGGTCCAGCGGGTGAAACTGGCGCAACCGGTGTTACAGGATGTACGGGTATGACGGGTGAGACGGGTCCACACGGTGAAACGGGAGCGACGGGTGATACCGGCGCCACAGGTACGACCGGTATGACGGGTCCCACGGGTCCACACGGTTTGACGGGATATACGGGTGTCACTGGACGTACGGGAGCCACAGGTCGTACGGGGTCCACTGGCTGTACGGGTTCTACGGGTGCAACGGGATCTACGGGAAATACGGGCGCGACGGGTCCTGCCGGAGTTACGGGTGACACAGGTGCCACGGGAGACACGGGAGATACGGGTGAAACCGGTGATACAGGTGCGACGGGTGCCACGGGCGCTACCGGATTACGTGGTCCAACGGGTTTAACGGGAGCCACAGGTAGAACAGGTAGAACGGGATCTACCGGATCCACAGGCAGAACAGGCTCGACCGGCGCGACGGGTGATACAGGTGCGACAGGTGAAACCGGTGAAACCGGTGAAACGGGAGCTACGGGTTGTACCGGATCTACTGGAGCGACGGGTCCAAGAGGACCCACCGGTTTCAGAGGTGCTACTGGACCGGCGGGTTTAATCGGTTATACAGGACCCACTGGATTGGCGGGTCGCGACGGTAAGGATGGTACGGCGACTTTGACGGGCTCCACGGGTTATACGGGTTATACGGGTCCAGCAGGGCCACAAGGTTTACCAGGATTCGCCACGAATACGGGCGCCACGGGTGAAACGGGACCTCACGGCGAAACGGGATCGACCGGTGTAACTGGTGCTACCGGAGAAACCGGCGATACAGGTGCCACAGGAATGACTGGTATCACTGGCGCGACGGGAATGACCGGATCCACCGGATCTACTGGCCGCACAGGAGCAACGGGCCGCACCGGTTCGACAGGAAGTACCGGTCCCAGAGGTATGACGGGTGCGACGGGACCGTACGGGTTGACTGGCGCAACTGGTGTAACTGGTGCGACAGGAATTCGTGGAGCAACCGGTGAAACTGGTGCCACCGGTGATACAGGTGATACGGGTGCGACGGGTGAAACGGGTGAGACGGGTGCGACGGGTGAAACAGGTGATACCGGCGCAACCGGCACAACTGGATACACGGGCGCGACGGGTCGTACAGGTGCGACGGGTATGACCGGCGCGACGGGTTATACGGGAATGACGGGTTATACGGGAATGACGGGAGCGCGGGGCGCAACCGGATCCACGGGTGTAACCGGAAGAACCGGAGCAACTGGACGTACGGGATCCACCGGTATGACTGGGTCTACCGGAGAGACCGGAGAGACGGGTGCCACCGGTGAGACGGGTGAAACGGGTGCGACGGGTACTACTGGCGCAACCGGGCGAACGGGTTCGACTGGCCGTACAGGTGCTACTGGGCAAACGGGCTCGACCGGCGCAACCGGAGAAACAGGAGCGACAGGAGAGACCGGCGATACAGGTGCCACGGGTGCTACGGGTGCGACCGGATCTACCGGCCCCACTGGCCGTACAGGTGCTACCGGTGCTACCGGTGCCAAAGGAAGTACCGGTGCGACGGGTGTTACAGGATCCACGGGACCCACTGGTTCGACCGGACCCACTGGAGCAACTGGACCCACGGGCGCAACTGGATACACTGGTGCGACGGGTGTCACTGGACCCACTGGATCGACCGGACCCACCGGATCCACGGGATCCACGGGATCCACAGGTGCGACAGGTATGATGGGACCCACGGGTTCGGTAGGCGCAACTGGTGCGAAGGGTTTTACGGGTGCTACGGGTATGATGGGACCGACCGGCCCTGGTGGAAAAGACGGAACGGCATCCAATACCGGCGCGACTGGATACACGGGTTACACTGGACCTGCCGGACCTCAAGGTATACCTGGTGTTGCGGCAAATACGGGCGCGACAGGAGAGACGGGTGAAACGGGCCCGACGGGACCGATGGGACCTCCTGGATATGCTACGAATACGGGAGCAACCGGTGAAACCGGTGAAACCGGCGCCACGGGAGAAACGGGTGATACGGGAGCAACCGGTTTCACCGGTACCACGGGTATGACTGGCGCAACGGGTTCAACGGGAGCGACAGGAGCAGTTGGAGCAACTGGCGCGACCGGTGCGACCGGTTTGAAAGGATCCACGGGTTTTACCGGAGCGACGGGTGCCAGAGGCGCCACGGGTTCGACCGGCACAACCGGACCCACCGGATCCACGGGATCCACCGGTTCTACGGGCGCAACGGGTGAGACCGGAGCGACGGGAGAAACGGGAGAAACAGGAGCGACGGGCGCAACCGGTATGAGAGGTGCGACCGGTTCTACCGGCGCTACTGGCGCAAGAGGGTTGACCGGAAGAACCGGAGCTACGGGCGCCACGGGTTCTACCGGTGCGACAGGAGAAACGGGCGATACAGGTGATACTGGTGCGACAGGTTCGACGGGATCGACCGGACCAACTGGTCGTACAGGTGCGACGGGCCGTACAGGTGCCACCGGACGTACAGGCGCGACAGGAGCCACCGGTTCAACGGGAAACACGGGTGCGACGGGTTCGACGGGGTCCACGGGGTCCACTGGAGCAACGGGTCAAACGGGTAGTACAGGCGCAACCGGCTATACGGGTGAGACGGGTGATACCGGAGATACGGGTGCTACGGGTGATACCGGCGCGACGGGTGATACTGGAAGCACGGGCGCCACCGGACGTACAGGTTCTACTGGTAGAACAGGATCCACCGGTATGACAGGCGCCACCGGGTCTACGGGCGCATCGGGAGCGACAGGAAACACGGGAGCAACAGGCGCAATGGGTCCTACGGGTGCGAGAGGCAGTATCGGTTATACGGGAGCGACGGGACCGGCTGGCCGTGACGGTAAAGCGTCTTTGACAGGTGCCAAGGGTGACACGGGTGCGGTTGGACCACCGGGACCTACGGGCGCAAAAGGTTTAGATGGAACATCGACAAATACCGGTGCGACCGGATATCATGGTGAAACAGGTCCTACGGGAGAAACGGGTGACACCGGAGCCACGGGTCCACGTGGTCAGACCGGCCCACGAGGTGAGACCGGCGCGACAGGTGTAACGGGTACCACAGGTTATACGGGTATGACCGGAGATACGGGTGCTACGGGAGAGACAGGAGATACGGGTGCCACGGGTTCGACGGGTCGTACGGGAGCGACGGGACGTACAGGTGCGACGGGCCGCACGGGAGCGACGGGACATACGGGAGCTACCGGACGTACGGGTGCTACCGGACAAACCGGTCCGACGGGTTATACCGGAGAAACGGGTGCTACGGGTGAAACGGGTGAAACTGGCGCAACCGGTATGACGGGTGATACGGGCGCCACGGGTTCAACGGGCCGCACCGGCGCGACGGGTCGTACGGGTGCGACGGGTCGTACGGGTGCGACCGGACGTACGGGTGCGACGGGTATGACGGGTATGACCGGAGATACGGGTGCGACAGGAGATACGGGTGCTACCGGTGATACGGGTACTACGGGTATGACGGGTTCAACGGGTATGACGGGCGCGACGGGAGCTACTGGCTTACGAGGTGCGACGGGACGTACGGGTGCTACGGGTCAAACAGGTGCGACAGGTCAAACAGGTGCTACCGGTTATACGGGAGCTACAGGTCAAACGGGTGCGACAGGTCAAACGGGATCTACCGGTGTAACTGGTCCGACGGGTCCGCAGGGTTTGATTGGATACACCGGTCCCACGGGTCAAGCCGGAAGAGATGGTCGCGACGGCTCGTCCACATTGACGGGTTCGACCGGAGCGATGGGTCCAACGGGTCCAGCGGGTATTCAAGGTGTTCCTGGTTTTTCGACCAATACTGGAGCTACCGGTTATGCGGGTCCAACGGGTGAAACCGGTGATACGGGTGCGACAGGATCCACGGGTCGTACAGGTGCGACGGGTCGTACAGGAGCTACGGGTCGTACGGGTGCTACGGGCGCACGTGGTGCCACAGGTACAACTGGTGCGACCGGTGATACGGGTGAAACGGGAGCGACTGGTGAAACCGGAGAAACTGGAGCGACCGGTGAAACGGGTGCCACAGGCGCAACCGGTATGCGTGGAGCAACTGGTCTCACGGGTGCGACGGGCCGCACGGGTGCGACGGGACGTACGGGTGCGACGGGCGCAAGTGGCGCAACGGGTCAAACCGGAAGTACAGGTGCGACGGGCGCAACGGGTTCTACTGGTGAGACCGGTGATACTGGATCCACCGGTTCGACCGGAACCACAGGTGCGACGGGTGCGACGGGCCGTACGGGAGCGACGGGTCCGACTGGCGCGACAGGTGCGACGGGCCGTACGGGTTCCACGGGTATGACGGGCACCACCGGATACACAGGTGATACTGGCGCGACGGGTGATACCGGCGCGACGGGTTCGACCGGTTCGACCGGTTCGACTGGACCGACGGGTTCGACCGGTAGAACGGGTGCGACGGGTTTTACGGGAGCCACGGGCGCAAAAGGCTCCACGGGATCCACCGGAGCCACGGGTTTAATGGGACCCACGGGATCTGTGGGGCCTACGGGGTCCATGGGATTGATTGGTTATACAGGTGCTACTGGCCCTGCTGGTCGTGATGGTGTAGATGGTTCTGCTACATTGACAGGTTCGACGGGTGAAACCGGTCCGACCGGCCCCGCGGGTCCTCAGGGTGTTCCTGGTTTTGCCACCAATACGGGCGCAACTGGCGCAATCGGTGAGACAGGTGATACTGGTGCGACAGGTGTTACTGGTGAAACTGGTGCGACAGGTATGACGGGGGCCACCGGAGAGACCGGCGCGACGGGTATGACCGGCGAGACCGGTGATACAGGTGCGACAGGATCCACGGGCGCGACGGGTTCTACAGGTCAACGTGGTGCGACAGGTTCGACAGGTGTAACAGGTAGAACTGGATCAACTGGTGCGACGGGTGCGACGGGTCAACGTGGTGCGACGGGTTCGACGGGTGTAACAGGTGTAACTGGATCAACGGGCGCGACCGGTGATACGGGTGAAACGGGCGCGACCGGTGAAACGGGTGCTACAGGCGATACGGGGGCGACGGGTTCGACCGGTTCGACGGGAGCCACGGGCCGTACGGGAGCTACCGGCCGTACGGGAGCGACGGGCGCAAGAGGTGCGACAGGAACAACCGGATCTACGGGTTGGACCGGCCAGACGGGATACACTGGACAAACGGGTGCTACCGGCGACACGGGTGATACGGGTGCTACCGGCCGTACAGGAGCTACGGGCGCCACGGGTGCTACCGGCCGTACGGGTTCTACCGGACGTACGGGTGCTACCGGCCGTACAGGAGCCACGGGTGATACTGGTGATACAGGTGCGACAGGAGCCACAGGCGAGACCGGAGACACGGGTGCGACAGGAACGACCGGTGAGACCGGAACGACGGGTGCTACCGGAGCTACCGGGGCTCGTGGTCCGACGGGTGCCCGCGGGTTGATGGGTTACACTGGTCCTACCGGAGTTGCCGGACGTGATGGACGTGACGGTGTAGATGGTACAGCGGTAACTACGGGTGCGACGGGTAATACTGGCGCAACGGGTCCAGCTGGTCCTCAGGGTGTTCCCGGTTATGCCACAAATACGGGTGCGACGGGTTCGACGGGTGCCGCCGGTACAGTGGGGCCAACGGGAGCAACAGGTATGGCAGGTGTGGCCGGTGTAGCGGGTGATACCGGTCCTATGGGTCCTACTGGAGCACAAGGAAATGCGGGAGTTGCCGGATCGACGGGCGCAACCGGCCTTGGGTCCACTGGATATACCGGAAGAACGGGAACTACGGGCGCGACGGGTCAAACGGGTGCGACGGGTGAAACTGGAGATACCGGTGCGACAGGTCAAACGGGCACGACCGGCCAAACGGGCGCGACCGGAAGAACGGGTGCGACGGGTGCTACTGGTGCGACCGGAAGAACAGGGGCGACCGGAAGAACAGGAGCGACCGGTATGACAGGTTCTACGGGTGACACGGGTGAAACTGGCGCAACGGGTGAGACGGGTACGACTGGATCCACGGGATCTACGGGATCTACGGGTTCGACGGGACCAACGGGCCGTACGGGCGCGACGGGTCGTACAGGTGCGACGGGTCGTACGGGAGCGACGGGCCGTACCGGTGCTACAGGTATGACCGGTGATACGGGTGATACTGGAGCGACTGGAGCAACGGGTGAGACCGGTGCGACGGGTGCGACAGGTGAAACGGGTGACACTGGTGCGACGGGAGCGACCGGTGCGACGGGATCGACCGGATCCACGGGATCGACCGGATCCACCGGGTCTACCGGATTTACCGGCGCAACTGGCGCGAAAGGTGATGTAGGAGCTACCGGAATGACGGGTGCGAAAGGTGCTACTGGAGCCATGGGACCTACTGGTTACACGGGTCCGGCGGGTCAACCCGGAAGAGACGGAACATCTACCACAACCGGTGCGACGGGTGCGATGGGTCCGACGGGTCCGGCGGGTATACAGGGTGTCCCGGGTTTCGCCACGAATACTGGCGCGACCGGTTATGCGGGTGAAACTGGCGCGACTGGCCAACCGGGTGATACGGGCGCGACCGGAGTCACGGGTGAGACGGGTGAAACGGGTGCCACGGGTGATACAGGTGCGACGGGTATGACGGGTGCCACCGGCGCGAAAGGTGATATTGGTGCGACGGGTATGACGGGTGCTCGTGGTGTAACTGGTTCCACTGGGTTCACGGGTATGACGGGAGCTACCGGATTGCGTGGTGCGACGGGTCCAACGGGTTCTGTTGGTAGAACTGGTACAACTGGTCGTACGGGTGCTACCGGTGACACGGGTGCTACGGGCGAGACGGGTGAAACGGGTGAAACCGGTGCCACGGGTGAGACGGGTGCCACGGGTGACACGGGTGCCACAGGTATGACCGGGTCAACGGGTGCGACGGGCCGTACTGGTGCCACGGGTCGTACGGGTGCGACAGGCCGTACAGGTGCGACAGGCCGTACAGGTGCTACCGGTGCGACGGGAGTGACAGGTGATACAGGACCGACCGGAAGAACGGGTTCGACGGGGTCGACGGGTCCAACCGGATCTACGGGTTCGACGGGAGCCACCGGTGATACGGGTGATACTGGTGAAACGGGTGATACGGGTGCGACAGGTGCTACTGGGCGCACAGGTGCTACTGGGCGCACGGGCCCGACGGGTCGTACGGGTGCTACTGGCCGCACTGGTTCTACGGGTGCGACGGGTATGACCGGTGATACAGGAGATACAGGTGCCACGGGCGATACTGGAGAAACGGGTGCGACGGGTTGTACCGGTTCAACCGGTATGCGTGGTGCGACTGGCCGTACTGGTGCGACAGGTGTGACCGGGTCTACGGGCGCAACGGGTCGTGCGGGTCCAACCGGTATGACGGGTGCGACAGGAATTCAAGGTATGACGGGTCCGGCAGGTGCGATTGGTTACACGGGTGCGACGGGCCCGGCGGGACGCGATGGTGTGGACGGAACTGCCACACTTACGGGTTCGACGGGTGAAACGGGCCCAACCGGTCCGGCAGGACCTCAAGGTGTGCCGGGTTTTGCCACGAATACTGGTTCGACGGGTCCTGCGGGAGAAACAGGTGAAACGGGTGCGACAGGTATGACCGGTATTACAGGTGCTACGGGTGCTACGGGCGCACGCGGTGTTACAGGTACGACGGGTGCGACGGGAGAAACTGGTGATACGGGTGCGACGGGCGAAACTGGTGCGACGGGCGAAACGGGTGCGACGGGTTCCACGGGATCCACGGGTACTACGGGTCGTACGGGCGCTACCGGCCGCACAGGTGCCACCGGACGTACAGGTGCGACAGGACGCACAGGTGCGACTGGTGATACAGGCGCAACAGGTGAGACCGGTGAGACCGGTGATACAGGTGCGACTGGCGCGACTGGGTCTACGGGTCCGACGGGCCGTATGGGTGCGACCGGATTTACTGGCGCCACCGGTTATGCGGGATCAACCGGGTCCACGGGTTCTACCGGACCGTCAGGTCCAACTGGACGTACGGGTGCGACGGGCCGTACAGGTTCGACCGGCCGCACTGGTTCTACAGGTGCGACGGGAGATACGGGTGCGACAGGTATGACAGGATCCACCGGAGATACCGGTGAAACGGGTGCGACGGGTATGACCGGATCCACCGGTGATACAGGTGACACGGGTGCGACGGGTGCCACCGGTTCTGCTGGTGCGACGGGTGCGACAGGTAGAACTGGTACGACTGGTGCGACGGGCGCACAAGGTATGACCGGTCCTACGGGTATTGCGGGTACCACCGGGTACACGGGTTATACTGGAAGAACGGGCCCGACCGGTTCGCGTGGTGCGACAGGTGTGACGGGTGCCACAGGAATGACTGGCCTAACCGGATACACGGGTGCGACAGGATCAACCGGTTCAACGGGTGATACCGGAGATACGGGTGCCACAGGTATGACGGGACCCACCGGTATACAAGGACCCAAGGGTGACACGGGTGCGATTGGTTATACGGGCGCGACGGGTCCTGCTGGTCGGGACGGTGTGGACGGTTCTGCCACGGCTACTGGCGCGACGGGCGCGGTGGGCCCAACTGGCGCACAAGGTTTTACCGGCGCACAAGGTATTCCTGGATTAGCAACATTAACGGGCGCGACGGGTTATGTTGGTCCAACAGGTGCGACGGGTGCGCGTGGAATAGGATATACCGGCGTCACGGGTGCCACGGGTTCTCGCGGAGCTACCGGAACCACCGGTGCGACGGGTGATACTGGGTCCACGGGAGATACGGGAGATACGGGCGCGACAGGAGCGACGGGAGCAAAGGGCGAGACCGGTGCGACGGGATCCACCGGAGATACGGGTGAGACGGGTGAAACAGGCGCAACGGGATCTACGGGTTCCACGGGTCGTACGGGTGCGACGGGCCGTACGGGTGCGACGGGACGTACGGGTGCCACGGGTGCGACGGGATCCACTGGAGAAACGGGTGATACTGGTGCGACAGGTGTTACAGGATCGACAGGACGCACGGGTTCGACGGGTCGTACAGGTTCCACGGGTTCGACGGGTGCGACGGGATTTACTGGCGCGACGGGCGCAAGTGGTGCTACCGGTGCTACCGGTGCGACGGGCCGTACAGGATCCACGGGCCGTACAGGATCCACGGGACAAACTGGCGCGACGGGACGAACTGGCGCGACGGGAGAAACGGGTGCGACGGGTGATACAGGTGATACGGGTGCGACGGGTGAGACCGGTGATACGGGTGCGACGGGACAAACGGGTTCGACCGGTGCCACCGGAATAACGGGTATGACCGGCGCAACTGGTAGTGCGGGTGCGACGGGTACTACCGGAGCAACAGGTTCGACCGGTATGACCGGAGCCATGGGCGCGACGGGTGAGACGGGAGAAACTGGCGCGACGGGTGAGACGGGTGAGACAGGTGCGACCGGGCCTACTGGATCGACGGGTGCGACAGGTTTAAGAGGTCCTACGGGATCGAGAGGAGCTACAGGTGTGATGGGTCCGACGGGTTATACGGGAGCCACGGGTCCGGCAGGCAGAGATGGACGTGACGGATCATCGACATTGACAGGTTCGACGGGTGAAACTGGACCAACCGGTCCGGCTGGTCCACAAGGTGCCCCCGGTTTTGCGACGAATACGGGTTCTACGGGTCCTCATGGTGAGACCGGTACAACGGGAGCTACCGGTGATACGGGTGATACTGGTGCTACGGGCGAGACCGGTGATACCGGTGCGACGGGTGATACTGGTGCGACGGGTGCGACGGGTCAAGTGGGTCCTACGGGTAAGACCGGCGCGACCGGAGCACGCGGTATGACGGGTGCGACGGGTGCGATGGGTGCGACGGGTTATACGGGCGCTACCGGATTACCGGGTGTGACTGGTGTGACGGGTTTTACAGGATCTACTGGTCCGACGGGTATCACCGGATCTACTGGTTCGACGGGTGCGACGGGATCTACCGGAAGAACGGGTTCCACGGGCGCCACCGGAAGAACCGGTGCCACGGGCGCCACCGGAAGAACAGGTGCCACGGGAGATACCGGTGATACGGGTGCGACAGGTTCGACGGGAGAGACCGGAGAAACGGGTGCGACAGGTATGACGGGTTCTACTGGTGAAACCGGAGATACGGGTGCCACCGGTATGACGGGTTCTACCGGCCGTACGGGAGCAACGGGTCGTACCGGTGCCACGGGCCGCACGGGAGCCACAGGTTTTACTGGTTCAACGGGCCGCACGGGTTCGACGGGATCAACCGGTGCTACGGGTGAAACCGGAGAGACTGGTGACACCGGAGCAACGGGTGATACCGGTGCGACGGGCGCGACGGGCCCCAAGGGTGCGACAGGTGCTCGCGGATTACAAGGTTTTACCGGTGCGACAGGAACGACCGGTTCCACGGGTGCGGTAGGACCCACGGGTATGATGGGTGCGACGGGATATACGGGTGTAACGGGAAGGACCGGAGCTACCGGCCCGAGAGGTTTGACCGGAAGAACCGGAACTACCGGCGCAACCGGATGTACTGGTGAGACGGGAGATACGGGTGAAACTGGCGCTACAGGAATGACTGGTGAGACGGGTGCGACGGGTGAAACCGGTTCTACGGGAGCAACGGGACATATGGGCGCGACGGGAGCCACGGGAGATACAGGTGCCACCGGTGATACGGGTGAAACGGGCGAAACGGGTGCTACGGGCGAAACGGGTGCTACTGGATCTACGGGTCGCACAGGACCCACGGGCGCAAGGGGGGCGACTGGATTCACGGGCCGTACGGGTTCCACCGGTCCCACGGGTTCACGCGGCCCCACGGGTTCCAAGGGTCTTCAGGGCGCCACCGGTTATACGGGTGTTACGGGTGAGACGGGAGACACCGGAGAGACGGGTGCGACAGGTATGACTGGAGAGACGGGTGCGACGGGAGAGACGGGTGCGACTGGCGAGACCGGTGCGACTGGCGAGACGGGTCCCACGGGTCCTCAAGGTCCACAGGGTATTCCTGGAACGGCGGTGAATACGGGTGCGACGGGAGCGCGTGGTCTCACAGGTGTAACCGGTGCGACGGGTCCCAGAGGCCGCGACGGGTCGGCGACCAATACGGGTGCGACGGGTGGACTGGGTCCTACGGGAGAGACCGGGCCGACGGGTCCACGCGGTGCGGACGGTTCGGCCACCAATACGGGGGCGACGGGAGCGGTTGGTCCCACGGGTAGTGTTGGTCCCACGGGTGCGGCGGGTAGAGACGGTAAAGCCGCGAGTACTGGTGCGACGGGTAACACGGGTCCTCGTGGTCTTACGGGGCCACAAGGTATTCCTGGAACGGCGACGTTGACGGGAGCAACTGGTCCTGCGGGTAAAACTGGTCGGGTAGGGTCAACCGGCGCAACGGGTGATACGGGTGATACCGGTGAGACAGGAGCGACAGGTGAAACGGGTGAAACGGGAGCTACCGGTGAAACGGGAGCTACGGGTGATACCGGTGAAACAGGTGCTACCGGCGAGACCGGTGAGACTGGAGCAACGGGATCGACCGGAAGAACGGGTGCGACGGGATCTACCGGAAGAACGGGTGCGACAGGAAGAACGGGAGCGACAGGATCGACGGGCGCCAAAGGTGACACCGGAACGACGGGTGCGACGGGTTCGACCGGCCGTACGGGTTTTACTGGTGCGACGGGATCGACGGGTCGTACGGGAGCTACAGGAAGAACCGGTGCGACGGGATCGACGGGTGCGACGGGATCGACGGGTGAAACGGGTGCCACTGGTGAAACGGGTGCCACGGGCGAAACAGGTGAAACTGGCGCTACGGGCGAGACGGGATCGACTGGTTATACCGGCGCCACCGGATCTACGGGACCTCGAGGCCCTACGGGACCACGTGGACTGACGGGTTACACGGGCGCGATTGGTTGGACGGGTTCTACAGGTGTAACAGGTGACACAGGTGATACGGGAGAAACGGGCGCGACGGGTGACACAGGATCGACCGGTATGACGGGCGCAACGGGTGCCAGGGGTGTGACGGGTTCTACGGGTGCCACCGGTAGATTTGGTGCGACGGGTGCCACGGGTTCGACCGGTATGACGGGCCCCGCGGGTTTTACTGGATCTACCGGAAGAACTGGTATGACGGGTTATACTGGGGCTACAGGTGAAACGGGCGCTACGGGTGAAACTGGTGCTACGGGAGAGACAGGAGAAACGGGTGCTACGGGTGCGACGGGGTCTACCGGTGCGACCGGAAGAACCGGACAAACTGGTGCGACCGGATCTACGGGACGTACGGGTGCGACAGGTGCGACGGGTGCATTGGGACCGACGGGTTATACGGGTGTAACTGGTCCCACCGGTATTGCGGGTAAAACCGGCGCGACGGGTCCTGTGGGCTGGACAGGTGTAACAGGTGCGACGGGTTCTACTGGTTGGACAGGCGCAACAGGTGATACGGGATCTACGGGTGATACGGGTTGTACCGGCACAACCGGATCTACCGGGCCAACTGGACAGACCGGAAGAACGGGCCAAACGGGACAGACCGGAACCACCGGACCTACGGGTGCGACTGGCAGAACCGGCCAGACCGGATGGACCGGAACCACAGGAGCTACCGGCCGTACAGGTACCACGGGAGCGACCGGGTCGACCGGAAGTACAGGAGAAACGGGTGATACCGGAGCAACGGGTCAGACCGGATTTACGGGATCTACAGGTCAAACAGGAGCGACGGGTCAAACGGGAGCTACGGGACCGATGGGTCCCACCGGTTGGATTGGACCGACCGGCGCACAGGGTATACCGGGTTATTCCACCAACACTGGTGCGACTGGAAGCACAGGACCCACAGGATACGGTGGTCCTGGACCGACGGGTGCGACCGGACCGGGCGGCGGAGGTACTGGCCCCACCGGTAAACAGGGTCCCCCCGGAACAGGTATGACTGGTGCGACCGGACCTATGGGAGTAACCGGAGCCACGGGTTGGACCGGATCTACCGGACCCACGGGTCTTCAAGGACCAACAGGTGTACCTGGTGTCACCGGTGTTACTGGCGCAACTGGATACACCGGAATGACTGGACAAACCGGTTCTACTGGATATACAGGGGCGACGGGTATGACCGGATTTACCGGGGCGACGGGTGCTCGTGGACCTACCGGCATAACCGGCCAGACCGGCTGGACCGGTCTCCAGGGACCGACAGGTGCGACGGGTCCTTTTGGAACAGGCGCGACGGGTACGACCGGATTCACGGGAACAACGGGTCCTACGGGTCCTCAAGGTACAACGGGCGCGACCGGCCCTCAAGGTCTTCAGGGTGTACCAGGAACTGCCACTAACACGGGCGCAACAGGTTATACTGGCCCGACCGGACCACAGGGTATTCAGGGTGTCCCTGGATCTGCCACCAACACGGGTTCGACAGGACCTACTGGACCGGCAGTAGTGATCAACACTATACCTGGTGATGTATCCATGAACAGTACCATGTTGATGGTGAACCGTACAGCTACATCTGTCATGGTGTTTGCTGGCGGTACTATCAGCAATACAATGCTCGCATATTCGTTCAATAACGGATTGACCTGGACGGCAGTACCGAGTTCTACCAGCATTTTTTCGTATATTGCCAACGGGGTGGCATCCGACGGAAACAAGTGGATTGCGGTAGGATATTCACTCAATACCATCGCATATTCACCCAATGGAACGACTTGGTCGGGCTTGGGTACCAGCATTTTTACTACCAGTGGTAATGGCGTATTATGGACGGGAACTTACTGGATTGCGTTTGGTCAGGGAACCAATACTGTTGCGGCGTCCTCCAACGGAACCATTTGGGCAGGGTTGGGTCAAGGTACCTTCAATACTGCTGCTTACGGAGGTGCGTGGAACGGCAGTATTTTGGTGGGCGCGGGTTCGGGAGGTAACACGTTGGCGTTCTCCACGACGGGAGGTATTACTTGGAACGGGTTGGGTAATTTCATTTTCTCCACCCAAGCGAATGCCGTCGCATGGAACGGATCGATGTGGGTCGCAGTGGGTTCGGGAGGTAATACCATGGCATATTCATTCAATGGTATCAACTGGACCGGGTTGGCGTATAATGCTCCGGCTACCCAAAACTCGCCGTTCTCGTCCATCGGATATTGCGTTGCTTGGAACGGGTCGATGTGGGTCGCAGTGGGTTACGGTGTAAACTCCATTGCTTACTCATATAATGGTATTAATTGGACCGGCATCGGTTCAACCATTTTCTCACAAGCCAACGGTATTGTATGGAACTCGTCCGTATGGGTGGCGGTAGGAACAACGCCCAACAACATTGCTTACTCGTACAACGGTATCAATTGGATCGGATTGGGGGTCAGTCCTATCGCGTCGCCCGGATTCGCGGTGGCTTGGAACGGCACCACGACCGGAATAATAACCGCGCCGGGCCAATCTATTTTCGGGTCTTTATCGGTAACCAGTGGTGCCGTCATAGCAGGTAACGCGATATCCACTTCTACTACCAGTGGCGCATTGACAGTACAAGGCGGTGCGGGTATTGGAGGGTCCTTGTATGTGGGTGCTGGCATTGTCAGTAACACGCACATGGTAAATGGTTCCAACACGAATATTACGGTGGTCGTCGGCCAGACCGGTAACACTATTGCTTACACTACCAACAACGGTGCCACTTGGGTCGGCCTGGGAACACCTACTGCCGGAACCATTTGGTACGATATCGCTTGGAACGGAACGATTTGGGTAGCGGTCAGTAATACGGGCAGTTTCAATTATTCGTACAATTTGAACACTTGGCTCATGGTACAGAATAACAATATATTCACATCTCAGGGTCAGGGTATCGCATGGAATGGAGCAATCTGGATTGCGGTAGGAACCGGTACCAACACGATGGCCTATTCATACGATGGTTTGTATTGGTACGTCAACACCAACGCCTATTTATACATGCAAAACGGTACCGGCATTGCTTGGAACGGTATTATGTGGGTCGCAACCGGTTTCGGAGGCAACACCATTATTTATTCATACAACGGAATCACCTGGCAAGGCGCACCCAACACGAATACTATGTTTACTACCCAAGGAAACAGACCTGTGTGGAACGGTCTCATGTGGGTAGCAACAGGCACAAGTGCGAGCAGCATTGGTAATACGTTGGCTTATTCATACAACGGAATTATTTGGACAGGTTCGCTCAACAGTTACAATTTGATGAGTGCCGTAAATAAGGTTGCCTGGAACGGGTCACTCTGGATCGCCGTGGGTCAGGGTAACAACACCATGGCCTATTCTTACGACGGTATTTATTGGAACGGCATGGGTTCGGTGGTCTTTACGACTGCCGGTTACGGTATTGCTTGGAACGGTAACAATTGGGTAGCGTCGGGATCGGGCGGTAATACCGTGGCATTCTCGTTGAACGGGTTCAATTGGGTAGGCACCTCGAACGTGATTATTCAAGGCACGGGTTACAATGTGGTTTGGGGAGGCATGAATTCCGGATTGGTCACTGCTGCGACCGGAATGGGTACGTTCAATTCGCTTTCTATTACCAACGGTTCTTACATTAACAGTACACAACAAGCCTATTCCACGGGTTCGGGTTCTTTGGTGGTCCGAGGTGGTGCGGGTGTGGCGGGTAACGTTTTTGTGGGTGGAAATATTACGGCGACCGGGATAATTATTGGAGCGAGCCACGTTGGTTCCATGGTCATGGCAAGTTACCCATCGAACAATTTGACCTTGGCGTTTGGATCCGGTAGTGGTACAAATACTATGTCTTATTCTTACGACGGTATCAACTGGACCAGCATTTCTACCCAGAGCTTTTTGGTTTCTTTGGTAACGAGTGCGGTATGGACCGGAACCGTATGGTTGGCCTCGGGCGTGGGTGGAAACAATACCATGGCCTACTCTTACACTGGAATATCGAATTGGGTAGGTTTGGGACAGAACGCGTTCACCGGTATTGGTATGAATTTGAGTTACAACGGAACCTATGTATTTGCGGCGGGTAGTGGTACCAATACTCTCGCATATTCTCGTGACGGCATCAGTTGGTTTGGATTAGGTACTTCGGTGTTCCCGTATGTCGCTACTACGACGGCTTGGAGCAGCAATTTGATTCTGGCGGGTGGTGCGGCGAATAATTTGTACGGTATTGTCTCACCCATCGGATTACAGTTCTATTATAATTTCGAGTCGAATGCCTACTCCAATACATCGATTTACAACTATGCCAGTGGAATCGGAGTATATGATGCGCTTATGAATGTGGCAGGATTGGTCAGTGCGACCAGCCCATTGATCGGTACGTCGTCTCTCTCGATCACCGCCGGAAACAGCCAATTTTTACAATTGCCTTCGTTCATCACTAGTCAAAGTGGTCTGTCGTTCTCATTCTGGTTCAAGTCAAACGGTACGGCAAATAATGGTTGCTTCTTCGATTTCGGTAACGGTAACTCGAGTGATAACATTTTCATGTATATGAATGGCACCAACAACATATCGGTGAATGTTTACAAGGGAGGGGGCGGTTTGACTGCCGCGACAATCAACGGAATCAACGTAAACAACAACACGTTGAATCACGTGGTATGGACATTGGATCCTACCGGAATATGGTTGCTCTATTTGAACGGAGTGATGGTGACGTCTTATTACGGTGGGACAACATTCTATCCCAATTCGTTGAACCGTACCCAAAACTACATCGGCAAGAGTTCGTTTGGTTATCCTTATTTCAACGGTCAAATCGACGAATTCCGCATGTACAACCGCGTTTTGGGACCAGGTGAAGTGTCTATTCTTTACAATAGCACCGCGACAACATCTCAGATTACCAATTTGGTGAGTGTAGGACACACCATGGCCATTTCGACCAACGGAGGAACCGTGTGGTCGGGCATCGGTAACTACACCTTTGCGTTGATTACCAACTCTATTACTTGGAACGGACTCATGTGGGTTGCGACGGGTACCGGTGGTAATGTGGTGGTTGGTAACACTATGGCGTATTCTTACAATGGTACCAAATGGTTTGGTTTGGGATGTGGAATATTCTCGACCCAGGCTTACAATGCCGCCTGGAACGGTCTCAACTGGGTGGCCGTTGGTACAGGTGGAAACACCATTGCTTATTCTTACAACGGTATCAAATGGTACGGTGTGTCTAACAGTTTGACAACCACCGGATACGGTGTATCTTGGAACGGAACCGTTTGGACGGCAACAGGTGGAAATAACAACGGCAGCGGGGTTTCCGGGGTATATTCATATGACGGTATCAATTGGACCTCACTGGGCGTAACCATGTTCAACGGATACGGATTCGGATTGACGTGGGGTGGTACAAATAGTGGCGCATTGGTGGCCCAAGGCCGGTCCGCGGTGACAACATTGGGGGTGACGAATGGTGCGTATATTGGCGGTGGTACACAATCTTATTCGGCCACATCCGGCGCTTTGGTAGTGGCCGGTGGCATCGGTGCGACCGGATCCTTGACGGTGAATGGTACCGTCAGCGGATCTAACATGTACTTGACCAACAACAGTAACAGTGTTTTGGTTGCCGTGGGATACAGTAGTGCCGGAGGCAACACTTTGGCGTATTCGACCAACAACGGTAATACGTGGTCCGGAACCGGATTGGGTATTTTCAACAGTACTGGACAGACTGTCGCTTGGAACGGTTCGATCTGGATAGCCGCATCCACAGGTAGTACCAATTCGATCGCATACTCTTACGACGGAATTGCCTGGAGTGTGGTGAACAACATCAATAGTGTGATGAGCGGAACCAGAGCAGTGGTTTGGAACGGTACCATGTGGTTGGCAGGCGGTAGTGGTAACAACACATTCATGTATTCTTTCAACGGTCTCCACTGGGTTGGGTTAGGAAGCACCACATTTACAAGCAGTGTGTACGGTATTGCTTGGAACGGCTATTTGTGGGTGGCTGTGGGTAACGGTGGAAATATGATTGCCACGTCTCCGGACGGTTTCAGTTGGACGGGTTTGGGCAACAGTTTCTTCAATTCAACGGGTCAAAGTGTTACATGGAATGGATTCATGTGGATCGCGACTGGATCTACGGGTGGATCCAATGTAAATATGTACTATTCTTACAACGGAAACGTCTGGTTACCGACCAATGTCAACAGTATCATTGTCAGCAATTGTTATGGTGCCGCATGGAACGGCAGTCTCTGGATTGCGGTAGGCGACAACACGACCACCATGGCGTATTCTTACAATGGTATCAGCTGGACCGGCATGGGTAATTATACATTTACGTCGTCAGCTACGTCGATTACTTGGACCGGAACCACGTGGTGGGCCACGGGTTCGGGAGGTAATACTATTGCGTTTTCTACCAACGGATTCAACTGGAACCCCACAACAGTGAATAGTTACTGGATCATCAATCAAACCGGATACAAGGTGACATATGGCGGAACGAATACGGGTATGATCATGGCTCCCAACGCCCAAACAACTTTGGGATCACTTTCCGTGGTTCAAAATGTGTACATCAACAGCGCAGTACAATCCAATTCTTCCAATACTGGTGCGTTATTGGTGACAGGTGGTGTTGGTGTGGGCGGAAATATGAATGTGACCGGTAACGTTACTGTGACGGGCGCAATGAATAACAGTGTACAAAATGTCAGTACCGTTAACAATAATTATTCTTCTTACTCGGTCTTGCTGGCACTTGGTTACGGTAATACTTCCATTGCGATTTCTACCAACGGTGGTCAGACTTGGTCGTATTCCAACAACGGCGGCACTATATTCAGTAACGGTGCGCTGGGGGCGGCTTGGAACGGAAGTATGTGGGTGGCGGTAGGAAAGAGTAACAATACCATGGCGTATTCGTACGACAGTTACAACTGGATTGGTATGGGATTGAATATTTTCAGTACATCGGGAACCAGCGTTGCGAACAATGGCACGATTTGGGTCGCAACCGGATCTGGTATCAATACTTTGGCATATTCTTACAACGGTATCTTTTGGTTCGGCCTCGGATCCAGTATATTTACTACCCAAGGAACTGCGGTGGCATGGAACGGGACTATGTGGCTCGCTACAGGTTCAGGAACAAATACCATGGCATACTCTTACAATGGTATCAATTGGTTCGCAATGGGTAATTATACCTTTACATCTACCGGTGCGGGTATTGCTTGGAACGGAACATTCTGGGTAGCGACCGGTTCAGGTGGTAATACCCTGGCGTATTCAACCAACGGATTATCGTGGACAGGATTGGGCGCAACTTTCTTTACCACTGCGGGAGCAAACGTGGCCTGGAACGGATTTTTATGGGTCGCCGTTGGTTACGGTACCTATACCATCGGTTATTCTTATAACGCAGTTACTTGGATTGCGGCTTTACCCACTCCGTTTAGTACTCAGGGAACAGGCATCGCCTGGAATCCAACCATGGGTATGTGGGTGGCGACCGGATATGGAAGCAATACGGTAGCTTATTCCATCAATGGTGTGGTCTGGACAGGGATCGGAAATACCCCATTTTCGACAAACGGATTCAATGTGGTATGGTCCGGATTTTCCACGGGTACACATATAACACAGGGTTTATCTACGATAGGATCTGTTTCGGTGAATCGTACTCTCAATGTTGCCGGAAACACAGTATCCGTCGGATCCACTACGGGGGCTTTGACCGTACAAGGCGGTGTCGGCGTGGGCGGAACCGTGAATGTTGCGGGTGGTGTGATAAGTTCTTATCAAAATATCACCACAAATGTTGCCAATGCGAACTTTTGGGTAGCAGTTACGGACCAAGTTGGTTCTCCTGCTACTTCAGGAGTGTTTTACAGTTTCAACGGTGGTGTCACATGGACACCTAGTTATGATAATCGTGTTCCGTTTTACTATACCGGATACGCCATCAGTTACAATTACGTTACCGGAATATGGGTTGCGGGCGGATGGGGTGGTAGTAGCAACGTCCTTGGTTATTCTTATGATGGTATTCGTTGGCAAACCTGTCCAAACACTACCGGCACGGTATTCTACTACATGACTATTGGGGGTATTGCGAACAACGGCTCTATTTGGGTGGTAGCAGCACTACAAAATAGTAGTGTGTATAACACGGTGGGTTATTCTTATGATGGTATTAACTGGACCGGAAATAACAGTTTGTTACTCAATCAAGGATATGGTGTGACATGGAACGGATCAATCTTTTTGGCGTTTGGTTACAGCAATTCGGGATTCTTGGGATACAGCATGATTCGGTCGTCGGACGGTATCAATTGGACCGGGGTAACGGGATCGGCCGGTATGTTACAATATGTGCGTGCCGCCGCTTGGAAC
>Ga0164296_1000603_pt1 | contig 41956 bp, 55 predicted proteins | sample GEODES057metaG_FD_113533 | JGI IMG/M metagenome (GOLD analysis project Ga0164296, IMG submission 113533) | Dystrophic lake water microbial communities from Trout Bog Lake, Wisconsin, USA - GEODES057 metaG | ecosystem: Environmental > Aquatic > Freshwater > Lake | place: USA: Trout Bog Lake...
TGTTTGTGTTGTGGAATGCAGATGGATGCAGATATCAACGCAGCCATCAATATCCGCAACAGAGGAGTCTATAGTCCCTCTGTTAAAAAAATATAATGACATATACAAAAATATATGTTATGAATAACTATTATAAATAAAATATAATGACATATACAAAAATATATGTTATAAGTAACTATTATGCTAGATACAACCATCATTACCGGAAAAATCTTTACCGGTCAACCCAGTGCCAGTAATTTAATCAGCAAGCGACTCTATGTAAAAGTATTTCCCGGAGAATTCTGGCATCGGCCACCTAGATCTAAAAAAGCAAAAGTGTATGGTGGAGAAATATTTGTACGATACAGTGCCAGAGAATGGCCAGAAAAAAAGAATGGCCCCTTACTTGGTGATCAGGGATTACTACAAAGTTTGGGAGATTTATTACGCAGTGTAAATCTTGTAAATATAGAAGAACTTTCATATGCAAAAGTCCAACATGATTTAAAAGAAGTTCTTACTATCAGTGTAGGGCCAAATTTAGCCAAAGAAATCATAGACCGTGGTTGGGCTAAAATAAATCAAGATCCTGAAATGGCTGTATCCAAAGCATTGTTCAAAGCAAAAACAGAAAAATTGGAAGAAACTTCCACAGTTACCACAATAGGCGAAGCACTCATGCTGCCAGTTGAAACTGTTGAGGATGCAAGTCAGCAGGAAGTCGTTCAGGAGTCTGTTGCTGAACCTGTGCAAAAGACAAAATCAGTGCCAGCAAAGAAAATCCCTACAAAGGATAGTTCTACACAAAAAACAGAACCAAAAAAGAAGAATCCACCACAAAAGAAATCTCCTGTAGAAGAATCCATCACTGAACAAGCAATGGACGAACCTAAAAAAAAGCAGCCACCAGTTAAGAAAAAACAATAAACTCCTAAATAATAAAAATTATATAGGGGCTTATCATGGATCTTGTTCAAGCACTTACTGTTTATTTGAACAGTAATTTTGTTTTATATACAAAAACGCATTCGTATCATTGGAATATAACTGGTCCGTTATTCCATGAATTACATCATATGTTTGAAGACCAGTATAACAACCTTTGGGAAAATGTAGATACTATTGCTGAAAAAGTTCGTCAATTGGATACCCCAGTGAGAATTACCCCAGAATCACAGAAATCTATGTCAATCATTGATTCCACAGTTGAAATAATGGAAGAAATGGCATATGTACAGCAGTTATACAAAGACCATAACCGAATGATAATGCTGCTTAACAAGGTTTTTGATGTGGCAGAATCAGTGGACGATCAGGCTGTTATGAACTACATTGCAGAAAGATTGGATTATCACAACAAAACTCGCTGGTTTTTAAAAGCAACATTGGAATCACACGCATAAAATAGCAATAAATATGATTTTTAAAAAACGGGTCAAGAGGTTTCCCCGATAATAATTGCCTTCCAACAGGGTGCGAGGCCCCCATTTAGGCTCATACCCTGTTGTTGGAGAATATTATGGTTGGTTTTGTAAATGAATCTGGATGTTTATTTGCTGGCAAACATTTATTAATTGATTTTTATGACTGTGAGACAGTTCCTGCACATAACATCATTGAGTTGGCTATGGTAGATGCTTGTATTGCCACAGGTGCAACAGTTTTATTCCATCATAGTCACCCTTTTGATGGTGGTGGAAGCAGCGGTGTGGTCATTCTAGCAGAAAGTCATGGCACATTCCACAGTTGGCCTGAAGAAAAATTTGTCGCAGTTGATATATTTGTATGCGGCGACTGCCAGCCAGAAATGGCAGTGGATATATTGAAAACTATTTTTCTCCCAAAAAAGACATTGGTAAAATTGGAAAAACGTGGTGTGATGACTGACCAACAACGACAATTTGAGTTTGACATGCCTACCACAAAAAACCGTTTGACAGAAACAGCTCTTTAATATAAAATTCAATATTAGCAATATAGGATTTTCACGCTGTGTCACATCTGCGTTATAATATCAAATGGGTTGGTCGCTGCCAATATGGCACTAGCGATAAAATCTGGGGCTGGTTTTATTATAATGATCCTACATCGGCAGAAAGTCCTGCATGGAACAGTCCGGCGTATGTTTTTTGGGCTGAAAGACAAAAACCTTTACATGTCAAAAAACATGCATCTTTGTTTGGACAAATGGACAAATTAATTCGACAGAAAAAAGATCGTAAATATACCGAGATCGAGGTAAAATCTCTGCTGGAAATTTGGCCGTCATTTTACCAAGATCTTGATAACCGTTTTATATTTTTTATGTTGGTAGGTGACTGATGACGGATGCAATAACAATAACACAACCAGCCAGAGATTATATCAACGATCGCTGTAACAATGGCAAATATCTCATGTCTATCAAAATCAATAACAAAGGCTGTAGCGGACACAGTTATGATTATGGACTTGCCAATTCAGACACTGTTGGCAAGTACGACGAAGTAATTGTCTGGGACGGTGGTGGTGTAGTAATTGCTGCTGACAGTATCATGTATCTTTGTGGAAGCACTTTGGACCTAAAAACTGATTTCATGGAACAATACCTCGTCTGGGAAAATCCACAAGCAACTGACCATTGTGGTTGCGGAACTAGTTTTGCACTAAAAACTTCATAATTTGCAGTATAATTTTTTTACCAGTTATAATGACTAAATGGAAAAGTTATATACCTCTAAATTATTTTACAAAAAATATCCTTTTAAAATTCTAATTGTTAGAACATATTGTAAAACAGATCCAGATTATCATACTGGATGGACAGTACAAAATGCTAAAAATTGGTTAGATGAACAAACTATCAATCATAGAATGTATAATCAAGTAATAAGCAAAAACAAGAAAAAAGGAATAAAAATTATTCGTTCCAGTATTTTTGTAAAAAGTCGTGCAGAATTTGAAAAATGTATAGATAAGTGGAAGGCTGACGTTTTTGCGGTAACTTCACCATATAAAGATGAGCACATTCAGTTTTTAACAGAAAATACAGAAGTCAGCATAAGACAAAAACTGGTTTATAAAAAATTCCGCTATATAATTACTATCAAAAAACACTGGCGAGAAGATATACAAGATTTTGAAGATTGGATCAATACAAACTTTACCAGAGATAATGCAAAATATGTTACCAATGGATGGTGGCCAAGATTATATCTAAGAGATGAGAATGATTTAGTGTTATTAAAACTTGCATATGATGAAAAAATCAGCAAGTTGTGTATTATCTATACATTTGATGAGTTAGAATCAAAACCCTAACATTCAATAAATACCAGGATATTTATTGGGAATCCTGGTATAGTGACTATAGTATTTCAACCACAATCACAGACATATTATGATTATCCTGTGTGGACGACACCGCAGTATCTTGGAACATTTGTACAAGATTATTCTTTTGATATCAATCCTATAACTATTGTTTTTGGTGCCAACCCCAATACACAAATTACTGTGTTAAATGGTTCTTTGCCTAATGGGTTATCGTTTCAACAGATAGACAACACTTTGATTATTTCTGGAAGTGCTGTCGAATCAACTAGCGTGATAGAATCACAAATCACCTTTCGTGCTACACAGACTAATGGTGGCATATCAGACCGGACATTTTTTATAAACCTAACTCCAATTATCAGAGCACCAAGTTGGGCACATCAAAAAACTTTTTTAGGCTATCAAAGCAATATATCCGTCAGTGAATATCAAATAAATGCGGTATCACAATCAGACAACAGATTGATATATGATCTACCCAACAATCCCGATAATGCAGCAATAAATGCACGAACAGGGATATTTTCACTGAATGCAACACCATATACGGCCAATCAGCAGGTATCAACTGTTATAAGAGCCACCGATTCAGGCACACAAGCAGCCAGTAATATCACTGTAAGCGTCGATATAGTCACAGTTCCAGGACCCAACTGGGTGACACCGGCTGGAAGTCTTGGTGTTTTTTATAGCGGGAATTTTGTAGAATTAAATTTATTAGCAGAAGATCCTTTTGATCCAAATGTAATCTATGTGCTGGATGAACCAAGTCAAACCTTGGTTGGATTTGGACAAGTCTGGGATGATGACTATGGCTGGGATAATGATTCTTATATTCATCTGCCACTGCAGGTGTCTAGTGATGGATTATTGTATGGACTATTGCCACAAGTTATAACAAACACCACATATACATTCAAGGTGGTTGCAAACAGCAGTAATATTTCATCAACTGCATATTTTAATTTAACAAATGAACCTGCAATCAATAACAAAATTTTTTATTGGGAAACAACTGATACCAATCTTGGTACATACAATGAAGGACAGTTGATCAGTATCAGTATAAAAGCCGTGACTACCAGAGGAACAACCGTTATATATAATGTTACTGGTGGATTGCCACCACCTCATCTTATGTTGGGGTCTACATCCGGTGTTATACAAGGATTTCTAGAATATTGTCCCATAAACAAAACCTATTGGTTTGAGGTCACTGCCACTGATGGATATCAATCTATTATACAGCAATTTAGCCTTACAGTGAACAAAGTGTTTGGCAACCAATTTTTAGATGCATACATACCTCTCACTGGAACCCTTAGAAATGCATGGTCGGCAGATACTGCCAATGTTCGTGTGCGTGAACCAGGACAAATAATTTATGATAGAGTATATAATCAACCAGATTATCCATCTCTAGACATTATATCTGGATTAGAAACTGGATATGCCACACCACAAGATATTTTGTCCAAAATAAAACCATGGTTTTATGAGTTAGACTTACAAATAGGACAAGCATATAACACATCTGTACAATCAGATGGATTATCAGTGATATACAGAAAAATCACTGATAATCAATCAGGTTCTAATACTAGCATTAGTTCCTCGTCAGTTGCTGGCGGAGAGATATACCCAATAAGTATCAACAATATTCGCAATGCACTTATTGTAAATTATCCCTGGGTGCTCAGTGGCAGTGGCAATGGATTTGCATTAATTGCCAATCTTGATTGGAATACTGGTGCTATTCAATCAGTGACAATATTAGATTCAGGAATAGGATACCTTTCTCCACCACAACTTGTAGTGAGTGGAGCAGGAACTGGTGCCGAATTACAGGCAATTTTAGGCCTGGTTGATGTAAAAGTTGCCACTGCTGGCGGTGGGTGGTATCTTGGACAGATATTTTCAATATCTGGCAATGATGCTGTAGATTTGGCAATCTTACAAGTTACTGAAGTAACTCCAACCGGAGGTATTATAAATCTTGCAATAGTTTCACCAGGAAATTATCGCAATGTTGGTACATCTAATATTTTTCAGGTTATAATTGGTTCTGCATACACAAGTATATCAGTTTCCTGGGGTATAGTTGATGTCCAAGTAATCAAAGGTGGCGAAAATTACCAATGCGGCATTACAATAAACACAAGTGGTGGGGAATTGTTACCAAGTTGGCAAGATCAATATACACCTATTATAGAAGTCGGAGAGATTAATCCTGTTACAGCCAATCTTGCATCCACACTGCTAAATGAAGAACCCAATAGTTTATATGGGCAGGTATGGAAGCCAACTTATCTGGTTCTACAATGGCAAGGACTACTTTATATAGGATCTACAATTTTTGAAGAAAACACCACAACATTTGATGGGATGACAACAAGATTTGAAGACACAGAAAGTCCATGGCTTACAGTTTTTGACGAAAATCAAATGACTTTTGACAACTCAGATACAATTTTTGATTACCAAGATCCACTTGAATATGACTTGGAAGTTGTCTGGGGTGGAACATTAATTGATGCTGGCACCACTGTATTTGATCTTTATAGTACAATTCTAGATGGTGTTTCGCCCAGAACTTATAGCAACACCAGAATACGCAGATGGTATAATACACAAAACAAAATATATTCTGCCAATAATGCAGTTACTTAACAAAAATATTCTTTGCACGAATTAACTAAATAATTCATAAAATTTAGGCTGGATAAGTTTATGTCTTCATATATTGACACATCAAGCATCAATGTGAATTTCCCTGTTTCTTTTGTGAACAACTGTTCACAGGGGTTTAGAAACAATTGGCAAGCCATTACCAATCAGTTGAACAACACCAATACAGCAATAACAGCCATCAACGCCAACTTTGGCTTGATGTATAACCTGGTTTCAGGATTGAGTGGTATTACTGGACCTACCGGTGCTATAGGTCCAACAGGCTATAATGGCACACAAGGAACATCAGGGTATAGTGGATTTTCAGGATTAAATGGACTGGCAACTCAATCAGGTTACAGTGGATACAGTGGCTATAGTGGCTATAGCAGTTATAGTGGCTACAGTGGCCACAGTGGCTATAGCAGTTATAGTGGTTATAGTGGCTACAGTGGCACGGGAGGTGCTTATTCCAGACAGTCTATATCAACAACCACTGTAACATTATCAGCAGGTGCAAGCACTAGCATTTCCTTGACTGGGTTTAAAGGCTATGCACTTTATAGCATACAAGTATCCGCCGCAGCATGGGTGGTTGTGTACAGCAGTAGTGCAGCCGCAAGTGCCGATTCTGGTCGTTCCATCAATACAGATCCTACACCAGGAAGTGGCGTAATAGCAGAAACTATTACATCAGGTTCAACAACAACATATTTTAGTCCAGCCGTGATAGGCTACAGCAGTGAATCTCCTGCAAATACTTATATACCCATCAAAGTTTACAACAATGGTGCATCTAGCACAGCAATCACAGTTACAATAAACTTGTTACAACTTGAATCATAATTCTACAAACAATAAATAATTCTATGTTTAATCATCCCTATATATGTCTCAGCACCAAACCAGATCTAGATGATCAAAAACTTCTAAAATGGTTTGGTGTTGTTTCAGAATCTGCCCCCAGCGGAGTCATATCCGCTGTTGAACTTCGTGCAGATAATAAACCACAGAGATTTTATCACCGAAAGATTGACGGCATGAACAGATATTGTGTTGTGTTAAGCAGAGATTTGGAAGGTGAGGAAGTAAACAAAATTGCACAGGCTGCAAACCAAGAAATTCCTGAGGGCGATTGGGAAATATCCTGGAGTCAGCATCCACAAACATCTCCAATTTTTGAAGAAGTCAGGGAAGATATTCTAAAAACTATAATTCTTGAAGCCGCAAAACGCAATCATGGCAAATGGTTGAACAGAAAAATCAACGAAGGGTGGCGATATGCTCAGTCCTTCAATAGCAGAAAAAAAGTTAGTCCCATGTGTCGTGAATGGGATGCATTAAGTGAAAGATATCAAAGAGCAGAATATCATCGTATGAAAACTCTTTTGGAAGTCTTAGACGAAATGAAATTGCATTTAGCAACAAAAAAAGTTTAATATTTTGAATGGCAAACATAACACAACAAGAATTACGATCAATCATTCAAGATTTACACAGCGAAGCAGAAACTACTCAACTTTCGCAAGATTTAATTTCAGGAACCATAGATGCACAAATTTATAAAAATATGTGCTACCAAATGTATCTAATTACAGATGCTATAGAACATAAGATAGAAAAAATTGACTCAAGGATTTTTAGAAGACATCAGTTTGTACAAGATATTATTGAATCTCCTGGAGGTTCAGTAAAAATATGCAATAGTACCAGAGAATATATCGAGTATATCAACAATATGGTGTTACCCGACATGACTGAACTACTAAAAGGTGCAATTTATGTATTTTATATGGGCTGGTTATATGGTGGGCAAATGATTGCTAAAAAACTTACACTGCCCGTTAATCATCTACAGTTTGACAATGTAAAATCCTGCATAGATTATATCAGAACTGTGATATTAAAGGACCTCACAGATCAAGATGCCATTGAAGCACGCAGGGCATTTGCTGCTGTTATTGCAATTTATAGAGAATTATATGAACTGCATTGATCTTGTTATAAACATAGCCAACAGGCTAAATGATAAAATAAAACAACATCATGGATCACACTTTATACCAACAGAAGAATTTGGCTGGCAAAATTACAGATATCGCAGTCCTAAATTTAGGCTGGCACACATTGAGATTTTTAATCAGGATAAGTTCTGTGTAATTCATTGTTGTGTGTTCCCGCATAGCACTGATCCATCACCAATTTATGGATTTGACGTTATTGCAGGTGAAAACAAAATCACAGGATTGTTTTTAGATTTAAGTCCCACTGTGTTGCCAAGCACGCCATTTACAAATATTGTTGTGGAAACAGAACGCAACCGTCCAGAATGGGGGGATATTTTTTCACCGTATTGGGTTGCCTGTAGACCATCCTATGAAGAAATGGTTGGAATCGGTGACGAAGCACTTAAAGTTCTGACCGTTTATCTAAGTCAATTGGGTGATATTGGAGATCAAAACAAGATCAGGATTGCTCAAAACCATTACTGTTTACAGCAACAGAAAAACCCACACACTCGCAAAGCCCTGATCAATTTGATAGGCACAGAACGAGCAGATTATTTTATGAAAAAAATCTTGTTTCCAACTATTTGATTTTCTGTTAAGTTGGCAATTACAACTTTAAGGTGTAGAAAGCCAAGTTTTTCTTCAATAGATGGAATTTCAATAAAAAATGATACTAATTTGACACAATGGCATGCTACCTGTCACACTTAAGACTATGATATGGAACGACATGATTACAAGATTGGCAGAGTTGAAAAACGATGTTACAAATAGTGTAAGAAGTATTTCTTCTATGTCAGTAAATGCTGTAAATACATCAGACATCAGTGCAGATGATCACACAGTATTGAATTTATTCATTCATATTGCAAGTGATTGTATAGATTTAATATAATACAATAAATCAAGACCTACAACTGCATACATGATATATCTGCAAAAAGCAACAAATTATTGGTTTTTTGGTTATCCAAGCAATAAAATTGCAAAACCCGTGTAAAATAACATATAATGTTATATGCGTCAAGCAATTACTGGAAAATCAATTGATTGGCACATTAACCAGGCTCACGATATTAGATTCAATATTTCTCAACCAAACATACTCATTAACCTATCTCATAATACAGCCAAAAATTTAAAGAAAATGGAAATCAGGCTCAAAACTACACACAATACATTTCTTCAAGCAAATATATTTCCAACATTTTAGTATGTGTCCAACATTACATAGTTGACGACCATAATAAAACAAATATCTCTTTTATAATGCTATCTGTAAATTGCATTCTCAAAATTGGCTCATTAATATTTCCTCAACAAACCAAAAGATGATCTAATATGGTGGTAAATGGCAACCACTTGCGGAAGGGACGGTCTTCGTCAGGAACGCAAACAAACAAGCGTATCATCCGCTTGACCGGGAAGTATCGGCTGTCCTTTCGGTGAGAATATCTCCAGCCCGAACCCGGAATAAGTCTGCCAAGTTAAGGAAAAGGCAGCAGAAAATTCTCGCATTATGTGAAGCATAGTCTACAAATGGGTCGCTCTATCTACCGTTGATAACGACCAAGAACTCACAGGGTTGATCAGTAATCCGTGTGAGTTATCCCGCTGTTGGATTAACAATCCAAGATGTGCATGTGATTCTGGTACAGGACAACCGCCAGAGATTTTGAAAAAAATCAAGCATGAAAACTGATCTGTGGAAACTGCCTGTACGCAGCAATTTCCCATACACTCTCCTCTGTATTATCTACAGAGGAGATATGGACTGTGAACCCAACCAACCGCAACCATTTAGAAGAGAGCAGAATAAAAATAGGTGTTGACAACTCTGAAAAATAATATAAACTAGACAGGAAAATTGAAGGTAAAATTATGAAATCCGCTTCTGATGTAATTGCCAAACTTGAGGCAACCAACGCGCGCAAAGAAAAAGAGGAAATTATCCAGCAGGCCTGGGATATTGGCCTAGTAGAGTTCTTTGAAGGCGCACACATGACCTATGATGTACTCAGGACCTACGGAGTGAAAAAAGTACCACTTATTGAAGGTGAAGATGACCCTAACTTTCAATCCTCACTTGATTGGACTCGCTTTAAATCAATCGCGCATAAACTTGAAACAAGAGAACTAACAGGCAATGCTGCACGAGATGTTCTTCGCAACGCTGCCTCTATATCTAGTGCCAAGGACTGGAATGGGTTTTATCGTAGAGTGTTGCTCAAGGATCTCAAATGTGGAATCACAGAAACCACTATCAATAAAATTTTGGAAAAAAATGGTGACACTGCTGCAAAATATTTGATTCCAGTTTTTGCCTGTCAGTTGGCCAAAAATGGCGAAGATCATCCTAAAAAGATGATGGGAATGAAATTGCTGGATGTCAAACTTGATGGAATTCGTTCTATTACCATATTAGACAAAGACAAAAACACTGTGACTCAATACAGCAGAGACGGACGACTCAATGAAAATTTTCCTCAGATCACTGCTATTTTAGAGAAACTGTTGCCAGTTATCACAGAGTCGATGGTGTTTGATGGAGAAATGGTCAGCAGAAACTTTCAATCACTGATGAAACAATTCAACCGCAAGGAAGATGTTGACACAGGTGATGCCAAATTGGCATTGTTTGATTGTTTGCCTTTGAATGATTTTTTGGCAGGTGAATGTAGTTTGACACAAACACAGCGTCATGCAGCACTGACAGAATTTCAGCCTTTGTTGGCCACTATTAGTGACGGTTCTGTGTATGTAGTTCCTAAACAACAGGTAAATTTAGACACACCTGAAGGACAACAGACTTTTCGTGAGTTCAATCGCGATACTATTGCTGCTGGATATGAAGGCATTATGGTCAAAGATCCAGCAGCAACCTATAAAACCAAACGCACAGATGCATGGTTGAAAATCAAACCATTTATCACAGTGGATTTGGAATTAAAAGAAGTAATTGTGGGTACACCTGGTAGCAAATATGAAAACACCATGGGTGCTTGTATATTTGCAGGCGAGGAAGATGGCAAAATAATTCAAACCAGTGTGGGCAGTGGTTACAGTGATGAATTGCGAGATGCAATTTGGCAAAATCGTCACAGTGTAAAAGGTCGCATATGCGAAATCAAAGGTGATGCATTTACTCAGGCTCAGGACAGCGATACTTGGAGCCTGAGATTTCCAGTATTCTTGCAGTTTCGCGGGTTCCAGCCAGGAGAAAAGATTTGACAACCTACGACAGTTATCGTGATGCTTATGTGAAAGAATGGCAGCAATTGGTATCAAAATATGATTCTGGCCATGAATCTGGCTGGCCCCATGGCGTATATATACGCGATAGTCAGTTGTTCTGGGAACAACTAGTACGTTGGTTGGAACAGAATGTAACGCGACCAAATGAACAAACTTGGGCATTTGGGCGGTTTGAATTGCTTTTCAAATATCAAGAAGATTGTGCTCAGTTTATTTTGACATGGATGTGAGATTTCAATGACAGATTTTGTTTTTATTGCCATGTTGTTTCTCATTCCCATTGCTGGCATGGCTCTGGGTGTGTTGTGGCTATTGTATAAATTAATTGCTGAAACTGTGAGAAACATAAAACTTTGGTGGTATTTTCGCCGCCACAAAACAGAGTTTCAATCCAAGATTGAGCCAAAATTTTGATTTTATGTCTAGACAAAATTGCAATATCGTGTTAGATTCTCACATGGGAAGATTTATAGTTTTACAAGAATTAACAGGCGACGAAATTTGGGTGTTACCAAAGGAATTGCAGCGGTGGGATCGTCGTTATCAGCCAGAACCATGGCCAAATGATCTGTTTCCATACTATGTAGATTGGTATTGGGGTAACGACAGATGGAGTTGGAAAACAAAAACTGTCAAAATACATCTTCGCAGATTTGTAGAACAAAAATGCCTGGGCGATGTAGCTGTAGGACCTGTGTCAGCAGATAACACCGATAATACCAGTAGACTTTGGTTTGAGCATGAAGGAGATCAAGTGTTGACAAAACTTACCTGGAGCGAGTATGTATTACCATGACAATACATCGCATAGGATTTTGCTGTAAATTTCTTGAAACAGCGGATGTTAAAAAATCCAAACAAATAAAAGAGTTGGAAAGACTGCTCAATACCAGCAGTACCACTGTGGCATGGCTGAATCGTCAGCCTCGTGATGTTGCCGAGGTAAAACTTTGGTCAATAATGGAGCATAACTTGGCCAGTGTACAACGCATGTTGACACGAGTCAGTCAATTTCCCAAGCAAATGCGTATGGTGAGGCTCAGCAGTGATTTGCTGCCCATGTACACTGAGCCTACCTATGGTTATTTTTGGCAACAAGATGCTGTGCAAAAATATTGTACCCGCGAGTTTGCCAAAATTGGTGAATTTGCTCGTGCCAATGACATTAGATTGAGTTTTCATCCTGGGCAATTTGTAGTACTCAGTTCCATTGACGACGACATAGTGTGTCGCAGTATTGCTGAGTTTGAATATCATGTTGATATGGCACGAATGATGGGTTACGGTCAGTCATGGCATGATCATGGATTCAAGATCAACGTGCACATAAGCGGTCGTAGAGGTCCACAAGGCATTATAGATGTGCTGGCACGCCTAACACCTGAAGCACGCAATCTTATAACCATTGAAAATGATGAAAACAGCTGGGGATTAGAGGACAGCTTGGTGCTGGCCAAGCATGTAGCATTGGTGTTGGATGTTCATCACCATCTAATAAACAGTGGCGGTGAGTATATTCAGCCAAATGATGCTCGTTGTGAGAGAATTTGGAAAAGTTGGCGAGGAACCAGACCAGTGATTCACTATAGCCTCAGTCGTGAGGATGTATTGACCGGTCATGATCCTGAGGTTCTACCAGATGTTCGTCAATTGCTAGACAATAAAATTATGAACAAAACAAAACTGCGTGCTCACAGTGATGATGCGTGGAATATCGCCAGTAATCGCTGGGTTCTACAATTTCTGCCACATGCTGATATTCAGGTTGAAAGCAAATGGAAGAACATCAGCAGCCACAGGCTTTGGCAACAGATGCAGGCTGGTGCATAAATATCATCTATATAGGAGTAAAAGATGAACTTTGCACAGATTCAGCCACATGTTGTAGCAGTAGTAACAGCGGAACCAAAAATAGACATGGATGCGTTCTCTACAGTTGGTCCACAGATTGCTAGAAATCTAGCAGAACTACAACGGCTGACAGCAGCCATTCCAAACAACCAAACTCTACAGGATAAAATTACTGAATTAAGTTCGTTATTCCAAACATATATTCCCATGCAAAGCAATATGCTAGAACGAGACAGAGTACAAACGCATGGTTATGTTGAAAGCCAACGATTGGCAGCCGCTAGACAGGCAGCCGTACTGGCAGATAATTTAAGTGTTGCAAACCCAGATTGGCAGACTATTTCGCATACTGCTGCAGAATTCCATGAGAGTATTTGGAATCTACAACCTATAATTGAACATATTCAGCAAACTATCACAGAACAACAGGTAAAACATCATGCTCTACGAGCAGTTGGAATGTTGCGTGATGAGTTGGTAAATTATGGCAGAACTGGAAAACCGCTAAATGATACCAGTGTCAATCGTATCATTGATGATGTTTTGTTACACACAGGAAATACTGATAAAAATAGTCTGCTGCAAACCTGGAAGAGCAGCAAGGCTGGTTTAACACCTTTGCAGTGGGCGCGACAAAGTCCTGACATTCATGATAAAAACATACATAATACACAACTAAACTCGCCTATTGACGAATCTATTAAAGACTTGTGTGTTATGGAAATGTATGAAACCCTGCGTGTAGGTCTGGGTGAAAAAGCCTGGGTTGCAATTTCCAAGCGTCTCAAGGCTGAAGGACACGATCCTCAGTTGATAGAAGCAGTTATAGATCGTGCAATTGTGCTGTCAGGTTCTGTTTTATAACCTGCTGTTGATTCTGTTGCAGGTTAAAATCGCTGATATATCAATAAATACTCTTATGCCACAGGCGTGAGAGGATATTGATATGCGAGCTAGAGAACTTTTTGAAAAGGTACAAAAAGGTGCTGATTTACCCATCAGCTCTAGAGAATCTATGCCTCCATCAATGGTTGTTCCAGATTTGGAACCAAACTACGAATATTACAGGTTATTGGTGGCATTGGCAGGATTGCCTGATAATGATGACATACCACTCAACAGTGTGCTCAAAGATAAACCTCTTATCATTCCGTATAGTAAAATTGAGCATGACCATGTTATGAAAATGTTGGCAAAAATGGAAAAAAATCCAGAACCGCTCACCAAGGCTCCCAGCATAGAAACTGATGATGTGCATAAAGTCAGTCCTGTTAGAACATTCAAGGATTATGAATAATGCGTATTAGAGAACTTTTAGAAGGTTATACAACTCCGCCACTGCGTAGAGACATAAAAGATACCATGCCACCTACTCTAACCATTCCTGAACTTCCCAACAGCAATGGTTATGATCAATATAGATATTTGCTAAACATGGGAGCAGCATTGGCAGTTGCACGCGGCGAAGTTGAAGTGGATCAAGAAAGCTCCTTCAACCAATCGGTTACAGTTGTTTGTTACACACCAGAAGAAATTGAAATTGTCAAACAAACTGACAAACTCATGGGAGTTGACCACCAAGTTATGGTTGCGACAAAAAGCCGCGAACCATCGTGGGTCAATAGCAAAAGTACAGTGCGGGCCTTTAAAGATATAGGCGATTAATTGTTGCCGCTATAAATTTATACAATCACATTGCTGGTAATAAATACAGATTATTCGTGAAAACTGGAAAGTATCTAATGAAAATATCTGATTTATTACAATATAATTTCCCCATGAACACAAGACAGCCGATCAATGAAGGTGGTAATGTTTTTGCAGGAAAAACTGCTTCAATTAAATTGGCAGATATTACACCCACGCTTAACGCCTATTTTTCTGAATTACAAAAAGTGTTTCCCAATAAAGCAGGTATTTTCAATGAAGAACATTTCCATCCTGTTGGATCAGTGCGTAAAAAAGAAGAATCTGGAGATATTGATTTGGCTGTAAGTGCCGATGAATTATTGGATGAACAAATGAGTGACGAGTCTATTTCTGCCTGGGGTATAGATCCTGCGGCAGTTGCAGATGAGGCGACTGCTTTACAGAAAAGAGCAAGAACATCTACTCCAGCACAAAGTCGTATGAAGGCATTTTTAAAATTACTGGCAGTTCAGATTAATAAAAATGCACCAAATCTTCATTGTGATGAGAAAAAGGTAACAGATGGCAACCTATTTGGACTATATCCACAAATTAACCCTCAAGGAGAGAAACTTGGTATAGGAGTTCAAATTGATTGGATGGTGGGCAATCTTAAATGGTTGAAATTTTCTTATTATTCGGCTGCTATGCCAAAGGGTTCAAATGTAAAGGGTCTGCATCGTACGCAATTGATGCTGGCTGCATTCCAAGTTGCCAATCTATCGTTTAATCATGTAACAGGTGTCAAAGACAAAGACACTGGTGAAGTCGTTAGCCGGGATCCAGATGAAGCTTTGCAAATATTAAGTGATAGACTGGGATTCCGTATAACTCAAGAAGATGCTGAAAATTATTACAAATTGCATGATCTATTCAAAGAAAAAATGCGTCCAGAAGATTATTCACGTTTGCTGGATATCTATTTTAAAATACTTGATTCTACACGAGCTGACATTCCAGACAATTTGCAGGACGAGTGGCGTGATAGAAAAGAAAAGTTGGGTTTGACAGGTAAATTCTTACCTGATAATAGCAAATTAAAGGATCTGGTATGATTAATGAATCTGGTGTAGCTGGTGCAGAACGGGTCAAAAGTAGAGCCGATTTCAAACATTTTTTAGATGATTATCGTAAGCTAATCAGTCAATATCCTGGATTTGAAAGTATGAATCCCAGTGGAAGTTACAACAGCGACCTTTCCAAGCAAGATTTTGGAGATATTGATCTTATTGTTCATATTAAATCAGACAAAACTAAACCTGAATTAAAAAAGGATTTGCAGAACTGGTTTCATAAACAACCAGACACTGTAATTGTGCCGTTTTCATCACCAAAATATGTAGGGAAACGCAGTTATAATTCTGGTGAAATAGTCACAGTGCGTTATCATGATGATGAATTGGGTTACTCTGCACAAATTGACAATATTATTGCACTTGATTCGGAGGAAGCAGAATTTAAACAAAAGTTTCTAGACTATCCTGCTGCCAAACAAGGATTGATTTTAGGATTGGTTAAAATTGCAACAATTGAAACTGATCCCAATAAATTGTTCAAGATGCTGAATATAAACATCAAAAAACTTGATCCAGCGGGCATAGGTGCTGACCAAGAATATGAATTTAACTTAAGTAGCAATGAATTACAACTGCGTAAGGTTGTCTATGAACCTGGGACATTTAAACAGGCTGATAGAACTATTCTGTGGACCACTCGAAACATGGCAGATGTTTCTAAACTGCTTTATCAATACAACCTTGATGACAATTTCGCAGGACTATTGAAACAAGCCAAAGAAAAAATACATAATCCACGCAGCAAAAATCGTATTGAAGGTGTTTTTACCAGTATGGTCAGTGTAAAATCTGGCGAAGTTGGCACAAAAAAAGGCGAGGATAAAATATCAGATATAAATGCTGTCAAAGCAGCATTTTCTGGAGATGCCAAACCAACTCTCACTGAGTATTTTGCCTGGGTTTCATTTGGGCGTGATATGGTTTTCGAGGCTGAAACTGCTAAAACTGTAGTTATATTTGCAGGAAGGTTTCAACCATTTCACCGAGGTCATGCACAGACCTATCATGCATTACAAGAACAATTTCCTGGTGCAGATGTTTGGGTAGCAACCAGTGGCAAAACTGGACCTGATAGCCCGTTTGATTTTTCCGAACGCAAACAACTTGCTGAACTTATGGGTATTCCTGGTAATAGAATAGCCGAGGTAAAACAGCCTTATATGGCTACAGAAATACTGAACCACTATAATCCAGAAAAGGATCATGTGATATATGCTATAAGTGCAAAAGATGCTGACCGAATAAAGTTTGGTATCAAAAAAGATGGGTCCCCGACTTATCTACAGCCGTATAAATCAAATGAAGAAATGCTGCCATTTGATCTGAAAACTGGACACGGGTATGTGACAATAGCACCTGTTGTTAACTTTAAAGTTGCTGGTGAAACCATCACTGGTGCAACAAGCATACGAGATATGCTGGCACAACATGATTCAGCACTTAACACAAGAGTTTTACAAGATTTATATGGAAAAAATGCAGATAAGGCTGCAGCAATAATATTACCGCATTTTAAATAATTTACAAATTTTGATAGAAAATGAGTGCAGGAATGACCTGCACTCTTTCAACACTATGCTTGGCGTGTCAGATAATTGACACGAATGCGTTGTGGATTGAAATATTTGCGAAAAACATCTTCTACAATATTGATATCATATGGCTTACAGGAAAATACATCGAGATAGCAGTCGCCGCTGTCGTCACAAAAATGTGCCATTATATTGCTTGTTTCAATTAACTGACACAGGGTATGTCCTGCTTTATTATCCTCGCCAAAATGAACAACAATTGGTTCACCATACGCAACCATATCAATAGATTTTACTAAACTTCGTGAAAAATCCTTGATATAATCTGGATTAGTAATAGCAGCCCGATCACAGTCGGCTGCGTCAATTATAGTATGATAACCCCAGTAATTGCTCATGTCATGATTTCTCCTTTATATACAGACATAACAGAACCTATTTATTATTACACTATATTGTTGAGCCGTCAAGTATAAATATATTCACTATTAGTGGAATTTTTTAACATGAACGTTTTTGATATTATTGATGATGATATTACCTTGGAAAACTGGCCAAATCCCAGCAGTGGTAAACTCAAAAAGTATATAAAAAGAAACTACAACAGAGAACCTAGTTGTTCATCAATAGGGCAACTGCTCAATGATCCAAGTGTGGGAAATTTTTATAAAAAGCGTGCTATTTGGTATAAAAATTTATATTGCAAGCGTCGTCGCAAGGTTAAAGAAGCAGATGGTGTTGGTGCCTGCTTGACAATTTTTGACATTGATGATACTTTAATGAAAACCACTGCCACAGTAAAGGTTGTAAGACCAGATGGCAGTGAACAAAATTTAACCGCTGAGGAATTTAATACCTACAAACTAAAGCCTGGTGAGCAATTTGATTTTGGTGAATTTAAAGACGCCAAACTTTTCCGTGCTACCAGTCAGCCAATAAAAACTCTTTGGAGAACTGCTCAGACAACTCTCAGTAATATTGGTAAACGTCCTGGTTCAAGAGTGGTAATTGTCACTGCAAGAAGTGATATGGATGACAAAAATGAGTTTATACATACATTTCAAGATCATGGTCTTGACATGAGCAAAGTTCATGTATATCGTGCAGGCAATGTTGGTGCTGGAAGTTCTGCAGCAAATAAAAAAATAATTATAAGAAAACTATTAGAATCTGGTGACTATACAGAAACAAGATTATTCGATGACCATATTGGTAATCTAGAATCTTTTCTTGAGTTAAAAACAGAATTTCCAGATATAATTTTTAAAGCATATCCAGTTGGAAAGTCTGGTAATATCGGTCGTCCCATTATTGTTTAATTGTGATAATTTAGATATTCGCATCGCAAGCCTGTTGTGTCTTTAGACCAACAGATAGAGGAGGCGATTTTGTCTTGATTATATTGTTTTTTGTACCTGTTTAATATAAACTACTAAATATATTTATGATGATGATTGCCTACAAATACCGCATTTATCCAACAACAGAGCAAGAAACAACTCTTGTGGGTTGGATGGGGCAATTGCGATTTGTATGGAACAAATTGGGAGAATTAAAGAAATCAATACCGCAGGAACTGCGGAAATTTACGCCTGTGGAGATACCTCTGTCGGGGGTGATACGGCTGTATCATCTAGACATGCATCGTTTGAAGCAGGAATCATTCCTTCGTTGGAAGGAATCTGTTGGTCTTTAGACCAACGGTAGTTCACATTACAATTGATGCTATTATGTGGAGAATATTATGGCACTTTTAATTGCACATCGAGGACTTGTGGATGGACCTGATAAAGCCAAAGAGAACACGTTGTCTTCCATCATTTCTGCCAGAACACAGGGTTATGATGTGGAAATTGATGTTTGGTTTGAAGATGGCAGTTGGTGGTTGGGACATGATGCACCGCAAACAAAAATTGATTATGACTGGTTGCGTGTAATTGATAGAGCAGACTATTTGGATACTCATCATGCATGGATTCATGCAAAATCCATAGAAACTCTATATCAATTACAAAAAAACAAATATGCCGGACATATATTTTTTCACGAAGAAGACCCCTGTGTTCTTACAACTAGTGGATATATTTGGACCTATCCTGGAAAAACTCTCACACCTCTAAGTATCTGTGTTATGCCAGAATACACTGACGCTATATTAAGGGTAAAAGAACTAAAAGTTTTTGGATTCTGCTCAGATTGGATAAACAGAATTGCCACCGAGTTGCAGTGCAATTGACAATAAATACCTGCATATAGTGCAGGATTTTTTATGCCAACAATTTTAGTAGCGGGAACAAAAAATCAGCCATTTGGCAGTTTTTCACAGGTGAGTAAAAGCCAAGATGGTGTTAATTGGAGTACAGCAAGTGCTCCTTTTGGTAGCAATGATTTCTGCACAGGCATTACCACAAATGGCACACTATATCTTGTTAGCAATCCTCGTGGATATATCTCTGCAACAAGTGATTTGATCTCTTATAACCAAGTGCCTGTTCTAGATGGGTTTGGCACTACCTGTTTGGGATATCAAAATTCTCATTGGCTAGTTGCGGGGGTGCAGAACTATATAAATGGGTTTGGTCCTTATCCGCCATTCACAGAAGTGGCACAGATTTTTTATAGTTTATATGGTAATACTGGCTGGCAAATGACATGGACTCACCCAAACAATGGCAGTTATATATATCAACTAAAATTTTTTCAGGGTGCTCCAATTGAATCAGGAATCAATGCAGATGTGTGGGTGGCAGTTGGCAACAATGGATATGCTGCAGGTGATATTTGGTATAGTCTAGATTATGGTATATCCTGGACTCAGGCTGTAGTTCCCAGCGGTGTAGGAGTTATATACAGTGTTGCCTTGTATAATTTAGCCGGACAACCGACGTGGTATTGGGGATGCAGAGGTAAAATATATCTGTCAACTCTCTTGCAATATTCATCATGGAATGAACTATCACTGGCAAGTGAAGATACCGCTGTTGGTTTTGCACAAAATGACACCGGCAGCATTCTTGTCAATGGTACCAACACTCTGTATACAAGTTTAGATGGGTTGGTTTTTAATACCTTTCAATATCCAGGTTATGTTTGGGGCAATGTAAATGTTTTGCCTATGGCTTCAGGCTCTAGATGGTTGGCTTTTGCCAGAAGTAATCTTACTCAATATACATATTGGTACAGCGACGATTTTATAACATGGACACCTTTATCAAATGGTATCACTGTGCAGACATCAATCGTGTTTTGATAATTGCAATCCTGTAGATTAGACACTATGATTGGGCTACAACCTAATCAAGGAGCAAATGAAAATGTCTATTGGAGTTCTATCAAGTGGTGACAAGGCCAGACTACAGAGTCTTATCAACGAGGGTATTCAGGTCATGGGCGATATCGCCGCTATGAAAGAAGGTCTCAAGGAAACTGTTGAAAATATTGCAGAAGAACTTGATATCAAGAAGACTGTTCTGTCAAAAGCAATTACCATCGCTTATAAGAACAGCCAAAACAAAGATAAACTTACAGAAAGCCGTGAAGAATTAGATGAAGTTGAACAGGTTCTCATGGCAGCAGGGAGAGCATAATATACAATGGCTAAATGGATATTCATCACTGGTGGTTGCGGATATATTGGCAGTCATCTAGCAGCACATATAAAAGACAACACTGATTACAGTGTGATGTTGATTGATAAACGTGCTAGAGAACTATCATACACTGCCAAATACTGTGATGTTTTTGCTGATGAAGATTTTACCAGTATAGTTGTTCAACAGGCTATTCAGGAATATCAACCAGAGGCAATTGTGCATTTAGCCGCAGATAGTACTGTTGGTCCAAGTATGGTTAATCCCAGTAGAACTTGGACCAACAATGTTGTCAATACTCAGAAATTATTGGATTTTTCTAGATTATATAATGTAAAAAATGTTATTTTTGCCAGTTCAAGTTCTGTCTATGCAGATCAGAATTATGCTGTTGATGAACACAGTCCTGTTGCAACATATAGTCCATATGCTACAACTAAACGAGTAGGTGAAATGATGCTGAAGGACTGGTATGGAGCACATGGGATACGCAGTGTTTCATTTAGATTCTTTAATGTTGCTGGTGCTCACTCAACACATGATCTGGGTGAGTTACATGGCTGCAGTCATTTACTGGCAAAAGTTATGGAAGCGGCAGTTCACAACACAGCATTTACTGTGTTTGGCAGAGATTGGACAACTCCTGATCGCACTGCTATACGTGATTATACCCATGTAATGGATATATGTGAGGCAATATTGAAATCTATTAGATGGTTGCCAGAAAATCCCGGTGCACACATTATAAATCTTGGTGGAGGTCAGGGATATAGTGTCCAGCAGGTAATCGATACCACAGAAATGTTGTTGAGTAAAGAATTGCCTTATAGATATGGTGATCGCAGAGATGGTGACAGTGCTATGCGGTTTTCAAATAACGAACTGGCATTTAAACTATTGAATTGGAAACCAACAAAAAATCTAAATGATATGATTTTAGACAGCGTTAAATGGTATAATAGTGAAGTATATAAACAGTTGACACGTGCTGGAATAACCTGTCAACACTGAGGTATTAATATATGTATATAGATGCTTTTTATGAACGTGAAAAAAATAAAATTTTAGTTGTTGAAAGAGACAAAACACATAAACGACGTTATACGGAGTATCCTACAAAATATGTAGCATATTGGACAGGTGCGAGAGGCAAAGTTCCAAATATCTTTGGAGAATTATGCGATAAATTTTCTACTACAAGAATCAAAGAATTTACTCGTGAAATTAATATGCTGCCCAAGGACAGACTTCACGAGACAGATATTAATCCAATTTTCCGTTGTTTGTATGAGAATTATAAGGATGTAGCACCTCCGCCTCTACATGTTGGGTTCTTTGATATTGAGGTGTCGTTTGACCCAGAACGTGGATTCTCAAGTCCAGAAGATGCATTCTCACCTATTACTGCTATTTCTCTATATCTCAATTGGCTAAACAGAAACTTCACTATGGTTATTAAGCCAAACGATATGAATTGGGATACTGCACAGGAAATTGTAGATCGGTTCGAAGACACTATCTTGTGTGAAACAGAAAAAGAACTCTTGGAAATTTTTCTATCATTGATTGATGATGTTGATATTTTAAGTGGGTGGAACTCAGAAGGCTTTGATATTCCCTATATCCATAACAGAATTGTTCAGATATTGGGCAAAGAGGAAACACGTAAACTCTGTCTCTGGGGTAAGTTTCCGAAACGCCGAGAATACGAGATGTATGGCAAGAGCATGGTGACATTTGATCTTGTTGGTAAAATTCACATGGACTATCTGCAATTATATCGCAAAAACACCTATCATGAAATGCACAGTTATCGTTTAGATTTCGTGGGTGAATATGAAGTTGGTGAAAAGAAAATACATTATGAAGGCAGTCTAGACAGTCTCTATAACAATGATTTTGAAAAGTTCATTGAATATAACAGACAGGACGTGATGTTGCTGGTAAAGATTGATGCCAAAAATAAATTCATTGAATTGAGCAACAATCTGGCTCATGAAAATTGTGTGTTATTTCAAAATACCCTGGGTTCTGTGGGGCTGATTGATCAGGCTATTGTAAACGAATGTTGGAACCTGGGGTTTGTTGTTCCAAATAGAAAGCGTGACAACTATCACAACAAAACACAAGAAGAATCTGATGAAGATGAAATCAGCATCAGTGGTGTTGTCGGTGCCTATGTTGCTGATCCCAAAGAGGGCATGCATGATTGGATTGGTGGAGTTGATATCAATTCACTATATCCTTCTGCAATTCGTTCTCTCAATATGAGTCCTGAAACAATCGTTGGACATATTCGTCCAGAAGCCACTGACAAACTTATCATGAAGCGTATGCGAGACGAGAAACGAAGTTTTGCAGATGCATGGAATGGTATGTTTGGCACTCTTGAATATAACTGGGTGATGAATCGTGAGATGAATCCAGTTACAGTAGATTTTGAAGATGGCTCCACTGTAACTTTAAGTGCCAATGAATTGTATGATCTGATATTCAAGAGTGGTAAAAATCTTATTTTAAGTGCTAATGGAACTATTTTTACTGGAGATAAAAGGGGAATCATCCCTGGGCTTCTGGAAAGATGGTATCAAGAGAGGTTAGAATTAAAGCATAAACAAAAAATGGTTGGAAAATTGTCATCTGGTATATCTATACCAGATGACATGATGGACGATGTTATGAAGCATTTGTCATTTGATTAATCCAATCAGATTCCCATATAGAAATAACTGTGTAACCAAGGTTTTCTAATATTTTTTTCTTTTCTACAGTTGCTGTGTATAATTCGCCAAAAGAGGTTTTGGTTACCCTGTTTATACATGTAGGTTTGTATTTTTCTGGGTTGCCATGCCAAAAATCTCCATTGAACTCATAAACAGTGTTAATTGTTGGGTTAAATCCATCTACTAAAAACCATTTTTTATTATCAATTTTTATTTTGTATCCCCGTATTGGAACAGATAGGCTGTCTAACCACATTATTTCCAATTTTGATTGTTTATGTGAACACCTTGGACAACCGCTTCCTCGTAGATGAACACACGGCGACTGATGAAACCTCCCATGTTGCCTACAAATTATTACTATAGGTGTTTTATTATTCTTATAGATAATTTCTGAATAATCATAAGTGGAGCCATGAACATATCTTGCTTCGTTTATAAAGTCATTAGACTTTTTTCTAATTTTGTCGTAGGCACATTTAGCACAACCACTTTTGCGTAATGTCGTTGCGAATGCTTCAAAGTGTCCATGTTTTTTGCAAAAGAAAGAAATTTTTTCATTTGTGGTTTTATATTCAGAAACTAAAGTAATATCATCCCCGTGTCTAGATAAAGTGTTTTCATAAAAATTTTTTGTTCTTTTTTCTAATTCACATTTTTTACAATCGCCGCCGCCGGTAATATGCCTTCTCGCAAGGGGTGAAAACTCCCCATGTGTTTTGCAAATTACTATAACTCTTTTGTGATGCCCCGCATAAACTGTTTTACTATAATCATATATATCACCGTGTTTTTCTATAGATTGATTAATAAAACTTTCTGTATGCATATGCATACACTCTGGACATCCATTGCTACAATATAAATGTGCGTCTGGCGTATAATAATAAACAATATCGTGTTTTTTACAGCGTATTTTTATAATTTTCCTACTGTGAATATAAACAGACTCTGTGTAATCATACACATCATCCCACTTTTCTTTTGCCTGTGATTTCCATTTTTCTTCTCTTTCACATAATATACAACCACGACGCTTATTAAGAAAAATACTAGGCCACACAGAAAATTCTCCATGACGACAACATATAATTTTAACATTTTTTCTACTACTTTGGTATTTCACCAGAGAGTAGTTATATTTGTCTCCATATACCTGACTGGACCACTCTATAAATTGTTGTGTATCTATATCTCTTAAATTGAAAAACATTTTGTGCCTCACTTTCACATTTTTTGGTAAATATTTCCCATGCTGGGTTACCTCATTTACCTAGAATGGTTGGGTCTGCCAGGACCGCGAACCATAAACCTATTTACAAACGATGTAATATTTTATATAATCAATATATGAAACTGCTCACACATTCTTGAAGAGGTGAATAATGATAGACGTGGATGAAATAAATGCAGCCATAACAGCAAGAGATTCAAAAAAAGTTGCTAGTCTAATAAAAAAACATGGATTAAAAATAGAAAATAACAAGATAACTGCTGATGTAGAAACAGTTAAAGCAAGTGACTCATTTTGGGATCAACGCCAATTGATTAAGAAAATCCTCCTTAACTCGTAAAATATTGCGACATAAACGGGTAACTGTTTAATGAAAACCGCTCTAATTGCTGGAAACTCCTTGTCAAGGACAATCAGCAGCCAAGCATCGAAAGATGAAGGTTCAACGACTAGATCGAAAGATCGTAGATCCAAGTGGATCGAAACGGGCGGCATCCATTTCCTGGATGGTGATATAGTCTCCTCTGTGTGGCAACATACAGCAGCACGTAATGGTGCGGAATATGGCTTAACGAGCATATTTGAAGATTTGGTATATGGGGCACTGGGCAATCCTGGATCAAGGTTCTTCGATGCAAGAGTAGCACAAAGCACTACTCTCAGTGGTAGATGTATTGTGAAGCATATGGGATCTAAAATAAATGAAATAATTACAGGTGACTATAATCATACTGGACTTGCTTGTATCTATGGTGATAGTGTAACTGGTGATACTTTAATAAGAACTGATTCCGGTGAAATAACCATCGAACAACTGTACAACGAATGTGTTGAGCATTGTATTGCTCACGGCAAGGAATATGGTCTATGGTCACAGGCAAAGGTAATTGGATTCAACTCTCACGAAATGGAATCTGTGCCAAGTTCTATTGAATATGTTATGCGGCATAAAACAAAAAAGAAATTGTATCGTATTACTACTGAGAACGGAAAACAAGTTACTGTTACCGAAGACCACAGTGTTATGGTTGATAGAGATGGGTTTTTGATAGAAGTAAAACCAAATGACATTCTTGCAGGGGATAATATAATTACTTTGACAAACAATATGGATACAGAATACACACGGGTAAAATCTATAGAATGTCTTGGTGAAATAGATGATTATGTCTATGACCTATCCATAAAAAATGGTGACCCAATATTTTTTGGTAATGATATCCTATTAAAAAATACCGACAGCATTTATTTCTCAGCATATCCCGTGATGAAAGATCTGCCAGATTTTAAAGATTTTGAATGGACTAAAGAAAACGTCACAGATTTATATGACAAAATAGGTGAAATTACCAACCAAAGTTTTCCAGAGTTTATGAAACAAGCATTTAATTGTCCTGAAAAAAGTGGTGCCATTATCCGTGCTGCACGAGAACTTTGTGCCATTAAGGGTTTGTTTATCACCAAGAAACGCTATGCTGTGTTAATTTATGACAAAGAAGGCAAACGCAAGGATGTAAATGGCAAGCGTGGTGAAATCAAAGCCATGGGACTAGACCTGAAGAGGAGTGATACAAGTAAATTTATATCCGATTTTTTATCCTTGGTTCTTACAGACGTTCTAAGCGATGTTTCTCGCGAAGACATTTTCGGTAAGATACAAGATTTTCGTAAACAATTTTCCCTACAACCAAGTTGGGAAAAGGGGTCACCAAAGAGAGTTAATAATTTAACTAAGTATGCTAATATCAAACAAAACCAAGAAACTGGTGATGTTTTTAGTAAAAATTCGGATAAGAAAAAAACTATTCCTGGGCATGTGGTAGCGTCACTTAATTATAACAAATTAAAATCAATTTTTAATGATAATGAAAGCATGACGATACAAGATGGATTTAAAATTATTGTATGTAAATTAAAACCTAATAATAGATTTGGGATGAATTCGGTAGCATATCCAGTTGATTTAATACATATTCCAGATTGGTTTAAACAATTGCCATTCGATGACACATTAATGGAAGAAACATCAATAGATCGTAAATTAGAGAATTTATTAGGGGTCCTAAAGTGGGATTTGGCTAAGACTAAATCAGAAAATCAAGCATTTTCTGATTTATTTGAATTTTGATAAATAGATGTGGTCCGCGAGTCTCTAACCTCTCCGACCACTCTAAACTATCAAGGAATATAGTTCAGCATTATCTGTATTTACTTGATTAAATCAAGGAAAAACAAATGACTAAAACTGAAATTTTTATTAAAAAAGCGAAATTAATTCATGGCGACAGATACATTTATACAAAAACTCATTATATCAACGCGACATCCCCAGTAGTTATACAGTGTAAGCATGGTGATTTTTTACAATCACCAACGCAGCATTTGCGTGGACGAGGATGTAAACAATGTGGTTTTGAAAAACATAGCCTATCAACTGATGAATTTATAAAATTGGCTAAAGAAAAACACGGAAACTTTTTTGATTATTCTAAAACAAATTATGTAAACAGTTACACACCTGTGACTATTATTTGTCCAACTCACGGGGATTTTTTGATGATCCCAAACAATCATCTAAGATATAATTGTCAAAAATGTTATCATGAAACATTAAAATATAATGCAGAAGATTTTTTACGCTTGGCTAACGAAAAACATGGCGAACATTATGATTATAGTTGTGTTATTTACAATAACTCTCGTCAAAAAATAAAAATAATCTGTCCAGACCATGGTCCGTTTTATCAGCAACCAAGATTACATTTGGCAGGACAACAGTGCAGAACATGCGTCAGAACTCTAACTACGGAACAATTTATTCAAAAAGCAAACATTATACATAATGATAGATATGATTATTCATGTTCTGTTTATAATTCTGCCAGGTCAAAAATTAATATAAAATGTCATATTCATGGAATTTTTGAACAAAATGCAAGTTCTCATTTATGCGGGGTGGGGTGCCCAGCGTGTCATGGAAATATCAGCAGGGGAGAAACCACATGGTTAGATAGTATTGGGGTTACTGTGCGTAATAAAGTTTTAACTATGATATGTGGTAGAAAATTCAAAGTTGATGGATATAATCCAGATACAAAAACAATATATGAATTTAACGGGGATTATTGGCATGGTAATCCCAAATATTTTGACCCTGGTGACATCCATCCTAAAAGAAAAATTACTTTTGGCGAACTATATCAACAGACTTTATTGAAAAAACAAATATTAGAAGAAAACGGATACAAAGTTGTGTCAATCTGGGAATCAGAATTTAATAGTAGTCCGATTGATTAAATCGTTATAATAGAAATAACTTCACAGAACTGTTTAGTTTTTAACACAAAAAAGGAAATACAATGGCTACCAAAACCACCATCGGTAAAATTTACGAACCAGAAGAACTGAAAATATTAGTTGACGCATTAAATGGTGCTCCTTCATACTTAAGTAAGCGATTTATATTAAAACACCTGTGTGGGTGGAGTGATGAGATGATTGCAGAAAACATGAGAATGAAACAAGAGGAAGAACAACAAATGAGAATTGGAGAAAAGACATGGCGTTAAAAGACTATATCAAGGATTTGACTACCTATGTCACCCCGACTGGTTTCTTTGAAAAAATCAAAGTAACTGCCACTAAAAAAGATATCATTATTGAAAGCATGGAGAAAGAAAAAGAAGTTATCCTAAAGGGTAAATTCACCAAGCCACTTGATGATCTTGATGGAGAATTTGGTTTGAGCAATCTTGGATTGCTGTATACAATTTCTCATGATCCAGAATTCAACAGCCCAGATAGTAAAATAACTATCACTTATGAAACCAAGGCTGGTGAAAAGGTTCCAACAGAACTTGCCTATCAGAACAAAAGCAAAAGTCATATCAATTATCGTTTTATGTCAAAGCAACTATTGCCAGATCAGCCAAAGTTTATCGAGCCAAAGTGGGATGTGGTTATCACACCCAGCAAGGCTAATATTCAACAGTTTGCCTGGGCCGCTGCTGGACTTTCAGCATATGAACAATATTTTATTCCTCGTATTCAAGATGGTAATATGAAGTTTTTTATCGGTGAAGCAGATGCTGCTACACAACGTGGTGGTGTAGTATTTGCCACAGACAGAACTGAAACTTTTGCCAGTGATCACAAATGGAAGATTGCACAGGTTCTTGGTATTCTCAAAATTGCCGATACCTGTGATTGTGAAATGGCTTTTTCCATCAAGGGTGCTATTCAAATTACACTAAACACTGGTGTTGGAAATTATCGTTATATTTTTCCAGCAAAAGTTCGGTAGTTATCAAGATTGGGCAATTAGTTTGCCCAATTTTTTTCACTAAATAATCACATATGACTAGTGCAAAAACACATTATAGAACCATAGTAATCAGTGATTTACACATGGGCAGCAAAGGTTGTAAAGCAAGATTGCTCAACGACTTTCTTAAAAATAATTCATCAGATTATCTATATCTCAATGGGGATATTTTTGACTGCTGGAAAATACAACAGAATAAATGGTATTTTAACAAAACACAAAGTAAAGTATTACGCCGCTTGTTAAAAATTAGCATGTCAAAAACACAGGTAATTTATATTCTGGGTAATCATGATGATTTTTTTAGAAATTTTATACCATACAAAATAAATCTTGGAAAAATCAAAGTTTTGAACGAGTGCGTTCATGTTGGAGTTGATGGTGCAAGATATCTTGTAACACATGGAGATTTATTCGACACTGTTACAAGAGTACATAGATGGGTTTCATTTTTGGGTGATAAAGCCTATGATTACCTATTAACACTGAATGGTGTTGTAAATTCTTGCAGAAGGCTGTTTAGATTAAAATATTGGAGTCTCAGCCATTATCTCAAAACCCGAGTGAAAAAAGCGGTTAATTTTATTTTTGAATTTGAAGCAACATTGTCAAATTATGCCAAGTCAAAATCGTATGATGGGGTGATATGTGGGCACATACATGTTGCAGAAATTAAAAACATAGATGGCATCATTTACATGAACTCTGGGGATTTTGTTGAAAGTTGTACAGCACTAGTAGAAACTGTAGATGGCGAGTGGAAGATTGTTCACTGGCATCTGGACAAGGAATCTGATCATAACCTTGATGTTGTGTCATGAAAATATTAATTGTAACAGATACATGGTCTAATGTTAATGGTGTGGTCACAACATTGCGTGCCACAGTATCTGAATTAACCAACCGTGGACACACTGTTACGGTGATTCATCCAGGACTGTTCAAAAATATTCCCATGCCTGGGTATCCAGAAATTCCAATAAGTTGGAACATTTGGCGAATGGGTTCCATGATTGCAGCATCGAAGCCAGATGCTATACACATAGCCACCGAGGGTCCCTTGGGAATCGCAGCCAGATGGTATTGCAAGGTCAGACAGCGTTCTATACCACACAACACCAGTTATCACACCAAATATCCAGAATACATGAATATACATTATAAAATACCAGTAAGTTTTGGATATTGGTTGTTGAGGTTATTTCACAAGTTTAGTCATCGAGTTTTGGTTACTACACCATCTCTTAAACAAGAACTATCTGCATATGGTTTTCAAAATCTAGTAGTGTGGAGTCGTGGCGTTGATAACACAATATTCAATCCATCATCAAGAAAGAAAAATCTAGCAACAAAGCCAGTGCTGGTATGTGTCAGCAGAGTCAGCAAAGAAAAAAATCTAGATGCTTTTTGTGAATTAAAAACCACAGGTACAAAAATACTGGTGGGTGATGGACCATATCTCGAAGAACTAAAGAAAAAATATCCTGATGTCATTTACACAGGCTATAAATCTGGTGAGAGTCTTGCTCACTATTATGCCAATGCTGATGTGTTTGTTTTTCCCAGTAAAAGTGATACATTTGGTGTGGTAATGCTGGAAGCCATCGCCTGTGGAACTCCAGTTGCTGCATATCCAGTAACTGGTCCAATTGATGTTATCACTGATGGTGTTAATGGATATTTAAATACAGATTTAACCGTGGCCATTGAACAATGCCTAAAACTTGACAGACATATTGTAGAACAATCCAGCAATAATTTTACCTGGTCTGCTGCCACGGATGTATTTGAAAATAATTTGATCTTGATCAATTAACAGTTTATTTTCGATATTAATTGGCAACTTTGTCATGGATTTGTGTAAAATCTAAACAACAGATTTATTTTGAGTTTATAGCAGATATGGCACGCATTAGGAAAGGTAAGAAAAATATGACACATACTATATTAGATTATTTTGCAGAATACAGACAAAAGATTGCTGAATCAAACAATCTGATAGAAAAAGAACGCGAACTTTATCGAGAAGCGGAACAAGTTCGAACAATGAAAAATCAGTTACAACTAGAATTAACCGGCATGGAAAAACTGATCACAATAATGATAACAAATGACTGGGACCCAGTTGAGGCCAAGTTAAAAACTACAAGTGATGAACTCCACACATCATTTTGGAATACAGGCAACGAAGCAGAAACACTAAAATACGCCAATTCTCTAGTCAATACTGCATATGGAATCACAGGTGCAACAGGTTCTATCAGTAATATGGGTGCGATATCAGCACACGGTGGTGCATATACCTGTGCCAACTACAATTACAATTATAATTTTGCTGGTTTAACTGTTAGTAGTCCCACTGTTAGCCTATCTGGTGCAATGGGAAGTTCTTATCAGCCTACGGCTGCAACAGGTGCCAATGGTGGCACTGGCAGCAGTTATTAACCTAGAGAGATCAAGATGTCTGATATACAAACATATACTGGAAAAGTAGCACAGGAAAACGGCGAATTGGTTTTGGTTTTTGATTTACAAATGCTGGTTGATTTGGGTTGGAAAGATGGAGACACTATAATCTGGGACATTCGTGATGATGCTGTTGTAATAAAAAAACAAACAGAAGAGATATGATTGTTTTGAAATATTATCTCTGAGAAGAGAAGGAAATTAAAAATGACTGTAACAAATACAGGTGTAATCTATCTTGGTAATTTAAGTCAAAATTCAACAGGTGTGTCATCATTATACTCAATTGGTGGGTTGAATCAGATGAATTCATTTATAATATCAGGTGATAGTTGGGAATTGACTATTTCATCCGATGGAAATGTTACTTGGTGTGGTCCGCTGTCCAAGAATGTGGAAAAATTTCTTGCATCGATAAGTGCCAACATAGATTTGCAAACTGCTGGAAAACATGCACTCGCCAAAAATTATCTGACAGTATTGAAACGGTGTTTAACTCAGATAAAAAGCATGGAACGCGAGGAATTTATCGAGTTGCTTGAACGCGAAATTTTCTCGCGTCAAAGCAAACAAGTCTGGAATACTCTCAGAGAAAGTGATGAATACAGTGAGTGAAAACACTGATAATCAAGTGTTACTACTACAGTGGGATTATCTCAACTGTGATGAAATGCAGGAAAGAATTGACTGGTGCAGAGATAACTTGATATCTGGTCAAGATTGGGGGTTTTGTGCAGAACATAAGATCTGTGTCATAATGAATCAAACCGCAGCAATTCTTTATAACCTACGATGGTTTGAAGCAGGCAAGACTCAACCTGGATATGCATCAGGGCTATTTTTGGATAACATGGATACACATCTAGGATAGCATGAAATGAATGATTATAGTCTTTGGCTGATTTCTAATAAACCACAGGTTTTTTCTGAAATACAAACTGGATTACAGCCTGAAATTCTTAATTTTTTTGATGGCACAGGTGTAAAAAATTTCAGCACACTGGTTAATAACTGTGTGGTCCAGTCACCTAGCGAAACTGTGATTCTTATGAGTGATAAGGTTCGTCCAACACAGCAACATATTCAAAAGACACTTGAACTTTTGAACCAAGGATATGCCTTTGTTGGACTACAACTATTTAGATTTTTTGGATTTCGCAAAGAACTATTCAGACAGATTGGATTTTTTGATGAAAGATTCACAGGAACAGGTTACGAGGATTATGATCTTGTTGTGAGAATGATAGAACACAATCTGTCGTTTTACACTGATGAAACTGTGCCTTGGAATCATGCACCTAGTCAATGGACTGTCAATGGACATTATCCAGGTTACGAACACTGGTGTAAAAAATGGTTACACCATTGGAATCCACCAAATCCAGTTCCAATAAAACTTGAAAGAACTGTTGCAGAAGAACGATACCAGCACTATCAGGATAAGATAGGACCAAGCACAGGCTGGAAATTTCTCACTGGCAGAGAAAATACATATAATACAAACTACCCGCATGTAGGTGCATTTTATGACATGGCAATTGTGTCAAGTGCCCAGATGCGATATTCACGAATATAAAACACTAACAACAGGGAAACATAAAGCATATGAGCATTCCAGTTCGATTCAATTGGTACAACAAATCAGGTGATCTACTGGCAGCCAATCGTGGTTGTTTTACCATAAGTTATGGGCAAGAATCTGGTGATCTCAGATTGTTGAGCCAGCGGTTACAGGAATGTTCGCTGGAATATCACAGAAAGCACATACACCCTGATGTCAGGTATATGGTGCCACTCGCTGCACCTGACTACATGTTTGATCTGGAAGACCTTGCAGCAATAATACCCAACAAATACAAGGATAAATCATGACAAAACCCATTATACCATTTGGTTGGCTACCAGGACACTGGGGACTAAAAGGTAAAACTCGCCTTATCGCAAAGGCAGAATACGAACTCTCAGGCGACGAATTGGAAATACGCCTGCTGGAAATAGAATACAACACTGATCCCTCGATGCTTGAACTAAAAAAACTTTCTATAGAGTTCAAGAATTCAAAAATTGACAGTTATACCTATGAACGCAGATGTGCCGAACTCTCGGACTATACAGATGATGTTCAAAAAAATCTAGCATTGCTTGAAGTAGAAAAAAAACACGGCAAAATCACACAAACTCAATATGAAAGACAGCGTGCTGATCTGTTAAAACAGCCATGGGTAAGCATGCCTGTGATTAACTGGGATCCAAATATCAGCAACAGAACATTTTTTGAATTAGATTATAATGAACATTTTCTTCAGCATTTACGCAATAATGGCTATGATGGCGATGATGATACTGTTATCAATCGCTGGCTAAATGACATCTGTATATCAATTGCCGAAGACATAAACGGCATGGAAGCAGAATTAATCACACCAACCCGTAGAATAGACTCAGACGATACGCAGTAGTCTTGACACCAGTTTGCGTTGCTCTATAATTAATGATATATTGGAGCAACGCAAACAATGGCACAGACTTATATTATCATTGATAATCAAAACCTCTTCATGCGAGTAAGGCATGGCGTCAAGGCCCCTGATGCAGAGCAACAACTGGCACTGGCTTTGCATATTATTTTTTCCAGTATTAAAAAAGTCTGGACACAGTTTGATGCAGACCATACAGTTTTTTGTTTAGAAGGCCGGAGTTGGCGTAAGGATATCTATACTCCCTACAAAGCCAATAGAAAAATTGCTGCCATCAAAAGAACTGCCAGAGAAATTGAAGAAGACGAAGTTTTTTTTGAAATCATGGATGATTTTGTAAAATTCATTGGTGGCAACACAAATTGTACTGTTCTCAGACACCCAGAAGCCGAGGCAGATGATATGATTTCACGATGGATTGCACTGCATCCAGATGATTCACATATTATTATCAGCAGCGACAGTGACTTTCAACAGTTGATTGCTCGTAATGTCATGATTTACAATGGCATCACTGGGTTGCTTTATAGTCATGAGGGCGTTTTTGACAAAGATGGTAATATAGCCAAAAACAAATATGGTATAGATTTGCCAGTGCCTGATCCTGAGTGGATTCTTTTTGAAAAATGTATCCGTGGCGATGATGGTGATAACATCATGAGTGCATATCCAGGTGTTCGCACTAAAAAACTACAAGAAGCCTACGCCGACAGAATGAATAAAGGGTTTGCGTGGAACAATCTTATGTTGAGCAAGTGGACAGACCATGACAGTGCAGAACACAGAGTCAAAGATGACTATGACAGAAATCGGCTGTTGATTGATTTAAGTATGCAGCCAGCAGACCTTGTGGAAAAATTTGACAATAACATTGCAGCAAGTATCATCACCAAGCCACGGAAACAGGTCGGTCTAGCGTTGATGAAATTCTGCAATCGGCATGGACTGGTAAAAATTGAAAAAAGCAGCAGTGAATACAGCAGTTGCTTTAGTAGTGCCTATAATGGTAAATTGCTAGAACGCATCACAGAGCAGGAGATTATCGAATGAAATATGTTTTACGACCTCTAACAGACAACAGTTGGATTTTGTTAGGTGATGGTAGCCGTATTGGCTTAGTAAATTCTATTGACAACAAAATCTCTGTTATTGGAAATATTACACCGAAAACCTATGATAGTATAGGTGATTTACAAAAACGCCTTGGTGGAAAAATTCACATTGAAAAAAATACACCATCTGTCAAAGAAGTGGAATTGGGAGAAGTGTTTGGATTTCCCGTCAAACACAAATCTGTTCATGATCTAGAACAAGAACCAGTTCCCAACTATCTCAGGTCAGCAAAAAGCAAAGACAGATATGCTGCTGGATACTATGCTATAAAATTCACCAATGGTTGGACACCGTGGTTTTGTCCGCGATTGACAACAATTGCAGAGCATGAATTTCTTGGACCATTTAAAACCAAGATTGAAATGAATCATCAAATATCAGCAAAGAACAAGGAAAAAACTATATGAGCACCAGTGCCCTTGAAAATTTTGTAAAAAAATACCAAACTGCTAAAAGTTATAATAGCAAAGAAATTCGGCTGACTCTACATGATGCCGAAGAACTCAGCACTGCAATTGCTTTAATTCTCGCCAATGTGAATACACTGAGTGAAAAAATTATTCAACTACAGGATCAACTACTGCAGACATCTGACATAACTGCACAAAACCTCATAGTATCAGGAGGAAAATTCTGATATGGTACAATGGCCAACAAAACCAGCAGAAGATGTGACTGTTACTTGGCTAGGTGCTCAGTTAGGCTGTGATATACAAACAGGACCATGGATTGCCGGAGGTACGCCAAGACTTTTATGGTTTGCCGAAGACCAGACTGGACATGATATTGATGTGTTTTTTCCAAATATACACTGTTTAGAAAATGCTCATGTTATTATGAAAACAATAACTCAGTCCACAGGTTATCAAACTATGAATGCCTGTACTTATACAGTTGTGCATAATGGCAAAACTATAGAAGTTCAATTGATTAGCAAACACTTTTACAAGTCACTGGATGCACTATTCAACGATTTTGACTTTACAGTATGTAAATTTGCCACAGATGGTAAAATTTTAGTCGGTGACAGTGAAGGTGTTGAACATTGTAAAAATAAACAACTATCGTGGAACGAAAAAAGTAATCAGACTATATCTCCATATAGGGTAATAAAATACAGCACCTACGGATTTGATATTGATAATCATATATTGCACAGCCTTGTGAAAAAATACAACAACAATCCAACTACTTTTAGTCAGGATCCAGAATATGAATAATACTATTGAACATTATAGAGTTTTTAGCAAACTGTCAGGGCTTTGTTATTTTAAAGAATTTGACAACAAAAAATATATGATTGTAGCAGGCATTTGTTTGCCTTGCCATGTGGGAATTTGCCTTGTACTTTATGTTATGACAGGCAGCGGGGCATACAAGGAATCTTTGGGACAACAATTGGACCTGAGCATACTTGAAAAATTGAATCCTGGTGATACTATGATTGAAAATCTCAAAACATGTTTGCCATGGAAAATTGTAGATAGTCTTTATGAACGAATGGGTTTTATAATGCGAGAGTGGACATCTGGTGATTTTGAGCAGATTGTCTGTGAACACGGAAATGCCTTCTATGATGAACCATTTGTAGAAGAGTGAATGCAAAATCCATACTTTGGTGAACTACTGTTAGTCTAAAGGCCAACAGATTCCTTCCAACGAAGGAATGATTCCTGCTTCAAACGATACATGTCTAGATGATACGGCCGTATCACCCCCGACAGAGGTATCTCCACAGGCGTGAATTTCCGCAGTTCCTGCGGTATTGATTTCTTTAATTCCCCAATTGAGTATGTTGATGGCTGCATTGAGATCTCTATCCATGACATTATCACAATTGGAACACACATATGTTCGTTCAGATAAAGTCATGGCTTTTTTAGATCCACAGCAACTACAGGTCTTGGTGCTAGATGCCCACCTGTTGATCTTGTGCAGCAAGCCATTATTCCACTCTAACTTGTAATCCAGTTGAGTGATGAATTGGTACCAGCCTTGATCCTGAATGGCTTTGGCCAAATTCCTGTTTTTAATCATACCTGCGATATTGAGGTCTTCCACTATCACCACTTGATAGTTCTTGGCTATCGAACTGCTCAATTTGTGATGCCAGTCTAATCTTGTGTTGCGTATTTTACGATGCAACTGTGCCACTTTGATTCTGGCTTTGTGCCGGTTTTTGCTGGTTTTTTGTTTGCGAGCCAATTTACGCTGGCGTTGTTTCAGTTTTTCTTGTTTGCTTCTGTATATGCGTGGTGTTTCTGCCACTTCTCCATCACTGGATACAAAAAACTCTTTGAGACCAAGATCAAGACCAACACAATCGTTTGTTGATATATGACCTGGCACCTGACCCAGTTGTTCTTGATCTTGTTTTGCCAAACAACAAACATACCACTGATCAACATCCAGTTTGATTGTAATAGACAGCAATCTACCCTTGATTTTGCGATGATATACCCACTTGACTTTGCCCAGCTTGGGTATTGAAATTTTATCTTGCCACCACTTGATGTGTTTTGTATTGGTTTGACTTATTTCAATCCCTGTTTTATCTGTGTGTTTGGATTTGAATTTGGGGAATCCACGCTTGTGTCTGAAGCAGTTTTTCATTGCTGTGTCCAGATCAAACACCTTATTTTGTAGGGCATGTGCTGGTGCATCCATCCACTCGTGATCTTTTTTCATTTGTGGTAGTTTGCGCTTCATCTCAAATCCAAAGGTGAATTTCTTTTCCCGTTGATATTGTTCTATGTTGGCAGCGAGTAATTTGTTCCATACAAATCGCAATTGCCCCATCCAACCAACAAGAGTTGTTTCTTGCTCTGTTGTTGGATAAATGCGATATTTGTATGCAATCATCGTCATAAATATATTTAGTAGTTTATATTAAAAAGGTACTAATATGTATCAAAAAAAACAATATAATCAAGGCAAAGTCGCCTCTCCTATCTGTTGGTCTAAAGACAACACAGATTTGCGATGCGAAAGACTAAATAAGTATGGAGAAACACATGAGTCGTCCAAAACCTACAGTTTTATTAGACAGCACTGATCCTGAAACCTACAAGAGCGAACAAGTTCTGCAGGCAGATGGGATTTATGCTGTTTTTCTAGACGATCAGCCCATTAATCTTCGCAGTCTTAACAAACTATTAGATTATCCAGGACCAAAATATCGCAAGGTTTCATTTTCTAATAGCGGACATGCTTTCAATCTTGCTGAAAAATTAAACAAACTTTTTCGAACTGACCGCTTTTGTGTGGTTTTGCTAAAAAATGGCGAGACTATCACGGAAAAACATTGAAAACCTACCTGTTCTACCAGTTGGTTATGTCACTGCCAGTGAATTAATCTCAGGCTTATTAGACAATCCTGCAGTATATACTGCATGGACTCAGCAATATCCCACTATTCCAGTGGATATTGCTGGTGTTGTGCGTGTTATGTTTATGAAAAACAGTTGGCAGTTGACAACTTTTGGAGCAACTTGTTTTTCACAGACTTTTGCAAGTTGGGAATTAGAGCATGATGACAATGCACTTATGACTGGCAGAATCTTGATAAGCATGAGTCATATAGCAAAAAGTCCCTGGTATAATCGTGGCAGACATGTTTATGTTTGGAGCGAGAGTGTTAATTTTGAAATGTGGATGTTTGATGGTAGTTTAAAATCATATATTGATTTTTATTTGGTAAAATAATGCTTGACAGGGTTATATAACCGTTCTATACTCAGCCTATCAACATCAAGGAGTGAAAACACGGTGGCTACTACACGCAATAAGATTTTGGAAACTAGTTCAATTAATCCCAGTGGTTTAAAGTTGGCAATTCGTCACAGTATTGCTCGCAAGCGGCCAATGTTTATTTGGGGACAGCCAGGAATTGGTAAAAGTGAGATCGTAGCAGAAGTTGCTCGCGAACAGAACCGTCCGCTGATTGATATTCGTCTTCCACTGATGGAACCAACTGATATTCGTGGTATTCCTTATCTGGCAGAAATCAAGGTTTATGATAAGGAAGGTAATCTGCTTCGTGACGAGACTGGTGTGCCTATCACTGATAAGGAGTTCCGGTGGAGCACACCAAGTGATCTTCCAACTGACGAGGCGAGCCGCGCACTGGTATTCTTTGACGAAATGAGTGCTGCACCTCCATCAGTGCAGGCTGCTACCTATCAGATTATCCTCAATCGTCGTATCGGCAATTATGTAATGCCTGAGAATGTTGCTATTATTGCTGCTGGAAATCGTGTCAAGGACAAGGGTGTTGCTTACAATATGCCTATGCCGCTGGCCAATCGTTTTGCACCTCACCTTACACTAGAAGTAGATGTAGAAGACTGGAAGGAATGGGCAACTCTCAACCGTATTCACAAAGATATTGTTGGCTACATTAACTTCCAGCCTGGTGATCTAAACTCTTTTAATCCCAGCGTTGATGGATATGCCTTTGCTACGCCACGCAGTTGGTATTTCTGTTCAGAGTTGTTGCAAGAGATGGATGCTGAAGGCAACCTGGCAGATACTACACTTCCTGCAAACGTTCTTGGTGAAATGATCAAGGGTACTATCGGTGAAAGTATTGGTATCAAGTTCTTGGCTTATCGCAAGCAATCTGCCAATCTTCCTTCAGCCAAGGATGTTTTATCAGGCAAAGTCAAGACCCTTGCCAGTAAGCAAATTGATGTGATGTATGCACTGAGCACCGCTCTATGCTACGAACTGCGTGATGTTGCTGAACGGTGTAAGAAACAGGAACGGGAAGGTGACAAGAAAGCCATGGATACATTCCATAATCAGGTTAATACCTTTTTCTGTTTTATCATGGATAACTTTGAGGATGAACTGGCAATCATGGCTAGCAAGACTATCTTGGGAACTTATAAGTTGCCAATCATGGGACCTAAAATTTCAAACTGGAATGAGTTTGTAAAACGGTATGGTGATCTGTTACCGCATGTTGGTTGAGGCATAAAGCAAGGCAGGATGTAAAAAATCCTGCCTTTTTTACTTGACCTACCACTGTTATGTGGTAGAATGTTTTATAAACATCTAGGAGAATGTAATGGCTAATGTACCTCTTGCTACTAAACGCAGTCCTGTTGAGACAAAAATTAAACAATCTAAAATCAAGCTATTGTTCAATCAGCCTTTTTTTGGTACCCTGCTTATGAATTTACCAATGGTTGATGCCACAGATGCTGGTTGGTGTCCAACTGCTGCAGTAGATGGTCGTTATATTTATTATAATCGAAATTTTTTGGAGAAATTGAGTGTAGATGAAGTTCAGTTTGTACTCTGTCATGAAATTCTACATGTGGCGTTTGACCATCTAGGTCGTCGCAGTCATCGTGATCCAAGTTGGTGGAACATGGCAAATGACTATGTAATCAATGCTGCACTTATCAAAGATAAGATTGGCAAAATGCCAACTGAACGTGTTACTGTTCAAGATACTGATGCAAGTGGTAAAAAAACCACTTCTCAGCGTGTTGGTCTGTATGATGCCAAATATGAAGGTTGGACTAGTGAAGCTGTCTATGATGATCTTGAAAAACGCAAGGTCAAAAAAGAATTGACTCTTGATGTGCATCTGGAACTGGGCAAGGATGGAAAATCAGCCGGAGGACAGAACACAACTAAAGACGGTATACAAATTCCTGGCTTGAGCGAAGAAGAACTTAAAAATCTACGCGATGAGATCAAATCTAAGATTTTACAAGCTGCCAACGCCGCCGCTGGAAAAATGCCATCTAGCTTACAGCGACTGATTGATGATCTTGTTGAAAGCAGGGTCAATTGGCGAGATTTGCTACAGCAGAGTATACAAAGTTGTTTGGTGGATGATTTCACCTTTATGCGACCAAATCGCAAGCATATGTATGGTGGCATTTTTATGCCAACGCTCAAAAAAGACGAGACTATTGATATTCAAATTGCCATTGATATGAGTGGTTCAATTTCAGATGCAATGGCCAAAGATTTCCTCAGCGAGGTTTGGGGCATGATGCAGATGTACAATGACTTCAAGGTTGGCATTGTGTGCTTTGATACTCAGGTGTATAATTACAAAGAGTTTACCAAAGACAATGAAGATGAACTGCTGACATATGAATGTAAAGGTGGTGGCGGTACTGACTTTGACGCAGTTTGGAATTTTTGGAAATCTCAAGAGATTGAGCCAAAATTGGCTGTATGGTTCACAGATGGATTCCCAAATTCCGCATCTTGGGGACCAGAAAATTACTGTGACACCTTGTGGGTGATAACTGAAGGTTATAAAACCCGTGTTCGCCCGCCATGGGGACGCTGGGCCTATTTCGAACATGGCAAGGGCGTTGAAGAAACAGGTTCTGCCTGATTAGCACCTTCATATAATCGGTATAACTCCTCTATTGTGATGTTTGATTTACATCCTTTGGAGGAGTTTTCTTTTCTGCTTATAATTTTTTGAATTCATGGCTATGTTGTTTTAGCATTGAGTTAAATTCATCAACGGAGTTAATCTGTATAGTTACTCATAACATATATTTTTGTATATGTCATTATATTTTTTTAACAGAGGGACTATAGACTCCTCTGTTGCGGATATTGATGGCTGCGTTGATATCTGCATCCATCTGCATTCCACAACACAAACA
>Ga0164296_1000604_pt1 | contig 41929 bp, 38 predicted proteins | sample GEODES057metaG_FD_113533 | JGI IMG/M metagenome (GOLD analysis project Ga0164296, IMG submission 113533) | Dystrophic lake water microbial communities from Trout Bog Lake, Wisconsin, USA - GEODES057 metaG | ecosystem: Environmental > Aquatic > Freshwater > Lake | place: USA: Trout Bog Lake...
CCGTTGCACAAAATAATCGGTGGAAAACATCGACTGATTGTACCGGTTTTTCCGCTCAAACACCACGCCATTGCTGTTGCATATCTGACGAATGATGGTAGTGAACGAGTTGTAGGTCAACTCTCGGGTCAGATAAAACTGTTTAGACAAGTGGTAATGGGGCATGAGCCGTTCCACAAAGTTCGCATAAAGGGTGTCCGAATGAAACTTGAGTAGACGAAAGCAGGTGGCATCAATCACATACCACTTGTCCAACTTGGTGGCAACTTGGTCCAGAAGATCGTACACGATACCCATGTCCACCTGCGACTTGAATATTCCCGGCATTAAACCTGCTTTATTGTACCTATAGATGTCGCGATGGGTTTGAATGCATTTACCGCAAATGAAGACACAAAAGGTCGAAACCGACGCCTGCGTCGTGACGGGGCAAAAAAAATATAGACATTAGGGGGGATGTTTAGGTTTAGGCGGTTTAGGCGGTTTAGGCGATTTCCTCGAATGCGATTTCTTCGGGGGCAGCGTTTCCGTGGACCGTGGCCGAGGTGCCGGTGATGACCGAGGCATTGTCGCTATACGCCATGCTGTTGGCAGACTTTTTCTTAAACACACATCCACGGAACTCTGTGCCCTCCAACTTGCCGTAACGACGCTCCATCTCGGTGACGACGTCGTTGAACAACTTACTCTTGTAGTTCCCGCCTTGGGTATGCGCAAACCATTCGCGGAACTCGTTGCGCAGGCGCGCCTTGTCCACCGTCTCGGTGGCCGAGGGTTCCACCACATCGCGCAGAAACTCGCTGATATAGTCTTCGCGCTCCCGGTACTTGTTGCTCGAACTCATCACCTTTTCGCAATCCGTGACATTCCCACCGGTAACAAAGGCGCGTTCCACGAGCATCGACGCAAAGATCGGCGCCCACTCCGGAAACCGCTCTTTCAACTTCTTGTCGAGCAGGAACTGGTGCGGCTTGTGCGGATCGTCCGTGCGCGGCTTTTCGGTAAACAGCGACTCAAAGTCGACGACACGCACGCGGCGCCACGTACCATGGTCGTTGGACCGAATCTCCATAAACTCGTTGGAACACACAATCAATTTGAACTGCGGGATGAACGACAACGTTTGTGGCATATACGGCGCGCGAGCCTGAATCGGGTCGCCACCGGTCACTTGTTTCATGATGCCTTCGTTGATGCGGTCCCCCTTGGACGGTTCTTGCATGACCGCGTACCGGACCCCTTTGAGCTGCACCAACTCGGGAGCGAGCCCACCGACCTTGGTACGTTGCTGGGTGAGCATGGTGAGAGGCACGTCGCCCTTGTACTCGCCCAGGACGTGTTCCATCAAGTTGACGAGCACCGACTTGCCGTTTTGTCCAATACCAATGTACATGTTGAAGGTCTGATTGAGTCCGACCCCGATCAATGTAGACGCTAAATGTTCCCACATGTAGGTATGCAATTCCGGACAAGGAAAGAGTTTGTGCATGAAGTCCTCGATCTCCGCCACAATTTTCCCGTGCTTGGTAGCGTCGAGCGGGACGTAGTGAATATTGGTGGTCTTGGACACACAGTCTTCCGGAATGCCCTTGCGAAAGATCTTGTGTTTGAAATCGATGACGCCGTTGTTGAAACAGAGCAAATACGGGTTGGTGTCGAGCCGTTCCAGGAACTGGCCGTCGAAGAAGAGCTCTTTAGCCTCGGTCATGATGTTCTTCTTTTCCGACGTCTTGGCCAGACGTTCGATGATGGAACACACGGTCTCCATACGTTGTTGCATGAACTTGAGACGCGACGTCAGGTCGGAGGCAGCGTTGGGCTGAGGAGCAGACGGGGCGGGAGGAGGCGGAGGAAGTGCGACGGGTGCCGGCGCCGGCGTAGCAGTAGAATTCGCCGCCGCCGCCAGGTTGGCCGCTTCGCGCATACGTATCAGTTCGGACCGCAACTTGCGCGATTTAGCAATGTATGCCGCCCGAAGCTCTTCTGAAATGGCCCGACGTAGGGTGGTCCCCGAATCAATCTCGGACCACTTATGGTTGCGGAAACGGTACCAAATATTCGCCTTGACGCTGACACACACGTACTCGTTCTTGAACAGGTGGTAAAGCACGGTGGCAATGTCGTAGTCACCGCACCCTTTGGCACGGTCGCTGGTGCCCGACGAATTCAAGTTTGCATTGTCCAACGTCGAATCAATGTAGAACTCGACGCTGCGGTTGCGCACCCGTTCGTACGCTTCCGGGTTGTCTTGCCTGGCCCAAAAGATGAGCGATTTTTTGGTCAGTCCGTTGGGATGGTTTAGGTCAAACTTTTGCCAGCGTTCCCACAAATCGGTGGAAATCGTCGAGAAGCAAAAGTCGTCGGATTGGGCACTGAAGGCAATCCACACCACAAACAGGCGCGGGGAGATGTTGCGCAACGTCCAGCCCACCCGGATCCACTGGGTAAAAGACCCGGGGCCGTAGTACGATTTAGGCAACACCATGGCGTATTCGTACGCTTCGCGCAGTTCGTAATCTTGCGGTTCGATCGAATCCAGGAAATTTTGGAGAGCCGCCGCCAGTTCGTCGTGGTTGCTGATGTGCAGCAACTCTTCCAACGGAATGCATTCCATGTGACCATAGCCACTGGACGCGGCCGTACCTGGACGGGGCGCGGTGGTCGGGGTCGTGCTGGGAGGGGCGCTCGCGGTGGTCGCTCGGCCGTATTCTTCCCGAAACGCGCTCGTCATGAACAAGGTGGGGTGGTGCGGGTACCGCGCCGACAATTCAAAGACGCGCTGCTCAGTTTCGTAGATGGCCGCCGCCCCGTCGACCGCATCCATGACCACCTTGCCCCCCCGTTCCCTATTTGAGAAGTCGTCGGTCTGTTCTACATACACGTCGTAGGCGTAGGTCAGGCGGTAGGCGTCGCACCCCGGTTTAGTTGAACCGTAGAGCTGCCAATTGGTGTGACCACGCGAGATGCCTTCATCAAAGACCTCGGCCCAGGTGTTGGTAATCGGCAAGTCGGACCACACCGCCGCAATCTTCGCCAAGACGCGCGCCCGCAACAGCACCTGTGCCGTGCGGTCGGCTTGGACACCTATGATGAGATGCAACCCGTCTTTGACGACCCCCTTGTCTTCGATGCGGCGCACGCCGGGTTTCTCCATGACAAATACGGGTATGTGGGGGGTATCGTCGTCCATCTGGTACATCTGTTGGAGCTCGTCTAAATAGAGGGTGATCAGGTCATGGATGTGTTCGGGGGTGTGGAGACGACGCGTCACTTCGAGTCCGTAGCGCAAATCAATGTCGACCAAGATGGGCCCGCGTTGATCCAGTTGTTTTTCTGTCAAATATTCAGGTTGATGATGCATAAATACGTGGTGATAATAGAGACGTAAGAATTCAGAGTTATATATGTCGTCCGGGATCCGGTACGTGCCGCCATACACCCCGTGCTCCGACGAGCCGATGCGCGTGTTTGTTGCCTGCGGGTCCTTTTTCACCGCATGAGCTTTCATGAATTGCTGGTAGGCCGCAGCGGAAGGTGGTTGCATCGTTTTCTTCATTCGGTAATGGGTAAGGATCGATATAGGTACTGTACAGTAGGAAAACGTTGGCCGTCTTTTACCGTTCTTTCTTCTACACTATGGAGAGGTTTATCGTTTTCGGTACGATCCCCCTCTCTGTCCGTCAATTTTTTTGTGCCTACAAAAAAATTGACAGCACCGCACCGATATAAAACAACTTCCACGTATCTTATCCTATTGTTGGTATTCGTATTGCGTTGACCACCATGAAATTCTGTACGCAATGCCACAACATGTACTATATCAGCATCAGTGAGGACAACCCGAACAAGTTGTCCCACTACTGTCGAAACTGCGGACACAAGGACGACAGTATTACGCAAGAGGGGGGATGCGTGCTGGTGACCCACCTGAAGTCCACGCAAAAAACGTTTCGGCACATTGTCAATCCCTACACGAAATTGGATCCTACCCTACCGCGCATGTACAACCTGCCTTGTCCAAATACCCAGTGCAAAACACACACGAACGAGAAGGACCGCGAAGTCCTGTATATTCGCTACGACGAAGACAACCTGAAGTACCTCTATATGTGTGCCGTGTGCGACGAAGTGTGGTGATGGTGATGATGATGAAAAATTGAATCTTGTCACATAAACATATACGTAAATATAGATAACTACAGATAAGACAGATTAGACAGATTACTTACCTATGTCCAAGATGTCCAAAGTCACCAAGAAGACGCCGGTGTCGCAGCCACGATCCGACGACGCCGATGACGATTTCTTGGCAATGAGCAGTGACGACGATTCTGAGGACATGGCGCCACGTAAACGTGGTCGATCCAAGCCCGGGCGAGACGACGACGAAGACGACGACGTTGACGAAGACGACGACGAGGAAGAAGAGGACGACGAGGAAGAAGAGGAAGAAGACGAGGACGAAGGGGAAGACCACATAGACATGGACATGGACGACATGGGATTCGACCCAGACAGGCCGGAGAAGGACATCGGTCCGAGGAATATTCCCTCGGACATGGACGACGACGACGATTTGGTGTATTCCGACGACGAAGAAGACGAAGATTATTTCAAAAAATTCGACGACTCATTGAAGCATAACATCATCGAAGACTACCACCCCGAGATGATGTTGCACAATGCCGACGAAATCGACGCCTTGGCCCGAGTTGTGCGCGACGAACACGGGACCATTGTGGACCCTCTGCACCAAACCCTCCCATTCTTGACCAAATACGAACGTGCGACGATTTTAGGCAAACGTGCTGAACAGATTGAATCTGGGGCCCCGCCGATGATTCCGTTGGAACCCCACATCATTGATGCGTATGTGATTGCTCAGAAAGAATTGGCCGAGCGAAAAATACCGTTCATTATCAAGCGCCCACTCCCCCACGGCGCCGTCGAATACTGGCGCTTGACCGATTTTGAAATATTGTGATATGATGCGAGCGATGCTGTAATGCTATATGAAAAAAATGGAGCTTAGTAGGTCCATTTTTTTTGTTTTTTTGAGGTTTCTTGATCTTTGCCGTGCTTACACGCACACTACAAACCCCGAATCCGGGTCTTCGTACACAATGTCGTCGTTGGGCGATATTTCCTGGCTGCTTTCGATTTCCTGGCCGCTTTCGTCGGTATACATTTCCGGGGTGAGCACACGAGCCCGGGTCATCCGGGTGGTTTGACCATTCACCTGCATGTACACTAAAACGTTGACAGAACCGTCCCAGTTGCGATGAACAAACGCATTCATTCGATCTGGAAAGTAATGACGCCGGCAGAACTGAATGTTCGGTTGATATGTTGCTAAATTGGTTTTAGAAACGCCCCATACTTCAAACAAATGCCGTAATACGGCAATGATGTACGGGTCGGTCAGATTACGCAGGTAGTCTTCCCAGACGCATCGCCAAATGGAGACGAGCACGGTGTCCGTGAACCGTTCTCGGTAGGTGCCGTCAAACTCAAATATGTGACGCATGATGTCGATGTTACCTCGTACCAAACTTTGTTGCATGGCTGTGCAATTATTTCGGTTTGTCTGTTTGTGTTGATAATGGGGTACCAATAATCAATTTTCACGCGCGCACAATCAACATTTCCACTGCTTGCCACACGAAAGGCAGGTCACGAACACCGTCATGGCCTCGTCTGCACTGCGCACCTGTTGCGTCGTGTAGTTGCACTTGGTCGACCGACACCGTGAACATTTGTACAAATCCGTGTTGGCCACCAAATTGGACTGGTACTTGGACGCATCGCGCTTCTTTTTCAGTTCCACGATGTCGTCCCACCGTTCCGGGTTCATTTCTTGGTGACTCATGAACCCCACCTGTTCCGGCGGGACCTCACCGCGCGCGATACGAAGCATGAATGCCCGGCAATCCGTCAAGTTGCGGTAAAGACTGCGCAGCCGATCCACGTACAATTGCACGAAATTTGGACTGTCCCACTGGATACTGATGGACTGTTTGTCCTTGGCCTCCCGGACGGCCCAGTTAAAGAGGCTTTTTTCTATGTTGACAAACAGTGGGTTGTTGTCACGATCACAGTACGCCGCCGCCTCCGGATCATGCGCAAAGAGCTCGGCGATTTTAGCACGAACATTGGCCCGAAAATTCTCCGGATCGCGCACGATATATGTGGTAACCATGATTCAAATAGGTGAATTCTGGTTAGGTTGTTGTAAGGATTCCTATACATGGATTCATGGGTGGGTGCTTTAGGTCAATTTTTTGGTTTGAATTGAATTGCTTGCCAGAAAATTGACCATTTTTCTTTGAACGGTGTCGTTGTCACGGTCAACATCATCATGGCCAGATACGGCGACTACGATTACGACTACGAGTCGGTTCCCGACGACAATTTGCCAGAGTACTCGACAGCGTCGGCGATCAGCGGTCGTCCGTTGTCCAAGATCGATGCTTGCCGCCGGTACCTGGATGGGTTCCGAAGATTGGTCCACATAGACCGCGTCATGTACGATCGGTACTACGACATGAGCGAACGGATCCTGGCAAATTATCCAGATTCCGCCATACTGAAGACCCACATAGAAGAAATCAATCGCCACGTCAACCAAGCGTATATGAACCACCACGGCAACCTGCAAGAAGCCGTGTTCCGCGCCCATGGCCACCTCCTGGCGCCAACCCTTCCAGAACCCGTCTTGGTCGCGTTGGTCGCGGGACCTGGGGGGCGGAAAACAACATAAAGAAACAATTGGAATATACAGTATTTGGTCGTCGGTGTTGTTGGGAGGGGCGATGCCTACCGAATCCTACGAGAACCTTCCCGCGCACACGTTGCAACACTTCCAAGAACGCACAAAACAGCTACGCTCAGAGATAGAACAGCTCATCGACGAACTGGCAGACCTTGAGCACAGAATGGATACGTACAAAAACATAAAAAACGCCCCGAAACCATCAAAACCCTCTTTTTTTTGTTGTTACGGTTACAACTTCATGAAATGCTGCTGCGGGTCGTAAGGAGGCGTCCCGGCATACAGGGTCTTGCGCGGGGCGGGCATCTCCCCGTTCTGGTAGGCCATGTCCATCGTACTGAACGACGCGACCTGGGTTGGACGGTTTGACACCGAAGTGCAGGTATAGTAATCTGAATCCCATACCTGGCCTGCGGGACACGCCTCTACACACGCACCGGTCAGCGCATTCCAATTTGGCTTGTTGGCATTGTCGCCGGTGCTACACGTGTTCGCAACACACGCTCCGGTGGTCGAGTTCCATAAAGGGGTCGCCGTTGGGCACGTTGTGCGGCACGTTTGGGTCGCTTTTTCCCACTGCGTCCCTTGGGCACAACACGTGCTGCCGACGCACGCTCCCAGATTCGCCATGGCCAGCAAGTTGCCCCCCGTTCCCGACGTGGCGGAAGCGGTGGACGTCGCACGCGAGTTGGGGACGGCAGGACCCGTGATTTGATCGAAATAGATGGGATCGCGTCCCAAGATACCCATATAGATATTGAAACTGTAAATCGCCCACACCGTCAGCAACACCACCACCAAGAGCGTCGAAATACCCGACGGTATGAGATCTTGGCCCTGAAGTGCGAAAGTCGCCGCCACTGCGCCTAAAATGACGCACGTCGCAATGAGGATTTTCAGATACTCGCGGTTGCGCATCACATAACTTTCGTTCATCGTCAATACACGGTCTTGGCCGGACTTGGCCTGTTCGATGCTCTGTTTCTTCAAATTCAAACGTTCGGTTTCTTGGTCCAAAATGCCTTTAACCGCGTCCTGTTGACTCACCACCCCCGCATAGACGTTACTGTTGATCGCACTATCTACACTGGTTAATGTATTTTGCAGCACAGTGACCTGGGAACTGGCCGTCGGCGAGGTACTGGACGCCGGCAACGTCAACAATGCCGAATCTTTCAAATACCCGGTTTCGTAATTGAACAACGACATGCAGTTTACACACCTGACAATACAAATAGTGAATCTATATGTATAGTACTCGATAATATTGTATATCAGGCGTCAAAGATCAAAGCAACAAGATTCCGATAAACAACGATGCGGCCACCACGGTCGCAATCATATACGCTTGATTCTCGGCCAACAATTGCTTCTGAGTATCATGCATCATCACCTGTTCCAAGGTCGCGGCACGCGTCGAATTCGGCCGATTGGACGGATCACCGAGCAACAAGTTGCCGTCGGCATCAATGGACTGGTATGTGTCATTGTCATTTGCATTCACTTTACTCGACAAAGTATTGTAGTGGACGATTTGGCCGGAAATGTCCTGGTAATTGGCACTCACATCTACGAACCGCTGGGTATAGTACTTTTGTGCAGCCGGGGAAGACACCAACGACGCAAACCCGTTGCTCAGGTCCGCGATGCACTGAGCCTGATTGTAACCGGTGCCCGGGGTACACGCCGCGGAAGTAAACGCTTCGCGCCATCCGCCCTTGTGCGAGACAAACGATTCGTGTACGGGTTGGGGAGGGGGCGACGTCGTAAATTGCTTGTAGGCCGTGTAAATCGCGTCGACACCACAGGGTCCCTCGCGGTCAGGCGGCGGAGCGTACGGCGTTGGGTCGATGGACCACGCCACCGGGTCGGCAGCGGAGCTGGTGACCGCGTCCACGTGCAACACGGTCGGGGCCCGGTTACCCGGGGTACACTGCGTCGCCACGGTCTGGTTTCGCACAAACAGTTTCGACGCCTTGACCGCAGCCACGTTGGTTTGAGGGTACTGCCGTACGGGGGCGTACCCCATGCCCACGGTGCAGTGTGACGCATCGGTATCATCCATATACGAATAATAATGGGTGCATCCCGGGGTGGAATCGAGGCACTGGGCCTGGCACGCACTCGCGTCCATGTTCGCAAAGTGCCGGTACCGCGTTTCCGCGCCAGTCACGTTGGGCGGGTATGCGTCATCCACCCCCGTAAAGCTGTTGCCGGGCAACAAGATGGAAGGTAAGAGGGTGGACGGGTCCGGCATCCACTTCATCGTGTGGGCGCTCACATCGACAGCAAACGTTTTGCCCAACCGCACGTCCTGCGTTTCGACCGCATGCAAATAGTAACGGTTCGGGGTCGCGACCGGGTCAGTGATGGCGCTGTTCCCCGAGATGTCGGCCAATATACAATACTGAAACACGAGCTCATTGTCTTCAATCACAATACGAAATTTACCATTGGGGGATATTAATTGTGTCTGGGACAACGACGGAGCCATATACTGGCCCGCAGCGAGGGTGTGGAGCGGTCCTCCTTGGGTGTTCGTCGTCGACATGTAATACGTATCGTACCACGCGGGATTCACCACGCTCGCACTGGCGTCACTCTGAATTTTGGCCACCATACCACTGTACTGAGGGTCAGTAAACATCGACCATAGAGACTTTTGGGTGTCGTTCACGGACAAGTTGCCGTCGGGCCCAAAGGTCAGCGTCATGTGACACTGCACGGCCTTGTCCATGTTATTGACAACCACGTGGTTCGGACTGTCAAACGACGACTGAAGCGTGCGCGACTCCCCCCCCAAACTGTACACCAGCGTGTACTGGGTGCCCGCCTCGGTCGCAGGCGCCCCCCCCGGCGCCTGGTACGAACCGTACGCGTACTGTGTGTAAGACACCCCCGACACCGGATCGGTCATCGTCTTTGCTGTGGACGTAAACCCAGACGCGATCGAAATACCGTTCACCTGCACATCCGGGACCGCGTCGAACCCCACGCCGTTGGCGGTACACGCCACATTGTTATTGAAATGAGTGAGCGCGAGCAACGTGGGTGGGGTGGGTATCGACGCCCCGGGAGTGCCCGCCGCCGTAATGGCCTGGTTCGCCGCGGCCAGGTCGACCAACTCCAAGTTACCGTCGTTGCGGAAGTGAAACGCCAGGTTACCGCTCGGAGCTGCCGAGGGACTCACCGTGGTCAGGGGAACGCTCACGATACGGTACCGACCGTCTCCCATGCGACTCTGGCGCAAGGCCTCGTTGTTGGCATAATTGTTCCTCGGTGACGTGGGGGTCACCAGACAATGATACACGCCAATCGGGGTCGAAGGAGACGTCGTGAGGGCATAGTACAGCTGAATCGGTTCATACGGCAACTTTGTCGCGACCTCGTGGATCGCAAACACCTGGTGAATGGTATCAATCAACCCCAATACCTGTCCATTCAAATAGACGTCCGCAAAATGCATCATGGCCGCCATACTGAACTTGCCCCCCACCTGCATGCGAAACGGATACGGTTGCCCCGCGCGCAGCGTGAGAACGTCGCTCTGACCGCCCCGCAAATTCGAAACCGCGTTGTGAACCTTGTAATTGACTAAAGCCGTGTCGCCGACCCACAAAAGACCCGCCGCCTTGGTATCCGACGTGGCCAGAAACTGCAAACGGTACTGGCCGTCCACCTTTGGAACAAAATAGCTAAAAATCTCCACCGACGCGTAAGCATTTTCAGTAGGAGGCGCCTGCGTCTTCTTTTGGGGGTTGCGCACAAAATAGAGGGGGTCGTTGTCAAAATTACCCGTATAAATCCCCCCCGACTGGTAGTTGTTTATCATGGTGTAAGCGTCGTCCTTACCGTCCTGATAGGTCTGTTGTTGCTTAAAGAGTAAATCGGCCGCGTACATCGTGACATTGTAGTTGGCCGTAGCCCGGTCAAATACGTTGTTGGGATCCAGTTCGGTCAAAGTAATCGGCAAACTGTGGGACGAAGTGGGTGGCTGAATGAACCCGAGATCACCCCCCACCGGTACGGACGTCGTGGCGTCCTTCTTCGTGTTGGTATGACGACCAGGTTGACTACTCAGGGTCGCATGGGACATCGAATAATTGTAGGTTTCGTAGCGATGGGTGGCGTCATAGACCGCTACCGGGGTACCCACACTGGTTTGGTAATAATCGCTGACCGTACCACCGGATGTGGTCGCCGCGACGGTCGGGGCTGGTACACCCCCGGATTGACTCATATACGGTATGTCTATGTACTACGTGTGGTATAGTATACATATCGATGAATTTCATAAGAACATGTGTATTTGATTTTGATACACGTGTTTGGTGGGTGTGGATGGATCACGCACGAAGAATAGACCTCTGGCCTACGAAAATGTAGTAGACCAACCCGCCGGCCAAGATGGTCCACAACACGCTGGCCACTACCGTGGCGTCCACGTCCGGACCATTGAACCCCGAAATTTGTCCCTGACGCCGGTAGATGTCCGACAGTTGGAGGTCCAAAGACGTCCTTAGCCGTTCTACATTTTGGTGCTCTGTCTGCACCTCCGCGAAAGGGGGGGGCGTCGAGGTTGTACTGGAAGTCGAGACTGTATCGGACAAGGTCGTTTTTAAACTATTATACGCAGTATTGAGAGCGCTGGCACTGGCGTCACACATGTTAGACGAACTGGCGTATGTATGGGTGGTGGGGTTGTAGGTGGCAATGACCTGAGGAGGGGTTCTACCATCTGTGATTTGGTACAGATTGGAAGTTGGATTCAAAGTCATTGGCGCGACGCCTCCCTTGCTTTCAATACACTGTTCGAATTGGGTATACGCCTTGTAATAGTCGTCAAACTGGTTGTAAATCTGCGCCACTCGCTTGATTTCATCCATGTTCTAATGTTCTATACTATCTCCGGAAGTAAAATATCAGCATGACCATGCCCAGTCCCCCGACCACGGTATTCATCAACTGAACCCGTTCCAACTGCACTTGAACCTGCAGATCGTGGTACTGACCGTCGCTGCCGGAACGTTGCAGAATCTCGTTCGACTGGTTGTAGTTTTGACACAATGCTTCGTTGTAACAGTTTTCATGTTTATTTTCGGCGTCCGAGTTGCTGCTGCAGTCGGCCTGATATTTTAACATAGAACTCGACATCGGGACACAATAGGTGCCAAAGTCAATCGCGTACGGGTTGTGAGCAGGGTCGGCCCAAAAAAAAGTAGTGGGCGTGTAGGTCGGCACGTTCCCCACGTTTTTTCCCCATGCAGTGGTCATTTCAGAATGGGTTTATTTATACTATCCTTATACAATCGTCAGACGCAGACGCGATAGTAATCGTACTCGTAGGCCGTGGTACTGATCCGACGCAACCGACATACTTGCCGTGGGCGCATTCCCATCGCCAGCGCTAAAGGATCGAACCGCGACATTTCCGGGATCTGGGACAAATCCTTGATGCGATACGTTTCCAACAGTTTTTGGGTTTCGGCCGCGTCCAGCAGGGTCACCTTCGGTACCAACTGGTGTTCCAACAAATTGAACTGCAGGCGCTTGATGTTGTGGACAACGACAAATACACCCTGATGATCGTAGGTATACCGCAACTTGGCCTGCAGACTGTCGTTCGGCTCCTCGGTCACGATGATGAGGGTATCCGTCTCCTTGCGTAGCACCTCATCCAACACAAAGAGATCCTCGATCAAGTCGTCCAACACGTTGGTCCGCAGCGTTTTGCCCAGATAATATTTCACATACACCTTCTGGGCACCCGACCCGTGCTGCAACAACATGTCCAGCTGCTCGTGGGTATTCATGATGGAGACGTCCCGAATACTGAAATCACGGTGATCGTCCACCAAGTACCCTTGCGCCTCCAATAACTTCAACAGATTTTGCCGCGACTTGTACAAACTGATCACGTGGTTGGTAGTGTCCATACTCCCGAATGATGATGTATATACATATAGAATACGTGTTTATTCAATTTTTCAACGGGGGCGCTGACGCCAAATACACGCGTTTGGTCTTTTCCTTGGATTCGGCCTGATGCACCACATGTTCCGGGTGAATGTGCGAATCGTTGCTGTCCCGGTATGTAAACATGGGGGGGTTCACCGTGTAAGTCCGTAGCACCGAATAGAGGAGCCAGTCGGCCTGGTGCGGCAACTCGGCCAGAATGGGCCCGCTGAGCTCAAACCCGCCGTCGGGACGGGCCACCTGACGCATGAGACGGCGCGCGGCCGTGCGTCGAATCAAGTACGCGGCGGCTCCGCACATGTACTGAAGCGGCTGCCACACGTTGTACATGATACTCGCATCTATGGCGTCCATCACGGGAATATACGACAACTGCAGGACCTCCCAGTCCGACGGGGCACCCGCCACCCGCTCTTGGATGGTCTGAGTCCAATACGGGACAAATTCGAGGGACAGGTCGTCCTCCACAATCAGTGCATATGCGTCGTCGTCCAGATCGTCCGTATCCACTATACTCGCCACCCGCTGGATGGCCCGAAAATGCGAGACCGTGCACGCGTACTCAATGTCGCTAATACGCGGATTCCGGGTACAGGGAGCGACGAAACGAAGCACCGTGTCCAGGGAGTCGCTCCTCCCGTCACATCCCGCAACGCGCTCCACGTGCACACCGTCAAAATACGGGTCGCGGAAGAGGGACTGCATTGCCCCCCGCCGTTCCGACGACCGATCCAAGTTAATATAGTAAACATGGGTGAGACCGTCCATCGGCTTCGGCAAACGGGTCGGGGTCAAGTGGGATTCCAATTTCAAATTCATATAGGTGTCCTTGGAGGGGATGAGGGGTGACAGTGGGTGAGGTTGCACCGGCGGGGCACGAGGAGGTACGAGTTCGACCCAGCCACGGAGAATATTGCCAGCAGACATGGACGCATTAAACGCATTAAACGCATTACCACCGACCGGGTAAGCGGAAGCGACGAGGGACCCGAACGTGGGGGCAGCGGCGGCATGGGCATGGAGGGCACGTTGCACGTAGCTGTCCAAGTTGCCCATAGACACCAATTGATTCCAGAACTCGGACCGAGTAAGAAGCATGCGCACCGCCTCCATTGGGTGGTAATCCTTGTTCCATCCGTGGTGTCCCGACGCCTCCGCATTAGCGTCACATTCCACCGAAAAAAAGGAACGCATGAACGGGTCAGGCACCCGCTTGTCGAGCAATTCGCAGGCGTGGGTGAAAAAAATGTCTTCGTGCATCGTTTCCAATACCATCATTTGGTCAGTCACCATCGGGTCGCGGTGGAGGTGGTATTTCTTCCACATGGTACGGCGGTAACGGTGAATCAATGCCGGGGAAACCTTCTCGATGCACTCGATCATCGCCGCGCGTTTCCGCAACGACAGGCCGCCGTTGATTCCCCCGTACCGAGGCGACTGATCGCGCGGGTGGAAATAGTTGGCGCCCACAAAATCGTACATTTGCACGAAAAAATCCGGAAACATGCGGTACATGATGCAATCCTTTTGAAAAATCAACACGTCCTCACCCGGAAGCTGCGTCCAAAACGCGGTGCACATGAGCATACGGTTGTAGGTCTCTCGGGTCATGTTCGGGATGCCCTGGTCGTCCAGATACGTCATCGCGGGATCCAGAGGAACAAACTGACACCCGGGAAACGTCTGGACAATGCGGGAACCGTACCGCGCATCGCTGAATATCATCAACTTCCATCCTTGAGGCGCCAAAAAATACATGTGGTTGCGGACGACTGCCTCCATCAAATCGTCGAACCGGGGATCGATGATGACGGCCACCCGTTCTTTCTTCTCAACGTCATTCGACAACCATGACGAAGTGGGAGGTGGTGGCGGCGGTGGCTGGGACAACGTGCTACGCGAAATCTCCATAAACGACGGATGGGTCAAGAGACTCAACAGCATGGCACGATACACGTCCTTGGCCGTCACCGCGATCGCCGTACCGGAGGAAGACGAGGGCGGCAGCATTTGCGACATCATTGGCGTGATTGTTGCAGTATCACCGTAAATATTTATGCCGTTTACACCGATGAACATTTGAATCCGGACGCCTAAGCACCCCCATAGAGGCTGAGGCGCCTGATAGATCATTGGCGCAGCAATGACCCGGTTTTCTTTTCGATCAATATTGTAAATATTGTGTAATTGATGTTATCTATGAACATGCAGCGCACCATGGCGTCCGTATCCCGTTGGTTAGCCACCGCCAAGTTTCACCGGGTGCTTATCGCCCTACTCATGGTGCTCGGAGCCCTGTGGGTCCTCGGACATACGTGGAAATATTTAGGTCCAAGCAACCGGGCCATGATAGGTCTGGGTCAAGAAGGGTTTGGCGACGGCAGAATCCAGTTTCAGCAAAACGAACAGTTTTTGATTAAGCGCAACCAGGACATTTACGACGAATTCTATTTGGCCTACTACGACCAGCTGTTCCGCACCCGTCCGTGTGCCGAATACATTTTCGACGCCGCGGAACGTTTGACCCAGGCCACCCCAGACAAAAGCGTGATACTGGACGTGGGTTGCGGCACGGGGGCTTTGGTCCAATACATGCGCGATACGAAAGGCTATACCAGCATCTATGGACTGGACCGATCCCCCGCCGCCGTGGCGACCGCCAAACGGGACGGACTGCCGGTCATCGAAGGGGACGCCCTGTCCCCCATGACCTTTGACAGACACACGTTTACCCATATTTTCCTCACGGGCACGACACTCTATACCTGTCCCGACCAGGTGGCCCTGTTCCGCAACCTATACTACTGGTTGATGCCAAACGCGTTTTTGATCGTGCAGATGGCCGACCGCGACCGGTTCGACCCGGTCCCGCCGCTCGCCAAACCGACACTCTTGCGGACCACGGTGGGAAATGCTCATGTGGCCGACGATGTGCGCGTCACCGACGCCCACGTGGATTTCGTGGATTTCGTCTATCAATCTTCCTACGACTTTTCTGTGCCCGAAATAGTCATCGTCAAAGAAACGTTTACCGACGCCAAGACCCGTCAGGTGCGGGTCAACGAACAGACACTCTACATGACGGGGCTGGCCGACACCGTGTACCGCGCCCAGTACGCCGGATTCATCGTGCACGGGCAATTTGACCTCAGCGAATGTCTCGGCGACGCCTATCAACACGTATTTGTCTTGGAACGTCCGCACTGAACCAACCATAGAAACCCATAGAAACAATGTCCACATAGAATCATAGAGGTCCATGATTCTATGGCTGTGGAGCCAAATCCAGACGGCAGCGTATTTAGCAGTATGCGCCGGCAGCGGTGCGGCCAGGGGAGCCACGAAAGCACTCCGTTCCCTATACACACTGTTGGTGGCATGGGGGTGGATGATCTTGGTGGCGTCGTTGATTCTATGGTTCGCCTACATCAAGATGCGCTACCCTTTTTGGAACAGTCAACCCGTATTTCATTCTTACGATCTATGGCGGTACGCGTACACCGAGGCATTTCCGATTCAACGCCGGGGACCGACCAAAAACAAATACCATTGCCCGGAGCACGTTCGGACCTGGTCCTACGCCGACTTGCCAGACGATCTGCGCGAACAGTGGGTACATTTCATTCAAGCCCATGTTCCTCGTGGTGCCGCGGCAGCGGATGCAGATGACACCTTTGCCACGGTCACTGTCGACACGTTGCATTCCCTCTTGTCCGGGACATCGGCGCCTTCCTGGGTATCCTTGTATCAAGAACGGTCCATACAAGTCGTCGACGCCGACGGGGGCGGCGAATCGTCGGCCATCACGGTTACCCGGCAACCCATAGAGGCCGGTGTCGTGTCTCGTCCAATTCAAATACGGTCCATCTGTTTGGCTGCTGTATCGCAGCAGCAGCAGCAGCCCACCCAACAGGGTTTGGCCGGTTCCTACCATGCTCCCCTCACGGCCTACTACCTGGACTACCTGGGCGGAATCACGCCGGCGCGCATCCGCCAAATCATTCAGACCCACATTTTCCATCAACGCGTGCGTAACCCCGACGTCAACCTCACCGTTCTATGTGTGCAAGGTGCGCCGTGCGCAGGAGTCGTGCCGTGGTTGCAATACACGTCGTGGGGAATGGACCTGACGGCGATACCAGCGGTGGCGCGCCGGCGGAAAAAGAAGGGCTCGGATAGTTGGAATCACGACGATCCGCATTATCGTTGTGTTCGCATGTTATCCGGGGGGGACCTGCTCGAGATGACGGACGTCTTCATGGCCGCGCCCGTGTTCGACGCGGTCCTGTTGCCCGACCCGGGTCAGTGGAGCACCCCGGGTTGCGTCGCTTATCCGGAGTGCTGGGTGACCGCCGTCACGGCCGCGAAAGGCACTGACGCACCCCCCCCGACCTACTACGTATTTGCCCTAAAGTTCCAGGCGACGGTGGTGGCCTACTACATCTTCAAAGACGTGCGCCTCTTTTGCGAAACGGCCGAGTCCGCGACTCTGGCGGCCGTAGCAAGTCTATGTTTGATGGACCCGAAACATTCATTGACAGAAGAACGTTTCGGACGAGGATGGCTGGACGCTCTCACCCAAATACGACAATTGTATCCGCAGTACCGACACATGGGCATCGAAGGGACCTCACACAATGTGGATATATTGCGGTACTTGACAACGACACGCGCGTTGCCTATCATCTACACGCCGACCCCACATTACCTCTATTTACATAACTACGTGCATCCATCTATGACTTCTATGGGATCCACTCCGTCCAGATGGGCAGTCATCCGGTAGTATAAGTGAACGTAGACGTTGTTTCGCGACAATTCCAGTATTTGTCATACAGCGTGCGGCAATTGGATTCACCCGCTTTCATACAAGCAAGGTAGTTGTCCAGAAACTCGTTGCAGCAAGACCCATATGCCGGTGTGTGCGAAGAGCCGGGGGAAGAGGAGAGTGTTGCAGAAACGGCGGGGGAATTAGTAGGACTCTGTTGCACCGAAGAAGTAGGAGTACTAAATATTCTATCCATCATACGGTGTCCGATCGCAGATCCTGCTCCGAACGCGATGCCGTCGCCGAGTGTTTTCACGACGCCGCCCCCCCCTTCTTGGTTTCTGGTACTGACGTTAAAATCTTTCGACGGAGGGGGGGGTACTTTCTCGGCTACAGCCGGACCCGGCGGTAGAGGGGGGCGCGAGGATGAGGAAGCCTTAGTCTTGGACCGACGCGATTTTCGGGGGGACGACGAGCGTGACATGATACTACTTACTATATACTGTATGGTCTGAGGTGGTGTCGTTTTTATGTTATTATTCTTTTGTTTCGTTCCGTTCGCCGCCGCGTCTTTTCACGGTGACCCCCCTTGGTCGATTTCCGGGTCTGGTTCTTGGTCGGTTTAGACGGCCCTAAATAGCTGGCGATGCTGTACTTGATGTCGCGCGTATTGAGTCGGGGAACCCGCGACAGGTGGTGGATGGCACGTCGTTTCTCCCACCGCTTCCGGTCCTGCGACGCCAAAAAATTCCCAAAGAAGTCGGCGATCTTCCTATAGTTGGCCTTAAGGTGGGGGTAGTGCTCCTCCTCGTCATAGATGAACCCCCCGGGGGTGTAATATCGGCGTATTTCGTCTTCGTAGTCTTCTAAATGAGCATGTTTGGACAGATACACGACGACGTCGTAGTTACCCTGCAGCCCCGCCGCAAGAATCGGTGTACTTCCGCGGCTGCGCTCGACCACGACATCGACGTTGGCGCCGCGTTTGACCAGCAATTTGACGAGGGCCAGGTTACCGTCCGAGGCAGCGTTGTAAAGAAGCGTGCGTCCGCGTCCGTCGGGGTACACCGCATTCGGGTGGGCCCCGCGACGAAGCAACAGATTCGTCAACGAAAGAACTCGGACGTTCTCCGGGCTCATGTAAAGGATCGGAGCCACCCCAGAGGCGGATGCGTTGACGTCGGACCCCTGGTCGATCAAATACCTGGCCATGGTCAGGTCGGAACGCGTCACAGAATGATCACCGTGATTGTAGCAAAAGTATTGGAGAGGGGTCAGATGATGGGGCTCGCCCTGGTGCACGACGTTATTTAGGTTCGCACCTGGTATCTCGCGCAACCGCGTGACGTTGGTACGCAACGCCGGCAAATCATCGGCTTCTATGGCGTCGAAAATGTTCGCCGTGATTGCGGCAATGTCGTGGTCGACATGGTCCATAGTATTGTATCGTATACTTTCTTACGACACAATCACAATGCTATTTACATGCTACTACCGCGCAACTGGGTCTGGGTGCAGTTGTTGAACATGTCTTTGCCGATGAGGGGCGACTGGTCAATGTAGGGATTGGTCGTCGTCTGCATCGGGGTGGACCACACGGCATGTTGGAACAGCGCGGGGAAAGGTTGCGGCGCGTGGGGCTGCCCGCTCTGTGCCGCGACTGGCACCGTCACGCGGTACAGATCGCTCGTCGAATTGGGAACATAGACGGCCTGGTTGCCGCCGTGTTGGAGAGCAAAGAACTGGTTGCGCAGGATCGATTCGCGATCAATGTGGGCCCGGAAGTAGTCCGACGGACCGCTGGATTGCAACGGAGCGAATGTCTCGTGGGGGGAGTACTCGGGGTACGTCTTGAACGGCACGGTCGCCGCCCGATGTTCCTGGAGGACCGGGAACCGCACGAAATGGGTACCCACGCTGCGCGAGTCCAGGTTGGGGCGCAACGGGACGTCCGGCACGTTTCTCTTATACATGGCCTCGTTGAGGGTATCCAGGCGGGCATTCTGGCCGTAGTAGACCCCGTCGGGAATCTGCGGGGGGTAATAGGCGTCGGCCATGCTGGACATCTTTTATCTATGATTTTACGCTAAACCCGAAAACTCTATAGGATACTTGCACAAAGGAATTAGCAGGTTCTATGTTCTATGCACGCCCAAGATCTCCAAACCTGCGGCGAGTATCCCCCCTCCGGGGGTACGATTCATGTGCGGGGCGCAGCCCCGCACCTATCACCGTGGATACTCAAAGACCATTGGTTCGCCACGCGGCTACATGTAGCTAAATGAAATAGGATTGTTCTGGAGTTCTATGGTTTCTATGAAATCATTCTTCCATTCTCCCCAACATTGTTCGTATAGAAATCATAGAAGGCAGTCATAGAAGGTAGAGTGTACGCGCTCGCTAACGCTCGCGCGAGTCGGGTCGGCGAAGCAACCTGGGCCGACCTTCGGTCGGCTGAGGCCGCCGAAGGCGGCCAACCGGGGATTCGCGAAGCGAATCCTTGGCGCAGCGAGCGCAGCGAGCGCAGAAGGCAGTCATAGAAGGCGTCACATACAGAGTCTTGTGAGAGTGGGGTTCTGGAGTTCTATGATTTCTATACGAACAATGTTGGGGAAGAAGGATTTCATAGAAACCATAGAAGGCCATAGAAGGCGGTCCATAGAAGGCGGTCCACAGAAGGCGGTCCATAGAAGGCGGCCCACAGAAGGCGGTCCACAGAAGGCGGTCCATAGAAGGCGGTCCATAGAAGGCGGTCCACAGAAGGCGGTGGTTCGTGTAAAATTGAGCACTGATCTGAGGCAAACTCCATAGATACTATCATCTCATCATCAGACACATATACATAAATCCTTGAGTCCGAAGACATTCATCTATGACGGATTTCGATGCCACATACGGTTTCGGGTTTGCGCTGAGTCCGTTTCAGATACAAGCCATTGAGGGTATTTTAGCCGGTCAGAACGTCCTTGTGACGGCTCCTACCGGTTCGGGGAAAACGCTGCCCGCCGAATTTTGTTTGCAAGAAATGGTGTTGCGCCGCGGCAAAAAAGTCATCTACTGTTCGCCGATCAAGGCACTGAGCAACCAGAAGTTTTATGAGTTTAGCCGCAAATACCCGGAAATGTCGTTCGGCTTGGTCACAGGAGACATCAAGACGAACCCCACGGCGGATGTGGTGATCATGACCACCGAAATCCTGTACAATTACCTGCTGCGTGGATCGGTAGTAGGGGGGAGTGCGAGTGCGAGTGCGAGTGCGAGTGCGAGTGCGAGTGCGAGTGCGGTGGATAGTGAGAGAGAGGCCGGAGAGAGACCCGGGAACGGTCTTCAGTTTCAGATGGATTTAGAGCACGAACTGGGCGCCGTGGTCTTTGACGAAATACATTACATCAACGATGCTGATCGGGGCAAGGTATGGGAAGGTTGTTTGATGATGTTGCCCGCGACGGTCCAAATCGTGGGATTGTCGGCCACCTTGGAAAACCCTGCGGGGTTTGCGACCTGGATTGAACACGCCCGTCCGGACAAACGTACGGTGTTGTGTTCCACGACCCATCGCCAAGTCCCCCTCTCACATTACGTGTATTTGGCCAACAGCGAGGCCTTGTATAAAAACAAGAATATGATGGGATCAGGATCAGGATCAGGATCGGGCAAGGCTCCGGCACCACCGGCACCGCAAGGAGGGCGTGGGGGCGGAGGGCGCGGTGGACGGGGTGGACGGGGGGCGCCTCCGCCGCCGCCTAAATCAAATCCGGGGAAAACGGGAGCTTTAGACGCCACCCTCGCCAAAGAAATGCGCGAATCGACCGACCGTCTCTTGTTACTCCAAGACGCCAGCGGCAAGTTCCACGAAGACATGTACCGTCGAGCGGCCAAGGTCGTCGACACCTTCAGCAAACAACGCGTGTCGGTCCCCCGCAAACACGTCCTCAACAGTCTCATGACCCACCTGCGCGACCAAGAGATGCTCCCCGCCATCGCCTTTGTGTTTTCCCGTAAACAGGTGGAAGTGTGTGCCCGCGACATCACGGTGAACCTCCTGGAATTCGATTCCAAAGTCCCCTACATTGCCCGCCGCGAATGCGAACAAATTGTGCGCCGCTTGCCCAACTTTCAAGAATACCTCAAGTTGCCAGAATACGACACGCTCGTCGGACTTTTAGAAAAAGGGGTCGGCATCCACCACGCCGGCATGCTGCCGGTGCTGCGCGAAATCGTCGAACTCTTCATCTCTAAACGCTACATCAAGCTGCTGGTCTGCACCGAAACGTTTTCGATCGGTCTGGACTGCCCCATCCGTACCGCCATCTTCACGAGTATTTACAAGTACGACGGAAAGGGGGGCAACGTTCCGCGGCAACTGTACGCCCACGAGTACGCGCAGGCGGCCGGGCGGGCCGGGCGACGCGGCTTGGACACGGTGGGGCACGTGGTCCACTGCGGCAACCTCTTTGACTTGCCGACGGCCACCGACTACCGCGCGATGATGAACGGTCGGCCGCAGACCCTGGTGTCCAAATTCAAAATTTCCTACGGCTGGATCCTGAATTTAGTGAACAGCGGACACGCCTCGCGCGCCGACTGGGGCAACTTTGTCAAACGGTCGATGGCCTTTGACGAACTGCAACGGTCGCTGGCCGCCCAACGCCACCGCGTCGAGGAAATCGAGGCCCGCATCGCGCAACACCGCGCCGAAATGGACACGGACACGCGGATTGCCTCGGTGCCCCGGGACGTGTGCCGCCGCTACCTGCAGTTGATGACCCCCGAATACACGGTGTTAGCCACCCTCAAACGGAAGCTCGAGGCCGACAAGGAACGCGAGAAATTGGTTCAAGGGGGCGGGGGCGGGGTAGCCCGCGAAGCGGGCAATTGCTGCGCTGTCGGGGGCGGGGGCGAATGGGACAAGGAAACCTTTGCGCAAGCGGTAGCGGCCGTCCACAAGATGGATGTATGGGAAACCGACCTGGAACGCGAAGAGGCGCGCCTCGACGACCTGGAACACTCTATTTCGGGGCAACTGGACGGCATCGCCCGGATCCTGGTGGACGACGGGTTCATGACGACCGACGGCGAAATGTGGGTTGGGACAACGTTGACGGGGACAACGTTGACCGAACGGGGGCAGGTGGCCGCGGCCATGGCAGAAATACATCCTCTGGTGATGGCCCGTCTCTGGGAGGAAACAACGCGCTTCCAGGACTACGACGTGGACGAACTGATTGGCTGGCTGGCAATGTTCACGGATGTCAAAGTGTCGGGCGGCGAGGCGTCGACCAACGACGACCCGGGTTGCTCCGCCTACCCGGGCTCGCGGTTGGCGGGACTGTACCGCCGCGTGGTCGAGCTCTATGAACATTACCGAGACGAGGAACATACGCGGGGATTGTGCACGGGCATCGTGTACGACGGCGCGGTACAGACGACGCTGGTGGCCCCGATGATGACCTGGGCCACGCTGACCACCGAACCCGAGTGCCAACGGTTTGTCCAGGTGGATTTGGTCGAACGGGGCATTTCGTTGGGCGACTTTAGCAAAGCTGTACTCAAAGTCTCCGCAATTGTGAAAGAATTGACGGCGATGGCCGAGGCCCGCGGCGAAGCCGCGTTGGGGTTCGTGAACAAAATGTCTCAAATCGATGCGCGTATCCTCAAATACGTTGTCATGAACCAGAGTCTGTATGTGTAATCGTGACCATTCGTGACCATTACCTAACGCCGCTGCTGCCGCTGCCGCCGCCGACAACGACATACAAAGATGAACGTATAGATACATGTGTGATAGAATAGAGAACAGGGTAAAAGCGGTGACGCATTGCGTGAGGTGAATGAACGACCACCTATGGATGCGGTTAGTGGACGACGATGACAACGAGAGTGACAGCAGCGACGAACCAGCGTTGACCATGTCCCATACGCGATATCAACGCGACGACATGGAGCGGGACGGGTCGGACTCGGACGATTGGCGATGGGAAGACATTGCGCACGATACTTTGTTGGAGAACGACGACGACGAAGATTTTTTTTTGAACCAGATTCACCGCTACAACCAGGCGTTGATGTTGTTGTCCCCGACCGACCGGGAAAGGCGGCGGCCGGCGTCGTTGTACGTCTTGGGGACCTGTTATACCGGCCACGATGGCGTCGGGGGGAGGACGTGGGCATGGACCCTATGTACCCAAATACACATCTTTCTGTTTTATCTGTACCCGTACCCCACCCTCATGGCCTACGACCGCCTGGTTCGGGTGTCACCCACGACGAATCGTATTGAAATCATGCAGGAAATCGACCCGACGAGGTCGCAAGTGGTGCTGAAAACCGTGTGGCTCCGCCTGGTCCAACGAACGTGGCGACGGGTCTACCGCGAACGTCAACGGGTGCTCGCCGTGCGCAAATCGTGGATGTGTCATATACACTTCGTGGTGCGTGGCCGGTACCCGCCCGGGACGGCACACATCCCCGAACTGCGCGGGATGCTCGCCATCACCACCCACCCAATACCATGTAGTATATGAATCGAATCCGGACATAATCCGAGCCCTTCTACCGGAATGTGAGTAAATACAGGAATCGGTTGAAGATGGCGAGCAATTCGTCGCGTATGTTCAAAAGATCGCTGTCTTGTTTGGCGTCAAAATACCGGTTCATGTCGACCAGAAACGCGCGACATTCGAAGATGTACTTGCGCAAATCGGTCTTGGTACTCACGTCCATCAGTTGGATGCGTCGGTCGACCATACGAATACGAGAAGCGTCTTTGCCCAACAAGACTTCGACAAACTGGTCGATGTGTGTGTTCAATTCTTCGTAAAGGTCGTCGGTGGCGCGGTGTTCGGCGTACGAATGGGTGCGCCAGTGGTACAGTTTTACCGTATTGAGCATTTCCAAAAAGGTGTGCACGATCCGGCTCTTCATGGCGTTGTTCTTCTTGGTCTGAGGGGCACCACCACGGCGGGCAGTGGTACGTCGGTTACGGTGGGGGTGTCGGCGCGACGAGCGACGACTGGGAGTACGCATGACTAATTTTGCGTTCTATACCATGTTCCTATACTTTCATTTGAGAATGAACATAAAGACCATGTATATGATTTTCGTATTTACACCATGCCCCAAGAATACGTGCCTTACGTGCCTTACGTGCCTTACGTGCCGTCGCCGGCGACCAACGTCCACCACATCATTTGGAACCTGGTCATCACAGACAAATTGACCGAGCTGACCCCCGAGGTCATCGAGCAGAACCGAATCAAGCATATTTTAGCCATCTTGCCGGAGCCCGACGATTTTCTTCAGTTGAACCAGGCCATTCCCGAGTTTCCCTACGACGTGCTGGCGCATGGTCAAGCGCACACAATGGACGTTGACGTGGCCGTGTATGACACCTACAGCAAGAAGATCGACGACATTGCGCGGACGAGCGACATACGCAACGTCTTGGTGTTTTGCAACAACGGGTACCAACGCAGCATCCCGTTCTTGGTCTACTACTTGACGAAATATCACAGCGACGAGGTGCCGACGATTGAAAAGGCGGTCGAAATCATCTTGTCGCAGGTGGACAAGGAACATTTTATGGAAGTGAAAGACGCGATGGTGGAAAACGTGACCAAGTTGCTGAAACAATGTGTATAGAAATCTCATGATGTGTAGGTGATTTGGATCACATACACATTGTATAGTTGTATAGTAAAAGGGGCAACAAGCCGAATGAAAGAAGTGCCGTACTGCAAACTGGTGCCGGGCCAGGGGTACCGCATCCAATACCTGAATGTGACCAACCCCAACCCCCCGGCCGCCAAAATCAATTCGGGCAAGGCCATCGGTACGTTCGTACGATTATTGATAGATTACGAATTCCGGGAAGACGCAGACGATGAACTGGAAGCGATGGACACGTTGGGGTACGCCGTGTTCCGCGACGTTCAGCCCGACCCCTCGGTCAAAGGCAACTTGTCCACCGGCATGGACGGTTTTAGAATTGAAAATATGATCGAAACTGAAGAATATCCGTTGTCCGAAGGGTGGCACGTATTCCTGGTATTTAGCAGTGATAATGGACGAGGAGATGTAGAAGTCAACGACGAAATCGTATTTTACGAGGTCAACAAAATACAGGAACGCATCCTGCACCGGGTATTGTCGGCCCATACTCAAGAAGATATCGCCCAATCCTATAGCAAAGGTTGGTTCGGAGGAACAAGCATGTCCGGACGTCGTCGTAGTCAGAAAGTCAAGGCTCAGCGAACACGGTCCACACGTCGCCCCACGACGATGCGCACTGGCGGCAAAAAGGCCGTCGACAAGGTCAAGGCCCAGGCGAAGAGAAAGAAGACGCGCGCTAAGCGGCGGAAGGCGGCACTGCAACCTCAAATCGTCTATGCACAACCACAGGCACCTCAACCGCGAATCGTCTATGCACAACCACAGGCACCACCACCCCAAATCGTCTACGCGCAAGCGCCCGGACCGGCGGAACCGATGCCGAAACAGGGTGCGTTCACCTGGGGCGATGCCGCCAAACTGTTGGCCGTCGATGTTGCCGCTCAAGCGATTGGTCACGAAGTCACGGAGGCCCTCGAGGACGAGGACTAAATGGTGGTGCTACTAACCGCGTTCAAACACATGGTTATTCCCATTCTTCCAACGCGTTGCGGTAGGATTGTTGTTCCTGGGGGGTAAGTGCGTCCGTGGATTCAAATACCTGCTCCAGTTCGAGCAGGCATTCCTCTTTCGTCGCCGTTTCATTCACCAGCTTTTGTAGAATCTGTTGAATCTCCATTTGTATCTGTTCACGGGACGAGATGCCCACGTAGACGCCGTCTACAAACCCCACGAGGGCGTTGATGAGCCGGTTCATCCGGCCCATGAAACACTTGCCCTCGGCGTCCTTCAGTTCGATGCGAATACGCTCCAACACGTCGGACGACTGGGGATGATGTTTCGCAATGCGCACCACCATCTCCAGTAACTCGGCGAACGTGGTACCAAACAGTTGGTGGGTCGTTTCCACCCTGCACCAATACTGCACCGTGGCACGTTCTTCTGAATATTTGGTTTTAGACGCGGTAGTCGCTACTGTTACCATCGGATTAATGACTGACTTTAACACCACATTCTTCATCTTTGCAGGCAACACAGCCACAGATTTTGGGATTACTTCGCTTACTCGAGTGCAAGATAACGTAAACGTATCATACAACCATTGTTTCCAGGTTTTATGGGAATCATGGGGCACCGGGTCGTCTGGTCGGACATTCGTGTAATGCAGTCCGTCTTCTATGTCTTCTATACCTTGGTCTATGGGTAGTACTTCTACACCGACATCTTCTTTTTCTTCTTTTTCTTTTGCCGACGGGGGAGGGGGCGAAGGTGGGTCACGGTACAATTCGTCCGATGGATCCGTGAGAGGCGGGTATTTAGCGGCTTCTTGCCGAATAATATCAAAGGATTTGAGGGCTGAGGCGTTGACCGACGGCAAATGCACCGTTTGCCCGTTTTGCAACGCGGTAGGACGGTTCGTTTCTCGAAGTACCGCCCGCTTGCTCTTCGGTATATGAATGGGAAGAATCTGGCGGACCGGATCTCGGAGGGGGCGCCAACGCGAAGTCACTTGTAAAATAGCGGTGTCACGTGGAAACACGGTCGTCATCGGATCCAAGTCATCTGTGTGGATACACGTGTTCAGAAGTTTGAACTCCGTCAAGTGGGTCAAATGCGAGAGGTCGACCGGCAATGTGGCGATCCGAGAGTGATGAATCGCGACGGACCGGATGGACGGCGGCAAGGTAGGCAACATCCGCAAACGAGATGTGCGTATTTCCAATTTTTCCAAGTTGGCCGGAAGGGTCTCGATGATGTCATTGTCGTATGTATGCGTAACTATGTGCTGTATATCGTCGTACACAAAGGACCGTTCTTCTGGCGAGGCAGGCGCTATTTCCGGTGCCGGATCAAACTTTTGCACACGCGCTCGCCGTATTTCTTCGGTTAGGTTCGGCTGTTGCTGCGATGCAGCCCACCCGACAGGGTTTGGCTGTTGCTGCGATGCAGCCCACCCGACAGGGTTTGGCTGTTGCTGCGATGCAGCCCACCCGACAGGGTTTGTCGGAGAGGGGGTAGAAGTAGTGGGCGGCGGATCCGCGGATCTTTGACGAAATTGTCGCAGCATTTCTATGCGGGTCAGTGGTTTCGGGGGAGGCGTCGGCACAACGTCGTTTGTGGGATAGGTATACTGTTCCAAATACATGTCCATGATTCGAGGGTTAAACAGGTGCGCATTGTCCACAAAATCCGTCACTTTTTGTGTATGAGGGCCGTGCTTACATATAAGAAGGGTTCCGTTCATGGATTACAATACCAATCGTTCGTGTGTGTTGAAATACACACAATATTATTTTATATTGATATCGATACGTTAGTTCACGTAACAATATCCGAATCCACACCCGAACATTTATTCGCCGACTTGCTCTGAATCCGAATTCGTCGTTTTCAGATCGGATATGATCGCATCGATCACGTCCCGTGCGATTCGGGCAATGGTGTCGTCGTCGCTTATCGCGACCAGGGTAGACGACGTTAACGTCGATCTCTGAACCCGCTCGTAAATCATCAGTATTTTGTCTTTCGTCAACAGTGGCTGGGCCATCCAGACGGGATCGGTTTGATGTTTCATATACACATCTTGCAGATGGGTGAGGGTGACGACCACCCGTGACATGATGTCATGGGTCCCAAAAGGGGGCATCAACATCCCGTTGCGGTAATTGCGGCTGTGGTATATGTTATTTTCGTTGTCGTCGATCAAAAACGTGTTATGTGGCCGGTAATCCGGGAAAATCTCGTACACCTGATTCAAATCCTTCGTATAATCCACGTCCACCACGTCCTTCATGTCCCACACAAACAAGAAGAAATCCCTCGGCAACTTGAACATGCGCGTCAAGACGATGCGGATGCGCTGTGCATGGTGAAACGTGCCCAAGGTCCACAACGCCACTCGGTAAAATGACGAGGCTTTTAAATAGTCGAATAACTTATCCAATTGGTCTTGGCCCTGAATCCACCACACGGTCGAGACGTCGTTGTAACGCACGATCAAGGGGCGCTCCTGAATCACCGTGACCTCACCCACCACGTAGGTCGCATTTCCGTCGGCAGCAACCAGCTCAGACCACCGCTCTACATCGCTGAACGGCGTGCCCGTCAACGACTGGAGATAGGTGCCAGAAACTAATGGCGCAAACCTGCCCTTGTATCCGTCAAACATGGACGGGCGGTAGTAGGCCATCAACAAACGAATCAACGTGTCGTCAATGTCCAGTACGCAGAGGGCCGACATGGCCCTACAGAGAGGGGATATAGGAAGTGGGAAATTGGAAGGGGGGAAGGGGAGGAGAATATGGACGTTCTTATACACCTTACTTTAAGGCGATAGTTTTAGATACGTTCGCAACACACACACACACACACACGCTACAATGGTATGTCCAATGGCTCAACATCTGCAGTCGCTTCAGGTTCGACGACATCGACAGGACGATTGGTGTCGTTGTTAGGTTCTGAATCCAACACGGTTTCTGTTTGTCGGGATGCACGGGTCGATGGTAGCAATGTCGTATAATAACTCGTAGAACGTTGCAGCCAATGCCGCCCCAGGTCCCCCAAGTTGGCCAGCCGGTTCATGTACGTCGCATAAGTGTGTTCCACAATGACCGTGCCGGCCGACGGGTACTGCACGCTGTACCACCAGTAAGGAGGCAAATACAACATCTGACCGCAGTGCAGTTCAATCTCGGCAATGCCTCGAGACGCCGCGATGCGGGCCAGGTCCGCGGCATGAGCGGGTTTGGTATTGGCGTGGGGGTCCCATACGTCGACTTCGGAGAAGAATTCGTACGTGTCGTAGTCCCGTCGTTCGTGGAGATGGCGCGTGTACGTCCACGGAATCAGTTTGATGCGTACACTCGGTCCTTCCACCACGCGCCAGTACCGCCGGCTGTAGGTATGGTACCTCAACGGCGTCGTGGCCCCGGCCCCGCCCGTCATCCAATCGTAGGCGCGGTACGACGTCATGGGTGGGGCCAGGGCCGCGTCGCCTTCCTCGGCCAGCGTGTGGTCTATGCCCGTTTCGCGCAAGAAGCCGTTCCCGTTGTTTTCGGTAAAGTACGGGGAACACGGGGAACGCGGCACGTCCGAGACGGCTTCATTCGTGGCGGCGGCGGGGGGGGTCGGGGTCGAAAACATTCCCGTCATGGCCGTGTCGAACCGGACATCGATCCCTTCGACGTCCAGGGGATAATCTTGACGATGTTTCACATACAGGGTGTGTTGAGGAAATCGGCGCAGGCATTCTTGCCTGGTCGATATGGACGATGGGTACGCCGGCGGGTCGAGAATCACGACCGGGTGCCGTACCCGGCACGTGTCGTGGAACGTAGCCGGATCACTGTAGTCGAGCTCGTATACCTCGGCCTGGACGGCGGCGCCGCCGCCACCTCCAGGCACAGAGGATGGCGCGAATTCCTGAACGAGGTGACTGTACACCAGGGCCACAAGGATAAATACCACGATGGCGTAGAATGGCCTCATTGCACTGCACAATAATGTTTTATGTATATGTACGGTACGGTACGGTATATATACGTGATGAATCGTATTTTTTATGATAGCGTGTAGACGCACGCAGCACATACGCACACGCCGATCAGTCGTCGCCAATCTTCGGCGCCAGGTAAAACGACGCCACCCCCCCGTCATCGAGCTTGTATTCCACCCGCAACGGGTACTCGGCGTGGAGTTTCAGGTCGACCTCCTTCGAAATCTTGCAATACTGCGAAATTGTCTGCAACGGGGACAAGGCAAAACACATGCGCACCGTCTGGTCCTCCTCGATCGCGAACCCGATGAGGTCCTCGTTGTCGACGTCGACCGTCATCTTACCCGACTCGGCCGTCATCGTCGACATGGTCACGCGCTCTTCGTTGCATTGTATGTCCAAATGGTCACCAAACCCGCGCATCTGCGCGACCAGCGTCGCAAAGTGCACCGACGGCAACGTGATTTCCACCTGGTACTCAATCTCGGGAATCTCCATCACATCGCATTCCAAATCCACGAGCGGCGTATCGAAATGCTTGTCGAAAATGGTACGGTCCCCGCCGCTCCGCTTCGCTTCGGTATCCAAACTGTCGGGTAGCATCATGTGCACCTCCAAACGGTCACTCGCGGCCATCGCGTCATAATGCATGTGCAAGACTTGCGTCTTGTCGCGGGCCGACAGGATCTTGTGCAGCACTCCGACGTGAATCCCCAGAGTCACGGGCACCTCGCACCGGTATTGGGAAAACCAGCCGGCCGGCAAAATCAACTCGAGGACCGAAATACGGGCACTGTCCATGGCCTGAATGTACATTCGCTCGGGGGTGAACTGCAGATTCACGGTCTCGGTAAAGGCCTTGAGCGTCTGGAAAATGGCGCTAAAGGCCTCGGCCTTGTAACACGAATGTATGTGTAGATCCATCCCTTTTCACCTTAGAATCCAACTGTATGTATCACTCAACCAGTCTCTAAATCCCTATCTCTGTACAGGAAACAGGAACAGAAACAGGAACATACGAAGAGAACTCGGGTGGCACCCTTCCCCCGAACACAACGTGCGGGGGCAATTTTGTCAGGTCCACGCACGAGACGACATCATCGGCTAAATACAGGGTCAGATGGTGGCCACCGGTGTAATTACTATACGTGCATTGTTGGGTCCACTTGTCCAGCCGCAAAATGTCGTTGAGGGCCAGGATGCGTCCCCGGACACCGCAGTGCTGTTTGGGGCGCTTGCCCGGTTTGCCTAAGGTGTGTTTGATGCGCCATTCACACGAAAGTGCGTTGCGGTGGTCGGGGAGACCGGCGAGCAGGGCATAGATTTCCCAGCCACCGCCTTTACCGTGGGTGAACTTGGCCCCGCCGGCAATTTCCTCGTTGTGTTGCCGCAAACGTCGACGCGGGTCGTTGGTCGACCCATTGTAGGTCAGGTTTGCGTAGGCGGGCTGGCGGTTGCGCAGAATGTAGCAATACCAGGTTTGGGTTAGGGTTGGTGGGATGGGCGGATGGGTGAACGGATCCGTCATGGTATGCTATGCTATGTCATCCAGAAATCATTTCCGAATGGAAGTATATAGAATCGAGAGTGAGAGAGAGACATCATGTTTACCGAGGTATTTTTAGCTACCACCGACCCCAACCTCACCTTCTCACAGGTATTTCGCAGCCAACTGTTCGTACAAATTGCCGCATCCATTGTGTTCCATATCATCATCTATGTCGCGTTTTTGAATTTGGTCAGCGCCATTTTCTCGGGCGAGCCCCTCGCGTTCGTAATCAATCAACGCCTCGTCGCGGCTCTGTTGGTGATCATGGTCGGGGGGTACATGGCACGAGCTTGCTACGTCAAAGAAATCTACCGCGCCTACCGTGGGAACGACGCCCAGGCACGAGAACACGTGGACAAAGTGTTTACCACGTGGATCTTCATCGGGTAAACTAAACCCGACCGAACAAGCGCACAAACAGAAAAAAATGACAAGCGCGGGACTGTCATTTTTTGGATTTTGGATTTTGGGGATATACAGGTTCTGGGTAGGGGTGTCAGTGGGTGTTCGGTTCAAAGTATTTGCCTTGACTGCCGCACAACTCGTCGTATTTTCTCGCAGAACTGCAATACGGGTGTTGGTTGAACCGTGAATCCGCGTCCGTATCGTCATCTTTGTCGTCATTCAGGTCGTCTTCCCATACAAACTTGGCACAGGTAGCAAACGTCTCGTCGAACATGTGTGACATGAAATACTTGCAGTTTCGGCAGTCTTTGGAGGGAAAGGAATGTGTGGGGTGGGGTAAACTGGATGGAGGCGAGGGAGGATTGACAGAAGAAGGGTGGAGGTGGTGATGGTCCGCGTACGCCAAGATGTGCGGGGGAAACGGAACGATCACCCGCTTCGACGGAAACAGGTAGCTGGTGGGTATCCTCGTACCCGTACCAAAATGGTACGAAGTCACGTTGGAAAACAGCACAGAGAGCATAACGAAAATGATGATGGTATTCATATTCATAGTTGATTAATATACGATGCAATTGAAAGCCTGTATCGAGACCACGTGCTTCAATTTTTTGCCACTTCTCAAATTGCCTTCGGCAATTTGTCGTGACACCCGAGTCGGTCCGCCGAAGGCGGACAACCGGGGATTCGCTTCGCGAATCCTGGCAAAGCTCGGGTGTAAACTCCATGCTTTTTACGGTGACGAAAAGAGGGTCTGCAGACGTTCTTGGGACATTTCCTTGTCCATCATGGTGACCTTGTCGCGAATGTCTTCACGAAAAACTCGCGACAAGATGCCGGAGAGAACCCGGGCCACCGTATGAATGACATTCGGTGTATGATAAATACACACTTTGGTGAGATGGTCGCCCATGCATTCGCCGCCCCGGATCCCGAAGAGTTGGATGGCATCGCGGTACCGTTCCGCCGCCGACACGCTAAATGTCTGCAGATTGACGTGCAGTTCAAACTGGCCGTGGGTATCAATCACCGCCTGGATTTCGCGCAGCAAGTGCGCGACGACCGGCTCGTAGTGTTCCGGTGTCGCGTACATCTTGAACAGAGTATAATCGAAATACAACACGTTGGTATGGGGAACAGAAAAGGCGGTGGCCTTTACCAACTCGTCGACGGAGAAGCGGGACGCGATGTTGTGAGCACATTCCATCTTCTGCGCGGTTTTCCCGAAGAAGATGCGTTTCGGGGTGGCAGAATAGAATTCTTGTTGAATTTGCTGAAGTTCTTGGTGGACGCGTTCCATATTGACCCCACAAGTGGACCTCCTCCCCGGTAACGTTGGTTATATGGTAGTCATAGATAGGAAGCCCTTTACACCCTTTTACTTTTTTACGCTGTATTTTCTTCCAACACAATCTTACGGGGTCCGGTCGCCCCGCCGTTTCCGTTCGCCGCTTTGCGACCTTGTTTCGACGCGGTGGTGGGCAAAGTCAACGATTCGGTCACCTCGACTGTCTTGGGTTTGCTTGACGCAGGGGTAACAGAAGGAACGGCAGTCGTCGGTGGGGGTGATTGCTTGGAGGGTGATGAAAAGGTCTGAGCTTGAGCTTGAGCTTGGGCTTGAGCTTGAGCTTGGGCTTGAGTCTGGGCTTGAGCTTGAGTCTGGGCTTGAGCTTGAGTCTGAGCTTGAGCTTGAGTCTGAGCTTGAGTCTGGGCCTGGGCTTGGGGCTGGGTTGGGGGCTGGGCCGGGAGGTAACTTGGCGTTTCCCATCCATCGTGATCGTTATTGTCATCATTTTCTTTGTCCGAATGAATCATCCAACGCGGCAAGGTAGGAGGGATTTGAACCAGAGGAGGCATGGACATCGACATCGACATGGACAACAACTGAGGATCCACCGAGCCTCCGTACGAATCCACCAACGAATCCAACTCGTAGTCGTCATTACGGTACTCGTGATCCTCGTCATCGTCCTCGTCTGCGTCCGCGTAGTCACGGTCATGGTTATGATGGTTATGGTTTATACGATTAGTCTTGGGGTTGACGTGGTGGTTGTGGCTATTGGAATTGGTCTTATACATGTTTGCATCGGTCCGACGGTCAAAGACCGGGATTGCCTGCATGGAATCGGCCGAATGCCAGGCCCGGTCCGAAGGGTGCACCGACGAAGGCATGTATTTAGGATAGTCCGGAACATACTGGTCCGGCAAGAATTCGCTGGCGGTTGACCGCAATTCCACGGACGAACTTTGTCCGTAGCCCCCGATGGGGGCAATTGCTGCGCTGTCCGTCATTGTTCGTCCCCTGAATCCAAGTTCCTGAGGCTGGGGCGTATCCATGTACCGCGCGGTTTGGTTGCCAGCTACTCCGCGAACCAGCGCCACTGGGGGGGGAAACGGTTGGGGGACCTTCGCCTGAACAGCGCACTCCTTCGGAGGGGGGGCGGCCAGTTTGCGCATGGCCTCGTTCGCCTGGTCCAACTGTTCACTCAACTTGCGGTTCACATCCATGGTAAACGCCTGCAGACTCATCATACGGTCCTTGTAATTGGCAAACTCTTCGACCAAGACATCGAACCGAGAATTAAACTCCTTCAGAATAAGCTGGAAATCCTCCACCGACACCTTGTCGTCGGCCGCACCCGCACCCACATTGGAAGCATTAGAAACATTGGCGGAAAGCGCCTCCGTTTTTGCCTCTACTGCCACGGCCTGCTTCTCCAATTGCACCAGACGTTTGTCGATCAATGCAATGACCTGCGGCAACGTGAATCCTCCCCCCATTGTGCCATTGTTACCATTACCATGGTCGGGAGCCGAGGCACTGCCGTTCCGCGAATAGTTGTTGGTGTACATCGACTGCGGAGGCGGGGCTTGCTCGATCGGGGCACGACGCTTTTTAGCAAAGGAGTTGGCGATGCTCATGTATGTGGATATATACGTCTTGATTTCAAGTGTTTATATTGATTGATTGATTGAGATTGATTGATGGACATGTGGTGGGTGATTCCTATACAAATCCTTGGTGGGTGGGTGGGTGGAGGGTGGGTAGGAGTTTAGGAATTTCGCCTTCAGGGCACCATGTTCATCGAAATCGCGGGATGGTGTTGGTACGTCGTCACCCACTGAATGTCCTCCACGTCGTAGTCCTCGATGCGGTCACGAGGAGGCCCGTCGAAACGGATGCGGGGAAAGGGGTACGTCGGGAAGCGCTGCAACTGCTCTTCCAGCGGCGCGACGTGTTCTTCGTAGATGTGCGCGTTACCCAGAAAATACACCAATTCGTCGGCCTCCAGGCCGCAATGGTGCGCCAGCAGATGGGTCAACAGACTGTAGGACGCAATGTTGAACGGCACGCCGAGCCCTACATCGCCGCTGCGCTGATACATGGCACACGACAAATACCGGTTCTCGCGTACATGGAACTGCATCATCACGTGGCACGGCGGCAGCGCCATCTGGTCGAGTTGTTCCGGGTTCCACGCCGAAATGAGCAGACGTCGGGACGTGCGTGCGCCGTCGGGGCGCGGGTCGCGCAGCTGCCGGATCACGTCGGCCAACTGGTCGATGCCGCCGTTCCTTTCGCCGCCGTACGGGGCGTTCCAGTGACGCCACTGGAAGCCGTAGATGGGGCCGAGGTCGCCCTCGGCGTAGTCATAGAGCCCGCGGCTGTCCAGGAACGCGCGCGAGGCGTTGCCGTCCCAGATGTGCACCCCCCGCGCGTTGAGCACGCGGTTGGAGGTCTGCCCCCGAATGAACCAAAACAATTCGTGGGCGCACGTCTTCCACGCCACCCGTTTGGTCGTCAACAGGGGCCAGGTGCCGTCTTTTAGGGAAAAACGCATCATGTCGCCAAAGACCGTCCGGGTCGCGCCGTTGCGCCCCGGCGTCGACGTCGGCTGCGCCAGGATCCGCCGAATCAACCTCAAATACTGGTACTCTTCCGGCACATCGTAGTCTATGGGCATCTCGTGAATGTTACGTTAGCGTTAGCGTTAGCGTTAGCGTTAGAGTTAGAGTTGAGTCATCATATCATTCTATGTTTCTGTAAAACATTGTGAATAGTTATCGTATAGACATACATACATAGAATGAACGGAGGAATGGCTGCTTTGGCTGGCGGCGACGGCAGCGACTACCTGCCCCCCCGCCGGACCTTTTTGGGCCACGTCTTTTCCACCACGGAAGAGGGCAAAGCCGAGGTCTTCAATACTCTGCAGTACGTGGGACTGGCGTTTCTACCGGTGTTTGCCCTCAACAAACTGATTCAGCGCTACATCCCGGAGGCGGACCTGGACAAGTCGTCGTTGGAACTCTTCTTTGAAATCTTTGTCCAGTTGATTGTCATGTTCGGTGGAATCATCCTGATCCACCGCCTCGTGACCTATGTGCCGACCTACTCCGGGTTCAAATACGAGAACTTGGCGTTGACCAACGTGATCCTGGCCTTTTTGGTGCTGGTCCTCAGCATCCAGAGCAAACTGGCCCTCAAGACCAACATCATCTATGAACGCTTCCTCGATTTGTGGGACGGGAAGCGTGACGACGACCGGCCGGCGAAGAAGGGACAGGGCAACGGAGGGGGGGGCGGGGGCTCGCGTCACATGCCCAGCCAGGCGGACCATTTAGACGAATCACCGTCCGGGTTGTTTCCCCCGGCACCGATCGCGACCAGTAGCAAGCCGATGAGTCAGGCCACGTCGCCCGGGTTCGGCGGTCCGGCCGCGGCCATGATGATGGACATGGGCCCAATGCCGGCCAACTTCTCGGGCTCGGTCTTTGGGTCGGCGTTTTAAACCGAAACCGAAATGTGTATATGTGTATATAGTTCATAGATAGATCCAGCCATCGATCTATGAACAGCGCGGCAAATCCTCTTTGTTTCGTGTCTCCGTTGATCAAGAGTTTTCGGAAAATGCGCGGCGGCAGTGGCGGCGGTGGTGGCGACGACGGAAACCACGAAGGCCGTCTGGCGAATTTAGGCTTGCCGTGGGCCTTTGTGCACAACCCACGTCTGGCTTCGGTGCGTCGAGCGCACGAAACCAAGGTATTGGGGTCGCCCCTGGCGGTGTACAATGACGAACCGCATGGACATGGTCCGATGGACACGACTTACGATACTTTATGGGAAGCGGTGCATACCAAATCCGTCAAACGTAAATAAGACGACGACATAATTACAGGAGTGCATGTATAGAAAATTCCTATACATGTACTTTGGTTTGATTAGTAGAATCATGTCTTTGTGCTCGTGCTCGACGTGGATGTTGTCGACGTGGTAGTAGCAGTAGCAGTTGCAGTAGCAGTGGTCGGGTATTCGTTCCACTGAGTGCGGTTAAACGCGTTCAGTTTCAGGAACTGGTCGGCGTGATTTTTCCAATACTGCACTTTGATTTGTTCAATCGGATCGTTTTGTGCCGCCGCCACTTCGGGACTGACGGAATTGGCCTTGAGACGGGTGAGGTCGTCGTCCGTGGCGGCGGGGCGTTTGCCGAAGCAGTTGACGCCAAACTGCACACTGGGATTGGCAATGTAGCCGCCGTTGACTCCGGGACGCCCGCAGTCGTTTTCGTGGCCCTTCTGTCCTTGCAGGGCAGTCCACGTCGTTTTCTGGGTGGGGAACAGCGCCATCTGGTTCTCCGACCATCCGTAGTTGCACCACTCGCCGCCGTTCATGTACGCCTGCTCCACCTCGTCGTAGGTTGCCAACCGGGCACCCATCGCACTGCACACGGCGCGCCCGTCCTCATACGTGTACACGTTGGTCGAGATATTAAACACTTCGTCGCTGCTGCTGGTGGCAGCGATGGCGGTGGTGGTATTTCCCGACGCGTCTTTGTCTTTTTTGTCCTTGTCGTGCAACGAGAGGTCGCCGGTATCACGACCATCCCACCAATAAATCAGGTGGTTCATGATGTAGTCGTTGAGGGAAATATTAAGCACGTACTTGAAGGCCAACAACACGACCAGCACACCAAAAAAGATCCACAACTTGTTTTCCAAAAAGGATATGGTGTACGGTTTGGTACCGGCAGCCATCGGAATTTGGCACAGGTAAATGATGCTGTAAAAAACGATGATGAACAAGGGCAACGACACCAGATTGTCGGGGTTATCGAAATAGTCGCGCGTCCATACTAACACATTGCGCACCACATCGCCGTCGGCCGTCGTCTTCAAATTCATCAAGTAGTAGACACACCCAAACAGGATGAGGGCTACCAGGACAAAGTCCACGGTGCGACTCAACGCCATCGCTTTCTGTTGGTCCGAGGCAACCCCGCCGTCGCTGGACGATCCGCCGCCAAACTTGTGAATCACCATGTAGGCCACAAAATAGATCACCAGGAACAACACCACGAAAATCAACGTCGTCTTTGAAAATACCTCATTGAGACCGGCCGTTAAGTTCAGGGTAGGACTTTTTTTTTCATCTTCCGAGTCAGACTTGGATTTATTATCGGTATTGGAATTGGAATCGGAATCAGACCCCATGTCTTCTGGTTTTGGTTTTGGTCTATAGTATAATACGGTCATGTTTTGTGGTGTTCCCGACCGTTTGACTTTTTGATGCGGTAAAACAGGCAGTAAGCGTGCGGCGTCACCAACGACGCCTGCACCCGGTCCGGCGGGACCAATTCACATACGGTATCGTTGCAATGCAACCATTCCCCTTTAAAGTTCTTCACATACGCGGTATAGTGCCCACCCATCACGCCCCCCATGTGGTTGCAGACCCCGAACAAATCATACTCGTATCGGTGGGGATGGTACCCCGCCACGTACTTGGCAAGGTTCAAGTTCTCTAAAGGAAAGGTCACGAGGTCCGTACGTTTCACCATGCCACTCGCCCCGCCAAACCGTTTGAACGTGATCACCAGGATTTTAGGGAAATTCCAAAATTTCAGACGTTTGGTCACCGTCTCGCGCTGCCCCGTTTTTTCGTTGAACCATGCGTTGTCGTCGCACAACACCTCCGGACGCACAAACCGATCCAGACAATCGTACACGCTGATGTCTCGGTCCGCCGACACCCCGTCGTGCTCACCCGAGGGCGCCTCCGTTTCTTTCGGCAACAGGTGTCCAATCGAGTCCGAACGGTTGCGCGAAAGGAACGGAGGCATCGGTAAATCCAGCATAAAGAAGGGCTCGGGCTTCATGCTGTATAGGGTCGAGACGCCGGCAAAAGGAACGGAGGCGTCCAGGGGGGCGATTTCCGAGACGTGGATCCCGTAAAAGAGCTCCATGATTTCCGAGTACTCCTTTTCGTACACATCTTGTAAAACCCGGTAGCATTCGACGGCCAAACGGTCCGTGTCGGTCTGTTGCGTCCCGGAAATACGAATCTGGGTAGGACGGGCCAGGCTTTTATGAAAACATTCAATCAAAAACAGCAAAAACTCGGGCAGATCGTTCTGGGCCCACCCCGTGAACAGGTCGCGACCCTTGTGTTGCGCCAGTTGTTGGACGAAATTCACGAACTTGTTGGGGGCGATGATCCCGTTGCAACTCCACATCAGGTCCTGCAGTTCGTGCCATTCGTTCCGCAACGCCGTTTCCGGGCTCACCTCGCATTGTCCGGCCGTCTTTCGTGGTCCATGTACATGGGTGCGCAATTCATACACGTGGTTCAAAATTTGCAGACTGGAATTGAGAAAACACGTGTTGCCTAAATTCGCCAAACCGGTATATCCCATCTCCGATGAAAACGGGGCTACCGAAGGGGGGGACGACATGATTACCGTGACGCGGTGGCCAATTATTACAGGCAGGCAGCTACAAGTTTATCTGGTTAAATTTCTATATGATTGTACTTATGCTTATGGATCCCGAGACTGACGTTGTCGGCAATCGTTCAGAAATGTCTCAATGACCCAACGGGTTTCGGGATGGTATTCGGCGTGAAAGAGACAGCCGTAGATTGGCCGCGTGCGGTGCCGTATCATGCAGGGCAGCCGGTGACCTTCCAGAACCACGTGGGCCAATGCGCGGAAATGGGCGGGAATTTGGTACGGCGCGTAGCGACAACAAAACCGCATCCGGGTCCCGGGGGTGTCGGCCGGCGGAATCGGGCGACGGAGCCACGACGCCGCCTCGAACTCGACCGGTACGGACCGGCACACCGACCGGCGCAGGGAATGCAGCTTGCCGCCGCCCAGCACCGTCAGCAGTTGGCAGCCGAAACAAATGCCGAGAATAGGTACGTTCAGGTGATGATGCTGCAAAATGGCATAGACATTGGTCATATACAGGTCTTGGTTGGTCACGAAGATGTCGTCGCGAACCATCAGTGGCGACCCCGACAACACCACGCCTTCCACCTCCGACGCGGGGACGCGTTGAATGTCCGCAATGGAACGGACCAACCGGTACCTGTGACCGGACCGGGTAATACACGCGAGCAAATGGGGCAAATACATGGGCTTGGCCTGACCGGCCGTGTTGTCCACCACCAAGATCATTGTAACATATACGTAAATATGTTATTATGTTGCGAACTGGATTTTTACATGGGCGGCAGCGGGGCCAGACACAGTTTGATGCTGCCGAGCGAGGCCACCGCGTACGACACAATCATCGGCAAGTTGTTGGAGAGATAGATCTCGACCTGATTGCACAGCGGCGTGCATTTGATGAATTGGAGCAGCGACTTGCTTGAAAATACGCCCTGAATCACCACCGACGGATCCGGGGGACGCTGCACGAATTCGGTGTAGCCGTCCGACTCCGAGCGGTAAATCTTGGTGCTGGCGAAATTGCCTTCGCACGAAAAAATGAGGTCCGAGTAGATGGAACGGATCTCAATGCGGTCCGAAATGGAATTCATGTCGCGGCAAATCTTGGCAAAATCGTAGCTGGGCAAGTTGATGATGGTGCTATACACAATGTCCGGGACGACCAGCTCTTCGGCGTCCGGCTCCAACAGCCGGAGCTTTTGACTGTAACACTGCCGGATGTCCCCGTTGTCATACTGCAACCCCAAGTGCGAGACGACCCCGTCGTGATAATCGGCCTTTTCTATGTACATGGTCAACGTATCGTCGTTCGACATTGTGGAAATGACCTTGAACAAGTGCAACGTGTTGGCGCAAATCACAATCTTGTCCGGCTTGCACACGTACTTTTCAAATTTGTTGGCGTGCAAGACCACGTTGACCAAAATGGTGTGGGTCTTGTCAAAGTTGATGATACGGATGCCCTCCTTCGTGAACGTGATCGTGGCGTCCGTCAAAATGTCTTTGATGGCCGTAATGATGTTCCGAATGGGCTGGATTTGCACCGTCTTGATGGTGAGAACGTTGTTGTCTTCGTTCATGGCGTGAAAAGGAACGGCGGCGGACGGCGGCGGTGCGTTCAAATACGTGATGTTATGTGTACAACTAACCATACGCGTTTGTTTATACCAATTTGGGGGCGAAGAAAGGTCCAATGAAAAATGTCGGACATAGAGGTCTCTATACAAAAATTCCCCCAGAGTCACCACCGCATGCGCACGAGTCCCCCCCTCCTCGGGGGGGAACGATTCATGTGCGGGGCTCTGCCCCGCACCTATCACCGTGAAACTCTATGACTCGGTGGATGACCACTGGGGTTCTATGGTAGAATGCCATAAAACATTAGAAGGTGGTCCATGGAAGGCGTCACATACAGAGTCTTGTGAAAGGTGGGTTCTTGAGTGATATACACCTTTTCTCATTTCAAACGCCGAATTTTCCAAAACATAAATTAGAACAATATAAAGACAAACCAATAAGGTATTATAAGTAATTTGAATGAGGTTGCTTCTTAGTGTTACTAATTTCAGCCGTAGTAAGTGAGTCCCGAAGACAAATATACCTTATTACAAATGGCTAC
>Ga0164296_1000606_pt1 | contig 41903 bp, 34 predicted proteins | sample GEODES057metaG_FD_113533 | JGI IMG/M metagenome (GOLD analysis project Ga0164296, IMG submission 113533) | Dystrophic lake water microbial communities from Trout Bog Lake, Wisconsin, USA - GEODES057 metaG | ecosystem: Environmental > Aquatic > Freshwater > Lake | place: USA: Trout Bog Lake...
ACCTGTCGAATCGGCCAATAGACCTCAGGTGCCAAGACCAATACAAATAGCCCTGCGGATAATGGCATCGACCCATGGACGAGGCGGAGTCCGATAGTGACCGCCAGTAGCGCCACCGAGAGCGTAGCCACTAATTCCAGTGCTAGGGATGACAAGAAAGAGACCCGCAAAACCTTCATCGTTTCATTGCGATATTTATCGCCTACTTCTTTAATCCGCTTGCTCTGTAACTTATCGCGTCCATATACCTTAAGTGTCGAGAGTCCACTAATGAGGTCAATAAAGTAATTACTTAAAACACCGAGTGTCTGCCATTTCTTGCTTGTCGAGCTAGCAGTAAATTTCCCAATCATGATTCCAAATATTGGAATGAGGGGAAGCGTTAGAAGGATAATCCCGCCTGATTCCCAGTCACGCCATGCAATGCAAGCGCCGACGACAATGGGAACTATCGATGCTATAAAAAGCTGCGGGAGAAACTTGGCAAAATAACTATCCAAGTTATTGATTCCTTTTGACACCAAAAGTGCTAACTGAGTTGCACCTATATCTGCAGCATCAGTTCCATTATTTTCTAAGGTTTTGCGGACAACTTCACTTCGTAGTTCGCCTCGCATCTTATTGCTCGCTGCTGCCACGATTCGATCATTGAAGAGTGCCAGTGCAGAGCGCATAAGAAAAACGCAAAGGAGAAACCACACCTCGTCTCCTAGTTGATGAAAACTCTGATTCCTTTGAAAAACTTTACAGATGAGATCAACCATCAGGTACGCCTGTACAACTGTCAGCACTGCAGTGAATGCGGCCATCAGTACGATCGCTAAAATAAATCCCCGGCTACTGCGTGAGTACCGCAATAGCCGGGGGTCAAAGGTTTTCACTAGTGGACGGTATCCAAAACTCCCGTCTCTGGGGAAGAAATCTGATTTGGATTGATCCGCTTTCTAAATACCCAATACGACCAACCTTGGTAGAGCAGGACGATAGGTGTCATGATTACCGCGACCCACGTCATAACGCCGAGGGTGTAATGCGTGCTAGAAGCATTGAATATGTTGAGCCCTACTCCACCAGCAGTTATGTTCGGCATAACGTTCGGATAGAGCCCCGTGAACAGTGTGATTACTACAGCTCCCGTTGCAATCGCGCTAAATAGGAATGCATATCCCTCTTTACCCTTTGCGTTTGCGCCCAGCGCGGTGAGCCATGCAACCACCACAACGACCGATCCTGCAATAACGCCACCCTTAGAGGTGAGTCCGAGAAGAACCCAGCCCAAGAAAATTACTGCAAGCAGGGCTGTGAGTAATCCCATTTTTTGTCCAATGTTGTTTGCACGAGTGCGGATTTCCCCATCTGTCTTTAGAGCCAAGAAATAAGCACCATGTGAGACAAAGAGGGAAAGAGTCGTGAGTCCACCTAATAGCGCAAACGGATTGAGTAGGTTCCAGAATCCACCCGAATACTGAATGTAGCCAGCTGCAGTTTTAGTCAGTGGAACACCGCGAACGATGTTTGCAAAAGCGACTCCCCAAAGTAATGCAGGAAGGAAACTCGAAATGGTAATTGCGAGGTCCCAACGCGACCGCCATTTTTCACTTCCGTATTTGCTGCGATATTCAAACGAAACACCGCGGACTATGAGGGAAACGAGAATGAGGAAGAGCGGTAGGTAGAAGCCGCTGAATAAAGTTGCATACCATTCAGGAAATGCCGCAAATGTTGCACCTCCCGCTACCAACAACCAGACCTCATTTCCATCCCACAGTGGTCCAAGCGTTGTGAGGACTGCTCGCCGTTCAGATTGATTCTTTGCAACTACTGGCAAGAGAATTCCTACGCCGAAGTCAAAACCTTCTAGGATGAAATAACCAATCCAGAGAACTGCGATGATGACGAACCAGAATGAATTAAGTGACATTTTCGATTCTCCTTAGTAAGCCATCGTTAATGTTGCGTAATCTTCGTTTTTGGTGATTGGCTCTGGGCCAACTTTTACTGTTCGAACCATGAGCCCAACCTCGATAACTGCAAGGACTCCGTAAATTAAAGTGAATGAAACCATCGTGAAGAGAACGCTGGCAGCGCTTACTCCTGGGCTGACGCCATCTGCGGTTTTGAATAAGCCAAAGACAACCCATGGTTGCCGAGCACTTTCAGTAAAGATCCAACCAAAGGAGTTCGCCAAAATTGGTAGAAATGGCATGACGAGCAGACTCCGCATAAACCAACGCTTGCGAGGGAATCGTCCCTGGCGTAGGAAGAAGAGTGAGATCAATGCAATAAGCGCTGCAAGCGCACCGAACCCAATCATGAGTCTAAAACTCCAATAAGCAAATGGGATATTTGGTTTGTAATTCCCAGGCCCATACTTGGCTTCATAGCTCTTTTCGAGGTTATTTACTCCCTCAACTGTTCCATTCACATTACCAGTTGCCATGAATGAGAGAACTGAAGGAAGTCCGATTTGAAATACCGACTTGCTGCCATTCAAAGTTCCAATAGTCAGGAGCGAAAATGGCACATTTGCCTTGGTGTCATAAACGGCTTCAGCTGCGGCCATTTTCATGGGTTGCTGTTTTGTCATTAAACGAGCCGTTGTGTCGCCAGATACTGCGACAAGAACAAATGCGATCAGCACCGTTATAAGTCCAACTTTGAGCGCAGGCTTTGCGACTTCTACATCCTTGTTGTGGAAAATCATCCATGCAGCGACAGCTGCAAATAATGCACCTGCCGTAAGGAATGCCGATGGAATCGTGTGGAAGAAGGCGGCAAGCGCCGTTGAATTTGTCAGTACTTTGAAGATGCTTGTGAGCTCTGCGCGTCCTCGTGCACCATTGAGTGTGTACCCGACGGGGTGTTGCATAAATGCATTAGCAGCAAGGATGAAGTAAGCCGATAGTAGGGTTCCAGTGGCGGCGAGCCAGATTGTTGCTAGATGCAATTTCTTTGAAAGTCGATCCCATCCAAAGATCCACATGCCTAAGAATGTGCTCTCCAAGAAGAAAGCTAACAACCCTTCCATTGCGAGCGGAGCACCGAAGATGTCTCCGACGAATCGGCTATATGAGGACCAGTTCATTCCGAATTGAAATTCTTGAACGATCCCCGTTACTATACCAATCGCAAAATTGATGAGGAATAACTTCCCGAAAAATTTGGTCGCCCGCAAATACTGATCTTTATTTGTGCGATACCAAGCGGTTTGAAATCCGGCGACAAGAAAGCCAGAACCTATGGTGATCGGAACAAAGATAAAGTGATACACGGTTGTGATACCGAATTGCCATCTGGCAAGGTCTAAAGCGCTCATGTTCTCCCCTATCTAACTAGGGGAAATTTTGGCTAAGTTATAGGGAGATTCACAGCCTAATTGCGAGTGCTACCCCTTTGAAGTATGTGTTTTACGCCAACTTTGGGTATCAAATCTAGTTTCAGCCTTATTCGCGAAGCGAGGCTCCAACCTTTGGAGTTTGCCACAAGGTCAGCACTTGCAGGGTGATATTTCGAATTAAATCTTGGGATTGGGCTTTGAACGGCAGGTCAACGCATGCATCGGAGAGCTGGCAACTCCAGGTGGTTATTCCGGCATTGAAAACCGCGCTTCCAGACGGGAAGCCGATCCAGTCAACCTGAGCTAGCGGATCCTTCTTTATGGAGGCGTCGTGTCCCGGATCTCTCCATGACATTACCCCACTGTAAATCACGTGAACATTTGGTGGCTGCGCCTTATTGGGCGTAGTCGCCTCTGCCTCCGTGTCACTGGAGACGCCAGCGATGCTCTGATTAGTAGGCACATGGAGCCAAATTGGTATTTTGACGGGATCAAGCGTTCCATAGACGTGCACGCCATCAGTCTGCTCCCCAGAAATTAAGTTAGGTGGAGTGTTGACCCGCTTATTGCTAAATTCGAGCGTTACTTCATTGACATTGGTATCCGGGTCCTCGGTTGCATCCCTGTACATAACGACATGTCGGTCAGGTCCGAATTTTGATGGTTCAAGGCGAGCCTGCCAATAGGCAGTATTGCCACCCAGTATTGCGATATTAACTCCAATATTGCGGTCTGCGATCAATGTATTAAACATTTTTCTCGTGAAATATTCGGCGTGCCCACCGATGATGAGCGCAGAATATTTTGTGGTAATTGACGGCCACTTATTGATATCTAGATCGCTTTCCTGATCAATGCTCAAACCTTCTTTTTCAGCCCATTGAATAAAAGGAATAGCATCCCTTTGTACTGAATATGCGCCACTTCCAAGTAGCGGCCGATCAAATGAGACGAGGCGACTTCTCTCATCAGAATCCGTATTGCCGTCTTTTCCAGGCCCTAGGTAACCTGATCGTCCGCCAAAGCTGTTGTACATCTCCCAAGTGAGAAAAGACTGCATCATTAAAAGTTTGGATGAGCCGAGTGGGCTTCGCACGATGAACGGGGCAACACTGTCAATTTGATTTGTCCCAGACAGTGCAACCATCAAATAGAAACCGGGCGTCCAACCGTTTCCAATTGTTACCGTGGTGGTTACTGGCCAATTGGTTTCGGTATACCTCGTTGCTTCATGCGAGGTAATCGCTTTTCCCATTTTTAACTTGATTGGCGTAGACCGCCACACTTCGCGCGCACCGGATCCGTTGTAATAGCCGATGCGCCAGGCTGCAAATGTTCGAGGGGCTTTAGATACGGGTGCACTATTTGAGGAATATAGGGCGGCATGAATATCAATGGAATTGCCACATGAGTATGCACTTTGATCCAACCAAAGCGCGCTACCGTGCACGGTATAGAGGTCTAGATGTTTCCAATCGCTCGCGGTCATATGAATGCCTGGCTTCTGATTTTCTTCGGTAACCCAGTTGGGCGAAAGGGCTGGGCACGATGAATTTACATATGAGGAAGTATCCGCGGGGAGTACGATTTGTGTGGATTGTGCAAAAGTCTCCATCCGCCGCTTAGGAAGATCTTGGTGCTTCACAAGAGGAGCAAACTTAATTTCGGTGGGACTCTTTTGAATAAAGAGGTATGAAAGCGCTCCGCCAAGGACGATCGACACAATGACCGTACCCGATATAAGGGCAACTACTCGAAGGCTAGAACGGCGTCTCATGAGTCCCCAAGTGTACAGAATCCACGCTTAATGCAACCTTAAAGAATGGTAGGAATAGGTGCTAGTCACCCTCCTGTCACTACCGGAAATTCCACCATCAATTCCGGTATATCGGCACCATTTTTCCTGCTACTTGTCCTCGAACTACTTGTATTGCACCAATTTAGGATTCTCAACAAGTATCTTGTACGTGCCGTAGGTGAGTCTGGCGCCGTTTGAATTGGGGATTCCGTTGATCAAAATTCTTGAGGAATCTGTGGTAGGGAAATCAATGATTCCAGTGCTTCCAAATGGAATTTCTATCGACGCTTCTAGCGCATTACTTTGATTGATTTTCCAGTCGATAGCGGTGGTTCCATATGGGGTGTGGATGCTCGCCTTACTGTAGGTGAATCCTCTGGCTGGTCGTGGGGCAAAAAGGATTTCGCGATATCCCGGGTTAGTTATGACCGGAGCAATACCAGCGACATTGCGATATACCCAATCAATCACAGCTCCATAAGCGTAATGATTGAAACTGATCATGGATGCGTTTTCTTGATGTTCTGAGGCGGTTGCCATTTCTCCACGATGGATACTTCCATCTTCTCGAATAGCTTCCCAGCGCTCCCAAATCGTTGTTGCACCAGAGTCGACTTGATACAACCACGAACGAATCTTTCTGCGCATGAGCATCGTGTAGGCAGCGTCAAAGTGTCCTGTCTTTGAAAGTGCATGAAGGATCAATGGAGTTCCTAGGAATCCTGTAGTAATCCTGCCTTCATCTGCAATAACTTTATCTGCCAAGATCTGAGCTACATCGGAGCGTTCTTCCTCAGGCACGATGTTGAACTCAAGGGCGATAGCGCAGCCTGCCGTAGTGGTTTTGGCCTCTTCGCCCATTTGCTGCCAAATATTTTGCCGAAGTGTCTGCGCCATTTCGGAATATTTAGTAACCCCTGCAGGGGATCCAACAATTCCTTCGGCAGCTGCCACGAGATCTGCGGTGTGGACGAAGAATGCATTCGATACAAAGTCCGCCGAAACCTTCGACTTCCAAGGCTGATCCTCAGGTGCATCTGGATCGCACCAATCTCCAAATTGGAATTCGGTAGGGAGAAATTGAGCTCCCTTACGACGATTATCTAGCGCGTCAGCCCAACAACGCATACTGCGAAGTTGCTGCTTGAGGATATCGATAGAGCCATACGACTCATAAATCGACCACGGAACGATTGTTGCGGCATCTGCCCAACCAGCGCGTCCCATAATGACCCAATCACCACCATCGATTACTGGCTGCTTGCGAAGAACATCTGGCACGACCGCTGCAACATTCCCTTTAGAATCCTGATCTAATTCGAGGTCGATTAACCAGCTCCTCCAAAAACTCTCCACATCAAAGAGAGTATTGGCGGTCATGGCAAAGGCTTGGGCGTCGCCTGTCCAACCTAAACGTTCATCTCTTTGTGGACAGTCGGTAGGGACTGAAACCATGTTATCTCTCGCCGACCAGACGACATTGTCATAGAGGCGATTGAGTCTGACATCTGAACTATTAAATTCACTCCGTTTTTCAGCTGTGGAACTGATTGCAATTCCTATTGCTGAGACGAATTTTGCAGGACCAGTTACTTCCGCATATTGGAAACCGTGGAAAGTAAATACCGGTTCAAGAATGTTCACACCATCATGCCCAAGTACATAGACATCAGTTGCTTTCGCAGTTCGAAGCGCGGCCGTGTGTAGCTTAGGTCCAGGTTCCAACACCTCTGCGTGACGGACTGTAACTACATCACCTCTCTTGCCATCGACTACAAGTTGGACCCAGCCTGAAATGTTCTGAGAGAAATCCAACAAAGTGCGATCATCCGTGGCTAATACTGTGCCTACGAATTCTGCAATCTTTCGGACCTTAGGTGAAATTCGCGGTGTAAGTGATGATTTGTCAAAATCGTATGTTGTGACCTTACTCCAGGCAGAGTCATCAAAGTTGGCCAAATGCCAGCCTAGTTGCTGCTTTGTATAGTCAATTGTTGTTCCATCATAAATCGATTCGTTGCGAATTTCACCGTTTGAAGTCTTCCAGCTTGAATCAGTAGTTACCGTTTGGCGCGATCCATCGCTTAAAGTGATTTCCAGTTGTGCTAAGAGGTAAATATCGCTGCCATAGTTGTCGTATTTCTCCATGAAACCGAGTTTTCCGCGCTCCCAGCCGTCACCTAGCTCCGCAGAGATTACATTTGCACCTTGTTCCAACAATTGGGTTACATCGAAAGTTAAATATGTATTCCGATCGTCGTATGCAGTCCAGCCCGGGGTGAAAAATTCATCACTTACTTTTTGCCCGTTGATGTATGTTGTATTTATTCCACGAGAAGTAACATAAAGTCGAGCTTTTGAAATCGAATTCTGCACTTCAAACTTTTTACGTAGAAGTGGAGATGGGGATCCGTGAGAACTTCCATCCCCAATTGCGACTGCAACAAATTCCTCAGGCGAAGCTAATCCTGTTTCATACATTGAAACCGGGCTATAAGCGGTCCAGCCATATTGCGTTGCAACTCGAACTTGAAATCGTTTTTCTTGACGAGCTGTATTAATGTGTCCATCTACAGCTACCTCTACAGATTCTGCTCCCAAAAAAATCTCACTAGGCGAAGTGATGCCGAATTCATCTGTGACCATAAACTGATAGCCGAGTTGAACAGCATCGCTCCGATCACTCTGTACCTCCCACGTGAGCAAAGGAGTGGTTATGGGTAATCCAATGATTTCTGAAGGATATTGATGCTTAATTCTTGTGACTCGTGTCAGGTTATCTTGTTGTTCTTCAGTAGGCATGTTCATGGCGATTACCTTTCATAGGTTTGTATTCATTGAGTTGGAAGCTCTCTGAAATAAGGTGACGAAGTTCGTCTAAATCACGGAGTGTGCCGCGCGCAATTGCTTGCAGCCCCACATTTCCAACGAGGGTAGCCTCTATGGGGCCGGTGCTCACGGGTAATCCCGTGTAATCAGCGGTCAATTGATTTAAGAGAGTGTTGGCAGATCCTCCACCTACAACGTGAATCTTCTTGTAATCCAATTGGGTCACTTCTGTGATTTCTGCAATTGCCTCTTTATATGACGCGGCTAAACTCTCAAACACGCAGCGGGCTATATCAAAGGGATTGGCTAGCTCAGTTTCTCCATGAATTCTTAAGTAATAATTAATACGATCAACCATTTGTCCCGGATGCAGAAAGAGTGGATCGCTAGGATCAAATCGAGCAACGATATTGCTAGTACTCGCTCCTTCAATGAGCTCTTGAACGGTGAGATGAATACCTTGGTCTGCCCAATCTTTCAAGCACTCGGAGATTATCCACATCCCCGATACATTTTTGAGGAGGCGAACCGTTTGATTTACGCCTAATTCATTCGTTAAATTAACTTGGCGCGCGGCTTCCGTTGCAAAATATTGGTGAATTTCTGACCCTACTAAGGACCAGGTGCCACTTGAAATGTAGATCTCGTTTCCTTCCGCGGACAAAGGTGTTCCGGCAATCGCAGAAGCAGTATCGTGCGAACCAACGGCAACAACTGGAATCCCATCCAGATCTCCATGGCCTGTTATTTGGCCTAATTGAGTCATCGGGTTGTGGAGTTTCGGAAATATCGATCGAGGAATATTTAGAGCTTCCGCAAGCTCCCAATACCAGTCACCCGTAGCGTGATCATATATTTGCGTCGTTGAGGCATTGGTGCGTTCTGTTGATGTGCTTCCACATAGAAAATTATTTATTGCATCTGGAATGAGGAGAAAGAAAGTGCTGTCTAATTGCCCTGCATCCTTACTCGCCAATAGTTGGTACAAAGTGTTGAACGGTTGAAACTGAATCCCAGTGTGGCGGTAAATTTTTTCAGCACCAAAGTCATTGGCGACAATTTCCATTCTGCCGTCAGTTCTATCATCTCGGTAAGCATAAATCGGTGCTGATATTGCGCCATGGTCGTTAAAGAGAACGTAGTCGACAGCCCATGCATCTACTGCAACTGAGTTAAGCAGGTATTTTTTGCGAGCCAGCCTTAGCCCTTTGATTATTTCGGAAGTTATGACATCCCAGTCCCACAAAACTTCACCTGGACGCGAACTCTTCTGGTAGTTTTCAAAACGATGGATGAGGTCAAGTTCGAATTTTCCATTTTCAAAAATTCCTACTGCGACGCGACCGCTAGATGCACCCAGATCTATCGCTGCATAGTTGCCCATTGGTTAGCGCAAAAATGCCGCTGCTACGCCGCTGTCAACGGGTATATGGAGTCCAGTCGTAAGCGGAAGGTCACCACTAACGAGGGCAAACGCTGCTGCAGCAATATGGCTCGGAAGGACTTCCAATTTGAGAATACTTCGCTGCGCGTAGTACTCCCCAAGTTTCTCTTCCTCGACTCCGTAAACAGCAGCGCGATTTGCTCCCCATCCCGAAGCAAAAATTCCTGACCCTTTAACTACTCCATCAGGATTAATGCCATTAACTCGAATTTTGTACTGCCCAAGCTCAGCGGCAAGTAGGCGTACTTGGTGAGCTTGATCAGCCTTGGTAGCGCCATAAGCTATGTTGTTAGGACCTGCAAATATGGAATTTTTACTTGAAATATAGATGATATTTCCACCCATGTTCTGAGCAATGAGCGGTTTAGCGGCTTCACGGGAAAATAGAAAAGAGCCCTTCGACATCACATTGTGCTGCAAATCCCAATCTGCAACGGTAGTTTCTATTAAGGACTTGCTCAGCGATAAGCCAGCATTATTGATCAATATGTCTAGCCCGCCAAAGGCTAAGACAGCAGAATCAACAGCTGCTTCAACCGCTGTTTCATCAGTGACATCGACGAGAACGGCAATCGCTTTATCTGGTCCCCCTAGTTCATTTGCCAGATTCTTAGCGCCTTCATAATCACGATCTGCGATGACGACACACGCGCCTTCAGCGACATAACGTTCGGCGATGGCACGACCAATTCCTGAAGCAGCGCCTGTAACAAGTGCGATTTGGCCTTGTAGTTTCTTCGGGGAGGGGAGTCGGCGAAGCTTTGCCTCTTCTAACTCCCAATATTCGATATTAAACTTTTCTGATTCGCTGATAGGCGCATACGAGGATAGCGATTGCGCGCCCTTCATGACATTAATCGCATTTACATAAAACTCACCGGCGACGCGAGCCGTTTGCTTATCTTTGCCATAACTGAACATGCCAACGCCTGGAACCAAAATAATCGCTGGGTCAGCACCGCGCATGGCTGGACTTTCGGGTAAAGCGTGTCGAGTGTAATACTCGGCGTACGCAACGCGATATGCGGCATGCAACTCTTTTGCTCGGACTATAACTTCGTCAAGTGGGGCATCTGGCGCAGTATCCAAAACCATAGGAGAGACTTTTGTACGTAAGAAATGATCTGGACAGGAAGTTCCGAGCGCAGCCAACTTATTTAACAAGTCATGTGAGGTAAATTCCAGTACTACTTCTGAGTCGTTAAAGTGTCCGACCATTCGTGCGTCTTGAGACGCTAAACCGCGAAGAGTCGGAGCTAACTTTGCGGCGCGTGCTCTTCTAGCTTCAGGGGATAAAGGAAGATTTTCTTTTACGACTTCACCAAATGGAGAAGGATGGGCTAGCTGGGAGATGAATCTTTCAGCTTTTGATATTGCTTCAAGCGATCGTTTTTCACATTCCTCACTTGTATCCGCCCAGGTTGTTAATCCATGTCCACCAAGGATGCAGCCCTTGGCATTTGGGTTTTCGCTGGCGATTTTTGCGATATCAATTCCTAATGCAAACCCGGGACGACGCCAATCCACCCAGAGGATTTCGTCGCCAAAGCACTCTCTCGTTAATTCTTCCCCGTTAACTGCAGTGGCGAAGGCAATAATTGAATCTGGGTGAAGGTGATCAACGTGATTCCTCTCCACTAACCCATGCATTGCTGTGTCAATACTGGGGGCGGCCCCACCCTTTCCATAAAGACAGAAGTCGAATAATTCCACCATTTCATCTTCACGTTCTGGGCCAGGAAAGACATTTACTAAGTTCCGGACTTTCTCTGTGTAGAGCACTGCCAATCCAGATGCTTTTAAAGTACCTAGATCTCCGCCGGAACCTTTTACGAACGTAAGCGAGGTGACTTCTCCAGTGACGGGATCTCTGACCTCTCCCTTTGCAGAAGTATTGCCTCCCGCATAATTAGTTACCTTAGGATCAGAACCAAGTCGATTTGAGCGCGCTATCAGTTCTCCAACTGATGGGGAAAGCTCATCTAGTTTCAGACTCATGCTCCCCACCCCGCTTGGTTTCCTCCAACACGCTCTCCCTCGATCTTTCGCAAATACCCGGAAGCTTTGAAGGCACTTATTGGATCAGGATGAAGGCCGTGCTCGATCCGCCAGTCAGCAACAATAGGTCGCACATCGGTATTAAAGGCATCCATGATGATCGAATTTGCCTCTAAGACATCGCCCGATACCTGCGCACGCTTAAGTGCATTATGATCAACTATTACTGCCTTTGCAACAGCCTCTTGCACATTCATGATTGAACGAATTTGTCCGATAATTTTTCCTTCAATGTTGTGACATTGATCTAAAACGAAGGAGACAGGTGAACCAACACCAAATCCACCGTTTGCATTTACTTCGTGCATAATTCTATATAGCTGGAATGGGTCGGCAGCTCCAACAATTAGGTCGTCGTCGGCATAAAAACGTGAGTTGAAGTCGAAGGCGCCGAGCTTTTTAGCACGAAGCAGAACCGCGACGATGAACTCAATGTTGGTGCCCGGTGCATGGTGGCCAGTATCGACGCAGACAAAAGCTCTCTCACCTAAGTTGAGGCAATGAGCAAAAGATGTTCCCCAATCTGGGACATCTGTGTGATAAAACGCTGGCTCAAAGAATTTATATTCAAGCAATAAACGTTGATTTCCTGACAAATGCGCATAAGTTTGTTGTAGAGATTCTGCCAACCGGTTCTGGCGATCAGAGATATTGTCCTGACCCGGATAATTGGTTCCGTCTGCAAACCAAAGTTTTAAATCGCGTACTCCTGTTTGATTCATGATTTCAATGCAATCAAGAAGATGTGTAACAGCCTTTTTACGAACTGCCGGATCTGGGTGGCAAACACTTCCTAACTTGTAATCATCATCTTGGAATGTGTTTGCATTAATCGTGCCAAGGGATACTCCTTGATCCTGGGCAACATCGGCGAGAACTTTGTAATCTGAAACTTTGTCCCAAGGGATATGGAGTGCGACTGTTGGAGCAGATCCTGTGAACTTATGGACCTGCGCAGCATCGGCAATTTTTTCAAAGGGATCGCGTGGAACTCCGGCTTGCGCAAACACCTTGAAACGAGTCCCCGAATTTCCATAGGCCCAGGATGGAGTCTCGATATTTAGCCAACTTAAAACTTCTTTAGCTCGCTCAATCGCAGACATGGGTCCTCCACCTCACTTCATCCAAGCGTACGTGCCGGGGTTGAATCGTTTCAACTTAAACCGTACCTTAGAACGACGAAGTTCGCTAGTCAATGTCCCTCGGCATTGAATTTTCGACAAGTCATGTATCGTTTCAATAATGAGCGCCAGTATTCGTGATGTAGCTAAACGGGCTGGCGTATCGATGGGTACCGCATCGAATGCAATAAACAAGCCTGAAGTTCTTGCACCAGAAACACTACACAAAGTTCGTAAAGCAATTGTGGAACTTGGTTTCGTACCCAATGCATCGGCACGCACTTTACGAGCTGGTCGCACCCACATCTTGGGGCTCGTGGTTCCAGATATCGCTAACCCATTTTTTACAGAGTTGGCAAAAGGCGTAAATGATGCTGCGCTCAAGGCCGGATATGTTGTCATTCTTTGCAACACAGATGAGAGTTCACAGAAAGAGGATCAATATCTCGACGTACTTACTTCCCAAAATGTCCAAGGAATATTAATTACTCCGGCGAGAGCAACTAACAAGGCACTTACATCAATTACAGAACGTGGCATCGGGTTGGCGCTCGTTGATCGCCCCGCTTCAGGAATTGAAGCGTGTAGCGTTGCCGTGAATGACGCAACGGGGGGATCTTTAGCACTTAAACACCTTGTTGAAGGTGGCCATCGTAAAATTCTTTTATTAACGGGCGCTAAGTCGATTCCACAAGTTGCTGAACGCGAAAAAGGAATTTTGACTGCGATTGCTGCGCTACCTAAAGTTGAGCGTCCAATATTGCAAACGTTACGCATCGATGCGATGACTGCCCAGAGTGCAGATGCCATGTTGACCTCCTACATTGATCAAAAAGGAATTACTTTTACTGGGATTATCTGCGGAAATGACCTGATTGCCCTTGGAGCAATTCGAGCCCTTCGAAACATTAATAAGAGCGTTCCCGAAGACGTGAGTGTGATCGGCTATGACGATATTGATTTCGCTGCCAATGCAAATGTTCCGTTAACTTCTATATCGCAACCGAAGTACCAGCTGGGTTATGCAGCTGCGGAACTCGTTATTTCCGAGTGCGAAGATCCAAGCAGGCATATTCATCAACGGGTTGAATTTCAACCGCAGTTGATTATTAGGCAATCAACCCGTTCAATTACCCCCAATAAAAAGCCGTAAAACTTTTGCGGTTGTAATTCGGGGAGGACTGTTGTGCCCAATTCAAATATTAATCGACAAATTCCACGTGTGCGTGAACTTGCTCCGTTGCTCCGATTTCGCGCTCCAACGCTGAAGCGCAAGCAGAAGCGCCTTTCAGAGGCGTTGACAATTTGGGATCTGCGCGAAATTGCAAAACGCCGAACTCCTAAAGGGCCCTTCGACTACACCGACGGCGCAGCGGAGTCAGAAGTCAGCTTGGCTCGGGCGCGGCAGGCTTTCCTTGACTTGCAATTTGAACCCAATATTTTGCAAGACGTATCTCAAGCTTCTCTTAAGCAAACGACACTCGGGAGTACGTTTGAGATGCCAGTAGGTATAGCTCCTACCGGATTTACTCGCATGATGCATTCCGAAGGGGAGCGAGCCGGGGCTCGTGCAGCCGAAAAATTCGGAATTCCTTTCACGCTTTCCACATTAGGCACCACTTCAATTGAGAATGTCGTAGCCGCTGCTCCCCACGGAACTAATTGGTTCCAGTTGTACATGTGGAAAGACCGTGAAGGAAGTATGGCTTTGGTAAAGCGTGCGCAAGAGGCTGGCGTCAAAAACTTGATGCTAACGGTAGATGTGCCAGTTTCAGGAGCGCGCCTTCGAGATTCAAGAAATGGACTTACTGTTCCTCCGCAGCTAAGTCTGAAAACAGTAATTAATGCAATTCCACGTCCTGAGTGGGTGTGGAACTTTCTTACATCAGAACCCCTTCAGTTTGCTTCCATGTCCCATTGGAATGGGACTGTGGGTGAACTGCTGGACTATATGTTTGATCCAACAATGACATTTGAAGACCTGAAGTGGATTCGAGAACAGTGGTCAGGAACGCTCACCATTAAGGGAGTACAGACTTTGGAAGATGCCAAACGCTGTGCTGACTATGGCGTCGACGCAATTTTGCTTTCTAATCATGGTGGTCGGCAACTCGATCGGGCTCCAATTCCATTGCACTTATTGCCCAATGTCCGTCGTGAATTGAAAAAAGATTTAGAGGTGCACCTGGACACTGGGATTATGCATGGCGCAGACGTTCTAGCGGCAATTGCACTGGGAGCTCAATTCACCTACGTAGGTCGTGCATATCTGTACGGTTTGATGGCAGGTGGCCAAGCCGGGGTTGAGCGAGCCTTAGCAATCCTCCAAGCACAGATGGGTCGGTCATTGAAACTCTTGGGAGTCTCTTCCATCCAGGAACTTGAGCCTAAACATGTCACCCTTTTACGTACCCACGAGGGTCTTGGGGGACTACCGCCGCTATAAATCGTTACGCATTTGTTATCAAAGTCGGCTTGACCGAACGTGGTCACTCATTTAGATTTCCGTGTAATTGAAACGATTCAATTTAGGACCTAAAAAACCCTAAATCCAATCTCTAGGAGGAACGAATTGAAGCTATTTAAGGCCACGCCAGCTAAAGCGCTGGCAGCCGCAATCCCAACCGCTTTGGCCTTAACGATGTCAATCGTTCCGGCTCACGCGGATAACATCACTATCCACGTTTCTGGCGATAATTCGACCGCGGCCCAGGCTACTTTGAATGCCATGGCAACTGCCTTTGAGAAGGCTAATCCCACAGTGACGGTCGTCGTTGATTCACGCCCATCAGGCACCGACGGCGATAACTTCACGAAGACCTCATTATCCACCGGAACCGCAGATGATGTCATCGAGTACAACAGCGGATCCCTTCTCCAGGCACTTAACCCAACAACGACCTTGACCGATATTTCAGGTGTAAAGGCCATTGAGAACGAAGTCATCCCATCCTTCAACAAAGCAGTCTCCGTAGGATCACATGTCTACGGTGCACCATTCGGGTCAACAATGGGTGGCGGAATTCTTTACAACAAGGCCGTATTTAAGAAGGCTGGAATTAAGAGCGTTCCTGTTACATGGGCACAGTTCATGGCTGACTGTGCACTCATTAAGAAAACCGGTGTGGCTCCAGTTATTCAGACATTCAAGGACACCTGGACTTCACAACTATTCTTCCTAGGTGACTTCTTCAATGTTGCTGCCGCTGAACCAAATTTTGCCGCTAACTACACGGCAAATAAGGCAAAGTTCGCAACGGACAAAATTGCTGCTGAAGGTTTCTACAATGCCGCTGCAGTATTCAAGGCTGGCTACCTGAATAAGGACTTTGCATCAGCTGACAACAACACTGGCCTCAAGGAACTAGCTACCGGGACAGGTGCTATGTATCCAATGTTGACTTTTGTTGCGCCTACAATCGACTCACAATTCCCGGGTGCATCATCGAACATTGGTTTCTTTGGAATTCCTGGTACCTCTGCGAAGAGCAATGGAATTACGGTTTGGGAACCTGCTGCTCTGTACATCCCTAAGACAACGCAGAACTTGGCAACGGCTGAAGCATTCGTTGCATTCTTTAACTCACCTGCAGGCTTAGATGTTCAAAACACTGCAAATCCACCAACTGGTCCTTATGCAGTGAAGGGCGCTGTCCTTCCTAATAACGTTGATCAAGTGACAAAGGACATGCAGGCGTACTTCAATAAGCCAAATGCCACCTATCCAGCACTTGAGTTCTTGTCTCCAGTAAAGGGACCAAATCTCGAGAACATCACAGTTGAAATCGGTGATGGACAAGTGACACCTCAGAAGGGTGCTGCACTTTATGATCAGGATGTTAAGGCCGAAGCACAGCAGCTCAACCTTCCTGGCTGGTAATAACAACCGGAAGTAGTAACTAGTCCCTAGATGTCCCGAGTAAGGTAAAACTTGCTCGGGACATCTCCTAGGTAGAGAAGTAAGGAAATTGTGAAAGCCAAAAAAAGCACTCTTCACGCGAAGCTCTATCCCAATACTCTACTTTTGCCTGCCGGTTTCCTATATGTATTGCTCTTCTTAGTTCCAACTCTCTTGGCCTTCTTCTTTTCAATGACACGCTGGACACTCTTTAATTTCCATTGGATTGGGTTCGACAATTTTAAGAACTATTTTTCTGATCCAAATCTAAGCATCGGTTTTCGAAACACAATTATTTATGCGGTTGTCACCTCTGCGCTAAAAGTGATTATTGGTCTCTACCTTGGCAATTTTCTGACGTCGCGTATTCGCACGAAAGGCTTTTTGCGCTCCGTTGTCTTCTTCCCTGTCTTAGTTTCAACTATTGGCATCGGATTCACATTTAGCGAACTCATGGATCCATTCCACGGCATGATCAACACGACCATCGTTTGGGCTGCTCATCTTTTTGGTATATCAGCCGTAGGACCTGGATGGCTGGCATCTAACAACCTACTTCCGCTTCTTTCAGTCGCCTTTGTCGATGTATGGAAAGGTGTAGGTTTCGCAACCGTCATTTACATTGCTGGCATAGTCTCGATTCCGGCAGAGTATTACGAAGCTTCGGCAATAGATGGAGCATCTGCGAGAAAACAATTTTACAAAATCACTGTTCCATTGATCCGCCCCGCGATGGCCTCGGTCATTCTGCTCTCATTTATCGGCGGCCTACGTTCATTTGATTTAATTTGGGCAATGACAGGCGGCGGTCCAGGGTTCTCATCTGACGTTATAGCGTCAATAAATTACAAGCAGTACGAGGCGGGATTCTATGGCCTATCAACAGCAGGAAATGTCATTCTCTTTATTGGCGTAATGATCTTGGTACTACCAATGTCTCAATTCCTCAATCGAAAGTCCGATATCTGATGGCGATTCAAGAAAAATCTTTCGAACTTATTACGCACCATAAGAAAAAGCGTAGTCTTTGGATTGATATTGTCGCGGTTGCCGTGGCTGTTATCGTCTTCATTGTTCCTTTGTCGTTCATATTCTTACAAGCTTCCAAAACACAGCATGACGCTTATTTTCTCAATTACTCACTTCCTACTCACTGGAATCTTTTTAAGAACTTTCACGACCTTTTTGTCTCCAGCAATGGAATCGTCAGAATCGCTACGATTAATACATTGCTGGTCACTTTCTTTTCAGTGGCAATACTGGTGATTATTAGTGGTATGGCGGGCTATGTAATTGCGCGTAAGCGATCGAGGGTTACTCGAGTTGCCAACTTCTCCGTCCTTAGTGCATTAATCGTGCCACCTGCAATTGTTCCAACCATCTGGGTCCTACAGAAACTTCACCTATTTAGGACAATTGAAGGCCTAATCTTGATCGAAGTAACCTATGGGATGGCTTTTGCAATTCTGTTGTTTCGTAATTTTATGGGTTCTATTCCACGTGAATTGGATGAAGCGGCCATCGTCGATGGATGTTCAGGATGGCGTCTTTATTTCAAAGTTATTTTCCCATTGCTGAGACCAGTAACGATCACTATTATCATTATTTCAACAGTAGGAATATTTAATGATTTTACAAATCCGTTGTATTTCCTCCCTGGCAGGGCCGGCTCGACTCTCCAGCTTACGCTTTACAATTTCCAAGGTCAGTTTTATTCACAGTGGAACCTGTTGTTTACTGACATCTTGTATATAACTATTTTTCCTTTGATTGCGTTCGCGTTCTTCAATCGCAAAATAGTTGAAGGTATGACTGCCGGCTCCGTGAAGGGCTAGATATAGTGACATTTGACCCAAAGGATCTAGTTGGCCAATTGTCTCTCGAAGAGAAAGTGGCCCTTCTTACGGGGAGAGATTTTTGGTCCACAGTTGCTATTCCAAAAATTGGTTTAAGAAGCATCGTTTTTTCTGATGGTCCATCGGGAGTTCGAGGTGCATTGTGGGATGAAAGGCATCCTTCCCTATCCTTACCTTCAGCAACGGCAATAGCGGCCAGTTGGGATGTTGAGCTCGTACGTCATTTGGGGGAAGTTATGGCCTCGGAGGCGAGACGCAAGGGCGTCGACGTGATCCTGGGTCCCACAATAAATCTGCATCGATCTCCATTAGGCGGTCGTCATTTTGAATGCTATTCCGAAGATCCATATTTGAGCGGGAAACTTGCTGCGCATTTTGTTAAGGGTGCTCAGTCAAGGGGCGTGGGGGCGACTCTAAAACATTATGTTGCTAACGACTCAGAGAATGAGCGGTTTACGCTGAACGCCGTGGCGAGTGAGACAAACCTCCGTGAAAATTATTTAAAGCCATTTGAAATCGCACTCCGTGAATCACAAGCCTGGCTTGTGATGTCCGCTTACAACTCTGTAAATGGCACCACTATGAGTGAGAATCCATTGCTCGATGAACCTCTGAAGGGTGAGTGGGGATTTGATGGCGTTGTTATATCCGACTGGACTGCAGTTAGGACGACGATTCCGGCTGGAAATGCATCGACTGATTTAGCTATGCCCGGACCATTTGGCCCCTGGGGAGACGCACTCGTAGTTGCTGTTAAATCGGGGGAAGTATCTGAGTCCAAAGTTGATGAAAAGGTTGAGCGACTTCTCTTGCTTGCAAAACGAGTAGGAGCCCTAGGGAATGAAAATCAGAAATTTATATTTCCAGAAGAGACTGTTATTGGATTCGCAAAAGATGCTGCAATCGCTGGGATGGTTTTAGTAAAGAATCTCGAGGCTTTACCGCTCCAAGGCTCTCCTAAAATTGCCGTGATAGGAGGACACGCAAAACGGGGTCGAGAACAAGGTGGTGGAAGCGCGACGGTGATTCCGTATCAAGTCGTCTCACCACTAGAAGGAATTACCAAAGCATTTGGCATAGATAACGTCTCGTTTAGTGTGGGTGTGCCCGCAGATTCGCGCATAACGACATTCAATAATTTGAATGCGCGAAATCCATTCACTCGCAAACCTGGAATGCAGATACAAATTTTTGGAGCAGGGAATCAAATTATTTTTGAAGAGGAACGGTACGCATCACACTTGGTCTGGATGGCAGAACCCTGGATACCGGAAACCAAGTATGTGAAAGTCACACTAGATTTTGTTCCAGAGATGACGGGTTCTTATCGAGTTGGTGCAGCTTATGTTGGGGAATTTGCAATATTTCTGAACGGTACAGATATTGCTCAATTCAATATTGGGGCTGATTCCGATGATGTAGGTGCAGCGATACTTAATGCCCCACAAGCTCACGTAGGAATTGATCTCGTTGCGGGAGAAAGTGTCCGATTGGAGTACGTATACCAACCAGGACTTTCAATGGCCCATGGAGTCATTGCTGCAACTGCAGGGTTTATCGAACCGATCGATGCATTAGAAATAGAGCGGTCACGCGCCGCCGAACTCGCCGCTCAAAGCGATGTTGCGATAGTTTTTGTTGGTACTTCACCGGCCTTGGAGAGTGAGGGTTTTGATAGAAAAAGCCTTTCACTTCCGCAAGGTCAAGATGAGCTTGTTAGTGCGGTAGCAAAAGTCGCCAAGAAGACGATTGTTGTCGTTAATGCGGGCTCACCTGTAGAAATGCCGTGGCAAGATGAAGTTGATGCAATTTTGTTGTCTTGGTTCCCAGGTCAGGAGATGGGAAACGCATTATCAGAAGTTCTTTCCGGTAAATCTGAACCGGGAGGTCGCTTACCCACCTCATGGCCGAGGGTACTCCTAGATGCACCTGTTACCGATACCAATCCCAAAAATGGTCAATTGCAGTATCAGGAAGAGTCGTACTTTGGGTACCGTGGATATTTAAGAAATGGAATTGAACCGCAGTATCCATTTGGTTTCGGACTTGGGTATACAAGTTTTACTCAAGAATTGAAAAGTGTCGAAATCGTAAGCGATGATGTAGTTGGCTTTATAGCTAGGGTTCTTGTGAATAACTCTGGCACTAGGCGCGGCGCTCACGTTATACAGATTTATGGCTCACCTGTTGGTAGTGACCTTCACGACCGAAAGCTATTCGCATTCCTAAAAGTGGACTTGGACGTCGGTGAGGGGCAAGAATTTGAAATCCCAATCGAGCGCGAACGTTTAAAGCATTGGAAAGATGGCTGGAAATTCCAATCAGGAGCCTGGTCGATTGACCTTTGTTCGCAAGCGCTGGATATTGGGCAGCGAGCGGAAGTGCATATTTAGCCACTTCTTGTTGTGTTCAGTACTCACTAAAAGCCTGTAAACTCCGGCTACCACTTGGAGATGTCGCATAGCCCGGTCGAGTGCGCCTCACTGCTAATGAGGTAGGCCCGTTAAACGGCCTCGGAGGTTCAAATCCTCTCATCTCCGCTCGTACCTTTTTCTACTTTGAAGAACCCTTAATTTCCCAAGATCTTAAGACAAGCGATACCCCATAAATATCGCGGCTGGCTTGCATAGAATCGAGAAAAAGAAAACCGCCCCGATTAGTTGCTGCTGGTTGGTGACGCAGTTGGGGATGGATTAGAAGTAGGAATTGTAGGAGGCGTTGGACGCACAGGATCCGGGGCCATTACGGGTGCTGGTGGCTTGGTTGGATATTGTGCGTACTTCAACTCTGCCTTATCTGGCGGTAGTCCAACGCTTGTAATTGCGGCTTGATAGGCGGCTTCTGCTTGGGAGACTGCCTGGTCAAATGCATTAACAGCAGCAGTTAATTCCGCTGGTGTTGGGTTACTCGATGTTGCAGCAATAAATGTCGCGCCAGCAGCGTCAATCGCCGCTTTTTCCGCAGCTCTAATAGCTGATTTAGATGCGTTGTATTGTGCAAGTTGTTGCTGATATAGCGAGATATAGGCCTGGAGATTTAAATAATATTGATTGACTGCTGCTTCCCAATCATCGTTGTATTGAGCGACAGCATCTTGGTAGGCAACCGTATTGTTAAGAATCGCCGTTCGATACTGTGCAAGTGCAACTCTATAAGCGGCGAGAGCAAGTTGATATTCAGGCGAATTAACGCCCGTGGTTGGTGACGGTTTCTGAGTAGAAGAAGTTGAAGGCTTTGGTGTTGTCGCCTCCGCAATCGTCACAGTAGTTCCGGCAATCAGCCCTGCAGATATCAGAGCCGCTCCAATGATCTTTCGTGAGTCCATGATGTTCTCCTCGTGATTCATTTCTTTTATTTCAATGGATTAAGTAACTCTGACTCTTGAATTGTTCTCCCTCACTAGGAATTGATCAAGTGAATTTTGAGCAAAGGGTCCACACCTAGTGAATAACCTATTTATGAATAGTAAGGATGCGAAAAAAATGACAGATTGCCTCACTTCGACGGAAAAAACAATTCCCCCGGCCTACTACGCCGAGGGAATTGTTTTTTCCTGAGGGGGAAAGTTTTATTACTTGTTCTTTGTTGGTGCTACAGGACGTGTTGGTTCTGTTGGCTTAACTGGAGCAGCTGGCTTTACAGGTAGCGGTGGTTGAACTGGGCGAACTGGCTCAGCGCCGAGTGCGGTGACTGCAGACTTGTATGTGGCGTCAGCGGCGTTCACTGCATTTCTCCATCCGACGATAGCTGCATTGAGTTGATCATTTGTTGGAGTTCCCGCTGTTGCTGCTAGGAATGCGGCGTCAGCTGCATCAAGGGCGGTGCGATGAGTTGCTTGAAGTGGAGCAAGTTGAGCCTGGTATGCATCTAGCGCTGCACGATATGTACCGATTGTTGACTGCCATGATGCCCAGTAGCTCTTTGTCGTTGACTGCCAATCTGAGTTGTACTGCTCCATTGCCTTGCGATAACTGATTGCATTGTTGATCAAGGTAGAGCGGTATTGGATGAGTGCTGCCTTATAAGCGGCCATTGCAGTTTGATAGGCAGTAGGGGCTTTAGGGGCTGGTGAAGTTGGGGCGCTAGATGTTGTTGGAGCCGGGGTGGAATCTGCTGATGCCATTGCGGTTGAAGCGAGGAACAACCCTGTAGTGATGAGGGCTGTTGCGAAAACCTTACGTGAACGCATTTTGATCTCCTTTGTGGTGAACCCTTGTTATGGTTTCTTCGGCATTGTTGCCTCACAACGAAGAATTGACCCCCACTTTGTGCAAATCATGTGAGAAACCATTGGGAAATTTGTGGGATTTGGTTGGATAATCTATCCATCGTCCAACCTCTCACATAGAGTTGCCGCGTGAAAGTGGTCATCGCACCTGACTCCTTTAAGGGGAGTATTAGTAATACTGAGGCCGCCACTGCTATTCAACGTGGATGGTTAAGCCAACGTCCTGATGATTTATTAATTTGTAAACCGATGGCGGATGGCGGAGAGGGAACTTTAGAAACTATTGCCGCAGCTAATGAAGATGCCATAAAAATTGAAATTGACTTGCCACATAAGCCATATTGGTTGCTCATGAGTGATGGAACCGCGTGCATAGAGTTGGCGAGCATTTGTGGCATCACGATATTCACAAAGTTAGATCCGCTTCATGCCAGTACATATCACCTTGGTGAAGTTTTAAGAGTTGTTGCACAGGATCAACGTGTGAAGAAAATAGTTGTTGCGGTAGGCGGATCAGCAAGCACAGATGGTGGAGCCGGGGCGTTAATCGCGTTAGGTAGTCGTTTCTTAAATCGTGATGGAGAGAATGTTGCATTAGGTGGAATTGGATTGATTGACCTTGCGACCATTGATTTATCGAAAATAGTTTCCGCGCCTGATGGAGGGGTTGTCTGTCTTGCTGATGTCACTAACCCTTTGCTTGGTGATTTCGGTGCAGCTGCAGTCTTTGCTCCACAGAAAGGTGCTACCGCTGAGGAGATAGTTCTTCTCGAAGAGGGGCTACAGAAATTACAAAGTCTCGCGACATTTCCTGATTTTCCGGGAGCCGGTGCGGCGGGTGGCACTTCATATGGATTGCGATTTGCATGGAACGCAATATTGGAGTCCGGTTCGAAAAAAGTAGCGGAGATTATTCATCTTGAAGAGGCGATTAAAGATTGCGACCTGATGATTACTGGTGAAGGACGACTCGATAGCCAAAGTGCACATGGAAAAGTGGTCGGAACTGTTATTGCACTTGCGCGCAAACATGGAAAACCGATTCGCTACTGCGTCGGAAGCTCCGCGATTCCCTTTAACACAGCGCCGGGTGAAGATGGAGTGGCACTCATGGAAATTGCCCCATCGCTTGAAGATGCAATGGGGCAATCAGAATATTGGCTAACTCAGGCTGGTGTTCAATTGGCCGCAGACTGGGTTAGCTAGGCGGTTAACTACAGAACGGCAACCGTATGGTTCTCGATGAAGTCCCAGTCATATTCAATGCAGAGACCTTCACCTGTAGGTGCCATCACATATCCGTCAACAATATTGAGTTTGGACTTTGTACCGAATTCGAAATCTTCGAATGGGTAGAGAGTCTCGAAGAACTCGCAGTTGGTGAGCGCCATAGATGGGTGAACCTGAACTTGCTCAAGTCCGTGATAAATACAGGTGTGGAGTTCACATTGGACTCCGAACGCTTCGGCCACATGGGCGGTCTTCATCACGGCGGTAATACCACCGCGCCACGAGACGTCGGTTCGCACGATATCGGCCAGACCTTCTGTGATGTATTGCGCCGTTGAATACTGCGCGCCGGCGACGACCTCGGTACCACAGAGTGGAATATCTAACTTTTCGCGGAGCTTACGCAGGCCGTTGAAGTTGATATCCAATAGCGGCTCTTCAAGCCAACGGTAATTGAGCTTCTCAAGTTCACGGCCAGCTTTAAGTGCTTGCTCATACGTATAACTAATGACAGGGTCTGCCATCAAAGTAAAGTCATCACCGACTGCTTCGCGAACAGCGCGATAGCACTCAATATCTAATGCGAGATCTCCTGGTGGGTGGAGCTTGTAACCGCGGTAGCCCTTCGCCTTCACTTCAAGTGCTTGCTTCACATATTCCTCAGGGCCGGGGAGAAACATTGAAGAGACATATAGCGGAACCTTTTCGCGGGCTGCACCTAGTAAGCGATAAACAGGTTGATGAGCCATCTTGCCAACAATGTCCCAGCAGGCGTTATCAAATGGTGCATACGCGTAAATAGGGACGTGATTCCAACGCCTATCGAATAGCTCAAAATCCTTCATATTCTTTGCGGCATCGTGAGCGGAACGGCCGATAAAGAATGGTTTTACCTGCGATATAGCACCAGCTGCAGCTTTCGCATCCAGGGCTCCGAAACCGAAAGAGGTTCCGGTAACGCCTTCTTCTGTTGTAATCGTTATTACCGTGAAATCCGGCCGTGATCCACCGGGGAGTTGTACAGCTGAGACAGCATCTAGATTCTTGAGTTCGTCACCTCCGCGACATGCTCGGATTTCAATACTCTTGATTGTGCTATCGCTCATTAGCTTTCCGATCTGTGTGTACGAGGTGGAGATCTGCAGTAAATCTCTTGAGTGAAGACTCGATATGACTATGCATTTCGGCTTTCGCCTTTTCGGAATTGTGAGAGGTGATTGCCTTTGCAATCGCGACGTGTTGCTTGATAGCCAGCTGCCCTCTATCTGAATGGTAATAGCGCGAGAATAGATCCAATACGAAGTTCGATTTGTCGCTTGGCTCAATCAAATGCTTCTGCGTCGCTACATACAATCTAAAGAGGTGAAGGTGGCAATGCGTATTAGTAAACGCATTTGCGAGGGACTTATTACCAGAATAATTTGCAATGAGGGTGTGGAATCGAGCGTCATGTTCGGTAATCGCTTCGATCAGCCGATCATCCTCGAAGTTGAGTGCTTCCTTAGCGCTAGCAATCTCATCCTGTATGGCTTTGATTCCAGTTGCGTCAATGAGCAATGCAGCCTGCTCCGCAGCATAAGGCTCAATAAGCAGTCGAAAACTAAAGAGATCTGCGAACTCTTTGACGGTCAAGAGATTAGTGGCCCTGTAACCCTTGAGCGGCTCTTTTGCTATGAGGTCTTCGGACTCGAGCCTCGCAAGTGCTTCACGAATTGGGGTTTGTGATACTCCGAGTTCAACGGAGAGTGCATCAATATTTACGCGCTCGCCGGGAACAATTTCGTGAGCAAAAATCATTGCACGAATCATCGAATACGTTTCGTCAGAGAGGATCGACCGCTTAGGTTGAGCTTTAAATTTGATTGTCTTTGCTCGTGGCATTGGTTCGTCCTCCTTTCCTATTAATCAAGAATCTTTTTCGTCTTCATTGACCATCAAGATTGAGTACTGGGCAATCGTAAGCCGTCCATTCCACCGTCAACCGCCAGAACTGTGCCTGTAGTGGACTTTTGCTTTGGATTAGCCAAATAGAGGATGGCATTTGCGACCTCCTCTGCTGAAACTAGCCGGCCCATCGGCTGACGCGCCTCAAGCGCTTTTCGTTCAGCCACAGGATCAGCTGCTTGCTCTAACAACCTCGCAACCCACGGTGTGTCAGCGGTCCCAGGATTTACACAGTTCACCCGGATACCGTCTTTGATGAAGTCAGCGGCCATTGCGAGCGTTAAGGACATCACGGCGCCTTTGGTCGCGCTATAAACAGCGCGTTTTGGAAGCCCAACTGTCGCGGCGATGGAGCAGGTGTTCACGATCGATGGCGAGTTGCTTTTTGTGAGCATAGGAAATGCCGCGGCAGTTACGCGGGCAATGCCTGCAACGTTGATATTGAATAACTTTGCCCATTCCTCATCGGTCGCATCTAGCACCGAACCGACGGCGCCAATTCCTGCATTGTTCGCCAAAATATCGATGACGGTGACTTGGGAATTCACAAATTCGGCGGCTTTCTTTACGCTAGCCGAATCGCCTACATCGCACTCCACCCATGTCGCGATGCCGTCGATGCCACCCTTTGCGATATCGAACCCGAATACTCGGGCACCCTCTTCTTTAAGTTGTGTGGCAACTGCTAATCCAATTCCAGATCCCGCACCAGTAACTATGGCAGTTAACCCTTGGAAATCATTGCTCATTGCGCTGCTCCATTCTGTGAGAGTTCAGTAGCCCAATAGTCGCCAGTCGGGTACGTATACATGGAAATACTTTTATCGTGCATGTGAGCTCCCGATCCAGCCATTACGGGTGCCATGTAGGCGCCATTAACGACTCGAACAGGTTCAATGAAATGCTCGTGTAAATGATCTACGAATTCAACCTTACGACGATTGTGGTGACCACTTACAGCGACCGCATCAAACATTGCCATGTGTTGAACCATCTCGCATAGCCCAACTCCACCAGCATGTGGAACAACAGGAACTCCGAATTTTGCGGCCAGCAGAATGTTTGCAAGGTTTTCATTGACACCGGCGACGCGGGTCGCATCAATTTGCATGAAGGAGATTGCATTGAGTTGAAGAAGTTGCTTAAAAATCATCCGATTTGCAGCCATTTCCCCGGTCGCCACTTTGATGGGGGCAACTTCACGTGCAATCCTGGCATGGCCCACTACATCATCTGGGTGAGTAGGTTCCTCAATCCATTCCAGTCCGAACTCCTGGAGCTGATTGACCCAGTCAATTGCCGTGGTTACATCCCAGACTTGATTTGCATCAATCGCGATCTTGAAATCAGGCCCTACTAATTCTCTTACTTTGCGGAGGCGACGTTGATCATCTGTGATGGATTTTCCGCACTTGTACTTGATAAGTGTAAAACCATCATCGATTGCCTTGCTCGTGAGAGCCAACATCTTCTCGTCGGTGTACCCCAACCATCCCGGGCTTGTTGTATATGCAGGTACACCGCTATCTAGGAGAATCTTTTCATTCGCTGCTTTTGAACTTTCAGCAGACTTCAGAATTGAAAGCGCTTCTTCAGGCGTAAGCGCATCACTGATATACCGAAAATCAATTGCAGCAACAATCTGTTCTGGCGTCATATCTGAAAGTAATTTCCAGAGTGGAACACCGCGTTCTTTCGCAAAGAGATCCCAGAGCGCATTGAGTACAGCACCCGCACCCATATGGAAAACTCCTTTATCTGTGCCGAGCCAACGCAGTTGACTGTCAGACACAAGCTTTCTAGCGATCTCTCCAATTCGATTAAATGCGTCGTCGGAAGTTAGCCCAACAACCTGCTCTGCGAGGATTTCAATCGCAGCGATCTGAACTTCGTTACCTCTACCAATAGTAAAAACCAATGAGTCGCCAGTGAGGGCGCCACTATCTGTAACTAGACGCAAGTAGGCAGCTGAATAATCTGGATCTTGGTTCATGGCATCTGACCCGTCCAACATCTTTGACGTCGGAAAGCGAACATCGATCGCCTCTGCTCGAATAATTTTATGTGTCATATCAAGCTACATATTTCTCAAGGCCGGCAGGTGCTCCGGACTTTGCCCAAAGACCTTCGTAACCAACACCCGGATCTTGCGGAGCATGAACGAGGCCATTGGAGTCAACCATTGCTTCACGCTCGATGGGATTGCCGAAAACTAGCGATTCATAATAGGTATTGTTCTTAATCGCCATACAGAGATGTGCACTCTCTAATCCATAGCCGTGAACCTCGGCACGCAAGTGGAAGGAATCTGCTAAATGCGCAATTCGCATAGCACCCGTAAAGCCACCACGAAGGAATGTGCTTGTACGTACGGCAGATGCGACACCTGATGCGATGAAATCTCCTGCACTCATATGAGCGCCATCAGTAACCTCACCAAGTAATAGCGGAACTCTTACGCGTTCACCAAGCCACTTGTAAGCGGTGACACTGAATTCGCGCATCGGTTCTTCATACCAAAGGTATCCAGCATCTGCGAGCGCATGACCTAAGTAGGTTGCGTCTAACAAATCGAAACCTGCAGAACCGTCATACATCAAAGGAATATCGTCGCCAACGTGCTCTCGCAATTTTGTGCAAAGGAGCGCATCTTTCTTCGCGTCACCAAATGCGTGCAACTTAATTGCGGGATAGCCAAGTGCTAAACATTGATCGGCTACATCGAGAAATTCTTCGATACTGGAAAATGTAACAGTTGATGCATACGCTTGAATTGATTCCCGAAAACCGCCGAGTAATTTCCAAACGGGTAGATTCGCTTGCTTTCCTCCAATATCCCACAGTGCCACATCAACAACATGCGCCATATTTGGTGCGAAGCGTTCAATGCGATCCAACTCCCAAGCACGTTCCCACAAATATTCACGATTGAGCGGGTCTTGTCCGATGAGCTCAGCTCTAAATCGGCGATCTACATAATCTTTGAGGATCACCCCGCGGGTTGCGGTAGCGAATCCGGTAATACCGGCATCGGTGTGGATGACGAGCCAGCCACCGACTCCAGCTGGTTCTGAACCGGGAACGCCTTTACGCCAAACAAAGGCTGGTTTGAATGCAGGACGATCAACGAGGATTACTTCAACGTCTGTTATTTTCATATCCCGCTCCTATTTCAAGTTATATACGCACACTTTGTCGGCAATTTGTAACTTTTTGATAACGAGAAATGATCTCGCGCTCAAAAAGTAAATCCCGCCTTAAAGCTTTGGGACATCCTAGAGAAATATTTTGAAAAATACTATACGAAATAGCATTTATCCTCTAACCTCATGCCAACTGGCCACCTCTCCCTCGATAGGTGGGTTAGCAACGAAAGGGGAAAACCTTGAAAAGAAAGCATTCCTTGCTGGTCGTAGCTACGGCCGCTTTGTTAGGAGCTTCTTTAGTAACACCAGTTGCTGCACAAGCAGCACTGCCTTCGATCACCATCTGGGTGGATTCACCTCGCCTTCCTGGTGCACAGTTGTATGCAAAGCTCATGAAGGGCAAAGTGAATGTCAATGTTCAACTTCACGCCCAAGGTGATCTAGTTGCGAAAGTACAACTATTCAACACAGTTAAAAAAGGCTGGCCAGATGTAGTTTTCGGTCCACCTAATGACGTTGCCTTCTTGAAGAATCCATTGGTTAACGATGTTCTTCAACTGGACAACCTCCAACCTGCAAGTGTGTGGAAGCAATTTGGCAACGGTAATAACTGGTGCGAACTAGATGGCCACATTTATTGCGTAAAGAATGACCTTGCACAAACTGTGCTTTGGTACAACAAGACTCTGATGGATCAATTCGGATACAAGGTTCCTACAACAATGGCTCAATTTGCAGCAATTGGTATGGACGTTGCAAAGAATCACCCAGGATATTCACTCGGTACCCTCGGTGATCAAGCCGCATACTCTGGCTTCCTCGAGCCATCACAGTGCCCATTGAATGAGGCAAAGAATGACACAGTTGTAGTAATTAACTCGAAGGATCCACATTGCACTCGAGTATCTGCACTTGTACAACCTCTCATCGACAATGGCGTGCTTGATGTTCGTAGCCCATTTGATGCCGGTTACATTAAGGATGTCGGACAAGCTGGTAAGTGGTTGATGGAAATCGGTCCATCATGGTGGGGACAATTCGTTCTACGTCCTGCTAGCTCTTACAACATCCCTGCTGGGCAAATTGCAACTGCTCCAATGCCAATCTGGCCTGGAGAAACAAAGGCTTACTCTGGTGAATATGGTGGAGGTATCTACACCATTTCTCCTCACTCAAAGTATCCAAAGGAAGCACTTGCTTTCGCAATGTTCATGGTCGGAGACAAGCGCAACCTTGTTGACGTAGCAAACCCTGACGGAAGTCATGGTGCTCCTACCTATCCTGCATACGGACCTGGTAACAAGATCTGGACCCAGTCTGTAGCTAAGGATCCTTATTATGCTCAGAACATTGTTCCTGCACTTGATACGCAGGCACAATTAATCTGGGGTGGCACCAAGCCCGTGCGTTACGACGCAAACGGCGCATGGGGCGCATCATTCGATCCTGACTTGGCGCAGAATAAAAATATGCAACATGCGATTGATGCCTACGCTACATACACAACTAACGAAGCTACCCAAGTGGGTTACGCAGTCGTTAGCAAGTAATACCGAGTAAACACGTATCACAATGCCTCGCAGGGCTATAGAAGGTCCTGCGAGGCATCTTAAAATTATTAAACCGAGGAGTTAATGTGAGTCAAGGTCGACGTTACAAACCAAAGAACCTCTTGATGATTCTCATGCTTGCCCCATATTTAATATTGCTATTTCTTTTTGGCATCCTGCCCCTCATCATGGCAATTTTCAATGTTCCAAGTAAATCGCCTTCGAATCCCAACGGCGGATGGAAAGTTTTCAGTATTGTTTTACATGATTTCCGACTAGTACCAGCAGCAGAACACGTACTCGGTTTCATGGCGATTTTTGTTCCGCTGATGATCTTTTTTGTTGTGGCAATGTCTCTCATGTTAGACGTCAACTCGGCTCCATGGAAAAAATATGTAAGGCTCGCATACATCGTTCCCGCTTGCGTATCGGGCTCCGTGGCTGTTCTTCTTTGGTATGTCTTGCTCGAACCTACACTTAGCCCGTTCAAGTCTGTCATGCACTGGCTTGGGATAACTCAAGCATCTCAAATTTGGAAGACCCAGAACCTAACTTTCATTCTCGCCTTTATGGCCTTCTTTGCTCTAGCGGGACAATGGATTCTCATTCAGTTCGGATCATTGCAATCTATTTCGACTGAGATTCTTGAGGCAGCTCGCGTTGATGGCTGTTCTCAATTCCAAATGGCCATGCGTATAAAACTTCCGCTGATTCGCAAGTACGTTATTTATATGGGCGTGCTTGTCTTCGCTGGAGGACTTCAGATTTTCGTTGAACCACAACTTTTAAATACATCTATCTACGCAGGTATTGCTAACCAATGGTCATTCGATCAGTTGAGCTATTCATTGGCCTTCCAAAACGGAAACTTTGGTGAAGCATCTGCTCTCTCATTGATGCTCTTGGTTCCCAGTTTGATTGGTGCACTACTTGTTATCTTCAAAACCGACATGTTTGAAGATGTCACACTAAAAAGTCCTAAGAAATTGGCAAAGGAAGCACGTAAGCGTGAGGCGGCTAAAGCATGAGTATTAACCTTAAAGGGAAAGAATCCACGCCTACTGCAAAGCGCGCTAAGAGGCGCCGCAAAGTAGGAATCGGTCATTACGCCGTAAATGTTTGGTTGATTTTTTGGGCCATAATCAGCGTCATCCCGATGCTTTGGCTCATTCTTGCGCCTTCAAAAAGCGATAGAAATCTCTCCTACAAGAATCCGCTCTCATTTGGCCATATATCAGGATATTGGCATGCGTGGAAAAATCTGCAGGACTTTAACAGTGGCGTACTCGCTCGTTGGGTTTTTAACTCGATCACTTATAACTTAGCGATTGTTCTTATAGCCAGTTTAACCGCGTCTCTCGCAGGTTTTGTAATTACTGCTTCGAAAATCCGCTTCAAAAAGGCATTTTTGATTTCGACGCTGATCATGATGTTGGTGCCGCCAGTTGCATTGGTGATTCCACTCTTTATTGAGATGAACAAGGTCAATCTCATCGACAATCCTTGGTCTGTAATCTTGATCTCATCGCTCTATCCATTCGGAGCATTTCTTTCGTACATCTACTACTCGAACACGATTCCGCCGGAAATTTATGAGTCTGCTCGCTTGGATGGTTGCAGTGATTTCCGACTTTATTCAAGAATCGCATTTCCACTCTCGTATCCGCTCCTTGCCTTGCTTGCATTCTTTGCATTCGTCGGAAACTGGGGCAATTACTTCATGCCTTACATCATGCTTCCATCTCCGGAGCATTACACGCTTCCAGTGGGCCTTGGTGCGCTCTTCTTCTCGACGCCAGCAATCAATCCAGGTAACGGCGCTACATCGGTTCCGATTCTCAAGCCAGAAATCGCGCTCGCCGGTATTCTCATTGCAGTCCCAGTGATGATCGTCTTCTTGATTTCTCAAAAGCGACTCGTTCGAGGAATGCTCTCCGGATCAATTAAGGAGTAGAAAAACAAGCGAGAATAAAGCTGTTTGGCTCATGGGAGGATGCCGATGGAACGTTTGATTTACCCTTTTTCAGAGGGAAATCGAAGTATGGTGGAACTCTTGGGTGGCAAGGGCGCGAACCTTTCAGAGATGATCTCACTTGGCATTCCAGTGCCAGATGGTTTCACCATTACAACGGCTGCTTGTCGCGATTACTTAGATCGCAAAAGCCTCTCACTTAACTTAGAGTCGGATATCGAATTCGCTATCTCGAAATTAGAAGAGCGGGTAGGACGTAAATTCGGTGACATTACTAATCCACTTCTGGTCTCTGTGCGGTCGGGAGCAAAGTTCTCAATGCCGGGGATGATGGAGACGGTGCTGAACGTAGGTATTTCTCCAGCAATAGCCGAATCTTTGGCCATAAAGACCGGTGATGCGAATTTCGCGTGGGATTCCTTCAGGCGTTTTGTAGAGATGTATGGCCGCATCGTTTGCGGAATTCCTACCTCTCAATTTGAAGTTATTCGACACGATTTTCATAAGAGGCATAAAGTCGTAGGGAATCGTGCGCTGGTTGCAAAAGAGTTGGAAGAACTCTCCTACGCCTTTATCGAGATGATCGAGAAGCAGACCGCCAGGACATTTCCAATGGATGCGAAATCTCAAATCCTTCGCACGGTTGAAGCTGTATTTAATTCCTGGAATTCAGAACGTGCAACCCTTTATCGTCGTCGTGAACGTATTCCAGCTAATTTAGGTACGGCCGTAAATGTTCAGATGATGGTCTTTGGTAACTACGGATCAGATTCTGGAACTGGAGTTTGCTTTACGCGCAATCCATCGACAGGTGAGAGCGGCGACTACGGTGATTATCTGGAGTGCGCACAAGGTGAGGATGTAGTTTCCGGCATTCGCAATACATTAACGCTCCAGGATTTGGCTCGCATCCAACCAGATGCATACACGCAATTAAAAAGCATCATGTCGAAATTGGAGAATCATTATCGCGATATGTGCGATATTGAATTCACCATCGAATCCGGAAAGCTATGGATTCTGCAAACTCGCGTAGGAAAGCGAACTGCAGAAGCGGCTTTCAGAATTGCAAATACCTTAGTTGACGAAGGTCTCATCTCAATTGACGAAGGTCTGGTCAGGGTGACTGGCGAGCACCTGATGAATTTGATGTTCCCGCAATTCGACGCCTCGCTATTGAACGGGCGCCTGACAACAGGTATTGCTGCTTCACCTGGGGCGGCAGTTGGACATGTTGTCTTCGACTCGAAAACAGCGGTTGATGAATCGCTTAAAGGCAACCAAGTCATTTTAGTTCGCACCGAAACTTCTCCCGAAGATCTTCCGGGAATGGTCGCAGCCCGCGGAATCTTGACCTCGCGAGGTGGCAAGACCTCACATGCTGCGGTCGTAGCTCGCGGAATGGGCCGAGTCGCGATCTGTGGCGCGGAAGAGATAAAGGTCGCTGCAGATGGAAAATCATTTGTGGTTAAAGGAACTGTCGTTCGTGAAGGTGATGTCATTTCTATTGATGGAGCTTCTGGCGCGGTCTATTTAGGTGAGATGAAGGTTGTCGCTTCGTCAGTGAGCCAGTACCTACAACATTCGATGGCGCCGCAGAAATTCACCCCATTAATTAGGGCCGTTGAAAGGTTTCTCACACGGGCTGACATAGTAAGAAGTTTGGATGTCCGAGCTAACGCGGATACCCCTGAAGATTGCGAGATTGCGCGAAATTTTGGAGCGCAAGGTGTGGGATTGGTTCGCACAGAACATATGTTCCTGGGCGAGCGTCGCACGTTGGTGGAAAGCCTGATCCTTGCAGAATCAGAATCCGATCGCGAAAGAATCCTTGCGGAAATGGAAGAGTTGCAGTATCGCGACTTTCTCGGAATCTATAGCGCAATGGAGGGCTTACCTGTCACGGTTCGTTTGCTTGACCCCCCACTTCACGAATTTCTCACAGATAAGACCGAGTTGGCGCTCGGCATTGCCGAAAAGCGAGCCTCGGGCATCGAAGTTACCAGTCATGAAATCGCATTGTTGGCCGCTGTAAATAGATTGCATGAAGCAAATCCAATGATGGGCCTGCGGGGTGTTCGACTTGGAGTGCTTATTCCCGAACTTTTTGTCATGCAAGTACGTGCAATTACCCGCGCAACCATTGACTTAGCGAGTAGCGGCGTCAGCGTTAAGCCCGAGATCATGATTCCGCTTGTAGCGAGTCAGCGCGAGTTGCTCTATTTCAGGAATCTCTTAGAAGCCGAAGTTGAATCAGTCCAAAGGAAGGCCGGGGTGACATTGGCGATTCCTATTGGAAGCATGATCGAAACTCCACGTGCTGCGATCACCGCTGCAAAGTTATCTGACTATTCAGACTTCTTCTCTTTTGGAACGAATGATCTGACCCAGCTCACGTGGGCATTTAGTCGTGATGATGTGGAGCATAGTTTCTTGCCACGTTATCTTGATCTTGAGCTACTCCCATTTAGTCCGTTTGAATCCTTGGATCAGGATGGGGTGGGACTGCTGATCCGCATTGCGTATGAAGAGGTCAAGAAGGTGCAACCTGGCCTCAAACTCGGAGTTTGCGGTGAGCATGGTGGAGACCCGCACAGCATTCATTTCTTCCATCAATTAGGGCTCGATTACGTCTCGTGTTCGCCATATCGTGTTCCTGTGGCCAGACTGGAATCGGGTCGAGCCGCAGTTCTTAACCGGAAGCTAGTCACTCACGATGAAAAGGCGACTGCATGAAGCACAGTGAACTCACCGCCCTCAAGGGCGGAGCCGTTGTATCTAAGTTAGGCCTTGGAACTGCGCAATTAGGTGGCCTCTACTCTTCAATTGCAGATGAAGAAGGTGCCGAACTCGTTGCAAAAGCAATAGCCCAAGGTATCCACTACTTCGATACCGCACCGCATTATGGAAAAGGTGTTTCTGAACGCCGGCTCGGTAAATACTTGGCTAACTATCCACGCGATAGTTGGGTGCTCTCATCCAAAGTTGGCAGGTTACTCGTTCCAACCGATAAGGAAGATGATTCATACTTCCTTGATGCTGATAATTCTGTGGAGCGCGTCAACGATTATTCAGAGTACGGCATCCGTAAGTCTTTCGAAGAGAGTTTAGAGCGAATGAATCTGGACTTCATAGACATTGTCTATATCCATGATCCGGACGATTATGCAGATGATGCTGTAAACCATGCATACCCAGCGCTCGCCAAATTACGCGATGAAGGCCTCATAAAATCTATTGGGATCGGCATGAACTACAACGAGATTCCTACTCGTTTAATCAATGAAACAGATATCGATGTCGTAATGAATGCCGGGCGATACACGCTGCTTGACCAGAGTGCGAGTGAGGAATTATTTCCAGCTGCTTTGCGTAAAGGCGTTTCAATTGTCTCTGTTGGAGTTTTCAATTCAGGCGTCCTTGCAAATCCGAGCCCTGACTCGCATTATTTCTACGAGCCTGCCCCTGCGCATATTGTTGCCCGAGCGCTGGAGTTCCAAGACGCTCTTCGCGAATTTGATGTGACCCTTCAACAAGCTGCAATTCAATTTCCTATGCGAAACGAAGCGGTGAAGTGCGTCGTCGTAGGATGTCGCAGCGCCAAGTCGCTCAATGAAAATATCGAAAACTTTGATCGTGATGTTCCGGACTCCGCCTGGCAGAAGGTCGATGAGCTGATTGCAAAACATAGAAAAGAGGATGCACGATGACACTCCACCCACAATGTGCTGAATTTCTAGCAGAGGCAGCAAAGGCCAATGTGCCTTCAATTCCTGAGCTTGGACCTTACAAAGGGCGGGCTCTCGGTCACACACCAAGAGATTTTTCCGGGCCATTGCGCGATGATGTGCGGATTTATACGCGGTATATAACAACCCCAACGGCTGATGTTGTTGCCAATATTTACCAACCTCCCGGTGAAGGACCATTTAATGGAATGGTTTTCTATCACGGCGGCGGCTGGGTTCTGAACTATATAAATAAGTATGACGCCCAGTTGCAGGAAATTGCGCTGCTCACCAATTCAGTAATCGTGGGTATTAATTATCAAAAGGCCCCAGAACACAAATTCCCAATCCCGCACGAAGATTGCTACACGGCATTTCTTTGGCTCCATGAACATGCACCCGAGTTCAATGTTGATACGAACAAAATTGGTGTTGGGGGAGACAGTGCAGGTGGCAATCTCGCCTCCGGTGTTGCACATCGGGTTCGAGATGTCGGCACCCACCACCTGGCTTATCAAATGTTGATTTACCCATGTAACGGCGTGGATTTCAATACCAATTCATATCTTAAGAATGCCGATGACTATGGACTCACCAGAGATGGAATGATGTGGCTCTGGGAGCAATATTTGAACGGGGAAGTCGATCAAAGTAACCCTTACGCAGTTCCTTTAAATGCTACTAATTTCTCTGGTCTGGCCCCGGCAGTATTAATCACCGCGGAATATGACGTGTTGCATGATGACGGCGAAATGTACGCCGCAAAGTTGCAAGCTGCAGGAGTACCTGTCATTTACAAAGATTTCCCAGGAATGATCCATGGTTTCTTTAACTACGGAAGCGTCATTCAAGAAGCATTTCCTGCGCGACGGTTCCTTGCAGACGCGATAAATCAGATGCTGGCAGAGTAAATGTCCGAAAATCTCCGAGGCATGAGTTGGGATCACCCACGTGGTCTTGATTCGCTCGTTAATTCCAATTCATTCTTGTTGGAGCAGTATGGGATCCTTGTTGATTGGGATGCCAGATCCTTGCTTGCCTTTGGAGATCAGCCGATCGTTGAGTTTTATTCTGATTATGACCTGATGGTGATTGATCATCCCCATGTCCCAGATGCTGTCCACAGCGAAACTGTCCTCTCATTCGATGAGTTACTCACCGCTGATCAGATGGAATCACTCGCTCGTACCAGCGTGGGTGAGTCGCATAATTCCTATAAATATCAAGGAAAACAGTGGGCTTTGGCGATAGATACCGCCGCCCAGGTAAGTGCCTACCGCCCTGATAAGGCCGATAGATCGCCGATATTTTGGTCTGAAGTTTTAGATATTGCAAAGAGTGGCACCTTGCTGTGGCCGCATAAGCCGGTTGATGCATTTAGCACCTTTGCCACCCTGATGGCACAACGAGGTACACCGTTAGCTAACATCGATACATTCATCGATCAGTCGACTGCAGCTGAAGTTCTAGATTTTATGGTGGAACTCTCTGCTAGCGTCCCTGACTTTTGCCTTACCAGCAACCCGATCGATATTGCAGAAGTCCTATCAACGAGCGATGAATTTATTCACGGTATCTGTATGTATGGATATAGCAATTACTCACGGGTTGGTTTTCGCTCGCACCTATTACATTACGACGACCTTCCATCCTTTGATGGACACGCTACCGGATCACAGCTCGGTGGGGCGGGCATTGCAATATCAAGCAAGTCCCGAAATCCAGAACTCGCGGCTCAAGTCGCATTCCTGCTCTCTTCGCCAGAGATTCAATCAACTACTTATGTGAGCGCCGGTGGTCAGCCAGGAAATATTGCCGCCTGGAAGAGTAATTCGGTGAATCAATTGACTCATGGTTTCTTTGCCAACACACTGCGTACTTTGGAAAATGCCTGGATCAGGCCAAGGGTTTTCGGATGGCCTGAAATTCAATATGCGTCATCACAGATCATTCATAGAGTTCTGACCGAGAAAAAAGTTCAGCACTCAGATATTTCGGCTATGGAAGAGACCTATGCGAGGTATTTGAAATGAGAATGGTCTGGGATGAATTTGAGATCGGTGCCACGCGCAGCGGCCCGACTCGCGCTATTACAGCGGACGACATCTTGCTTCATGCGCAAGAGACAGGAGATTTCTACCCGCACCATATGGATGCGGAATGGTGCGCTACTCAGCCATTTAAGAAGCGCATGGCGCACGGAACCCTGGTTCTCTCTGTGATGGTGGGGTCGCTGGCCGATGAGATCAACGAAGCTGCGATGAGCTACGGATATGACCGGGTTCGCTTTATCTCACCTGTATTTATTGACGACACGATCAGTGCGCACTCTGAAATTGTTGCTAAGCGAGAACACCAAAAAACCCCTGAAAAATATGGGTTTATTGATGAAAACGTCGTTGTTACGAATCAGGATGGGGCTACTGTCATGGCATTCACCCACATTTATTTAGTGGACAAGTTATGAGCGACGTTACTCTGCATCCCTCGGTCCGCTCTGCGATGGTTTCGGATTCATTAGACCTCATCGGCATTCGACACAATGTCATGTCCCGTGAAATCAAGCCGTTGTTACCATCGATGAGGATCACCGGTTATGCCGCAACTATTGAATTTGTTCCAAACTCGGAATACGACGCCGCAGATCCTTATGGACCTGCAATCGATTATTTGGATACGTTGCAAGCCGGAGAGGTCGCCATTGTGGCTACCGGGCAGCGACACTTATCGGCGTTTTGGGGAGAACTTTTTTCAACGGCAGCAAAAGGTCGCGGAGTCACCGGAGTCATTGCAGATGGTCCCCTTCGTGATGTTGATCAGATATTGGAGACTGGCTTTAATGCATTTGGAATCGGAACGCTTCCCTTCGACTATAAAGGCCGTATGAGCGTTGCAAGCACCAGGGAGTCCGTTGTATGTGGAGGCGTACCTGTATCGCCAGGCGACTTTATCATCGCTGATATTGACGGAGTTGTCGTCGTACCGAAAGCCGTAATACCCGAAGTTTTTGCGGCTGCAAATTCCAGGGCACTGGGTGAGAATCATGTTCTCGCTGACCTCAAGGCCGGAAGTTCAGTTCGCGAAGCATGGAACAAGCATCACTTACTGTGAAGGAGCACCTATGAGCAATCAAGAGCTAATCGATTCACACCAACACCTGTGGGTCATGACTGAACGCAGGTATGACTGGATCGAGCCTTCATACGGCGTAATTTATGATGACTTCACACCTGAACGATTGCAACCATCGATCGCCCCATCTGGCGTAACCGGTAGCGTGCTCGTGCAAGCGGCAGATACATATGAAGATACCTTTTATATGCTGGACGTCGCAAACAAGTATGACTTTGTACGTGGGGTCGTGGGATTTATTCCATTGGATCGAACCGCGGAGGCCGCTCGAGCTCTGGAAATCTTCAAGAAAGACCCTTATTTTAAAGGGGTTCGTAACCTCACACATAACTACGCCGATGCCAAATATGAATCTGATGACAAGTGGATTTTGCGTCCTGCAGTGCTCGACACACTGGCGATCGTCTAGAAGAGTGGCCTGGCTTTTGATTATGTAGTGACAAACGAGACGCATCTGGCGAACGTAAAGGTCCTTGCAGAGAAATTCCCAAATCTGAAAATCGTGATTGATCACTTTGGAAAGCCAAACATTGCTGGAAAAGTAATGGAGCCTTGGGCCTCGCAAATGGCAGAGCTCGGCAAATACTCCAACGTGTATGGAAAATTCTCGGGCCTCAACACCGCCTCCGCCGCTGGGTGGACCGTCGCTGACTGGCAACCCTATGTAGATCACATGGTCACGTCATTTGGTGCGCAGCGCATTTTGATGGGTGGCGATTGGCCGGTCATCGAGCTCATGAACAACTATGTCGATGTTTGGCGCGCCCAAGTTGCTGCTGTAGCCAACTACAGCGCCGAAGATCAGGAATGGATCAAGAGCAAGACCGCAATTTCAGTATATGGATTGAAGGGATAAGAGATGAAGCGCTATGCATCAGTTATTGGACTAAAGCCAGAACATCGTGCGGAGTACGAACGCCTCCACGCAGATGTATGGCCAACGGTTCTAAAGCAAATTTACGATAGCAATATTCGTAATTACTCCATCTACCGCTATGGCGAGTTGCTCTTCTCTTACTTTGAATACGTTGGCAACGATTTTGAAGGCGACATGGCAAAGATGGCTGAAGATCCCAACACGCAGAAGTGGTGGGATTTATGCAAACCACTTCAAACACCGGTTCCTGATCGCGCTGATGGCGAGTGGTGGTCAGATATTCCAGAGATCTTCCATGTTGACTAATCGAGCGCCGAGACCAGAACTACCGCTTGATGGAATTTTGGTTCTCGATTTTTCACAATTCTTGGCCGGCCCCGTATCAGCCATGAGATTGGCAGATCTCGGTGCCCGCGTAATCAAGATTGAACGTCCCGGTACGGGAGATATCGGCCGAACACTGGCCTTCGCCGGCCTTGAAAGTGATGGAGATACGCTCTCTTTTCACATTATGAACCGCAACAAGGAGTCTTTTGCTGCCGACCTAAAGAGCGAGACAGATAAGGCCGAGGTATGGGAGTTGATCAAGAAGGCCGATGTCATCATTCAAAACTTCAGGCCAGGTGTAATCGAAAGATTAGGCTTTGGTTATGAAGATGTAAAGAAAGTTAACCCCAGAATTGTTTATGCAAGCGCATCTGGATATGGAGCTACCGGCCCTTGGAAAGATCGCCCAGGTCAAGATTTGCTTGCACAATCAATATCCGGATTTCCGTGGCTCAATGGATCTAAAGATATGCCACCGGTACCTGCGGGAATCGCGGTTGCGGATATTTTTACATCTGTCCACATTGCCCATGGTGTTACAGCGCTGCTATTGCGTAGGGAACGTACCGGTGTCGGTGGGCACTTGGAATCTAGTCTCATTGAATCGATGTTGGATTTGCAATTCGAATTACTCAGCGCCCATATGTTCGATGATGATGTATTAGTCAAGCGCGGAGCAAAGAATTCTGCACATGCATTCTTGCCCGCTCCATATGGACTCTACGCAACGAGCGATGGATACCTTGCAATCGCAATGAATCCAATTCCGAAAATCGGAGAGTTGCTCGGAATCGACTTCAGTGAGTACACAGATCCCGAAACGTGGTGGTCACACCAAGATTCCATTATGGCAACCCTCACTGAAAAGTTGGCCACACATTCAACCGAACATTGGCTTTCGATATTAGATGCGGCTGATGTCTGGTGTGCGCCAGTATTGACACTTCCTGAACTTGTACATCATGAAGGTTTTGCGGAACTGGATATGTTGCAGGAGACAACCCGCCCTTCACAAGATGGCGCGGCAGAAGTAAGGATTCCGACCACGAGGTCGCCGCTTCGAATAGACGGCAGGCCGCTCAAGAGTGGCAAGGGCGCACCACATGTTGGAGAAGATACGGCCAGAATTAGAGAAGAACTCTTAAAGGGGGAGTAGTGCAAAATCCAAATCCAGATCCCAAAGCCAGATACGAAGTTCCGGTCTGGAACCAAGATGTAAAACTTTATGAGGATTACAAGGTAGGTGAGGTTGATCGCTCGATCCGTCGCACCATCTCCGAGGGCGAAGTGATGCTATTTAGCTCGCTTTTAGTGGATCTACACCCTTATGTGGCCGACGATAAGTGGGCGCGAGAAGAGGGTCTTTTCGGCAAGCGCATTGTCCCTGGCGCGCTGGTCTTTAGCTATGGCATGGGTCTATTCGCTCAT
>Ga0164296_1000607_pt1 | contig 41902 bp, 31 predicted proteins | sample GEODES057metaG_FD_113533 | JGI IMG/M metagenome (GOLD analysis project Ga0164296, IMG submission 113533) | Dystrophic lake water microbial communities from Trout Bog Lake, Wisconsin, USA - GEODES057 metaG | ecosystem: Environmental > Aquatic > Freshwater > Lake | place: USA: Trout Bog Lake...
CAACCTTAATGGATTCAACAACATGGGAAAAGTATTTCCCTTATAACGGATAAAGGAGGCTTGTAATTGTTGATTATTCATATTAAAAACCAATCGAAACATCCAAAACTCACGTTATTTATTCATCGTAATACAATTGCATATCCTTTATCTGCGGTTCTGTTTCGGAATCGAGAATGTTTAGTCTGAAATATTGAGCAGTAATAGGTTTAAAAGATGTTTGGAAAACTTCCCCAATCTTTTCACCTTCCTCTATGGTTAACCAATTGTTGCCTTTTTTATATTCAAGCTTAAAGTGACTGATATTTTTTTCGGTATGCCCTACCACTTCGCTAATTGCTATTGAACCGATACTTATGGGCTTACCCAAATCAACCATCAACCAACCACTCTTTTCGTTTTTAGCTGCTTTCCAAGAGGTATGTGAAGAAGAATCAAAAGCATAGTCTGGTCTAAACTTATTACTCTCCATTGATGATGCCGTAACCGTTTTACCGATTGATGGAATGGGGTTTTCAATACTTGATTTGATTGCACCTTTCATTTTCAGTACTATAACAGTAATTGTTGTATCAGGACAATTTTGAGACAATTTCAAGATAGTGTAAAGCCCTTCTTGCTTGTATTCGAACGTTTTATTAGTATTAGAAAGCAAATATGCCTTTTCTATCTTACTATCAATCGGGATTTTAAGACTGCCATTCGAAGGCCATTTGTGAATATGCAAATACAATTTATCATCTTTTTGCGTGCAGCGACCCCATGGTAAGTATACAAAAGGGGATGCTTTTGTAGCATAAATTGCCTCACCATTTATTTTTAGCCAGTTGCCAACTTCTGTTAATATCTTAGCAGAAGGGGCGGGGATAACACCCTCAGCATCTGGTCCTACATTCAATAAGTAATTACCTCCCTTACTAACAATATCCGAAAGGTTATGTAACAAAACAGTACTTGATTTCCATTTATTATCCCAGGACTGATAACCCCACGAATTGTTTGTAGTCATACAAGACTCCCAATATTCGCCAGGATAACCCAAGGCAGGAATAAATTGTTCAGGTGTTTTGGTATCGCCTTTTACTCCGCCACCCAATCGATTATTCATAATAATATTGGGTTTCAACTCGTGTACTGTTTTATTTATTTTGTCGCCAATTGCCTTGGTCATTCCTCTTGGGGTATCCCACCAAATGATTGCTGGAACATCATCGCCATAATTTGTAAGCAGTTCAATTATTTGCGGTATAGCAATATGGTCAATGTAAGTATCCATATCTTGTTTTTGGGCACTGTCCCAAGCTGAAGGAGCTTTATTTCCCATTCCTGCCAGCCCAACTGCGCCCCCATTGTTCCAGTCTTGTGCTTGTGAATAATAAAAACCGAGTTTCATCCCTTGCTTTTTACATTCTTCAGCTAAAGCTTTTATAGCATCTTTGGCATAAGGGGTGGCATCAACAATGTTAAAGGGACTAGCTTTTGTTTTAAAAAGTGCAAATCCCTCGTGGTGTTTAGTTGTGATTACAATATATTTCATCCCTGCATCCTTTGCCAACTTTACCCATACAGCAGGGTCATATTTGGAGGCAGTAAATTGTTTAGCTAACGCTTGGTATTCGGCACAAGGGATTTGTTTATTATACATCAACCATTCAGAATAATCAGGAATACCTGCCCTGCCGTGAACTTGTTCTCCTTTCCAAACACCAGCAGGTACAGCAAATAAACCCCAATGTATAAACATCCCAAAACGGGAATCTTGCCATTCTTTAATGTTTTGCTCTTTGGTTAGGGTGACAGGTTGAGCTGATAACAAATTGCCTAATTGCACTCCAAGTATTAATGCTAGAATAATAATTGCTTTTTTCATAATTTAAAAATCTAGACGCAATAGATGCTTCTTTTGTAATAAGGTTTAAAATGGAATTATTACACTAACTAACGGGAGGGCAGTTTGATTGTGTATGCACATTATAGTTGGATACAAGATTTTTGTAACAAAAAATGGTCAACCTATTTCAGGACAAGACAACTGATTTTAAACTTTCTATATCTTGGTTAGTCAAGATTTCAAATAGCTTTCTAATGAATAAATTAATTGCCCTACTACTTACAATTACGATTAATACCTATTCTTTTTGTCAGTCTCATTTTACTACCTCCTCTCCACGTGAACACCTTTCTCTTGATGATAACTGGAAATTTCATTTGGGGAATGAGTGGCCTAATGCGTTGGGGCTTAAAAAAGCAGGGGAGAATGGGGGACCAGCTTCTGTAAAATTTAATGACAACACTTGGAGAACTGTAACTGTACCCCACGATTGGGCAATTGAACTTCCTTTTGAGAAAACATCCGATAAAAACCGTGGCTATAAACCTATTGGTTTTGACTTTCCTGCTACGAGTATTGGTTGGTATCGCCGCACGTTTAATTTGCCCTTAACTGATTCTGGAAAAAGATTCTGGCTACAGTTTGATGGTGTTTTCCGTGATGCAACCGTATGGGTAAATGGTTGGATTGTTACGCACCACGAAGGTGGCTACTATCCATTTCGGGTAGATATTACAGACATTGTTCAGTTTGGTGGGAAAAATACCATTGCTGTAAGGGTAGATGCGAGTAATATGGAAGGTTGGTTTTATGAAGGGGCAGGCATCTATCGCCATGTGTGGCTAGACAAAACCGAACCATTGGCAATTGCGACAGATGGGGTATTTGTTTACACCCAATTCAAAAACAATCAACCAGTAGGTAAACCAGCAGTAAAAGTAGAGGTACAATTACTTAATAAAGAATTTACGTCTAGCAAAGCAACTGTAAAGTGTGAGGTGATAGCACCAAATGGCAAATCGGTTTCTAAGTTTAATGCTACTGATATAGTGGACGGTAATACAGAGAAAAAAGTACCATTAAGTTCAGTTATTCCATCCCCTATACTTTGGTCGCCTGAAACGCCCAGCTTATATAAACTTATTACCACAATAGAACAAGAGGGCAAAGTGGTAGACCAAAAAGAAACAAGGTTCGGCATTCGCACCATTGCGTTCGACAAAGACAAAGGTTTCTTTCTAAATGGGAAACACTATTGGTTATATGGAACCTGCAACCATCAAGACCATGCAGGTGTGGGGGCAGCATTACCTGATGCGCTTCAATATTTCCGCATCAAAAAGCTTAAAGAGTTTAGCAATGCCTATCGTACTTCACACAATCCGCCTACACCAGAGTTGTTGGATGCCTGTGATAGTTTGGGCATGATAGTAATGGATGAAAATAGATTGTTGGGCAGCGATGAGGAAAATATGCGCAGATGGGAAACGCAAATCCGTCGAGACCGCAACCACCCATCTGTATGTATTTGGAGTATTTGCAATGAGGAACATGTGCAGGCATCGTCTGCCGCAGGAAGGGTTGGGGCAACCATGCAAACTTTGGTAAAAAGATTAGACCCTACACGCCCCGTTACTGCCGCAGAGAATATAGGCAATGTATATACAGGATTGATGGGAACGCTCGAAGTGAGGGGCTGGAACTACCACACTTATGGCATGGATGACTACCATGCAGCCCACCCCGAACAGGTAAGTGTGGGTACAGAAGAAACGAGTGCAATGGTTGATAGGGGGATTTATGAAAAAGATACCATCCGCAAGTACGTGGCAGGATATAGCAGTTGTGCTAATCCAAAGAACTGGCCCTTTTTTGCGGAGCGTCCTTGGATAAGTGGGGTGTTTATTTGGACAGGTTTTGATTACCGAGGCGAACCTTCTCCTTACAATTGGCCTTGCATCAGTTCGCATTTCGGTGTGATAGACGTTTGTGGGTTTCCTAAAGATAATATGTATTACTACAAATCTTGGTGGACAAAGGATACCGTTTTACATATTCTACCCCATTGGAATTGGGCGGAAAAAGAAGGTAAAAATATCTCTGTGGTTGCCTACAGCAACTGTGAAGAAGTAGAATTGTTCTTGAATAACGAATCTTTGGGCAAACAGATGATGAAAATAAATTCGCAACTTTCTTGGAATGTAAAATATGCACCTGGCAAGCTGACTGCAAAAGGTTTTATTGGTGGCAAGGTAGTAAAAGAAGAAACTATTGAAACGACAGGTGAACCTGCATCTGTGCTATTGATACCTGATCGCACTACTATTAACGCAAATGGCGAAGATGTAAGTGTGTTTACTGTTAAAGTAGTAGATGCACAGGGTCGTGTAGTACCTACTGCAAATAATAAAATCAATTTTGATATAAATGGCACAGGAAAAATTATTGGGGTAGGTAATGGCGATCCGTCTTGTCTCGAGCCTGATACTTATTTAAGTGGGGGATGGTCACGTAGTATTTTCAATGGCTTGGCGCAGATTATTGTTCAATCAACAAAAGAAGCCGGCGAAATAAAACTAACTGCAACATCGCAAGGTTTACAACCTGCGACGAGCATCATAAAAACACAGGCTAGTGTATTGCGTGCAAGTATTCAGTAGCAAAGGTTACAAAGTTCATTTGTCTTCCAAATGATGAGTAGAGAATGATAGACAAACTGCTTTGTTCTATTTACTGATATACACAATATGAAGTGGGTATGCACATAACAAAAGTGTTTAGGAAAGTGCTTGTTGACGGGAGTAGTTCAGCAATTCTGGTTTCTTTTAGCAGTAGTTTCGAACCTAACACTATGGTACAAGTAGAGCAAGAATTAAGCAATGGAACAAGAATTAAGCAATTGTCCATCGGACGGTACATACTTGCCAATCCTCCTCCCAGTGCCTATTCCGTTGTAAGTAATGCAACTGATAGATATAAAAACTTTGCATTTCTCAACCAGTTTCATTAGCTTTGGAAAAATATTAAATCTCATGCGAACATTAAATGTTTCTATATCGGATATTGAATATAATAAATTCGGACTGAAAGAAGAAAAGCTAACCTTTACTGACTTTGTTGACTTGGTAAGTAAGGAGTTGACACGCCAAAACCTGAACAAGTGCTTGGAACTAGCAGATAAATACGGCATTTCGAAAATGACAATGGATGAAATTACAAATGAAGTAAAAGCCGTAAGAAAAAATGCAAAAAATCGTAATTGATACCAATGTATTCGTTGCGGCACTAATTCAACGTGGCTATCCAAACTTCATCATTAACGAACTTTTTATTGAACATAAATTCCAACTTTGTGTGTCGGACGAGTTACTGGCTGAGTATCACGAAGTTTTATCAAGACAGAAGTTTTCGAGATACAAAGACTTTTTTATTCGTGCGGAAGCATTACTAGCCGAGATAGAAACAAAAGCTGTAAAGCATTTCCCAACTATCACTCTTGACCTTATTTCTGATGATGACGACAACATGATTTTAGAACTTGCTGACGAGTGCTTTGCGGACTTTATTATCACTGGTAATACTACCGACTTTACTTTTCCGACTTACAAACAGACAAAAATTGTAACCCCAAAAGAATACTGGGATAATCATCAACCTGATTAAAATACGTTATGTTAAGCATTAGTATATGAACCTTGCGTGATAATCTTCAGTCACCTAAGAAAGAGTCTGAAACAGTTAAAAACTATGAGTAAGTAAATTACATAATACTAAAGATGAGTAAAATGAATCCTAAGGTTGATTTTTATTTTGATAAAGCCGAGAAGTGGCAGGCGGAATATGTGAAGTTGCGGACGATTACTCTTGACTGTAACCTATCCGAAGAGTTGAAGTGGGGTTGCCCTTGTTATACTTACGATAAAAATAATATTGTTTTGATACATGGGTTTAAAGATTACTGTGCTTTGTTGTTTTTTAAGGGGGCATTATTGAGTGATATCGATGGCATACTGATTCAACAGTCGGAAAATGTGCAAGCTGCAAGGCAGGTTCGGTTTACTAGTCTTCAAGAAATAATTGAGATGGAGACCATCTTGAAAAATTATATTTATGAAGCCATAGAAGTAGAAAAAGCTGGGTTGAAAGTAACGTTGAAAAAGACAACAGAATACAATATCCCCGAGGAGTTTAAAACCAAACTAGATGAAGACCCTGCCTTGAAAACTGCTTTCGAAGCATTGACACCTGGACGACAAAGGGGATACCTTTTGTACTTCTCCCAACCCAAGCAATCCAAAACCCGTGAATCGAGGATTGAAAATGCAATACCACAAATCTTTCATGGAAAGGGGTTGAATGATTAGTGACTTAGTAGTCTATATTCATAAGGTTTTAAGCAATGATAGCTGCCATCTTGTAAATTGATATATTTGCAACTCTTTAATTGCTACGAATGACTATCAGTTACAATTGGTTACAAGAATATTTGCCTGAAACAATAGAACCCGAAAAGCTTTCTAAAATACTTACCAGCATTGGCTTGGAGGTAGAAAGCATGGAACCGTATCAAAGTGTAAAGGGTGGATTGCAAGGATTGGTTATTGGTGAAGTATTGACTTGCAACCAACATCCCAATGCGGACAAACTAAAACTAACTACCGTAAATATTGGTGCAAGCGAACCCCTGAAAGTGGTATGCGGTGCAGCTAATGTAGCTGTGGGACAGAAAGTGGTTGTGGCTACTGTGGGTACAACTATTTATCCCGTTTCCGGCGAGCCGTTGACTATGCGTGTTGCTAAAATAAGGGGTGAAGAAAGCTTTGGGATGATTTGCGCCGAAGATGAAATAGGCATTGGCACAAGTCACGAAGGAATATTGGTGTTGCCAGATTCAATACAAGTTGGCACACCTGCGGCTAATTATTTCAAACCATACAATGACATCATTTATGAAATAGGCTTGACGCCGAACAGGATGGATGCCATGAGTCATTTGGGCGTTGCGAAAGATGTGGTTGCGTATTTAGCCCACCACGACAAAAACAAAGGGAAAGTAAAAAGTCCTTTTGTGAATGCTTTTAAAATAGAAAATAAAAGTCTGCCAATAACTGTTTCGGTGGAAGATATAGAAGCTTGTCCACGTTATGCAGGGGTAAGTATTAGTGGATTGACAGTGAAAGAATCGCCGGAATGGCTAAAGAATAAACTAAAAGCAATTGGGCAAAGAAGCATCAACAATGTGGTAGATATTACCAATTTTATATTGAATGAAACCGGCCAGCCATTACACGCTTTTGATGCAGACAAGATAGAGGGTAAAAGTATCATCGTAAAGAAGGCTGAAGCTGATGAACTATTTACTACCCTAGATGAAAAAGAAAGGAAATTATTTGCAGAAGATTTGTTGATATGCAACGGCAATAGAGAACCGATGTGTATAGCTGGAGTGTTTGGAGGCTTGCATAGCGGCGTAACTTCTTCTACAACAAATATCTTTTTAGAAAGTGCTTGCTTTGCTTCGTCAGGCATTAGAAAAACTTCTTTAAAGCACGGATTAAGAACTGACGCAGCAACAAGGTTTGAAAAGGGAGTGGATATATCCAATGCTTTAAACGTGTTGAAACGTGCTGCATTATTAATTAAAGAAGTAGCCGGCGGAGAAATAAGTAGTGATATTATTGATGTTTATCCTGCCCCTAAAGAGAAAACATTGGTGTCCCTCAAGTATCAATACCTAAAGAAATTGAGTGGCAAGAACTATCACCCGGATACAGTAAAGAAGATTTTGGTAGCCCTTTGCTTTGAAATAAACAGGGAAGGAATTGATGAAATATCTGTGGCGGTTCCATTTAGTAAGCCTGATATTAGTTTGCCTGCCGACTTAGTGGAAGAAATAATCCGTATTGATGGGTTGGATAATATTGACATCCCAACTACCATCACTATCTCTCCTTCGGTTAATGCCTTGGGTACAAAAGAGGCATTAAAAGATAAGATCGCAACCTATTTGATTGGTCAAGGATTCAATGAAATAGTAACCAATTCAATTACAAACAGCAAATACTTTGATGAAACCATTCTGAATGGAACGGTTAGGATGATGAATAATCTTAGTGCCGATTTGGATGTTTTGCGCCCTTCGATGTTGGAAACTGGATTGGAGTGCATTGCTTACAATAACAACCGCAAGAACAATAACCTGCAATTGTTTGAATACGGCAAAACTTATCATACTAAAGGCATTGGGTCTTATTGGGAAGATGAGCATTTGGCTATATATATAACTGGGGACAATCACGAAGATACTTGGCAAGAGAAATCAAAAGCTTTTGATTTTTATCGTGCTAAGGGGATTGCAACGGCTATCTTAAGTTTGAATGGATTGGAAAAAGTAAAGGCTGCAAAAGATGAGGAGAATGGTAAAATAGTAATCAGTAGTTCGAAACAAAATATTGCTTCAATTACCACTGTCAACTCAGCAACCTTGAAGGCATTCAGCATCAAGCAAGCGGTTTATTTTATTGATATAAACTATTCTGCCCTGTTACAGCAAGTACAAAAGAACAAAATTGTCTATAAAGAAGTTCCTAAGTTCCCAGCGGTTCAAAGAGATTTGGCCTTGGTAGTAGGAGCTGATACTACCTACAATGTATTGGAAACTGTTGTAAAAAAGGCTAATTTAGCCAAGTTGCAATCGATGCGTTTGTTCGATGTTTTTGAGAGTGAAAAATTAGGTGCAGGAAAAAAGTCCATGGCAGTTAACTTCACTTTCTTGGATGAAGAAAAAACATTGACAGATAAAGAAACAGATGCCATGATGGGCAGGATTATAGAATCGTTCGAGAAAGAGTTAAACGCTGAAATTAGAAAGTAATTGACAATTGAAAATGAATAATTGATAGTTATTCATTTGTCAATTATCAATTAAAAATTATCAATTAAAATGAGTGTACTTTTTGACCAATTATTGCAATTACAACAAAAGCAACAACTACTGTTGAAGCAGTTTGCCTTTTTGAAATCCGAAAATAGGCAGTTGACAAAGCGATTGGCCAAGAAAGATGCGCAATTGATAAATGCTGAAGAGAAGTTGAAAGACTTGCAACAAAAGCTAGATGTTTTGAAGATAAGCAAAGGAGCTTTCTCTGACGAAGAAAAAAAGGACTTAGAAAGGCGTATAGATGCTTATGTGAAAGAGATTGATAGGTGTTTAGCACTTTTAAATACATAAAGCGTGAATCGAGAGGAACGAAAACCACAAGATTTGTTAAATTACGTGCGATTTCCGTTCCTCCCGATTCACGATATAAAACTTATACAATGGAAGATAACGATAACTTATTACCAGTAAAGATTGCGATTGCCGATAGGACTTATCGCCTTAAAGTAAAGGCTGAGGATGAAGAGGTGTTGCGTAGGACAGTCAAAATTATCAACGATAAAATTGTTGAATTCAAGACTCATTTTGCCGGAAAAGATATGCAAGATTATGTTAGTATGGTATTGATTTGGTTGGCAACTGAGGAAACAAAAACTGCAGAGCAAATTGTTGAGATACAGAAAGCCATAGATAAAGTTACCATTTTACAGAACCAATTGGATAAGGCATTGGTTAAAGAAACAGAAGAAGAAACAACTAATTAAAACATAAGTATATGCCTGGGTTTGAATTATTTGGTGATGAAGAAAGGAAACACGTCAATGATGTGATGGAAACAGGAATCATCATGCGGTATGGGTTTGATGGCCCAAGAAAGGGAATCTATAAGTCGGTAGAATTAGAGAAAAAGATTACTGAGGTGTTCGGATGCAAGTATGCACAGCTTACTAGTAGCGGAACAGCCGCACTTACAACCGCATTATCTGCACTAAATATAGGTTTTGGTGATGAAGTAATCATGCCTTCCTTTACGTTTGTGGCAAGTTTCGAAGCCGTGCTCAGTGTGGGTGCAATCCCGGTTTTAGTGGATATTGATGAGACATTGACTCTAAATCCGGAAGCTGTAAGGGCGGCAATTACTCCAAAAACCAAATGCATAATGCCTGTTCACATGTGTGGTAGCATGGCTGATTTGGATGCTTTACAAGCAATCTGCAAAGAACATAACTTGATATTGTTGGAAGATGCTTGCCAAGCAATTGGTGGTACGTACAAAGGAAAATCTTTGGGTACTATTGGCAATGCGGGTACTTTTAGTTTCGACTTTGTAAAGACAATTACCTGCGGCGAAGGCGGTGTTGTGATGACTAACAATCACGACATCTATGTAAAATGTGATGGCTACACCGATCACGGACATGACCACAATGGAGTTGACCGTGGTGCAGACCTCCATCCATTTATTGGATACAATTATCGTATCAGCGAATTACACGCTGCACTTGGTTTGGCGCAGATTGATAAATTGCAAACAATCTTATCCATCCAAAAGAAAAGTAACCATATCATCAAAAGCTATTTGGAACAGATACCCGAAGTAACTTTCAGGACAATACCTGATGTTGAGGGTGATAGCTATACTTTCCTAAGTTGGTTTTTACCAACAGAATCTTTGATGCGTGCAACTACAACAGAACTAAAGGAGCAAGGAATATATGCTGGCAATTTTTATTGGTACAGCAACAATTGGCACTACGTAAGAAAATGGCAGCACCTTAAATATGCGCACACTTTGAACAACATCAGCGAAGAACAAAAGACTGCTTTATATAAATTGCAAACACAAGATTTCTCGGCAAGCGATGCTGTTATTGGACGTTGCATTTCTACTTCAATAGCTCTTTCTTGGACGGAAGAACAGGTTCATGATAAAGGAGCAAAGCTGACTGCAGCTATCAAGAAAGTACTTAGCAAAGAAGTAGTGATTAGTGGTTAGTTATTAGAAAAAAAAGAAGATGCGATTTAAGATTTCTTAAACTGCATCTTCTTTTTTATAATTCTTAATTCCTTACTAACAACTAATCACTATCCTACTTGTCTGCCCCACTCAAAATCACTGGTGTTTTGCTGCCACCCATTATGATCACTTTGCTATTTGGCGAGGTAACTAGCCCTTTCATCATCTGAATTTGTTCGTATTGCAACTGCTTGTCAGTCAACCCAGAGCTCATGATACGTTGATAATCTGCAATACCCTGCGCTTCTACACGCTTACGTTCAGCCTCTTGTTTTTCTTTTTGCAATACATATTCCATTTTCTGGGCATCCTGTTCGGCCTTTATCTTCTCTTCAATGGATGTTTTCACCATTGCGGGCAACGAGATGTTTCTTACCAAAAGTTGCTCCAATACCAACCCACGTTGCTTGAAACTTTCCTCGATACTCTTATAAATCTTCGTCTGAAACTCATCCCTTCTTGTGCTGTACAGATCCACTGCCGTAAAGTAAACAGCGTTGTCTCTTATTTTGGTACGGGTAATAGGGCGCACTATTTTTTCTTTATAGTCAAGCCCAGTTTCTTTTACAATCTTCGGTGCTTCAGTAGCCAATACCCTGTACAAAACCGTCAGGTCAATCACCACTTCTAGCCCATCTGCCGTCAATGCCCTGATGGCATCGTCGCCCGCCACATCGCCTTCGTTATGCACCGCACTCATGGTGTAGTTCTGCGTTTTCACATCCATTTTATCCACCTGAATCAATGGGTTCACCACGCTCAATCCGCTGTAAAGCACATCGTCCTGCACCTTTCCAAACAAAGACTTCACACCGATTTCGCCGGCATCGATTTGTTTGATGCACGAAGTAAAGAAACCTAGAACTACCAATCCCAAACCTGCAATGCGGACTGCGCCGGCAAATTGACTGTACTGTGTATTTGACTTTTTTAACGAGAAGGCTGCAAAAAAGATCACAACCCCCAAAATGATTAGTAACATAATTTATTTATTTAGACCGTAAAGATAGGGAAGGAGTTAAGAGATGTAAATTATGAGTTATGAGTGAAGCAGAATTACCTTCCTTATGGATTTTACTCCCAACGTTTTATTCAGGGCAGCAAAAGGAGTTACAATGCATCATCAACACTTTTTTCTTTTGAAAGATTTATCAAATAATAAACGTAATGTTTTAATTTTACCGTATGAAAAAAATACTCTTAGCATCGCTGTTACTAAGCTTTAACTTTTTAACCTTTTGTCAGAATAAAAAAACAAGTGTTATTAAAGCACCCCCTGCCGAGAAAGCGGATAGTACCAAGTTGCCTGCCTACCTAAAGACGAGAGATTTGCCCATGATAAAAATATTGGTGGACGTAACAACAACAAACGGCAAACAAGATACTACGTGGTTTACGAATGCCAACTTACCTTATAACAGACCTATCATTGTGATTTATTTTAGTCCGGAATGTGGGCATTGCCAGCACGAATTGAAAGAATTAGAGAAGAATATGGATAGCTTGAAGGATGCTTTCTTTGTTTTTATTAGCCGTTTCCCAATCGATTCCATCAAGAGTTTTGAGAAGAAATACAATACAAGCATTTATCCCAATATGGTGTTTGGCAAAGAGGCAACCTATTTTATCCCTGTGTTTTATGATATTAAATTCACTCCTTTTATGGCAATCTACGATAGAAAAAAGCAGTTTGTGAAATCGTATGACCAAGGTACAGTCATGCGCGAACTGATTCAATTAGTAAGTACGCTGACTGCCGAAAACGAAGTAGAGAAAAAAAGTAAGAAAAAGCATACTACCATGTAAATGTGGGCTACATTTGCGGCGAAAAATTAATATTTATTTAATAAAACTTGTATTATGAAAGTTACAGTAGTAGGCGCAGGTGCAGTAGGTGCAACATGTGCAGACAACATTGCGCGCAAAGAGTTGGCGACAGAGTTAGTATTGCTTGATATCCGCGAAGGCTTTTCGGAAGGAAAGGCATTGGATATGACCCAAACTGCCGCCCTATTAGGTTTCGACACCAAGATAACTGGTTCTACAAACGATTATTCAAAGACTGCCGGCAGCGATGTGGTGGTTATTACTTCTGGCTTGCCTCGTAAACCCGGCATGACCCGTGAAGAGTTGATTGGTGTAAATGCTGGCATCGTAAAAAGCGTTGCCGAAAACATATTGAAGTATTCTCCAGATGCTATCATTGTGGTTATTTCTAACCCAATGGATACCATGACTTACCTTGCTTTGCAAAGCACTGGTTTGCCAAAGAATAAAATTATTGGTATGGGTGGCATCTTGGATAGCGCACGTTTCAAATGTTATTTGAGTGAAGCTTTAGGTGCAAATGCTTCTGATTTGAATGCAATAGTAGTTGGCGGTCACGGTGATACTACCATGATTCCTTTGATTCGTTACGCAACTTGGAACAGCGCCCCTGTTACTGATTTCTTGACTGAAGAACAACAACAAAAAGTAGTTGCCGATACAATGGTTGGTGGTGCTACATTAACTAAATTGATTGGAACTTCTGCATGGTATGCACCAGGTGCTGCCGGAGCTGCATTGGTAGAAGCAATCGTGCGCGATGAGAAGAAATTATTCTCTTGCTGCGTTGCCCTTGATGGTGAATACGGACAAAGCGACATTTGCTTGGGTGTTCCTGTAATCATTGGTAAGAATGGTGTTGAGAAGATTATCGATTACAAATTGAACGCAACAGAACAAGCTGCTTTTGATAAGAGTGCTGCTGCTGTAAGAAACATGAACGACGTTTTGAAGACTTTATAGTATTTAAAACAGTTAGTTTATATAGAAAAGCCCCAAGGATTTGTTTTCTTGGGGCTTTTTTTTTGGGGGATTATTAATTTGATGTCCTTTTATTACAAGACTTCTTTTTTAAATTAGTAGTATCTTCTTCAATTGCTACTTTACCTGTCATCAAATTAGTATCATTGCGTTCTACTCGTACTGAATCTCCTGTAATTTGTTCTTTATTGTTACTATGAGTGTTGCATCCTGTAATAATTAGCACAAAGCTTATTAAAGCCATCGTCGCTAATCTTAAAGATTTTAATTTTAGTTTATCTGCTTTACAATATGCATTGAGTAAATAATAATGAAAGCTATTATACTTTGTTCCAATTTGTTCCTGATAAAAGTGTCCGCAGGTTTTCTGAGCTTTGTTTTTCACGAAGTACAGTAGAACATCTTGGGTGGGCATCGTTGTAAAGTCTACGACAAGTTTATTACAGGAGTCACAATGTTTACCATTCTCTTTTGGTGTCATCTTATCCCAGTCTTCGTTGCAAGGGATGGGAATTTTTATCCCTAACATTTCTTCTTTTTTCATACTATTTCAATTAACATTATTAATATTACTTTCTCACTAAAGTAACCTTCATCAATTAACCAATATTTTTATGCAATCGTAAAAGAAAAACAATTTCAATTCTAACTACTATTCTTCATTTTCTTAATCCAGGAATAAACAGACCAAATCACCGTAACCCCGAAAAGAACAATAACTGGGATATAATAGTTACGAAAGAAACTGTGAAAGTAAGCCCCTACTAAAACATAGGCACTTGCCACGCAAAGCTTTAATGGTATGAGTTCTGCATTTGACCAGCTTGTTTTAACCTTGAAGAAGTTCATCTTATCCGTTTTTGTTACTTATCAAAGTTAGTCCTTTTGGGGATTATCCCACTTTTATCCAAATAAACATACCCCCTTTTCGTTTAATGTTTTCATAAAAGAATGCCGTAAGAAGCAGATTGCATAATAATTGTATCTACTTTGCAGGAACATAAAAGAAGCTTTCGTTTCAGAAGTGTTTCGACCCTAACAAATTTGCACTATATGATTACCATTGAAGAGAGTATCAGCTTACCCAACACTAATGAATCATTTCTAAGGAATGAAACCCTTATTCATATTTTCAAAGAATCTGTAAAGAAATTTGGAGACAAGACTGCCGTCACTTTCAATGGGCAAGCTTTTAGTTTCAAGGAATTGGATGAATATAGCGATGCCATTGCCGAAAACCTTTTAGAACAAGGTGTAGAACCAGGGGAGATTGTAGGGATTTATTTACCAAGGGGATACGAGATATTAATTGCTTCGCTCGGTGCATTGAAAGCAGGTGCAGGCTACATCCCGTTTGATAGGGAAACGCCAATTGATAGGGTGAAGAATGTGCTTGCGGGAGTTGATGCAACGGTTTGTTTTTGCGATTCCATCCTGCCTGAGCCATTGGTTGCCGTAGTTGTTACGCTCGATAAAGCTACGCCCGATTATGTGGGCATCAACTATGCCAACCCCGATAATTATGCCTATATCATCTTCACTTCCGGTACAACTGGCACGCCAAAGGGTATCCCAATTAAGCATAAACAAATCAGTCACTTGCTTCGAGCAGAGAACTCAATATTGAAGATTAATAGTAACGATATTGTTTACCAAGGATTCTCCGATTCGTTTGATATGTGGTTTGAAGAGAACTGGATTAGTCTTTTTGCCGGCGCAGAAATATGTATTGCCGATGCCTCCACTGCCAAATCGATGGATACACTCCATCATTTTCTGAATAAAAATAAGGTAACTGTCCTACATGCTGTACCAAGTCTCTTGGCAATGTTGGATACAAATATTCCTACGCTTCGCTTGATAAATTCCGGTGGCGAGGCTTGCAAACCAAACGTATTGAAGAAATGGGGCAGCCTTCCCCTTCAGTTTTTTAATAGCTATGGCCCAACTGAGACAACCGTTTCTGCCACTTTCATTGAACTTAGGGCTGACGATGAAATATCTATTGGCTATCCTTTGCCAAACTATGGAATGGCGGTGGTGAATGAGAACTTAGAACCCGTTCCGATTGGCGAAGAAGGTGAAATTGTACTCAGCGGCATCTGCGTTAGTGATGGTTATATCAATAAACCCGAACTAAATGCCAAAGTATTCCTCCCTAAACCAGATTCTTTGCAGGATATGCCTGGAGATAGGATTTATCTTTCGGGAGATAAGGGAACGATGACCGAGGATGGGCGGTTTAAAGTGATTGGAAGAAAGGATGACCAAGTAAAGATTAGGGGTTACAGAGTAGAATTGGGGGAGATAGAAGTAGTGTTGAATAATATTCCTTCCATTAAAACTGGGGCTATTGGGGTTAAGAACATCAGCAATATGGATCATATTGTTGCTTATTACATCCCGAACGATAATGAACCAAATGTTGATGAAAGGGTATTGCGCGAGAAGATGGCTGCATTGCTCCCTGCCTATATGTTGCCTAGTTATTTTATGAAAGTGGCTGACTTCAAGTGGTTGCCAAGCGGAAAGGTGGATAGAAAGGCATTGCCAGATTGGATACCTGCGGAAAAAGAAGATACCAACCTGAATGAAGAAATATTAAACCAGTATGCTGGCAATGCTATTGTTCAGAGCATCATTAAAGTGTTGGCAACCACCTTTCCTGGTCAATCCATCATGAAAGAAAGTGACTTCTTTAATGATTTGGGCGGGCACTCAATGTTAGCTGCCGTGTTTGTTTCGGAGATAAGAAGTATTGAGGGGCTTGAGAACATTTCCATCATAGATATTTACAATAAAAGAACAGTTGAGGGCATCATTGATTATTGGATTAATGAAAAATATACTACCAAGAAACAAGAGACACAGACGTTTCATCCCATCCCAAAGCTTAGGTATTATCTCTGCGGATTCTTTCAGGCAATTGCTTTAGTATTCATCTTTGGGTTGCAGGCTGCACAGATATTCGTTCCCTATCTTGGCTATTACATCGTGGCGCAAGAGGTGGATGGATACACCATTCCCATCCTTGCTGCCATTGCTTTGTTGTGCTTGGTGCAACCTTTTCTGATATTGGTGTCCGTGCTTGTCAGGAAAATATTCATAGGTAAATTCAAGGAAGGCGATTATCCTTTGTGGGGCGCTTACTACTTTAAGTGGTGGTTGAACAATCACCTTCTCGGCCTTATCCCTTTAGAAACCTTTGGTTCTTCCCCTCTTTATCCATTCCTAATGAAACTTGTTGGCATAAAAACTGCCGATGATGCCCAGCTTAGTAGCTTTGGTTTTGGTGCTCCAGACCTTATCACGATAGGAAAGAACGTAACCATCAGTGCCAATGTGATTCTAAACAATGTGTGGGTGGAAGATGGGTTGATTAAATTTAGAAGCATTACCCTAAAAGATAATTGCCACATTGGCACAAGCTCTATAGTAAATGGAGGTTGTATTGTGGAAGAAGGTAGTGAATTGAAAGATATGTCCTGCCTTGGGTTCGGGTTGACGATGCCCAAGAATAGTATTTGGGAAGGTAGCCCTGCAAAATTGGTTGATAGAAAACAACAAGATGTAGCCTATAAACCAGTATCTAAATCAAAACGTTTCAGGTATAAGTTATTCTTCTCTGGCTTGGTCTTCCTTATTCCCACACTCGTAATGCTTCCCATTATTCCCACAATTATTGGTTTGCATTACCTTGATGAACAAGCAGATGACTATTCATTTTATTACTTGGTAACAACGCCACTGTTTGCATTGTCTTACATCTTGTTATTTATTGGGGAAATGATACTGCTTTCTAAGCTATTGAAAGGAAGAATCAAGGTGGGACGTTATTCTGTGTATAGCCATACCTACGTTTGGAAATGGTTTCTGGACCAGATGTTTTCCTTGTCCCTCAATGTACTACGCCCCATCTTCGCTACCGTTTTCATCCCAAGTCTTTACCGTGCGCTTGGGGCAAAGGTTGGTAAGAATACAGAGATTTCCAATGCCAGCAACGTCACTCACCACCTGTTGGAGATAGGCGAAGAATCATTTATTGCCGATGCCGCTGTTATTGGAGAAACAGATATCAGACACCAAGAACTTATCATAGAGAAAACCATCATTGGTAATAAGAGTTTTGTGGGTAACAGTGTGCTTATTCCACAAGGATACCATCTTGGGGGCAATAAACTCATTGGCGTCACCTCTATTCCGCCGCTAAAGAATCCTATATCCGATGATGTGCCATCCGACTGGTTTGGTTCTCCAGCAGTGAGGCTTCCACGTAGGGTTACTGGAAATGTTTATCCCGATTGGCTTACTTACAAACCGAGTTTCAAACGAAAGGCAGCACGCACAGTCATAGAATTTATGCGGATACTAGTACCGGAAACAGTTATCCTGTCCCTTGGTCTATTATTCATAGCTTATAGCCACGATTTATTGACCTCCGACGACAACTATTTTATGATTGCCCTACAATTTCCTTTTTATTATATCGGCATCGTTTCAATCCCTTCTTTTTTATTCTGCCTGATACTCAAATGGGTATTTATTGGAAAGTATCGGGAGGAACAATACCCCATGTGGACGTGGAAAGTGTGGCGTACCGAAGCCGTTACTTCCATCTTCGAAGCATTGGCAACGCCTTATCTGCTTGCCAACTTGGAAGGGACGCCGTTTCTGCCATTCCTATTTAAACTAATGGGGGTTAAGGTAGGCAAACGGGTGTGGATGAACACCGCCGACATCACCGAGTTTGATATGGTTACCCTTCGTGACGATTGTGCTTTCAATACCTTCTCCGGACCACAAACGCACTTATTTGAAGACAGGGTTATGAAGATTGGCAAGGTAGATATTGGCGAAAGAGCCAGCATTGGGGCAGGTAGTGTGGTATTGTATAATACCAAAATAGAAAATAACTGCAAGGTGGGCCCCCTTTCGTTGGTGATGAAGGGAGAGCATTTACTCAATAACACCAACTGGTTTGGGATACCAATAGAACGGTTGTAGAGAGTAAATTAACCACAAAGAACACTAAGTAAAAGGCACAAGGGACAAAATGTTTTCTTTGTGTCCCTTGTGAAAACCTTTGTGTTCCTAGTGGTTAAGCACTTACTCAAACAAATCAGAAGACAAATACCTGTCGCCCCTGTCGCAGATGATGCAGACAATCACCCCGTGTGTCAGTTCTTTGCTTAGTTCTATGGCAGCATGAACACAACCTCCGCTACTCATCCCGCCGAATATGCCCTCTTCTTTTGCAAGGCGTTTAGTCATGATACGGGCATCATCTTCACCAAGTTCAATGATACGGTCAATGTTTTTTCTATGAAATATAGTGGGCAAATAAGCTTCTGGCCATTTGCGAATACCTGGGATCCGTGCCCCATCGTTGGGTTGGCAACCGACTATTTGTATGGCTTTATTTTGTTCTTTCAAGTATCTTGACACGCCCATTATCGTACCCGTAGTACCCATCGACGATACAAAATGTGTAACCTTCCCATCAGTGTCCCTCCAAATCTCTGGCCCAGTTGTGTTGTAGTGCATCTTAGGGTTGTCCTCGTTGCCAAACTGGTTCAGCATCACATAGCCACCCTCCGCAACCTTGTTCGTTGCATAGTCTATCGCGGCTTCCATAGAGCCTTCTTTTGGGGTCAGAATAACTTTTGCACCAAATGCTTGCATCGTCAAAACCCTTTCCCTTGTTGCATCTTCGGGCATTACCAACTCTATTTCAATCCCAAAAAGGCTTGCTATCAATGCCAGTGCAATACCGGTATTGCCGCTCGTTGCCTCAATCAATTTATAGCCAGGTTTTATCTCCCCCCTATCGAGTGCACCCTTAATCATCCCATAAGCAGCCCTGTCTTTCACGCTACCGCCGGGGTTGTTCCCTTCTAGTTTCCCAAATATTTGTACGTTCTTGTTTACAGTTACGTGTTTCAGCTCCACTAGCGGGGTATTCCCAACCAAATCTAATATTCCAGCCATAATCTATCTCTTATCAATTAGTCAGTATTATTTATTCGCAAAACAACCAGTTTTCTTTTTCTCAGTATCCTCTGTGTTTCAGTGGCAAAATATCTTTCCATGTTGTGGAAATAACTTTTGCCACTGAGGCGCTGAAGACGCTGAAATAAGAAATTCCTGCAAAAGTGCGGCGAAGATATTGCTTCGCACTTACTACTATAGTAAAATAGTAGAATTGGATGGATAAAAAAGCCGAGGTATTAAATTACATCGGCTTTTTTTTTACTATCTAGGAGACTTTACCACAAGGGACACTAGATAGGAAGTGACTAGGAACACTAGGAGGGGATGACAAGGAAAACAAAGTTTTTGTACAATGATTGCTCCTGCCATATCTGCCAAACTCCGCAACCAATCCTAGTGTTTCTTTGTGAAAACCATTGTGTTCCTTGTGGTTAAATCAATTATTACAGCCCAAACAACCCTTTATTCAGCAATTGAAGGGTCTTTATCTTATACTCACTCGACACCAATATAGTAATGTTGTGATGGCTGCCACCATAGCTAACCATACGCACAGGCACATCGGCAATGGCTGTAAAGAACTGTTGTAGCACGTGTTCTGTCCTAGCAATTTCATTACCAACCACAGAGATGATTGTCTGATTATTGTCAACCTCCACGCTACCAAACTGTTCGAGTTCCTGTATGATTTCAGACAAATGTGCATCGTTGTCTATCGTTACCGAAACAGCAACTTCGGAGGTAGTCACCACGTCAATACTGGTGCGATATTTCTCAAATACTTCAAAAATTTTCCTTAAGAAACCATAAGCCAACAACATCCTACTACTCTTGATCCTGATTGCGATAATGCCATCCTTTGCTGCAACAGCCTTAACGCCGATGCTTCCAGCTTCTTCGGTAATGACAGTTCCTTCTGCTTCAGGCTGCATGGTATTCAGCAATTTCACTGGAACATTGGTTTGTTGTGCCGGCCAAATACAGGTTGGGTGCAAGATTTTTGCCCCGAAATACGCCAACTCGGCAGCTTCGTCAAAAGATATTTGTTTGATAGGCATCGTCTTGTCCACAACCCTCGGATCGTTGTTGTGCATCCCGTCTATGTCCGTCCAAATTTCACAAACTGTCGCTTGAATCGCCGCCGCAACCAACGAAGCCGTGTAATCGCTACCGCCTCTTTTCAGGTTATCCACTTCGCCCTTAGCGTTGCGGCAGATATAGCCTTGCGTGATGAACAATTTTGTTCCTGCAAACCCAGCAAGTATCTCCGTCAATTTCTCTTTTATATCAGCCAACTGAGGTTCGCCATTCTCATCAATACTCATGAAGTCCAATGCTGGCAAGAAAACGTGCGCAATGTTTTGCTCTTCCAAGAAAACACAGAAAAGCTTTGTACTCAACAATTCGCCTTGGGCAAGAATGTCTTTATTTAATGCTTCGCTGAAAGAAATGCGAAGGATAATGTTCAAAAATTCGAAGTGTTCACTAACGATTGCATTCGCCTTCTTGCGGCCTTCTTCGGTGTTGGACAGTTGCAAAACAAATTCCCTGTAGTGCGCTTCCAACTTATCGATAGCGGCCTTTGCACCCTTCTTATCGTTCAGTGCCAACAGGTCACTTATCCCTACCAACGCATTGGTTGTGCCGCTCAACGCACTCAACACAACTATTTTAGGTTCATCGGTTTTTGTAATCAACTGTGCTACCTGGTGCATCCTCTCTGGCTTACCAACGCTGGTACCGCCGAACTTCATTATCTTCATACTGACTCTTTATTCAACTTAAAATTAAACTAATAATCCCTTTTGGGGGTGCAAATATAGGAGTAAGGAAATTGATAATTGATAATGGGAAATGGATAGTTGGTGCTGGATGCCATTCATCTAAAAAGCCAACACGCACCCCATAGCAGCCAATACGATGAATACGAGTAGTGGACGCTAGTTGAATTTATTGTGTTGTTTATCAGGGGCTTACTTCTGCTGGTTATCCGCTAATGGGTTACAGGCGAATTACAACCCTAGTGAACGTCATTTCGACGATAGGAGAAATCTACCCGAAAATTGTACACATCATTGTAACGATAGAATAAATCTCATCTTGTTTTGCAAGTGGGTTTACCAGTCAAATGTTCATTGTGACTCGATTAGATTTCTCCTATCGTCGAAATGACGGCTAGATGATGCACAAGAATAAAGGAGGTTAACAAATAGCGGATAGTCATTGAACTTCTGCTATATCTATTCATGCAATCATTTGCCAAAAGCACACTTGTACTATATGTGTTCATGCAATTAATTACCATGATATTCAAACAAGCAACCAATGTTAGACAACCGTCTGAATACATATAGCAGAAGCCGTTTATACCCAAATAAGTGCATTTGTACGTTGCGCTGCAGCCGATGAGGGTGAAACAAGTGTTTAAGGAGGTTCGGCTGCTGGAGATAGAGGTAAAACACTTGTTTTAGGAGGTTCGGCTGCAGCGTATAGAGGTGAAACACTTGTCTAAGGAGGTTCGGCTGCTGGACATAGAGCTAAAACAGTTGTTTTACCTCTATGTCCAGCAGCCGAAGGAGGTAAAGCACGTGTTTGGGCATAATCGGCTGCAGCGCAACGTGCAAATGCACTTTTTTAGGTTGATAAACTTAAATAAGTCCTCTGTAAATTAGAATTAAAACAACGCTTCCCAAGATGATACGGTAGATGCCGAACACTCTGAAGCCGTGTTTTTGAAGGTACCCAATGAAAAATTTTATGGATAATAGGGCAATAGTGTATGATACTATACAACCTAAACCAAACACAATGAGGTTGTGGTGATTGAATAATGAATGTAAGTTTTCGGCTGAGAAAGTTTGTTTCAAGGTAGGTTTAATGGCTTCTGCGCCTTCTATTGGAACAATATTATGGATGGCAAGATAATTTTCTTTGCAAGTATCCATAAAACTTTTTACAGAGGCCGCAACCATAGTTGGCACTGCCAAGAAAAAAGAGAACTCGGCGGCAACACGTCTGGATAGCTTTTGACTCATGCCTCCCACAATCGTTGCAGCACTTCTACTAAGGCCTGGCAAGAGGATGGAAAGCACTTGAAAACAGCCGATAATCCCTGCTTTTTTGTAGGAAATTTCACCTTCTTCTTCAATATTATTTTCACCAAATAATTTATCTACGAATAATAAAAGGATACCGCCGCCAATCATCACACAAGCGATAAAAGTTAGGTTGCTAAGTGCGTGGTCAATATGTTTCTTTAATAAAAAACCAAAAACAATGGCTGGAACAAGTGCAATAAAGAGTTTGATATAGAACTTTGGTGACTTAAAATCCAAGAATTTCTTCCAATAAACAGTAACCACGCTAAGGATTGCGGCAAGTTGTATCACTACCTCAAACATCTCCTCAAAAGAGTCTATCTGAACGCCGATAAGTGGATTGGTAATCTTCATGTGTGCCGTGGAAGACACTGGCAAAAACTCAGTTAGCCCTTCAACGATCGAAATAATTACCGATTGTACTGTAGTCATAATGTTTGTTTGTTATGTTTAAATTTATTTAATGTTCAATCTCTTTATTGCACTCAAATATGGAACAAAAGAAAGGTTTTTTTTCAATGATAGATATATGTTTATTAAATTAATGATTAAATTGGGCTATCAAAGTAACAATGCTCCTATTTCTTCGGCAAATTGTTCTTTTAGCATCTTATGACCAGTCTTGGCTTCACTGACTGTAATCATTGGTTCGTTTTTGCCAAATTTAAGTCCTTGTTTTATCTGGATTATACGATCGTATTCGCCGAACAAAAGGTTTACAGGTATCTTAAACTCATGTATCACCCTCTTTATTTCGAGGATGTCTGGTTTAAAAGCGCGCAATATCATCCATGTTCTATACAAAACTTCCCTTTCTACCCCGCTATCAATATAAAATTTGACAAACTTTCTCATCGGTCGGGTTAATAGGTGCAACTTGTAGAATACCTTTACTAAACCAAAGAACCACATGGGGTATTCCATCGTAAACTTGAATAATCTTTTGCCAACCCTAGTGTGCGTTGCAAAATGCCTCCATCCATTGAAGCGCAAGCCATCTGGTGCTACCAATGCAACCTTTTTTATGAACTTCGGGTAGTCTTCCAGCACCTGTAAAGCAACCCTACCGCCCATACTGTACCCCAATAAACTGAATGATTCTGTAGTGTTGAAATTTAGCTTGGTCATCAATTTAAACAGGTCCTGTGTAGTAAAAGATAGTCCTTCTTGCCAATCAGTAGAGCCATGAAAAGGGAGGTCTAGGCATATCAACGTATATTGTTTGCCTAACACAGCCTCAAGTACATCGAAGCAACTACCATCCAACCCGTACCCGTGGAAACAAAACACTACTTCTGCGCCATTTCCATAGCTGTAGTAGGCAATACTGGAAGATTTATACTGAATAGTTCCTTTCATTTCGTTAATTAGGGGGTATGTATCACCAACTCCCCATCTGTCAAATCAAATTCATCTAAAGTAACCTTATCAAACCCATGCAACACCACCTTTACCTTCTTAAACTTACTGGAATAAGTGCCTTCTTTAGCTTTAAATGTAACAGTAGCCGCTTTAGGATTGTAAATTATCGCCCTTTTATAATAAGCTCCCTTTTCATAGTTGTATGTTTCCCCATCGTCCTCGTAATAAGTGTAAGTATTGGTTTCATTCCCCTTGTAAACATGTAAATAAAGCACTCCGTCACCCTTTTCTTTTGTATTCTGCACCGTTGATTGCATAGGGATGATACTACTCTCCTTTACAAACACAGGCACATCGTCCAGCGTGCTTTCCACGAAGTAATTACTGCCGCCTTGGTACAATTTATCGGTATTTAAACGATACCACTTCCCTTTTCCGGGCAGATAAACCTCAATACTCTTTTCTGTGGATGCAACTGGACAAACCAACATCCCATCTCCGAAAAAGAACTGGTTCTGATACTCATTGTTGTATGCTTTAGCATCGAATGTATAGTCAATGGGCAACATTCTATTGATTGGCATCCCCGTTTGGTGCGCTTGGTAGAAGGCACTGTATAAATGTGGCAACAACCTGTACCGCTGCTCTAATATAGCCCTTATTTTAACCGTATTTTCTTCCCCAAATAACCAAGGCTCACGATAATTAAAGTTGATGCAAGTATGATTACGGAACAGCGGACTATATACACCCAAACTCAACCACCTGATAAACAGTTCGGGTGTTGGATTGCCCATAAAGCCGCCAATGTCCATCCCTACATAAGGTATTCCGCTCAATCCCATACTATTTAACAGCCTAAAACCCAATAACATGTGCTCATCGCTACTAACATTATCGCCCGTCCATTGTGCGGAATACTTTTGAACACCTGAATACGACGCTCTCGTCAATACAAAAGGTCTTTGCCCATTCAAGCCCAACTTTGCCCCTTGATATGTTGACTTTGCCATCAATAAACCATACGCATTCTTAACCGAAAACAGCGTTTGCTTGTCTTTCCCCTCCCCAAACTCAATCAGGTTCGGAAATTCCCTTCCCCATGCTGCCGGTTCGTTCATATCATTCCAAAAACCCTTTACACCCTTGTCTATATAGGCTTCTTTAAAATTACTTCCCCACCATTGCCTTGCTTCTGCCTTGGTAAAATCGGGGAAATGACAGCGTCCTGGCCAAACATGACCAACATAAGGCTTGCCTCCGGGGTATTTTGCAAAGAAGTTGCCGGCCAATCCATCTTCGTAAGCCTTATATCCTTTTTCTACCTTGATTCCCGGGTCAATGATGGTAACCATATCGAAACCCATCGTTTTCATTTGATTTAGCATACCCTTAACATCGGGATATTTACTGCTCCATGTGAAAACTTTATAGTCATCCATATAGTTTATGTCGCTCACAATCACATCTGCGGGCATCTTTTTCTCACGGAAAGTCTTAGCAATAGTCAACAATTGTTCTTGGTTGTCATAACCCCATCTTGATTGCTGAAAACCTAGGCTCCACAACGGCGGCATCGGTGTGCGTCCCGTTAGGTTTGTATAGTCTTTGATAATACTTGCAACGGTGCTTCCACCAAAGAAATAATAGTTCATCTCGCCATCATCTGCCCCAAAATGAAACAATTCTTCATCGGCACCACCCCCAAAATTGAAGTAAGACTTGTTACTATTGTCAAAAAATATCCCATACGTTACGCTATCGTGGATACCTATAAAGAAAGGAATGGTCGCATACAAAGGGTCTTGGATATTGCTATAAGCGGGTGCATCTGTGTTCCAGTTTTGGTAGAAATTCCCCCTACGGTTGATGTCTCCCGTCTTCTCGCCTAGTCCAATAAACTTTTCATCGGCATGCAATTGCTTATAACAACTCACTTTATCACCAAACCAACTCACTCCTAGGGTAGCTTCATCGGCACAAAGCAATTTGCCATTGTTATTAAAGATACTCACCCGAAAAGGTTGGGTATTTACCCGTACCACAAGCGAATCTGTCTTATAAACTTTGTCTTTTCCACCCTCTTTTACAGCTTCCAACTTACCCGTAGCGGAAAGATTATCTATGGCAAATGAATGGTCACTACCAAATGGCGTTTTACTTACCCTTATCCTTACCGTCGTTGCGCTATAGGCCGTAATCCTTGCAAAACCATTGGAAAGCTTCAACTCCACGCCACCATCAATGGTTGTTTCTTTGATTACGTTACCAGCTTGCTCGCTTAGACGGTTCATTTGACAAGGTACTTTGTTGATTAATAAAAAGGTGATTATTATTACCGATAATCTTTTCATATAGCTGTATATTTTATGATAAATCTATCAAGCATTTATCTAAAGAAGCAAAATTAAGTGAGAATCTAGTTGATTACTAACAATAAGAAAGGCTGCCCATCCAAGAACAGCCTATCCCTACCTAAAACTTCTTATTCTTCGTTAACCATTAACCATTTATCATTAACCATTATTCACTCTTCATTATCATTTCAAATCAAGGGTTTAAATTAATGTAGATAGGTACCGTTAGGTACTAAATATTGGTAGAAAATTGATGAATTAGGTTAACTAAAGTCCCTTTGGGGACGACATATTTGTTAATGAAATTGATTAGTAAGTAGCTAAGTCAACTAATTAGGATTCTATTTCGTACCTACGGCACTTTAATCAGTTCATTTGCGGGTTACTACCAATATTTTGTACCTAACGGTACTTTCAACCTTTGATTGGTATTTATCAACCATCAATTATCCATTATCAATTAATCACTTCCCTTCCTTCACCAGCCTTTTCAGCACTACCCATTGCTTCATCATATCTTTTGCCTCTGTTGCGGGGAATCCAATTATCTTTTTCCCGTCCCCGAAGTCGTGCATCACACCACTGAATCCGCCTACCATCACCCCATTTCCCAAAGTTATGTGGTCGCCAATGCAAGTCCCCCCACCTATTATCACGCCGTCGCCCAAGGTCACCGATCCAGCCAATCCGCTTGCCCCCGCCATGATACAACACCTTCCCATCTTACTATTATGACCTATCTGAACCAGATTATCTATCTTACAACCATCCCCCACGACGGTAGAACTGAATTTGCCCCTATCCACACAGCTATTTGCCCCTATTTCCACCCCATTTCCAATGACTACATTGCCAATATGTGGTATTTTAATCAACCCCCTGCCATCCGGACTAGGCCTAAACCCAAATCCATCCGCACCGATGCTAACGTTGGGGTGAAGGATGCAATAACTACCCACTTTGCAACGCTCCCTTATCACAGTTCCCGACCAAATGGCGGTGGCACTGCCAATAGTGGTATCATCCAAGATGGTAACGTTGGGATAAAGGGTAGTTCCGCTGCCAATAACCACGTTTTTTCCAATATAACAGCCCGCCCCAATCCTAGTTCCTGCGCCGATGGTGGCTGTGGGGTGAATTACTGCCGTAGGATGTATTTCTTCATCAAAAACAGGCCCTTCTTCCACAAACATTTCTAGCAATTGTGCCATAGCTGTGTCGGCATTCTTCACCTTTATCAATGCCCTATTTTCTCCCGGCTCAATGGCGAAATCTTCGTTTACAATAGCCGCACAAGCCTTGGAAACCTCCCACAATTTTATGTATTTCTTGCTACCAATAAAGGTAATCTGGGTATCGTTCGCCTCTTCCAACTGTTCTGGCCCCGTTATTACGAGTGCGCCGTTGCCAACCACTGTTCCTTTAAGCACAACATTTATTTCTTCGATACTAAATGATTTCATTTGCAGTTCGTTTAATTATTAATTGGGTGTATAGATAAGCAATTGTTGGCAAATGAAAGGAAATTAGTTTAATAAAGTAGGAAATCGGGAGGAACGGTAGTCGAGAATCGCAAGTGAGCGACCCAAACTTGCGATTCCCGATTAACGTTCCTCACGATTCATACCTATCCTTTTCTTCCTTACGATTCGCGACTCACGATTCACGCCTTATTTTCAACTATTTCAAACTTAATTGCGCTCCTTCTGGATGTGCGGGGTTTACTATCAGTTCTTGTCTTCTTGGGTGTATCATCACGTCCATTTCTTCCATAGGTATTGCGCCTAGGAGTGGTTCGAGGTCGCCGGGCAGTACCATGGCACTGCAAATTGCTGTTCTGTTGGCAAATTTTACCAGTATTGGCCCCACAACATCATACTCATTTATCCTTCCATCGGCAAGTATTGCCTTTCTTTTCTCAATAAAAGTAAGTCCCAGTTGTTCTTGCAGCGATTCGTTTATCGCCATTTCATAAGCACCACTATCCACCATCATATTGATGGTCACTTCCCTTATTTCTTCCTCACCAATCAGGTTTCGTTTCGCCATTCCCATGTCCACAGCGTTAATCAAGGTAATATCAGCGTAAACGAGTCCCATATTTTTTATTTGTGTAAATATAACTGTATTAATTGTGGGGACAGCTTTTAATTTAATTTGAGATTAGCAGGAAATCGGGAGGAACGGTAGTCGAGAATCGCAAGTTTTGGTCGCTCACTTGCGATTTCCGATTCACGTTCCTCCCGACTCATACCTATACTCCCATCCTCACCACAAAGCCCGCCTCATCGTCATTCTCATTCAGTATATTTAGCACTATCATTCCCGTGGCTTTGCTATAGCCAAGCTTAGCCGCTGTGGTGGTGGTAAAAACCTTTTTATTGAAGGCAACTGTAATGGCAGATGCCGTAGGAACAGCCCCTTTTGTGAGCGCAAAAAAGTATTGCAAGCTCGTTCCGGTGTTCGTTTTTAGTTTAAACTTGGTCGTTGCTTTGATGCCCATTGTCTTTGGGCTACTGCTTTTGCTCGCCTTCACAATGCCTTTCCTCATCACTATTTTCCCTTCGTTTTTGTACAGGGCGTACTCCCTCGCCTTCGTTTTATTGATGTTTTCATACAACCCAACGGCCGTTTGGCACATCCCGCTCATACTGTCGAATAGGTTGTCGGCTGCGGTGCGCCTTTCGCCTGTAGTAATTATTCTATCGCCCTCCAAACTAACCACATCAGATACTTGAATCGTCAAATTGTTGGTAAGGGAAGTGATGTTTGTAAGCATTATGGCCGTCAATCCATTAGGTTCCATCTCGCCAAAGTACTTGTTGCCGTTTGTTACTATCTTGGGTGACTGGGTGTAGAGTTCGCTGGGCGTAAGTTTAGATAAAGCCTTGATTAGGAATGATTTATACTCCGCAGATTTTTCATCAAACGTAGTTTCGGCTATCGAAATGACGGTTCTTACAGCCGTTGTCAGTGCTGTAGCCGTTTCGTTCCGGCTTGTTATAGCCAATGAAACGGCGTCGTTGTCAGTTTTGTTGGCGGGTATGGCTTCGAGTACTTCCCGCAATGCTACCATGTCATTTATCTGTGCCAAGGTTATTCCCCTGTCGCTCAAATCTGCCAAATCCCTTCTTAAATAAGCCTCTCTCTTGATACTTTTACTAATCAATTCATCATAGCTAAACGAAAAATGTGCTTTGTAAGGGTCTTTTTTACGCATAATGAACCGTATTATAATAAGGCAATCAATTAATCATGCAAAATAGTTCTATTACAGTTATAAACAACGCATTATTAATTTGCAACACTATTTAGGCAATTTATAGATGTTTATTTCCAATGTATTTTATTACGTTTTCTTTGTCATTTACTTAAATATTGTTGTTAAATTGCCCAATACCTACCATCGAGAACACTTTTTCCGTATTCAAGAACGCTTTTTCCGTATTCAAGAACGCTTTTTCCGTATTCAAGAACACTTTTTCCGTATTCAAGAACACTTTTTCCGTATTCAAGAACGCTTTTTCCGTATTCAAGAACGCTTTTTCCGGTGGATATTGGACAAAAGACAAACAATTTTGGTTAATTGACAGTTGATAATTAGTAATTGACAATTGAAATTGAGGAGAATGAGGTTGTTTTTTGAAAAAAGAAGATTCGTTTTCTTTAAAAGGAGATAGGAATTGGTGTATTTGTCAGTTATTGTGGAGAATGAGGGATAAATGTTGGAAGGTGATGGAATTAAATTTAACTAAATTGGATTAGGAAAAGTATATTTACCGTTTGATTGTGATGGTTCTTGATTTAGAAACCTAGAAAGAGTACTGATTTTTTTATTTTAACTTAACTAAGCTTGAATATGTATACCTTCTATTTTAATGTTGTTTACTTTAATATGTTAAAAAAAAATAATTTAGAACCAGGAGATGGGGCATACGGCATCTTTAGATACAAAACATGTGTTAGCTTAACATTATTGATTCTTTTTCATGTGCTTGGAATACTTGGCATCGTAAAAGGCGCACTTATTTCTAGTAATATTATCCAAAAAACAACTCATAAAGTTAATGCAACTGCCCCCCCATTAATATTTATGGCTGTTACCTTTATAATTTCATACATTTATTTTAGTCCTGAAAGAATTGAAAAAAACATGAAAACATTTGTTTACAGTGAAACCAACAAAACCTATGTGGTAATAATGTGGCTGATACCATGTGTTTTAATTTTATTAGGACTTTGTTTTATGGGTGCAAATGGATGATAATTAATAAAAATTATCAACTCTAAGTGCCGTTAGGCACAAAATATTGGTAGAAAATCCATCAAGACCGGCGGCTTTAGTGCCTTTTGGGACGATATATTAGCCGTTGTTGGTGTTCTTCACCAACAACAATAAAGTTTTAGCGTAGTTTCCTCAAGAAGATATTCGATAGATAAATTATATATAGATAGTTGTTGGTGAAGAACACCAACAACGGCAACAATTAACAAAAGATATTCATAATTCCAACGAAAAATAAAAAATATTAATGCCTAATTAAAAAATATTTTAGATTTACCATTCTCGAAACACAAAAGCTGCACAATTATTGTCTGATACAATTACGATATGCATTCTTATTGAAAAATTAAACTGATTATTATGTCACACGTACCTCTTTCACCGCTTGCCGAAAATATTTATGAATATTTGTGTGAGTATCACGACTTCGCTTTCCATTATATCACCCGCTTTTTGAAGGGTCTTACCCAGGAAGAAATCATTGCTGTGGTGGATGAACTGGAATTGAAAGAATTGGTAGATTTTGTGCATCATGATCCAAGAAGTGAGGCAGAAAAGCACCTCAGAAAAATTGATATTCACGCCTTGGAAGGAAGGGCTGTAGGGCATTGATTTTAAATTGCCTTAGTTGAGGGTTGCAAAAATATACTTGACTTAAATTTTAATATCATAACTCTCTAACTACTAACTTTACCCCCTCTTTTAGTGGTAATTTATGTCTGTATTCAATCAAAGTCGGAGTGGGGTGATTCAAATAGCTTTTGGGTTCGTGTTTCTTGTCATTTTGGGGCAATTAGTTAACCTACAAGTGTTTTCTTCCAAATACAAATTGGCTGCGGAGAACAATGCCATCTATAGAAAGATAATATATCCCGACCGAGGCATTATCTATGACCGAAATAATAAAAGCATTCTGGAGAATACCATCATGTATGACCTAGTTGTTACCCCCATTGAAGCAAAAGGGGTGGATACACTAAGCCTTTGCACCCTGATGGAGATAGATACCATTGAATTTAAAAGGAGAATGAAGGAAATATCCTTCAAAAACGGAAGTGTACGCCCAAGTGTATTCGAACCATTGCTTTCTCCCGAAATGTATGCAAGGTTGAATGAAAACATCTATAAGTTTCCGGGGTTTGTGCTAAGCGAAAGGTCGGCAAGAACTTACCCTTACAGTGTTGCAGCCAATGTTTTGGGATATATTGCCGAAGTAGACTCCTCTTTTCTACGTAATCATAAAGATGAAGGCTACGAAAACGGGGATTATGCAGGGATAACGGGATTGGAGCGTACCTATGAGCGTGTATTGATGGGGCAAAGGGGTGTAAAGCGTTTTATTCGTGATAATAAAAGCCGCATTCAAGGCCCTTTTGAGAACGGACAGTACGATACGGCAGCAGTTGCGGGAAGAAACCTACACCTGAGCCTTGATGTGGAATTGCAAAAGCTAGGAGAGAAATTAATGACCAATAAAGTAGGTAGCATCGTGGCAATAGACCCTAAAACTGGGGGAATATTGTGTATGGTCAGCGCGCCTACATACGACCCAAACTATCTTACGGGTGGTATGCGTAGAAAACACTATGGCGAGCTTGCACTAGACCCACGCCTGCCGCTGATCAACAGAACAGTTAGTAGTAAATACTCTCCGGGTTCTACTTTTAAAACGATTGTTGGTATCATTGGGCTTACCGAAGGCGTAATTAACGCCAATAGCCGCATAGAATGCAGGGGGGCTTACTGGGGTTGTGGCAATGGCAAGCCAAAGTGCCTTGAATCTGGTGATTTCAACTTCAAAGAAGGTATAGCGCACAGCTGCAATACTTATTTTGCCACCGTTTATAAAAGAATATTGGATCAACATAAGTTCCCTGATGCAGATAGTGGCTTAAAGAACTTCAATGAGTACGCATCTTCCTTTGGATTGGGTAGAAAGTTGGGTGTGGATGTGCCATCTGAGAAGAATGGCAACCTGCCTATATCTTCTTATTATAGAAAGATATTTGGGAGGAATTGGAATTCATGCAATATCATCTCAAATTCAATTGGTCAGGGCGAGGTTCAGACAACAATCGTACAGCTTGCCAATGTGATGGCTACAATTGCCAACAGGGGTTACTATTATACCCCTCATCTTGTGGATTCTATAGAAGAAGGTGACGACGATGGGCTATTAGATACCTTTAAAGTAAAACATTTTGTCAAGGATATTCCTGATAGTGTATTTACATCCGTGCAAGACGGCATGCAAGCGGTGATGGAGTTTGGAACTGGAGCTGCGGCACAAGTACCGGGCATTATTGTCTGTGGAAAGACGGGTACGGTGCAGAATTCTGCCAAAGTAAACGGTGTAATGACCAAGCAAAAAGACCATGCTTTCTTCGGGGCGTTCGCACCGAGAAACAATCCTAGGATAGCTATCGCAATGATATGTGAGAATGCAGGCTTTGGGGCTGAATCATCGGCACCTATAGCAAGTTTATTGATTGAAAAGTATTTAAAGGACTCTATACCAGAGCAGGACAGGAAGGATTTGGTAGAAGTACTGGCAAAAAAGAACCTTATTCCGCCATTGATGCGGCAAGCAATGGCAAGGATGGATTCTATTAAACAAGCTAAGCTAGTATTGCTTCAACAGAAAGAAAAAGAAGACGAGGACAGTATTGAAGAAGAGATAAGAATAGATTCTACAAGCGATGAAGCAGCCCCTAAGCCAATAAAATCTAAATCCACAAAAGATTCAAGTAAGAAAGCAGTTGCATTTTCGAATGCTGCCATCCTTACCGACGAAAGAAAAAATTATATCAATAAGAAACCAATCAAGGCATAACAATGGCAACTACTACCGCTAAGAATAATAAACAAATTTCCCCCGGCATTGATTGGGTGATTGTATGGGTGTATGCTGCCCTCGTTGCTATTGGCATCCTTTGTATTTTTATGGTGGAATACAAGCCGGGCATTAGCATCTTGCAGTCATTTATCTCTGGTAAAACCAATTACAGCAAGCAACTGATGTTTAGTAGCATCTGTGTGGTGATGGCAATGTTTATTTTGTTGGCAGATAGCAAACTATTTACCGCCTTTGCCAACTTGATGTACACTTTTGGTATCTTTTTGATGCTGGCAACCTTTGTAATTGGCAAAAGCATAAACGGCTCTAAAAGTTGGATACCACTTGGAGGAGGATTTAACCTGCAACCAGCAGAAATCTGTAAAATATTTACTTCCCTTGCTTTGGCTAAGTTCTTATCACGACAGGAGACAGACTTTTCTAAACTACGCTCACAGATAATAGGTGGTTGCATTGCCCTTTCCCCAGCCTTTTTATCTGTCATGCAAAACGAAACAGGTCTTGCCCTTGTTTATTTCTCCTTCTTTATAGTCATGTATCGCGAAGGGCTGCCACCGGGGTTACTTATCATTGGGTTTTCTTTTGCGGCATTGGTTATTGCAACCTTAGTTGTAGAACCAAACATACTAGCCATTGCCCTTACCGTTATTGCTGGTGCAACTATCTATTTTACCCGAAAGGTTAGGAAACGAAAAAGGAATCTACTGGCAACTATCATCATTGTGTGGGCACTTTGTGTGGGTGCGCAAAGGTTTGCAGTGCCTTATATTTTCAATAATGTATTCCAATGCTACCAGAGTACCCGTATCTTTAGCATGGTGGGCAAGGACTATGATTGTAGCCAAAACAAAAGTGCCATGCGCCGTATTGCCGACAAGGAAAAGGCAGCTAAGAAACCAGATGATTATAATGTACGCCAAAGTAAGATAGCCATTGGTTCAGGAGGATTGTTAGGTAGGGGCTTTTTGAAAGGCACACAAACAAGGGGCAAGTATGTACCCGAACAACACACCGATTTTATATTTACTAGTATTGGGGAAGCCTTTGGGTTGGCAGGTTGTGCAGTTTTTCTTGGTATTTACCTCTTCTTATTACTTCGCATCATTAATACGGCTGAGAAACAACGAAGTACATTCAGTAGGGTATATGCTTATTGCGTAGCCTGTATTTTATTCTTCCATATTGTGGTGAATGTTTGCATGACTATTGGCTTGTTTCCTATTATTGGTATTACATTACCACTTATTAGTTATGGAGGTTCGTCATTACTTAGTTTCACCATACTATTGTTTATCTTAGTTAGGCTGGATGCCGATAGGCAAATGGTACTTAGATAATTTACAATTGATAATTGATACGTAACCATTATCAATTTTCAATTGTAAATTATCAATTGATTGGCGTTCACCTTACCATCACTCGTTATAATTCTTAGGTGGTAAACACCTGTTGGTAAACTACTCACTGACAATGTAGGATTTGTAGCATCCTTAAATGAAACAATCTTTACCACCCTACCCATATTATCAACCACTTGAACCGAAGCAATATGATTGCCCTTGATTGTAACTATATCTTTAACTGGATTAGGATAAACTAATATCTCATATCTACTATCTACTATCTCTGCATTCACTACTTTACTATAAGAAACTGCCCCATCCTTATCAACACTTTTCAAGCGGTAATAATTGATACCATTCTCTGGGTTATTATCTATAAACTCATACTTATTAGCCACTTTACCTATTGCTTTTACATTTCCTATGTTAGTAAAAGAATAACCATCAGTACAATGTTGTACAATAAAATGGTCTGTGCTTAACACATTAGCTGTTTGCCAGTTAGTATGAATGGTTTTATTATAGGCATTTGCAGTAAAGGAAGTAAGGGTAACAGGCAAGGCTTTAACATCGGTAACTTCTCGTATCACATTGTTGCCATTATCTGCAATATACATACTCCCATTATTGTCGAACGCAACATTAGTTGGTTCATATAAACCTGCTGCTATGGCTGCGCCACCGTCTCCACTATAATTATTGGAGGACAGATGGTTGCCAACCACTGTATTTATAATACCATTTGGGTTAACCTTTCTAACAACATTGTTCCATATATCAGCTATAAATATATTTCCTACAGCGTCCAGTGTAACAGATGTAGGAGAAGATAAACCCGCCGATGTAGCCGCCCCTCCGTCACCACTATAAGACAGCGTTCCATTTCCTGCAAGAGTTGTGATGATGCCTTTGGAATTTATCTTACGAATAACATGATTGCCATAATCTGCTATGTAAATATTACCTTGAGCATCTACCGCTACTCCCGATGGGCTATTTAAACTTGCCGAAGTAGCTATTCCTCCATCGCCGTTATACCCTGCCGAATCACTTCCTGCAATTGTATTAATGATACCATTGGTATTTACTTTACGGATAGCATTGTTACTAATATCCGCTATGTATAAGTTACCCAAACTATCTATGGCAATTTGCCCCGGAGTATTTAGACTAGCCGATGTTGCTTGTCCACCATCACCAGTATAACCGATGGTACTATTGCCAACAATAGTAGTAATAATACCAGCAGTATTGACCATACGAATTACATTGTTTCCAGCATCGGAAATGTATAAATTACCTATATTATCAATGGCAATACCTGTAGGATTGTTTAACGTTGCCAGTGTAGCCTGCCCACCATCACCAGTATAACCTCCTGTTCCATTACCTACAATAGTAGTAATTATACCATTGCTGCTAACCTTTCGGATAACATTGTTGCCAGCATCAGAAATATATAAATTACCGAAAGTATCAACCACAACAGCCGTAGGAGAAGTACACTTTGCAGAATCTGCATTGCCTCCATCGCCACTATAACCTGCTGTGCCGCTTCCTACAACAGTATATATTGGCAAATCAGACACATACATTGTTATCTTATTGCTAGAAGTTGGCGTAAGGCTACACGAAAATATATTTGTAGCTACTACCCATACACTATCGTTATTTGTCAATCCACTTGTGGTGCAAATATTTCCAGTTGTAGCGCCATTTATTGCTATCCCATTCTTATACCATTGAAATGTTGGTTGCATATTGGTTATGCCGTCCGACTCGGTAAATGTTACAGTAGTATCAGATACAATACTTGTGGCACTGGCTGTAATAGTTATAGTGGGTTGCACTGGCCAACAATAAGTGAACCAAGCCAAGCTACCCGTGCCATTAGAACTAAGTACACTTACGTTGCCACTCATTCCGCCACCCAATACGGCAGTGATGGTACTATCGTTTATTACTGTAAAAGACGCAGCCAAAGAGTCGCCAAAGTCTACAGCAATTGCCCCAGTAAAGTTCTTTCCATTGATAGTTATAGTTGTGCCTGAAGAGGCAATGTATGGGTTAAAGGAAGTAACAATGGGCAATTGTTGTAATGATGAAGAAGGAATTGTTATTTTACTTATGGTATTAAATTGATGATTCACAACATATAAACTACCATACCTATCAAAAGCAAGTGCACCGGGGCTACTCAACCCAGTATCTACTATAGGAATATTGAAACCATTTGGCGAAACCCTGCTTATTATATTATCACCAAGGTTAGATACATACAAATTGCCAAAGGCATCAAAAGCTAAACCATCTGCTTCATTTAAACCATTACTAACGAAAGAAGAAACTGTGCCATCGGTTGTTACTTTGCTGATAATACTATTGTAATTGACATCATAGTTGGCAACATATAAATTACCCAAACTATCAATAGCAATGGCATTAGGATCTATTAAGCCAGTGCTTACAAAGGTTGAAACACTACCTGTATTAGTTACTTTTGTTATTGTATTATCCCCGTTTACTACATACAAATTACCAGTAGCATCGCAAGCAATTGCATTTGGCGCATTGATACCCGAACTAATAAAAGTAGAAGAATCTCCACTATTATTTATTTCGATGATACTACTATTTTTTGCTACAAATAAATTACCCAACCGATCAAAAGCAAATACTTGCGGGCTGGGGATAATAGCGTTAATATAATTGGATACAGTACCAATACTATCAACCTCAATGATGGCACTATCCCCCGTTGCAAACAAGTTGTTGGAAGCATTAAAAGCAAGAGAGTTTGGGGATGTGGTAGAGATATCATTCAATACAGAATTATAAAACGTAGAAAACACGCCACTTCTTGTTACCTTGGTAATAGTATTGTTGTTATAGTTAGAGATGTATAGGTTTGCAGCATTGTCAAGCGCAAGCCCCATCTGACTCTCTTTAGATGCAGCAACACTAGTTGAATCTTCATAAATCCACAAGTTTACATAGCTATATATATCCCCGGTACTACTTATTATGCTGATACAACTGTTACCATTGGCATCCAACCCTGCCACATACAAACTTCCATTCTTATTAATAGCAAGTGCACTTGGATAGTTTATCCCTGGCCCACCAAAGGGAGTCACCACTCCTTTGCTTGTTACTTTCAATATGCTATTGCTACCCGTAGTGCCTGCATTTGCTATATATACATTGCCCGAAATGTCGCAAACAACACCTTGCGGATTATTTAGCCCAGTAGTAACAAAAGGATGCACAACTCCTTTGCTGTTTACTTTATATACAAAGTTGTTCCCGCCACCAAAAGCATAATTAATTACATAAATATTGCCGGAAGTATCAACAGCAATAGGACCAGGGCTATTGATTCTAGAACCCACTATGGTAGTCGTTGCACCACTACTTGATATCTTAACGATACTACCACTATTATTCTGACGATAGAAGTTAGAATTTGTAGCATACAAATTACCAGCTTTATCAAATACTAATCCAGTTGGCGAATTGAGTCCTGCATTGATAAAAGTAGAAATGTTTCCATCGCTTGTTATTTTGTTGATGCTGTTGCCCCAAGTATTTGCGACGAATAGATTGCCCGAAGAATCGAAAGCAATACCTATTGGGAGACTTAAAGAATTGACAAAGGTAGATACGGTTTGCGCCTTCAACGAAAAGGCTGAGAAATTTAAAAGGGTAAATAGTATTGCGGCTAAATAGCGGTAGTATAAATGTTTCATTAAAGATAATTCCTTTTTAGTGCCTACTTCTTTTTCACAAAAATAGGAACAATACAATAAGAACTATCCTATAGACTTTTATTAACCATTACTAATTAACCATTATTGCTATGCTGCTTACCTTGCCATCGGTAGTAACAATTCTTAGATGATAAAGCCCTGCCGCTATGTTACTAACCGACAAGGTAGGATTAGTAGCATCATGCAATAAAACAATCTTTACTACCCTTCCCCTATTATCTATCACTTGAACAGATGCTATGTTATTGCCTTTAATAGTTACAAAATCCCTAGCTGGATTTGGATACACAGTGATTAGTGATAAGTGGTTAATGGTTAGTGAAGCACTCACAACTTTACTGTACGATGTTGCCCCGTCTTTATCTACACTCACTAGGCGGTAGTAGTTGCTGCCATTGTCTGGGTTGTTATCTACAAAGCTATAATCATTTGCACCAGTACCTATTGCATTCACAGTACCTATCTCAGTATATGAATTACCATCCTTGCTGTGTTGAAGAATAAAGTGACTAGCGTTTAGTTCGGTGGCTGTGCTCCAACTAACTCTTATATTGTTTCCCTCGTTAGTGGCAGTAAATTCTTTAATGGTTACAGGCAGTGTGAGGCTATCCCAATTTATATTGTGCCTGTAGTAGATAACACCATTAGGAAAAGCGAGTGGATGCGCCGAAAAGCCTATCTTCTCTGGGATGCTTACTGAGTTGGTATCACCAGACTGTGCTTCTTGAGGCCCTTCGGCTTGCAACAAAGTCAATGTTTTAACATCAGGACGCACCACGGCAATGTGACCAGAAGTATTAGCGTTGGGGCTTTGGTATCCTATCACCACAAGGTATCCACTGTCGGCAGCATTCTGTGCTTCCAATGCCGTGGCAACCTTCTTCCAACCACATTGTGTGCAACTATCTGTAAGCCAAATACATTGTGCATTGGCTAGCAATGTCTGACTATGTTGTGGAGGACGCAATATATATATGCCCAAGTGATAGGCAAAAGCGGCAGCAAAGGCACTGCAATGGGTTGCTGAGGAACTTGTTTTGGACAATCCCACCCCAGTAAGCCAATCAATAGTGTAACCCCTTCTCCAGAGTCTATCCAAATGTGTGGAGTCCAGAAGCTTAACAAGTCTTTGCCCATTAGACGTTATGGCAGTGGTGGTATTCTGTGCAAAAGAAGATAGGGTTATAAATGCAGAGAATATAAATAGTAGCTTTTTCATTTTAAATAAACAATTGCTTTATATATGTGGTACCATGTAGAGAATTGTAATAGTCCTTTACCGTTAAAAGAAACCTAAATTCCTATAAACACAAAGCTGAAGTTTATCATTAATTAATCACTAATCACTATTGCTGCCCCTCTTACGTTGCCATCAGTCGTTTGTATTCGAAGATGATAAACCCCTGCCACTAAAGTAGATACCTGTATTGTAGGGTTCGTTGCATCATGCAAAGAAATTGTCTTCACCACCCTACCCATATTATCAATCACTTGAACAAAAGAAATATGACTTCCTCTAATAATTACAGTACTCCTTGCGGGGTTCAGATGAATCGTTAATCGTGAGTCGTTAATCGCAAGTGAAGCAGAGACTACCTTACTAAAAGAAGAAGCCCCATCTTTATCTACACTTTGCAAGCAGTAATAGTTGATACCATTGGCAGGGTGCGTATCAGTAAAACTATAACTATTTGCCCCACTACCTATTGCTTTTACTGTACCTATATCTGTAAAAGAACTGCCATCTGTACTGTGTTGGATGATAAAGTGGCTGGTATTTTGTTCGGTGGCGGTGTGCCATTGCGTTTGTATTGTTTTGTTGTTGGCGGTTGCGTTAAAGCTAGCAAAGGTAACTGGTACAGTAACACTAGAGTCCACTTTCCGTATCCAGTGGTTTCTCCAATCCGCTATATAGATATTCCCCATAGCATCCACTGCCCCCCATGGTTCACCAAGGCTTGAACTGGCGGCTGCACCCCCATCCCCATTATAACCATTTGTTCCATTGCCCGCTACAGTGCTAATAACCCCACTGGTGTTCACTTTCCGTATCCGTTGGTTACCATAATCCACTATGTAAATATTCCCTGCTGCATCCACCGCTATGCCTGTTGGATTATTTAATCCAGTAATGGTGGCAGCTCCCTCATCCCCCCCAATAACCAAATAGTCCATTGCCAGCAACGGTGGTAACGATTTGTGCCTTTGCTGTGAAGACTAACAATGAAGAAAGAATCATAAGGATTGATAAGGTATAGCAAGTTTTTAAATGTTTCATAATGGACAATTGTTTAGTGAATAAATAGTTCTAGCTAAAGTAAGAAACATTTGTTGATAAAAGAAAGTCCGAATCAGGATTTATTTGATTAAAGGGATTTGTACGATTAGCTAGGGTTCAATCCTTTTTAATCATCCTAATCTCCTACAAATCCTAATGCAGGTAATTTACAATAGGCACAGGTAGCAAAAATATGAACGGGTAGAGACGGATATCAATCCGTCTATGGTGCATCATCAATTTGCGTTGCAAATAAGGCGGATTAATATCCGCCTCTACAGCGTACAATTTTCGGTTAGTTCCCTGCGGGATGACAGCAATGGAACGCTCATTTTTGTATTAACCCCAAAACGTGTGAATTATACAACTTTTTTCTTACAATGTATAACAAATAGAGGTTGATGTGTTGCGACATTTGCTTTGATAAATAAATAGTGCAGTATGTTTCAAACTCTTTCATTATACCATCTTCTTCTTTACCGTGCAATTGATACCATGTATCTTGCACAAGCCTCCGCACATCCCCCGGTTTAGGTATAAGTAGCTACCTAAAGAGAATAACCTTTTGATCAGACTTTACAGCATCTCAGGCATGTAATACAATATCTTTAAGATATCGAAAGCAATATTGCACTTTTCATATCTTCCGTATCAAATAATTGAAAGTGATTTACCAATGTTCTATTGCGTAACGCGTTTTTGTGTTTTAATTTAATAATTCTAGTAGCTGTTCGAAGTAATTACCATGTGTAAATATAAGGGAAAGAGAAAGAAATAGAGATAGGGGCCTATAAATATAAAATGTGAGCTACAAAAAAATAAAATTAAGTAATTTTTTCCCAATTACCCGTTAAACCCTTTCTTCTCCAATTCTTACAGCATTTGTCATTTAATTTGTATAACAATAGACCTCTTCGGAAATTTATTTAGTCATACGAAAAGGTTTGATAATTCCGTTAATAGTTCTAAAAACGTTTATGTTTTGGAAAGTGTTATCTAAATATTCGCCATCAAGTTTCAAAAGA
>Ga0164296_1000608_pt1 | contig 41825 bp, 25 predicted proteins | sample GEODES057metaG_FD_113533 | JGI IMG/M metagenome (GOLD analysis project Ga0164296, IMG submission 113533) | Dystrophic lake water microbial communities from Trout Bog Lake, Wisconsin, USA - GEODES057 metaG | ecosystem: Environmental > Aquatic > Freshwater > Lake | place: USA: Trout Bog Lake...
GAGTCAAACATTTTCTACATATGCTGATAATCAACCTGGAGTACTCATTCAAGTATTTGAAGGAGAACGTCAATTTACTAAGGATAATAATCAATTAGGTAAATTTGAACTTTCTGGTATTCCACCTGCACCTCGTGGGGTTCCACAAGTTGAAGTATCATTTGATATGGATGCTAATGGTATTCTAAATGTTTCAGCTGTAGAAAAAGGTACTGGTAAAAAGAGTAATATCACTATTACGAATGATAAAGGACGTCTCAGCAAGGAAGAAATTGAAAATATGGTGAAACAAGCTGAAAAATATAAAGAAGAAGATGATAAAGCACATAAACGTGTGGAAGCAAAGAATGCTCTTGAAACATATGTCTACAATACTCGCAATAGCCTTCAAAAAGCTGATTCTGATAAAGGTAAAGAAGCATGGAAAAATGCTGAACCAATCATCGAAGAAGCAATTAAATGGTTGGATAATAACACAACTGCATCAACTGAGGAATTCACAGATAAACAAAAAGAACTTGAAAAAGAATTAAATCCATTTGTAGCTGCAATGTATGAAGGAGGCCCTCCAGGTGGAGCTCCAGGTGGAATGCCAGAAGGTGTTAATGTTGTTCCTGGAAGCTTCAAAGATGGACCACCAAAAAATCCACCAAATGCACCACCAAATACCAATGATGTTGATTAAGGCAATAAATAAGTTGCCATATTATGAACTCCAAGACACATATAATTATTTTTTTTGATTAAATACTTCCAATGAAATGGTAATATTATACATTGTCCAAAACTCAATTGAACATTTGTTATATCTCCCTCAAATTCTGGTGAAGATTCATCAAATTTGATATAAGGCGGAAATATATAAATCTCAGAATTATCAGAAGTTGATTGTAATACTAAATATTTGAAACGATTCTTATGCCATTCATCTGATTCTTCTAAATCATATAAACTATAATTCATGAATGAAAATAATGATTTTTGCAATTGCTCTAAATCAGTTTTATTGTTTTCTATTATAACTGGTTGTTTCTCCAATAATATATTAAATTTTAATTCATCTAAATTGGTTTGTATTATTGATACATTTGTTGGGTATTTATAATTACTATATACATATAGACTTATTATAACAATTAATATAAGTAATAATAAATATGACATCCTTACTAAATTAGATGTAATTATAATTTGATAAAAAACACGAACTTAAGATAGGATGAACCCTTTTCTAATAGGACTTATTGGGTTCGAAGTAATATTATTTATTATTTTATGGTTTTTCGTAAGTGAACCAGCTGCTTGGTGGTCTTTATTTGCTGTTTTTGCAATTTTTGCATGTTTTATTGTTTGGAATATGATTAAAAATGCATCTGTCAATGCACTTACTAGTGGATTATTACCACCTGAAGTTGCCGCTTTTATGGTCTCTGTTTTTGGTGATCGTATTGTTGAAAGTACTACTGGTTTAATTGAAGCTGTTAAAACAATACCTGAAAAAATAGCTATTTTAGGATATATTGGCATTTTTATTTATGTAGTATTGCCATATATTGTTTTAATAACTGTAATAATATTAATTTATTATTATTGTAATGGTGGTAAACGTGGTGGTAGTAGTACTAATAAAAAACAAAGATCAAGTTCATTATTATCATCTGGAGCAAGACAAAATTTATATTCAATTAATCCATTTGGCGCACCTTTACCAACTATTGCAAGACCTATTATTTATAGCGGTAGATGTGATAATATAAATTTTATTGAAGATTCTGCTGAAGGTAATGCAGGTCATTGTGAAGTTTCTCAAGTTCCTGATGATATAACATGGAGTATTGATGAAGCACAATTACCTGAATTAATTTCATTACCATCTGATTTACAAAAATCATTACAACCAAAATTAAGTATTACCATTCCTTATACAAAAAATCCAGAAGAATCATTCTTTGTTCCACAATGTGATCAAGCTAAATATTCAGATAATACACCTGCTACATTATATACTGACTTAGGTATGTCTTGTGCATTAAATAAAAAAAGCATTATTAAATCTACAAATATAAATCAAGATCAAAATGCTGGTTATTATGAATAATTATGCTCATCTAAAAATCTTGTTTTATTATAATGGAAAATACTACAATTGAGAACTGTACTGATGATATTGTAAATTCATTAAATATTGGTACATATATTGATAATGGTATTCAAGTTTGGGGAAAAAGTAATCAAACATTCAAAGATCTAAAAACATATGATGACGCATATGATCAAAAAAATAACAGAACTCAATCCGTTTGTATTGAAGTTACTGATCCTGTTTTAAATGATATTGTCACATATCCAATGTGTTCTGCTTCCACTTTAGAACCTGGTTATATTAGATTACCTTCTGATTTATCAACATGTCAAACTTATGATTGCCCACCTGGTTGGGAAAGAGATAGAGCTTATTGTAAAAAACCATTAATTGATGCAATCATTGATAAAAGATCTAAATGTCATGAAAGATGGTATGATTGGTTTGTAATACCAAATTATCATCTTGGTAATAATTTTATGCAAGGAAGCAATATTGGTACTTGTTATGCTCCTTGCAAACCTGATTATGTTCCAAATTATACCACTGATCCTGTAGATGGTGGTAATGAATTTACATCTGGTTTTAGTAATAATCCAAATTGTAATAGGTGCATTTCAAAAGCTGATTATCTTATGGGAAAATATGGTATAACTCCTGAATTCTGTCCTTTAGCATGGATTCATCGTATTAACTATACTACTAAAAATGGTACTCAAGATTTAAAAAATAAATTATCACAATTATATAATGCAAATAATAATGTTATTCAAATAGATCCAAATTCATATGACCCAAATTCAATTAAAGATACTAAAAATAATTTTGTTTCAACTGATCCGTTTTATTATATGTTAGAACAAGACAATCAAGATAATGTACAAATACAAGCTTTTGATGATTCTGTTCCTGGTAGCTCTAATATTAAAAGCAGTGGAAGTAATTTAGTTACTATTCAAAATCCTAAAAATACTGATGTTTATAATAAACTTACAAGTGATGTTGGTTTAACTAATAGTGCTGGTGTAATTATTAATTCAATTGGAAATTACTTAGAAAATATACCTGATAAATTTGATACTGCATCTTGTGATGCTTGTAATACTTTAAGTACTTCTGATAGATTAAATGATGCCTATAATGTTTGTAAAAATTTGAGTGATAATCCTGATCAAGATGATGGCACTCCAAAATATCAAGTTTTAAAACAAGCATGTAATGCATTATTTTGTGATAAATTGCAAACTAATTATAATTCTAATGCCAAAGATGTTATTACTGGTGATTCTATATGTTTTTTAACATCGCAAATTACAGATCAAAATGTAGCTACAAATAATGATGATCCAAATCCTGTTAGAACTGATTCTGATAGAAGAAACGTAAAAGCTTATATTATTCTTGCTGTATTAATAATTTTAGCACCTGTTGTTATTGTTATTTTAATTCTTTTATTCAAAAAAGTAATTTGGCCTTATATACTTAAACCTTTCTTATTACAAATACTTTATTGGTTAGCTAATATTGGTGCATTGCCAACTTCACTTTTACAATCATTTAGACAAGCTGCTGAAGATAGAGATAAAGCTAAATAATATATGAAAATCTTTCTAAAGAATCTCTAAAATTTACTTGCCAAAAAAAAGCTTCATTTCTTTTATTTCTAGTAAATTTTATTGAATCTATTAATGTTAATTTTTTATAACGCATTAAATATGCTGCAATTACTGTTGCACTTCTTTGCTGTCCTGCTAAACAATGAACAACTACTGTATTATTATTTTTTATTTGTTCATGTATTTTATCTGTTAATAAAATTAATGATTCAAACATTATATCTAAATTCTTAGTATTCATATCATCGTCGACCGATAATCTAATCCCAGTTTTACTTAACATATCTAAATTTTTAGTACAATTCACTATATAACAATTTTTAATATCTGGATATAACTGAGCATTTGTAAAAGAACTCAAATATAAATTTGGTATTATTTCATTCATTTACTAAATATTTTTATTATTGATTTATTAAAATAATCGCATACTTTTCTTATTTTTTTATATTTTATCACTATAATGTTTAATGTAGATCAACCAACAATTATTGATAGTGCATCTAGAATTATTGTTATTGGTGATGTTCATGGTGATATTAGAAGATTACTTGATTGTTTATATTCTTCAAACGTATTGAGTAGAGATCTTAAATGGATTGCAGAACCACAAGATACTGTTGTTGTGCAAATGGGTGATCAAGTTGATAGTTTAAATAGAAATAATGCAAATGATTGGGAAGAAATGATTGATATTGAAGTTTTATTATTAATGGAAAAATTAGATAGAATTGCTAAACTAAGTGGTGGTAGAGTGTTATCAATGATTGGTAATCACGAAATGATGAATGTATTAGGTGATTATACTTATGTTAGTAAAAATTCATTAGATATATTACCAATGGAATCTAGAAAATATCAATTTGCACCTGGAAATAGATTATCAAATATTTTAAGTAATAGAAATGTTATATTAAAAATTGGTAAATTTTTATTTTGCCATGGTGGAATATTACCACATCATTTATATATTTGTGATAAAAATATTCATAAAATTAATGAACTTGCTAGAAAATATTTAAGAAATGAAGATATGACAAATGAAGAACAAAATAATCTATATGCTCTTACTGTTAATGAAGATAGTATCTTATGGACACGATCTTATGTAGCATTAGATGAAACTGTTTTATTATATTTGGTAAATGATGTATTAGATATTACTAATTGTGAATTTATATTTACAGGTCATAATACAGTTAATAATATAACAACAAAATTAAATAATAAAATAATATTTACTGATGCTGCATTATCAAGAGCTTATAATCTAAATAAAATTGAATATATTGATATTCTTAATGATAATATTTCCATTAAGAATATGCAATATAATTAATATATAAAGATTAATTATATTTTATAAAATATAATATGGAATTAAAAAATATAGTTGATAATACAAGAACTGATAAAAATACTAGACATTGTTATTTAGACATTTATCAAAATTTATTTTCTGAAAAACGTTTAAATGCTAAAAATATATTAGAAATTGGCATATCTTTTGGTGGTAGTATCAAATTATGGTACGATTTCTTTACAAATGCAAATATATATGGTATTGATATTGCAAACTCTGCAAATTCTGATCAATTTAACTGGAATGATATTATAAATAAAAATAATATTATTTTATACACATCATCAGATGGATATAATGAAAATTTTTTTAATAATAATATTAAAAATAAAAATATTAATTTTGATATAATTATAGATGATGGAGATCATAATATTGACTCTATGATTAAATTTATTCAATTATATTCTCAAATACTTGCTGATGATGGTATATTAATTATTGAAGATGTTCAATATATTGAATGGATTGAAATATTAAAATCAAATACACCTGATAATTTAAAAGAATTTATTACTATATATGATTTAAGATCTGTGAATAATATTAATGATGATATATTATTTGTTATAAATAAATCAAATAAAAATTGATTAATTACTTAAAACTATAATTAATAGTAAATATATAATATGGATGAAGACGTCTTTAGTACTAAACTCACCGAGATTATTGATAAAAAACGTGCTGAACTCTTATTACTTAAGGAAAAGGGACGTAAGAAAAATGGAAAACTCGAAGCTGAAACAAATGCAGAACCAGAAATTGAGACTGGAAAGTGAATTATGTATTTGGAAATTATATAAACATTTTCCTAGAAATGTTGTCGATAATTTGGATATGCAAAATGTAGCTACATTTTTATTAGATAATTTAAATTATTCTTCGTCTCATGAAAATATTAATACAGTTTCTGAAAAATTTAATAATATTAGAGAATATAAAAAACAATTAGATGCACTTAATGCAATGCCAAAAATTGATCAAAGAACTGATGAATGGTATCGTTTGCGTCAAGAAAGATTAACTGGAAGTGATACTGCCCAAGCATTGGGAAGAGGTAAATATGGTAATCGTAATGCTTTAATTAAAAAGAAAGCTACTGAATCTTCTAATTCATCAGGGTATGGTGCAACTGTTCCAGCTCTCAGACATGGTGTTATGTTTGAAGCAATGGCATTAAGATGTTATAGACAACGTATCGGTGATATTACTGTTCATGATTTTGGATTAATTCCACATCCTACTCTTTATTGTTATGGTGCATCTCCTGATGGAATTAATGATATTGGTGTAATGGTTGAAATTAAATGTCCCTATTCTAGAGTTATAAATGGTACAATTCCTGAACAATATAAATTACAAATGCTTGGTCAAATGGCAGTATGTTCTTTAAAAGAATGTGATTATATTGAATGTGATATTACAGAATTTAACAGCATTGAAGAATATATTAATAGTGTTTTTGATAGAATTGATCATGGAGTTATTATTGAAATAAAAGACTCAGATAAAGTTAGATATATTTATAGTCCAGAATATACAAATGTTGATAATGTATTAATATGGACAAATGAACAAAAAATAATATATGAAGGAAAAATTAAAAAGATATGTCCTTGGAAATTAAATAAAATAGATGTTCAACGTGTTGAATATGATGATAAATTATGGAATGAAATAGTCCCAGAAATTAAAAGTTTTTGGGAAGAAGTTTTAGAAGCTAGAAAAACTGTTACTAAAAAATACTCAATTTTAGAAGATGATGATTAACCTCTTAAATTATTTTGACTTGCAAATAATTGCTCTCCAGAAGTCTTAAATACATTTTGATTTATTTTATATAAAGTCATATAATTTGTAATTGTAGCTGATGATGTTGTATTATTTACACATCTACCAGCATAACCACCTTTAAGATCTGCTACATCTGAATCACTTAATTTACTGGAATTTAGAGATGATTTACAAGTATCTGGATCAGATAAATTTTCTAATTTGTTTATCTGATCAGAATATATATTATTTGTTTTTACTAAATCTAATAAAGATTTATAAGATGATCCAACCGCATTAATTGATAAATCTAGATCTCCTGGATTATTTGAATTATAAATTTTTCCATTTGTTGTTAATGGTATAGTTGATATACATCCACATAAATAACCACTTGGATCATCTTGACTGCATTTAGATAAGCATGATTCATCATTACTTGCATATTTATCCAAATTCGGTAAAACATATTTCTCAAATTTACCTTTATTATTTTCAACTGTTAATTGATTATAATTAGAATCATAACAATCATATATAAGATAATATATATATATTATTTTTCCTGTAGTAATTGGATTACTTGGATTAGAATTTTGATCTAAATAAGATGTATATCCTAAACTTTCAGAATCAAATTTGGTACTTATTGTATTACCTTTATTATCTATCATATATGGTATTTGAGCCATTAATAAATAAACATTGCCAATTATTTCTGGATTATTATTTTTATTTAATAATATTTTACAATCATGAAAGTTTTGAACATCATTCTTAATTGAACTAATTATATCATTTACTGTATTTGTATATTTTACATATTTATGTATACATAAATTTGATAAATTTTCTGCATTAGTATTACTAATTAAATCTTTAAAATTAAATATACTTGTAGAATCATGTAATTCATATGGAGTTAATAACATTTCTGCATACATTGCTGGAAAATTATAACATCTTTTAAATAATAACATAAAATTACTTGTATAATCATCAATACCATTATTATAATTTAAAGAAGTATCATAATTCTGTAAAAAATCAGGAGTTATCTTATCACTAAAGTACAAATCTTTTAAAAATCTACCTGTTGTAAAATCCTCTCTTGAAAAATTTATATATGGAGATAATAAATATAATGATAAAAGAAATATTAATAATAATATAATGAATATTATTATGTCTCTCATTTACTACATGATATGCATAAATTAATATGATAATTTTAATGCATCTTATTTATTATATTTTTTAATTTCCAAATTGTAGCTACATCAGATAATTGAACATTTTTACCATTTGAAGATAAATATTTATTGTTTATTCCAGAATATATTATATATTGATCTGTATCTATTATCTTTAATATCCATCCGAAATTTTCATCATGAGATTTGAAAGTATCTTCTGTTATTGTGTCAGATGTTGGATTATATTTTATAAAATTATTGCTTATTATGTTTTGTATTGATACTGAATAATTATCTAAATTCAAATTGTCCTTGATTACTCTAAACACACCTGCATAATTATAATTTAAACTTTCTATATATTTATTTGATGGTTTATCAAATATTAAGAAATTACCATTCGTGCTATTTTGTATATTAAATCCATCTTGTGGATATGCTGTTATATCATACATATTTGTTATCTCCAATTTTGTATTAATATAATCTATATTCAATACGTCTTTAGTTGGTGGCGCACTTCCTGATGATGGTGTATTATCAATATTTCCATTAAATACAAATGGAATTACATTATTCTGTGATGTCGCTTGTAATATTGCTCCTTCTGGATCTATAATTGTATCATTTTTAAGATTATATATCATATTGATTTTATTATTTGTATAATCATTTACTGCTGTTATAAATAAATAATTAGTTAAATTAATTACCAATTTAATAACATACGCAGTTGGTGGATTAGTTGATGATTCAATACTGCTGTATTTATATATAACATTATTGAATGATAAATTATTTGGAAAATAATAAGCTACTCTGCCATCTACATTACTACCCATGTAATAACTAGAATTTGTTACATATGAATCCAATTTAAATGGATTTTCATCATTTTTATTTGTTTTTGGAGGAACTTTATTTTTATTTAATAAATCATTTAATATTCTTTGAATCTCTAATTTTTCATCGATTGACATATATGCCATCTCATTTTCTATATTATCTACTAAGAATTGATTATTATTATATAAATTATTTTCATTTTGATTTGATGGTGAAACTGAAGTAGACCATTGAACTACATGTAATGGTTGAGTCGATGCTTGGGCGGATGATTGAGCTTGAGTTGATGCGGATGATTGGGCTGCTGCATAAAACATTGATGATAATGCTAATAATTGTGAAGCAGATGCAGATGCTAATCCTGAATTAGCTTGACTTGCTTGACTTGCTTGACTTGCTTGACTTGCTTGATTTGCTTGACTTGCTTGACTTGCTTGACTTGCTTGACTTGCTTGACTTGATTGACTTGCTTGACTTGCTTGACTTGCTTGACTTGCTTGACTTGCTTGACTTGCTTGACTTGCTTGATTTGCTTGACTTGCTTGATATATATTCCATAATGATGATGCTCTTGCATTCATACCTTCATTATTATTATGCATTGAACCATGATTATGCATTGAATCATGATTATGCATTGAACCATGATTATGCATTGAACCATGATTTCCCATATTCCATAATGATGACGCTCGTGCTATTTTACCATCAGAAGGTGGAATAGAATTAGGCGTATATGTTCCTGATGCTATTGCTGATAATTGTGATGATGATAATGCAGATGATGCAGATCCTGATAAATTAGCAAAATTCTCTTTGAGTGATTTTATATACTTATAAGTAATTATTGCAAATGTGATAACTATAATTAATGTTAAAAAATAATACATATTTGTATCTTTCATTATAATAATATTATAATTTATTCTCTAATACATACCTAAATCGAAGCTGGGACCTTGTGGTCCTTGTGATCCCATAGATCCTTGTGGTCCCATTGGACCAGGTAAACCACGTGAACCCGCAATACCCATACCAATTGGACCTTGTGACCCTTGTTGTCCTGCTGGACCACTTGGACCACGTATGCCACTGCTTCCTTTGTATCCTTGTGATCCTTGATTTCCTTGAGAACCTTGTATACCTTGTGATCCCAATTGACCTTGTGATCCTTGATATCCACTTCCCATATAACCTTGAGATCCTTGTATACCTTGTGATCCTTGTGTTGCACTTCCTGCTGGACCTTGTGGTCCTTGCATACCTTGAGAACCTTGAATACCAACATTTGTTCCCATTGAACCTTGTAAACCAAGCGAACCTTGAGGACCTTGATAACCACTTGGACCAATTGAACCTTGTGGGCCTTGGTAAAAACCTGTTGAACCTTGATTACCTGTTGATCCTTGATAACCTTGTGCTCCTTGTAAACCTGTTTGTCCAGGTGCACCATTAATACCTGGAACACCTGGTAAACCTGGATCTCCTTGATTACCACGATCACCAACTGGACCTGATGGACCAAATGGACCAATTGAACCTTGCATACCAAGAGAACCTTGTGGTCCTTGTGGTAATGTTCCTTGTAATTGTGTATTAACTTGTAATACATCTGTTTGAGCATTACCAATCGTTTTAACTGATTTAGCATCAAATATAATTCTATTCGGTGATTGAATTAATAAATCATTATTTGATAATGAAATTGTAGCTATAGAATGTAATCCATCTGAACTATATACATTTATTGGTTTAAAAGTATTAATACCTCCATTATCTACCAATAAACTTACTGTTCCATTATTATTTTGAGTACCAATTGATACTGAATTATTTGCAAATAATCCAATTGAATTACCAATTGATATATTATTACCATTTACTGTACCTTGAATTATATCTCCATTTGCTGCAATTACAAGACCTTGTGGATTTTGTGTCTTAATATAACTTGGATTACCATTATTATCACCTTGTAATTGTATATTATTAGCTAATACATTACCATCTAATATAATATTTTTATTTACATCATTATTTTGTATTATTAAATTACCACTTGGATCTAAATTTTGTATTACTGTATCTCCATCTGAATTTGGAAATTTTACACATCTTGTTGGATCATTTTTTGCACATAAACTAAATGAATTATCAGTTTTATTAACATCTTTAATAGTCATACCACTTACCGCATTTACATGTTTCATAAAATTTATATTAGTATTACCAACACATGGCATATTGCTAAAACTTATAATTGGCATCGATTTACCAGTTGAATCTTGAACATTAAATAAATTACTTAATCCACCGATTATTCTTGAATTCTCTGCATTTATTTCCGTTTCTTTTTCTAATATTGTTTGTGTATTAGTTGCTGTATAAGTATATATATCATTATTTACATTATTAATTTGATCAACTACGTATTTTAAATTTACAATTCGATCATCCTGTTCTTTCTGAACATCACTTATAGCATCAGAAATAGATGTGTTTACAACATCTTTATATTTTACATAATCATATAAAAAATATGCAACTACCCATGAAAGTGCAAATAGCGATAATATCACAATAATTATGGCAAATATATCCATTACCCTATCAATTAAATAGCAAAAATAAATAAAATTTATGCAGAAATGAATTCTTCAACCCCTGTATATCCTCCTACAAATGATTGTTTAACTTGTGGAGTACATGGTATTAGTGCATCCAAAAATGGTATACCACTGCATGGTGGTAATGGTGCAGTTGTACCTGTTGCTCCTGGTGGTGCTGCTCCTGTTATTGGTGATGCTGCTGTTGATGATCCTGATGCAAGTGCTTTTGCTATCATTTGATTATTATAATTCCATGATGCTGATGCAAGTCCATTTGCATTTGCTTGTAATTGATTATTATAATTCCATGATGCTGATGCTTGTGCCTGTGCAGCTGCTGCTAAACATAAAGGATCATTTGGATTTGATTGACAATATGCAGAATTACCTGGACATTGTGGATCATTTGGATTTGACTGACAATATGCTGCGGTTGGTGGATAATCTGGGGTACTTCCTGTATATCCACTATTTTGTATTAATAATCCTGGTGGACACATACCATATCCTGTGTCATCCATTCCCCCAATTTGATTATCACATACAATACCAATCGGACCTTGAGGACCACGTTCACCCTGTCTACCCATTGTTGGAAAACCTTGGGGACCTCTCTCTCCCATTATACTACCTTGTGGTCCTCTTGAACCTAATGGACCAACAGAACCTTTTGAACCCATATCGCCTCTTAATCCAGTTAAACCAACTGAACCTTGAGAACCTTGTTGACCTAAACTACCAACATTTCCTTGATTTCCTTGTGATCCAACAACACCTTGAGTAATTGATTTAGATCCTAATGGACCAATTGATCCTTGATTACCTTGTATTCCAATTCCTAATGAACCTTTTGTACCAATTGAACCAAGTGGACCTTGAGATCCTTGAATTAGATTCATACCACCCTGTGATCCTTGTTCTCCTTGTATACCTATACTACCAAGTGGACCTTGTGGACCAATATCTTTTAGTCCTGGAAAACCTTGAATACCAATTGGACCTCTTTCACCATCTATACCTCTTGGACCTGTTGAACCTGTATTACCTTGTCTCCCATCTAAACCTGCAAATCCTATTAATCCAAGAACACCTTGAGATCCTGTTGGACCTTTTATTGTTCCTGGCGCACCTGCTGGACCTGCCACACCTTGTGAACCCTGTGAACCTATTTGACCTGGTGGTAATACCGATCCTTTCATCTTTGTCACTTTTATTTGATCTACCTCCATTTCACCTATATTCTTCACCTCAACACCAGTATTTAATACTATATTATTTTCAGCTTTTATATGTAAATCAAAATCTGATGTCATATCAATCGTTGCCATCTTATTTTTGCTTATTGGATCATAAAAATTTATCGGTTTATATAAATTAAGATTACCATTTCCATCAACCATTAAAGATATCTCATTATTTACTATATCTTTACCTGCTGCTATCGAAAATGTTCCACCACTTGAATTTAATGTTATATTATTACCATATGTTGTATAATCACCTTTTGTTGATCCCATTACTAAATCCCCATTTGTTGATATAACTGTTTGATTCTTACCTAAATTATTTATTACATTTGGTCCATTTAAATTAAGATAATTAAATGATAAATTATTATTAAATAATGGATTTCCATCCAATATTATATTTTTATTCAAATCATTATTCTTAAATATTAAATCACCAGCTGCATCTATGTTTTTTATTATTGTATTACCAGATGCATCTGGTAATACCATACAATTTGATTGTCCAAAACCATTGTCTCTACCACACACAGTAAAATTATTTCCAGCTCTATCCAAATTTTTTACACTTATCCCTTTACTTGAATTCATTGTATTTATCATATTAATTGTTGAATCAGACGGATATGTACTATCAAATGGAACATAGTTACCATTTGCATCAACTACTTGTATTAAATTTGACATTGTTGGTAATAAATTATCAGATAATGAAATTGTACTTGATAAACTAGTATTTACTTTTGTGTATATATCATTATTAATTAAATTCATTTGATCAACAACTGATTTATAAGTTGATAATCTAGCGTTTTCTTCATTGCGTATTTGATCTCGTACACTTATTAAATTGCTACTAAATGAACTTTTATATTTCAAATAATCGTATAAATAATACGATGTAACTCCTGATAATGAAAATAGTATTACTAATACTACAATAATTATGAAATTTCTCATCCTTATCAATTATCTACATAAAAAATCCTTCATCATCATCATTTTCATCATTATCTCCATCATTACCACCAATGTTTGGAGGATCTTTCTTATGCATTAAACTATCATCAATATTTATTATCTTTTTTGCCCCACCATCATTTGATACTCCTGTTTCTAATGGTTTCTCAAATTGTTTATATGATTCATTCACATTTTTCATTACTGTTGATGTATCTCCTATATATGGTACTGCTGCACTATCTGTATTAAAACCACCCACTAAATTGTCTTGCGAATGTTGATATACAAAACTATTCTCATTAAAATCTTTTTCCGTAATTGTTGTGTTTAATGGTGACATATCTATCTGTGATAATGATCCTGATCCATTTCCATTTCCTAAACCACCAATTAATCCAGTTTCATTCTCTGTTAATTTAAATTGATAAGTTCCTAAACTATCATCTGTCCCTCCTAATTGAGAATTTGATGGATTTAATGCATCTAATGGATTATTTGATTCTGAATTTAATAAACCATTTTCATCTTGCTCTTCCTGTTCTCCTCCTAAATTTAATGCCCCTTCACCTACCAATTCCAATTCTGGATTTAATTCTTGTTCATCTGGTTCTTCATCTTCAGATTCTTTTTCGTCTTCTAATTCTTCTTCTATTTCTGAGTCAGTATCTTCTATTATGTCTTCTAATTCAGATTCTGAACTAGAATCTTCTGGTTTTTCATTTGTTGATATTCTCATTTGTAAATTCATTCCTTGTATCTCTTGCATTAATAATTTAAATGCATATGGTGTCTCTATTACTGATACATCTTGTCTTTGACATTTATTACAAGATATATTGTTTTTATTTGGTGTATAATTGCAAACAACTCCACAATAATTGCAAACTGCCCATTTATATTTATCTGATTTCTCCATCATTGATTCTTTTGTAAATAATGAAAATCCATGTCCCAATAAAACATCACGTTCCATCTCTCCAATTCTTAAACCACCATTTGCACTGCGACCTTGTGTTGGCTGTCTTGTTAATTGTGTTTTTGGACCCATTCCACGAGCATTTATTTTATCATCAACCATGTGTTTCAAACGATAATAAAATACTGGACCAAAAAATATCTCCGTTTTTATTTGTTCTCCAGTTTTACCATTATATAATATCTCATTGCCATACTTCTCATAACCATGTGTCTCCAATTTATCATATACTGGATTTATATCAAAATTTATAAATGGTGTACCATCTCCTGTACAACCTTCTATTGAACATAATTTAGCAAATACTGTTTCTACTAAATGTCCAATTGTCATACGTGATGGTATGGCATGTGGATTTATTATAATATCTGGTCGTATTCCCTCTTTACTAAATGGCATGTCTCTTTCTGGAATTATCATTCCTATTGTGCCTTTTTGCCCATGTGCCGAACAGTTGCCTGTCCATACTGGTTTACCATTTTTACGTACATAAAATACATGTGATGGAACTTCTAAACAATAAACATTACCTGAATAATTAATTATTTCTTCTTTTTGTCCATTTTGTGATGATACATGTCCATGATTAACCATAGGATTATTTTTTGTTTTTACTATATTAACTGATAAACAATCATATTTATTAACTATTTTACGTCCATTTATATATGTTTCTTTTTCAAATGCTTTATATCTTGTTTTAATATTTCCAGACCATTCTGCAAGTAATGCAAGGCGTTGAACATCATTAGCCAATTTAAATGAACTTGTATAATATATATCACTCCCTGATTTAGTTACTGTTCCATCACCTCTTCGTAATCCTTCATATAAATATCTAGCTTGTTGTGTACTTAATTTCCAAACCCATTCTGGTAAATATTTATTTGGAGCTCCAACACTTAGAGGTAATAAAAATTCAGTTAATTGACGATTTGATACTTTTATCATGGTTTCTCCATGAATTATTGGAGAATGACCTAATAATTTTATTAATTCAATTAAACGTAATCTATCATCTTCTTTTACTTGTGCAATCTCAACTTCATAATCAATTGATTCGGTATTTCTTCCTGGTCTCATACGTTTAGATATTCTTGCCCATCCATCCGATATCCAATATCCAAAAAATTCTAAGAAATACTCCATATTAACAACTTTTTCTTCTTGTTTTCCAACTGCTGGTAAAATTAATTGATAATCAGTATTTTTATTTATTGCACTTTTAGCATATGATACTCGTTTACCAATAATATCTTTTGCATATGCTAATTCATAATTTATTTTATTTCGATGTTTAATCCACATTCTATGATCCTTGGTTACTGTTAAATCAACTTGTTGACTTGTTAATTTATATAATTCTTCATTTTCACATAAAACTTCATATAATTTAACTGGATTTTCATGACCAAAACTTCCATCTTCTTTTAATACACATACATTATCATCTAAAGTGATGTCTGTTATATTTTTCCATCCTTTTTCTGTTAAAACATCATGTTCTGGTGTTAAACATACCTTATCACCTAGCTCTGGTGTTTTTACTTTTCTAAACTGTATTTTAGCTATTTTAGTTTCACTTCCTGGTGTCTGTTCATCTATAAATACTTTATGAATTGTACCATGATGTGCTATATCACTTTTTAAGCTAATATCTCTATAATATTGTTTTGTTTTGTATTCAACTAAAACACCTGATTTTTCTTCTATTGTTTTATTCTGAACATGAACTATTCCCAATATAATCGCTTCTTTACCTTTTGGTATATATGATTCTTCTATAATTATTCCTTTTTCATTTAATAAATCATATTCAGCATGTTTAATTCCTGATACAACTTTTCCTTGATCTCTTAATTTAATTGGATTCATAAATTTAATGCTTTCTTCATTATTTATTACTTTCTCTGCTGCTGTCATCGTTTTATATTTTGTAATTGTAAATAACCCTCTTTTAATTGATCCTTCATTAATTAATACTGCATCTTCTTGGTTAAATCCTGAATAAGTCATAATTGCTGCTATTACATTTGTTCCATTTGGCATTTGAAAATTTCCATTATAATGACCTCCACGTGTTGTTATAATTCTTTTTTGTGGATAATGATGCACATAATTCATTGTATCCATTCTTTTATTAAAATTAGTTTGGGGAATACATATCGCTTGTTTACTTTGAGCTGCATGAAAGTATACACGTGGTGCTTGATTATGATTTGCAAATGGCACTATTTGTGTTACTACACTAAAAGCTGTTGATGGATGTATCTCAAAATGTGTATGAAATCTATTAATATCATCACGATTCATTGCAATTAACATTGTATTCATTTCATCAATATCTAAATATTCAATAAAAGATTGTGATTTTCTCAATGTTTCCAATAATAATTTATGCGATGTTATTGAACTATATTTATCTAATGAATAAGGTGACACATAATCATCTTTATAATATTCCTTCTCTGTTGCTGATTTATTTCCATATAATAACTCAAACCATTTTAACATTCCATGTTCAACTGTTTCTGTTAATGGTTTCATATCATCTATTATTATTAATGGTCTACATGCACGTCCATGATCTGAAAAAATATTTATTTCTTTATTTTTTATATCCCATGAAACTGATATAAATTGATTTATAAATCCATTACGACGATATAAACGAATTGTAGCTACAAATACATCAGGTTCTAAAGCAACTCCATAATATGATCCATTCACAAAAATCTTTATTGAATTTATTAAATCTTTTATTACCACTGTTTTTAAATTTTTTATCAAATCTTTCTTTTCTAAATCATCCAATAATTTATATATTATTTCTGTTCTTGTTCCTGAACTTATTTGTGCAAGTAATGCAAAATTCTTTAAATAACCTACTGATTCTCCATCGGGTGTTTCAAATGGACATATAATTCCCCATTGTTGGCTATGTAATGCATGAGGTGATCTTATCTTTATAGATCTATCTAATGGTAAATTTACTCGTCTTAAATGTGATAAAAATCCTATATAACTAATTCTAGATAAATCTTGAACTTTCCCTTGTTCTGTATCACCAGATCCTGTACCCCACATCCCTTTTAATGATTTCATAAATGATTCTGTTATATACACTGATGGTACTATTCTATGTATGTTATCATTTCTTATCATATCTTCAATTCGATCACTCGTTTTCCATGGTCCATAATTATATTCTCTATCCAACTGATTTCTTATAAATTTTCTTAAATTACCATATACTTTTTGAAACAATTCTGCTAATAATATACCTGATATATCTATTCTTTTATAAATGTAGCTATCTCTATCAGATTCTGAATTTACACCTAATGCAACTTTCATTATTGAATTTACAAGATGACCCAAATATTTAGCTTTATCTTCTAAACTATTATTTATATTTGGAAATATGTCATTTACTAATATTGTTTTAACATGTTTTTCATTTTCATAATATACATAGTTTTTAACTTTATTTATTGCTTGTTTATTTGTAAATATTCCAGTTGATGCACCATATATCAATGAAGGTCTTAAGAAATTTAAATAAGATTCATGTACATCTTCAATTGGACCACATATAGCTTCTACAATTGCCTTATCTGATTCAACCCCTAATAAACGAAAAAATGTTGTTAATGGCATAAAATAACTTGTATTTCTTTTTATATTCTTTATATTTGGCAATGATACTAAAATTGCACCAGAATATGGTCTAAAATCTTCTTTAACCATCGGATCATATAATGGATCAGTTGTTTTAATAATATAAAAATTTATACTTTTTGGTACCAATGTTGTATCACTTGTACAATTTATATATGCTCTATGAGAAAAATTATCATCTTTTAATTTATTAATAATTAATCTATTTGTTGTATTTCTTTCTTGTGATACAATTACTTTTTCTTTACCATCAATTATAAAATAACCACCTGGATCAAGTGGGCATTCTCCTAATGCTTGTAATACCTTTGCACCTTGGTTATGTAACATACATGATTCTGAATGTAACATAAGTGGTATTGATCCAAGTAATGTATAATTAAAAGTCATTGTTTTGAAATTCTCACCATCCTTAAAATATTTTACTGTTATGTCAGCATATATTTTTGTTGCATATGTTAAATTTCTAAGACGAGCATCCTGCGGACTTAATAATATTGACTTGCCTTCATTGTCCAAAATAGTTGGACGATCCAAATAAATTTTATCACTATTTTCACCCCCAACATACAACTCAACTCTTATTGCTTCATTATTATTAGATTCGTCGAATTTAATCATAGTTATTGGATTGTATGATTTTATAGTAGTTGGTATATAAACTTTTAAAAATTGACGAAAACTATCAATATGATGTTTTGTAAAAGGATATTTATGACTTTCAAAATAAGTATCTAATATATTCCACTCATTCATTGGGTTGAATATAATCTATAAAACAAATAGAATATAAGTAATCATATCTATGCACGATTACTAGCTCGAAATTGGAATCTAATTAAGTAAACATTTGATTCTTACATTTGATTGATAACCTGATACATGTGTTACTGAATTATTTACATATTTTAATGCTCCTAAAGTTATATTATAAGTAGTAACATATGGTTGAGTAGTTATACCAATATAATTTATATTATAAGTATTAGTTCCTATCTCATAATCATTAACATAATTATATGATATATTAATACCATTTTTATATGAATATTGTGTATCTAATGAATCTAAAATCATAAAATAATCAGTATAATAATTAATATTTCTAAGTACTGGCATTATATTAGAATAATCTGTTAATATCATATTTTGATTATTTGTATATTTCCATGGTATATTACTTAAAGTATATGTATATAATACTTGTTGTTGTCTTATTAAATCATTTGTAAAAAATACTGTATTTTTTATTAAATTAGCTGGATTATAATTTGATGTATTTGCCAATGAAGCAATTGCTTCAAAATTATAAGTACTTATAAAAATATTACCATAACAATTAGGTTGTATTATTTCTGTATTTTGTATATATTCATAATTATATTTATTTATTCCAGCATAATTTAAAGTATAACTATTACAATCAGTACTTAATTGAGTATATACATTAGATGTATCTGATAAATATATATATTTTGCATTTAAAATTCCATTTATTGGAGGTGCTGATAAATTTATAAATGAAAAATAGTTATTAGCATTTATAGAAGTTGAATTTATACATCTTAATACTGGTAATATATTTCCATTATCAAAGAATGATATATTAAAAGAATCTGTATTATTCCATGATACATTACTTAATACATAACTGTAATAATATCCCCCATATGTATCATTCGTAATTATTAAATTATTTGAATTATAATTTGACGTATTTTTTAAAGAATTATATATAGCTTGGCTATTTACTAATATATCTGCACTTGAATATGCTACATTAGAATATGAATTATTTATATAATAATTATAATAATTATTTTTATTTATTATAGTACTATTCAAATAAATATATGGTATTAGAAAACCATTTGTATTAATAATATCTTGATTTTCAAACATAAAATAATCACCTGTTTTCATTGAATCTATATTTATATTTTGTAATATAGATGGTACAATATTAGAATAATCAATTAATTCAATATTTAAATTATCTGTATTTGTCCATGGAATTTGAGTATAAACGTTACTATAAGCTATACCAAAATTATCATATAATTGAAAACCAAAAATTGATGGATTATATAAATTAGGATTATGCGTATATACATGTAAATTACCATATAAATTTGGACTTAATTTATATGTAGTATTTATCGACGTATCATAGTAATATTCATTATTTAATAATTTTCCCATAATTGTTCCATAACATATATTAATATTAGTTATATTTAATTGTGCATTTATTGTTAGATTACAAGATAAACTTATATAGTTTTGATTTATTCCATTATATATATATCCACCAGTTACTGTATTTGATATTTTTGAAAAATTAAAATAATCACCTTTATCAATATAATTAGTATTTATATTCAACAATAAATTTGCAATATAAATATTATTAGAACTATTATTATAAATTGTATTATTATTATTATTATTATTATCAATATTTAAATTAATATAATTATTATAAATTGTTTCAATTAATACATTTCTAATTGTGAATTGATAATATTCACCATTATTATCATATAAATGATAATAAGTAGAATTATCTATATTTGTTATATTATTAATTTGATTTAATATATTTAAATTATGACTATATATGTTTATATCTACATATACAGCATTATTCTGTGATATAATATTTTTAGGATTAATATTAGAATCAAATATATAATAGTTCAAATTTGATGAATTTATATTTGGATAAATTAATGATGTTGTTGTAAAAGTTTGCAAAGATTGATTTGATTCAACAGAATTAGGAATTGATATATTATAATTTATTAATCGTTCTAATATATTAGGTATAATATAAGGCAAATTTGATTGAACATTTTTATTCCAATACTCTATTGATCTTGCAAAAGTATATTTAATATTTACATTATTATCAATATTTGCACTATTTATATTATTAATATCCCATAGTAAATTAACATTATACGCAGTATTTGTTGTTACTAAATAATCTCCAGGATTTACAATTGTATCTTCTGATATATACACTTCTGCAATACCTTTCACAATTATATTATATTTATATAATATTGAACTATCAAATGTTTGATTACTATTTGCAAAAATTGTATAACTATCAACTACACCAATAATATTTGAATCATATGCATTTTTTACAGAATTTATATATAATATATTACTTGCTGTAGCATAAGGCCATTTATTATTTTTCAAATATCCTTGATATCTTAATGCATCATTTATATAATCTATTGCATATCTAACAATTGAATATTTACTGATCAATTCACTACTATAACCAATTACTTGTATATTATTTAAATTATTAATATTATTATTTTGTAAATTTATATTATTTGTTATTATATCACCATTGTTATATATTCCACTATTAACATATAATCCATAATTATTATTAATCAAATTTAAATTACAATTAAGAGACGGATTTAATATATTATTATTATATCCTAATAATACTGGTTCATTATTTAAACCCAAATATATTTGCTCTGTATTTGGATAGTTTGTTTTCAAAAAAGTATTACCTATATTAATATAAAAATCTGTATTATTTATATTATTGCCAATTATAATTGGATAATTATCTAATAAATTATTATAAGCTAAATTTTTATTAATATCTATATATTCAATAAAATTATTTATACCGATTATGATAAAGTTTTCAATTTTAAAATTGACATTTGAATTATTTAATGAATGATTTGTAATTAAAATTGATTTAGATATTTGTGTATTTAAGTTGCCAATATTATTACCTATTATAATTGAATCATTTCCTTCTATATTTAAATAATCTCCAAATAAAATATTATCTATTCCTTTTATTGTATCATTATTACCTGAACAGAAATTTTCATAATTATTATATGTTTGTAATTTTTGTTGAATATTAAAGTTACTAAAATGCATTACATTTGTATAATTTATAGTACAATATTTAAATTGAAGATTATTTGATGTATATATTATATCATTATGATTATAAAAGTTCTTTAAATTACAATAATTATATTTATCAATTGATATCATTATGTATTCAATATTTGATAGTGGAAAATTCACTGAATTTATATTTTGATTCAAAAGTATATTATAATTATTTATATATAAAGACATATTGTTATTATTCTCAATGTCAACATTATAGAAATTTATTATATTATTATAATCAGAATTATAATTATAATTTGATGTTTTATTATATATAATATGATCATCATATATATCAAAACTTATTAAACTTGTATTATTAGATCCATATATACCAAAATTAAAATAGAAAGTATCTCTTGCAAATGGTTCATATGAAAATGCATAATTATAATTAAAACCAAAAGATATTTCTAAATTTACTTCATTATTTATTATTGAATTTGATGTGGGAGTTCCAATATAATATATCAAATTATTATAACGATATTCATTTGCTGCATATACTGCATTTTCATTATTTTCATTATTATAAATTGGATATGGTGCTGGAAACATTGGATCATAATCATCTACAAAATTTGCTACTAAATTAGAATAATCTCCAGTCATTCCTCCCATCATTCCTTCCATCATCATTCCCATATTCATCATTTCATCAATATTTGTAATATAATATTGTGGCATCATCATATTTGACATCATTACCATATTTGATAACATTGGATCATATACATTACTAATAAAATATGGTTTATATTCTATTTCATAATGGTTTGAAAAACTATTCAGAAATCCATAATTAAAACTATTGAATAAATTACTATATGATATTGTATTTATAATTTTTGAATTTAAATTATTTGGATTATTATTTGGATATATATATGTATTAAATTCTGTACTAAATATTGGACCATCTATAAACATTTGATAATCATTAATTATATTCGAAGTAAATACATACTGTATACTCGATTCTGGTATGTATATATTTGAATTCAAATTTATATTATATGATGATAAAATATTAATTATACCGTTATCATATCGTAAATAATTTGAATCAATTATATTTGAACTTAATATATCATTACTTGAATATTTAAATATATATTGATCTTTATTTATAATTGATCCAGTATTACATAAATTAAATTGTACTGTTGCCAAATATGGAGTTACTGTATATTGATTTGTAGCTATATAGAAAGCATAAGTATCTATATTATTATTATTAGTTGCAAAATTTTGATAAACTACTTCATTATTAATAATATTACTATATGTTATTTTTGAAACTGATTCTCCTGTAGCTACATTTTGAAAAAATCCATATAATTGTGAATTATTATTTACATCACCTGTATAATAAAATATTAAATTTGGTATCAAATTATTATAATTATTTAATGTTGCAACATTACAATTATATGGATTAATATTGATATTATTTAGCACATTTAACATAGGTAATAATGTTGAACTTTTCATTACTTCAGTATCAATAATTATTGGTGCAATTTGTTGTTGAGTTGTTATTAAATCTGATGAAATAATTGGTGTTGTCATGGAATAAAAATTTATTGGTTGAGTAACTTCTTCTATTAAAGTTAAAAGTTGTATCTCAGGAATAACTATATCAATTATTTGCAATATATAATTTATTGGATTAGTATCTGTATCTATTTCATTATTTATTATTGCTAATTGTTCAATAAATGGTATATTATAATTTGAATTAGAAAGCAAATTATTATTTACAATATTTAATAAACTAATTAAATCTATTATTGCTGGTGATATATTTGTTGCTTGAACTATTTTTATAGAAGTAATATTTGTAATATATGTAGAAATATTAAATATATAATCAAGATTTGATCCTGATGGATAAAAATCTGTATTTACTTGAGCTATTATATTTGTAAAAAGAGCTATATTTTCTTGTGAAAATCCTATATTATAAAATTCGATGATTGCATTTTGTAATTCAAATGTGGAATTAAAACATTGATCAATTATTGATGCCAAATCCGTAAATACTAAAATTAAATTAGTAAATAAACTAGTAAATTGTGCTATATATGATATATCACTAAATAAAGTATCTTGATTTATTGAATATAAATTAGTAGCATAATTTATTAAATTTATAAATAATGCAGAAGCTATTTTTACTATTTGATATAATTGATTAAATATTGGTGGTGTAATATTTATTGTTGAATTATTTGTTGTTGAGCCAAGTAAAGTTAAAAATATTGATATAAATGCTTGAATAGAACTTAGAGGTAATAAAGAATTAAGAATTTGCTCAAGATATTGTAGAACATTTATAAATTGATCATTTGTAAAAGATGGATTAAATGATTTAATTGCTGCATACAATAATTGAATTTGATAAACTAAACCATCTGCATATGGTGGACCAGACGAATAATTTTGCGAACCAATCATATGAATAAGTATTTGATTAATTTCATTCAATGAAATATTTGATTTTATATTTGTTAATATATTTAAAAATGTTAATATTAATTCTGTATTTGATGCAAGACTTTCATTACTTAATAAATCATTTATATTATCTTGTGTTAAGCTTGGATTTATAGCAAATAAAATAGCTTCATATTGTTCTATATTAATAGCATAAGCTTGAACTAATAATATTATTTTTTCAATTTGAACAACATTAGTTGATGGACTTATAATATTTAAAATACTGAAGAATATAAATACTATATTAGTTGTAATATCTTGATTTTGATTATAAATTGCTAGAAATATTTGATAAATTTCATCACATTGGTTATAATTTAACTCAGAATTTACAAACTCTTGTAAAAAATTAACAAAATCTGTTTCAGAATAATAAATTATTATGCAAAAACATACTTGAAAATCTAAAATATTAATTGTAGGTACGATTGTTATCAATATATATACTAAACTTTGAATTAAATTAATTTGACCACTTAAATATAATTCTTCAAATAATCCTAATAATATATAAAATATAACATCATAATTGGTAATACCAAATTGATTAAAATCTGAAGGCTCTAATGCTAATCCTGATAATATTGGATTATTTGCTACTATTGTTGATAATGCTGGGTCTTTTATCAAATTAAGTAATTCAGATGTTGATAATGATGGATTTATTGAATATATATAATTTTTAAAATTATTTTGAATAGTTATAATATTTGTAATATTAATAAAAATGTTACTAATATCTAACAAATTTATATTAGGTAAAAGGGTATTTAATGTATTTAAAAAACTTTGAATAGTTTGTAATAATTCAGAATTTTCTAAAATAATTGGTATAAATTGATTCAATATATTTCCTATTAATTGTATAATAGTATTATTATTAATTGTTGATATTGATGTTATATATTCAATTAACATAGTAAATTGTGGTTGAATTACATTTAAAATATTTATAATACCAAATGTTGGATTTGATGGATTTTCTACATTATAAAATTGTGATAATGTTATTCCTTCTGGTGGAATAATAAATGTCATAAAATTTACAAAATAATTAATCAATGATTGATATTCTTGTGATATAATATTTAAAAGTGAACTAAAATTATTAAATTTGAATCCGTCAAAAATAGTATATAATGTTTGAATTGATACATTATTAGAACCACTTAATTGATTAATATATAATATATTATAAAATAATGATTGTGATAAATATATAATAATATTATCATTATATGAAAAGAATGACATATTATTAATTGTATTTAGATATGATTGTAATGTATTGATTTGTAATATTTCTGTTATTATAGCATTCATTTGATAAAATGTTTTAAATGAAACTACCATTAAGTAATTACTATTTGCAAATAATTGTGTAATCAATCTAGATTGTTGTAAATTTCCTAATTTTTCAATTATATTTTCAATTTGCAAATATGTTATATTCGGATTTAAACTTATTATATTAGCGAATGTTGGTATAATTGAAAGATTAAATCGAATATTACTAAAATTAGTAATCAATTCTGGTATATTTATAGTAGGATTTATACTTGTTACTAATGCTATGAAATTATTAAATGCCATTAATGTTGATAAAAGATTAGTAGTTATTTCATATAATTGTGATACAGTAATAAATGGATTATTTAAAAAATATAAAATTTCAAAATAATATTCAATTTTAATCTGATAAGTGTGCGTTGTATCATATGAAAATGCTATAAATGAATTATAAATTTCACCACATTCTTCATAAGTTAAATTTGGATTATAATATAATAATGATCCATAATCAATGAAATTAAACTCATATATATAATATGCTATATTATATATAACATCAATAGTAAAATTTGGAATTATAGAATTAAGAGTATTTATTAATATTGTAAATTGTGATAACATATTAAATTGATAAAAATATTCAATTATATTTGATAAATCTGTATAATTTAAGCTATTTATATCAAATTGAGAAAATGCAGGGTTTATTTGTTTTATTAAATTATGATAAATTATTTGTAAATTTACAACATTTGTAAGACTATTTAATATTGTAAAAACTTGTGTATGTGTTATATTTGATGATAAAGGAAATATCAAATTTAATAAAGTTTGTATAATTGTTGGATCAACTTGAATATTTTGAAGATCAAATATATCTTGTACAATTTGAGCAATATTTGGCACAGTATTATATAAATACAAAAATTGTTTATTTACAATATAATAAATATAAGGTATATTATCAAAAATGCCACCATTATATATTAATTGTAATTGTAAATCTATGGTTGGACTTATAAAAGGTTGAGGTGAAATAAATAATTCAAAATCATTGCTGTAATCATTGTTATATCTGTCTAATATTAAATCTGGATTTAAAGGATTTAATAATAAATTCAATTGACTTACTATAAAATAGTCTTCTAAATATCCTGATGATATGTTTAACTGATTAGTTATATTTCTTTGATAATCAAATGCAGATGTTATATTTATATTTATTGCATCTGATCGTAAAATATAATTTTTAATCAATATTTCATAATTTGGTGATACTATATTAGTTACTGGATCTATAAATTGTATTGTCATTTGATCATTTTGAATATTCGATGAATTATATGATACATATCTTAAATTTGGTATATCATTGCAATTAAAATTATTAATAAATGTATAAAGATTACTATTTATAATATAATTATTACTATTAATTATAAATCCATTTATTGGATTTGTTGTTATATTTATTATTGATCTGTTCAATATAGTATTATCAATTGATGACCATAAATTACCAATTACATAATTTGTATAATTACCATTTAAAAATTTATTAATTAAAAGATTGTTTGATGGTATTATTATACTTGGATCTGGAAATTCAGATGTTGATGATTTAGGTATGGTATTTAAAGAAACTTCAATAGGTATATACAATAAGTTAGAAGTAGGTGATATATTAATGAAATATTGAATTACGACTAATCCATCATTACAACCGCTATATCCATCTTTTATACGTGGAAATTCATAAGTACCTAGCTCTGTAGTTATTGAATTTAAAAAACATATATTTGCTTCACCGCCAGTATTTATATCATATGATCCACCACCACCACCTCCTCCTTTTGCACCACCACACCATCCTCCTGAATAACCTCCACCTCCTCCACCATTGGGTGTATTTCCACTATTCCAATAAGTATCTGCAGATCCTCCACCTCCAAAACCACCTCCACAATTATAAGTATTATTATTTGGTGGAGGATTTCCTGGTAATAAATAACTTTGAATATTTTGACTATATGTATATGGAAATCCACTATATCCTCCGTCTCCATAAAATCCTGCACCACCTCCACCATCTGCGCCACCTGTTCCCCATCCACCACCACCTTGTCCATTTATACCTCCTAATGTACCATTCATTGGATCATCTGTATATGTTGTAAATTGACCTGGTTCACCTACATGAGCTTGATTACCTATATTACCTACTGCTGAATCTCCACCACCTCCTCCACCTGCACATAATAATAATTTATTTTTAGTTAAATTATATACAAATGTACCTCCACCACCTCCAACACTAAATGTTGAACCAGTAGTTTGTAATTCTCCATTTTGTCCAACTAATATCAATATTATATCACCTGCTGTTATATTTACAATTGTATATACAAATATTCCAGGACCTCCATTAATTTGTAAAGCAGCATTATTAGTATTATCAATTCCATCTCCTCCTGATGCACCTGCTGCATATATTGTATAATTACCTGTATATGGAGCTATCCATTGTTGAACACCATTAGTATAAGATGGATCAGGTGCATTAGAGGGATATAATGGATAAGGTAATGGTTTTGGATTTGGTATATAAGATTTATTAGAATTATTATAATAATTTATTATCATATCATACGATGGTCCATTTTGATATTTAGCATCACACGTAGTAAATACATTTGTAAAAATAGTTTGATTACCTTTATTATCATCACTTATTAAAAGTTCTATATTTACAAAACCACTACCAGCATTATTACCATTTATTTGTTCATTTATTGAATTTGTATATAATGATGCATATTTAGAACCTATACAATAAGAAGTACCTGCATTTCCAGGTGAATTCTGTATTCCAGCACCTGAACCTCCATTATATCCACCACCTCCACCACCACCACCTGGCCCGTCATTTCCTCCTCCACCTCCAAAACCTCCTCCTAAAAATCCAACTCCTCCATTTAAATATGATTGTGCAGTCTCTGTTTGTGAATAATATACATCTTGACCATTTCCAGATGTACCTGCTGCAAAACCTCCACCACCTGAACCCCATCCCCAACCATTCCATCCACCCAATCCACCATCAGCTATAAAAGTTAATCGATCAACAGCACTCCCTGGTAATAAATACCATTGTCCTTTATTACCTCCTCCACCACCTGCAATTAATATTGGTACAGGTACATTACTATTGCTATTATCAACTATATATGTTCCACCACCACCAGATCCTATATCAGTTGGCAATTGTCCAACCAATATATCTATTTTATCATTTTTATTAAAATGATAAGTTGTATAAACAATTGCACCAGTATTTATCCATTCAGCAGATTGTCCATATGATGATGCACCAGCTGCTATTATTTGATATGTTCCTGATATTGGAACAATCCATTCTTGAATACCTGATTGTAATACTGTTATATTTGAATTAGATCCCAATGATGGATACTGATTAGTTGGTCCAGTAGATCCATATCCATTTAAAGTTGTAAAAGTAAATCCCCAATTATTTTGTTCTCCATTACCTCCAGCATTAATATGAGGTGGGCCATTTCCACTCTGTGTAATACCATTGTTTGCAGCAACTATTGAATTATAAATATCTATTTTTAATGAATTATGTGAAGTTACTGTTATGTCATTATTTGAATTAACATTTAACAAATAAATATTATTTGATAAAATATCATTAATACTACTATTATATATGTCTGTTACTTGATTTGTTTTATTATATAATTTTAAAGTATTGCAATTAAGATTTGAAATTGTTACTTTATTAATTGTATTAATATCATATTTAAATAAATTAAAAATATTACTATTAATATATAATTTATCATTAAAATATACTGTATCTGAATGAAATAATTTAAAATTATTTACATAATTTATATTTAATTGTGTTTCTGTATTTGCAATATTAATTAAATTTATTGGTACATATAGCAAGTTTAATGAATCACTTGCATCAATTGCAGTACATTGATAATTATAATAAGGAGAATAATATAAAAAATCAGAAATTGTTGTTATACATTCAATATATGGCGTATATATAAAATAATTACCATTATCATATATTGAGCCATAAAAAGGATTTTTATAAATTTGTATATTTGAATTAATTATATATATATTATTTATGTTTGATATTCCAGATTGATATGATTTAATATTTAAATTACTATTTAAATTAACACTATCTGCTATGTTAAGATTACTTATAGAATTATTTATTAAATTAGCATATATTGGATATGATAAAGTTTTTGGTAAATATATAGGTACATACAAAATATTACTATTTGCAGGTGAATTTATATAATAATAATTAATAATAATAATATTAGATGTAGTTAATATTGGATATTCATTACCACGATTCTCAATATATAAATAATTATTATAAATAAGATAATTTATATCATTATTGGTGCCAAATTGAATATTTTGTTTATCATTATATGCAAATGCTATGTAATTATTTAATAAATCAGATGCACTTATACCAATTGTATTTGTTGCACTTGATATTGCACCGTATTGTGAATTATCTTGAAATGGATAATTTAATAATGTATAATTAACAAAATATCTACATATATTAAATGTTATTCTAAATTCTTGTATATATCCATCCCAAGATATATTTTGTGAATATATATTCCCATCCCATCCTAAATAAAATGAAGCTGATAAATCATAATTTAATAAGTTATCATATTGCTGTTGTTGTATTTTACCATCTATAAAAAGAGTATAAGTATAATTATTATTTGTAAATGCTATATTATACCATGTGTTACTTAAAAAATTAACATTAGTATGTAAAAATGGATTATCATATGAATAATTTGTATTATTATATATTCCAATATAATTTTTACTACTTACATATCTAACATACCATCCATTTTGTGGAAGTGTCCCATCTGGTAAAGTTTTATTACCTCCAAATAATATTTTATCAGATGATAAATCATTTGCATAAAAATATAATTCAAATGTAAATGGAATATTATTTGCTGAAAAAATACCAGCATATGGATCCCATTCTAAATATGAAACAAGATTTGAATTAAATCCAAAAGATCCATTTTGTGGATAATTTTTACTAAATACATTAAACTTTATTTGATTTGCAATTACATTTACATTACGTGATGGATAATAATCATATGGGCCAGAATCAGTAATACTATTCCCATGCATTAATATATAAACATTGAAGTAATATTCATCTCCATCTGTATATATATATTGATTAACTGGTAATGAAAACCCTTGATAATTAAAATAATTATATCCTTGACTTACTATATAGTTATTTATATCTATATTTGATGTATAACTATATTGATTATCTGCTAATGTTGTATAAACGGTACTTATTAAATCATTTGGTCCATTAATATTTGTAATTAAATTACAATTTGTATCTAATGATGCATATATTAATAAATTACTATATTCAATATCTGATATATTATATTTAATTTTTGCATCTGATATTATTAAATTACATAAATTATAATCAAATGCATCAGTAAATGATTGAATACCTTCAATATTAATATTTGATCCCAATATAACTGTATTTTTTGATTTATTATTATTAAGATTTCCAATTAATATTGAATTATTTTGATCATTATATAATTCATTTCCAATCAATACTGAATAATTATTATAACATTCTGTCTGATTACCTATAACTATATTAAATGCTGAATTTGATGTATGATTTTGATTTGAAGATGATGAAGATGAACCTCCAAAACTGAATGCACCAATTCCTATATTGCAATCTCCATATGTTAATGTTGCACCTGATGAATATCCTATAAATGTATTTCCTGAACCATATGAATTTGAATATCCTGCAAATGCACCAAAATACGTATTATAATTACCCAAAAATGATGATCGTCCTGATGAAAATCCACCCATTGTATTATAAAATCCACTTCTATTGTCTTGACCTGACTGTGCACCTATAAACGTATTATAGCCACCGTCTAAAGATTTCTCTCCAGCTCTATACCCTACCGCTACTACTGCATTTCCTGATGTGTTTTCACGAAGTGAATATGCACCTATACCAACTGATTGTGTTGAATATTGACTTAATTCACCTGCTTTGTATCCAACATATACTGTTTCATTTCCAAAATTTGTTTGACCACCTGAAAATGCTCCAATAAAAACGCTTTGTTGATTAGTTGTACCTGAAAAACCACTTTGATATCCTATACATGTCATATAAGATCCATCTTGCATTGCATATGCACTTTGATATCCAATAAATGCATTAGCTATTCCTGTATTTATTTTACCTGCATCTGCTCCAACTCTTACAGTACTTAATGATCTTGTTGAAATATCATCTGCTAAACCTGAAGTTGAATCTCCAGATCCATTTATTGCATATGGTTGTACTCTTGGAGAAAAAGCCATCTACTATATATTTCATAAGAATCTTATATTTGATATTTTATCCTTGCGTTTATTTTTATATTATATATAATAGAATATGCCAGAAACTAAAGGAGGTGCCAAAAAAAAAATTGATAAAATGGTATTAGTACCAACACGTGAAAGATTACCACGTGTCGCTAAAGCACCAATTGAAGAAAAAAGAGCTGCTGCTGCAATTGCTGCTGAAAAAAGAAAACTTGCAAAAGAAGCTAGAGAAAGAGAATCAAAAAAAGCTTTATATGCTAAAAATGATTCTTCATTAGCTAGACATGCTTCTAGAGCTTTAGCAGCAATTAGTCCAAAACGTGATGTACCAGAAAGAAATCCATTCCTTCTTGATAAAAATCCAAAAGGATGGACTTCATCCAGTTCTTCTCAACATGCTGGTCCTTCAAAACCAGCTGCTAGATCATCTTCAAATAATTCATCAACTAAGTCATTAATTAAAGCTTTTAGACGTCTTGGACTTTAAATTTCTGTTAATTTAAATTTCTCTTGATTTAAATTTCTGTTAATTTATATTTCCTCTAAATCGTAATTATATAGTTTTATTTCACTCAGTAATAAATTTTGATTAATATTTTGGTCTATTTTTTTCCCATTTGATACAATATCACATACTGTATTTAATAAAAGAATCGATTTAGTATCTATGTCTTTACCATTCAATGATTCTTTGTATTTATATAACTCTTTTGATGCATCTTTTCTATTTATTTCTATATGAAATATATCACGATTTATATTTTTTTTTATATATTTGTCTATTATCTCATAATAATAACGTTTATCAATATATTTTAAATAATTTATTGATTTCACTTGAAATACATCACATATATTTTTTGTCTTTATAAAATAATATTTTGTTGTCAATAAACATCTATTCCAATAATGAATTATATAATAATCTTTATCTGAATATATTTCAGATTCTGAATAATTTATAGAATCAAAATTTAATTTATTAGATTTTATATTAGATTCTGTTAAATAATAAAATGCTTTAACATGTGATGGAATTAAAGATAAAAAAGTTCTTTTAATTTTACTAATTATTAATCTTATAAATATCTTTACTTTAAACATGATTAGTAATATTATACAAATAATCTTTAAATTAAAAATATAGCATAATATTAATGAACGATACGGTTGGAAAAACTTATAAAATTTGGAAATATGAAGTTACTCAACAAGGATATATCACATTTGTAACTGGAGCTGTTTTATCATTATCTGTATTCGTTTCCAGTTTCATTATGAGCATGGAAAATCCACAAAAACAAGGTTTTATTGTAGCTACATTCTTATTATCGTGTTTAATATTTGGATATACATGTTATGTTACTTATGCAACAAATTGTCTGGTCGTCGGAAATTGTAAAATCCTAGCTTGGATTTTTGTTGGTTTATTTATTATTGGTGTTGCAAGTACCTTTATGAGAATCTCTCTGACAAGCAAGAAATAACTTTTTTTATAGATTCATCAAATTCCACTGTTCTTTTCCATCCTAAATTTATTAATTTAGTAGAATCAATCGAATATCTATAATCTTGATATAATCGATCTTCTATATATTTTACTCTGTCTTCTAATTTTTCTGATGGTACTAAAAGTTTCATTATTTTTTCAACTACTTCTATTACTGTAAATTCTAAATCTGTTCCTATATTATATATTTCTCCATTGTTTCCACCAGTCATTATATAATTTAATGCATTTGCTATATCATATGCATCTATAAATGTTCTTTTTGCTAATCCTTGTCCATGTATATTTATTTTTTTATTTGTTAATATTTGTGATATTGTATGTGGTATTAATTTTTCATTATGTTGAAATGGACTTATTACATTATTGCATCTTACTATTATTATTGGTAATTTAAATGATTTAACATATGCATGACATAACATTTCTGCTGCTGCTTTTGTAGCTGAATATGGATTACTTGGTGCAAACATTGAATTCTCTTTGCAAATATCACCATTTTCTACTGAACCATATACTTCATCTGTACTCATATGAACAAATGTCTTTAATTTTCCATACTTCTTAGCACATTCTAATAATGTATGCGTTCCAATTACATTCGTTTCTGTAAATTTTATACTATTCTCAAAACTATTATCTACATGTGTCTCTGCTGCCAAATGTATTATTATTCCTGGTTTATATGTATCTAATATAAAATCTACTAAATCACCATCACATATATTACCTTTTATAAATTTGTAATTTGGTAATTTTAAAAAATTTGTATGATAATTATTTGCTGAATATGTTTGAGCATCCAAATTTATTATTAAATCTGAATTTGCTGATGATGTATCATCTATTTTATTATATTTATTCAACATATATTCAACTACTATTGAACCTATAGCTCCACATCCACCAGTAATTAATATTTTCATTTTACTAATTTAATGAAAAGATCTTTAATTATGTGAATTTTCCATAAATGTCTCCAGAATATGGCAATACCTTTGATTCTTTATGTGTTGGTCTGTTTATATCATGTTTCTTTGTGCGTTCATTAAATAATGCTGGAACACGATTATCATGTATATCAGATCTTAATTGGGTAACCCAAAAACCTTCTTGATTATGAGTTCCTGGATAATTACATAGTTTTCTTACTAAACAAGAATTCTTTTGTAAATCATGTTCTAATCCTTTATCTGGTAATACAGAATAACCACTGCAACCATCTGGAAATGTATATGGCAATAAACCATTTGTATTTAATACTTTTGTTGTCATTGCATTATCCAATATCGTATTATTTCTTGATCTATAAGAATTATCTAATAATTGTTTTCTATTACAAGCAAATGAATCTGATAATAACTCACATGTATTGTCTGGATCATATAATGAAGACATTTCTATACTATAGATTCACTATTTTTTTTGTATATCATTTTCATTATATGGAAACATATTAGGTTCTATTTCTAAATATTTATAAAAAGCTTCTACTATGTATTGTCTATCATTTGCGTCTATTTCTGTTACTAAGATATCAATTCCATATTTATCTTTTAAATAAGTTGATTCTATTTGATTACAAAATTGATCATTACAAATTAAATTTAAGTTTAATATATATTCCAATTCATGATACCAATATTCAAATGGTTTAAATCCTTGTTTTTTATATAATTTTTGTGTAATATCTGCTGGACGTTGATTAAAATATATTTTTATAAAATTGTTTGCCCAATTGGGTATCATCTATTTACAATTATAGCATAGATATTACGACTATATGAACGCAAAATTATTAATATGTAATGTTATATTATATGAAAACACTAAAAGGTAAAGAAGCTATTAGTGCTATTTCTAAAAATGAACCAATTCTTGTATTACTTTATATGGATGGTTGTGGATATTGTGATATGTTAAAACCTGCTTGGAAAGAAGCTAAAAAAGATATTAATAAAGATGGATTAATTCAAATTGCTGAAATCGAAGCTGGACATTCTAAAGAACTTCCAGTTAGTATTAAAAATGGCATTAAAGGTTATCCTACTATATTAGTTTCTAAAAATGGTAAAAATAAATCTGAATATGCTGGAGATAGATCTAAAGAAGATTTAGTGCGTTTTGCTTTAAAACATACCACTAAAGTTGCTAAAAAAGAAAAAGTAGCTGGAAATTGTAATTGTGGTAAAACTGGTGGTAAAAAAACTACAAAAAAAAAGATTTAAGAATATTATAATTAACTAATATAAAATGACTTCAATTTATGATAAAAATTCATTTGATGAACAAGAAGAACAAATACCTCAACCAACAGAAACAGAATTGGAAGAATTTAAACAGCAATTCTCAGAATGGATTAAAATGGATGATCAGATTCGTAAATTACAAGTTGCTATGAAAGAACGTAAAACACATAAGAAAGCTCTTGAAAAAAAAGTTTGCGAATTTATGACAAAATTTAAATATGATAATCTAAATACAAAGCATGGACAAGTTAAGTGTAATGTTAAAATGATGAATCAACCTGTTAAATTTTCTACTATTAAAACTACTATATTTGATTCTAATATGCCAGCTGAAGATATTATAAAAGGATTAAAAGAAATGATTGTTGGTGAGCAACCAAAAGTAAAAAAAGAAAACTTAAAAAGAATTATGCCAAAAGTATCTATGAGTTTGGATTTATAAATGAGTTTAAAAACCAAAATTATTATATAATTTTAATATATGGGTGTATAGGATAATTGGATATTCCGCCAGTCTACGAAACTGGAGACTTCGAGTTTCGATATACCCTATTTATTTTTATTAATTATTCTCTTGAATATCTTTAATTTCTAAATTATTATTTTTAAGTTTCTTTCTTGCTATAAGTTTACCATTTATAGATTCTTTTAATAATTTTTCTTTTTTAGTATCAAGATTCTGTATTTCCATTATCTTTTCTATTTCTTTTTGAGAATCATCTACATTTAATATTATATCTGTAGCTGTTGTATTTATCATTCTATTAAGAGTTTCATTAACACCTTGTGGAACCCATTTATCATCTTTATGAATTTCTAAATATTTATTCTTAAGACTTCCTATTCTTACATTATGATTCTCTGGATGTTCTTTATTAAAATATACATTTTCTATCATTTCTACTAAACCATAATAACCATTTTTATAACATTGCAATAAGAATGCATTTGTTAAATAATCTTTATTCTCATCTCCAAAATTTCTAATTTGTAAAGTTATATTATTTGTAATTTGTCTGTTATCATTATTAATAATTTGTCTATTATCAATATTATTTGTAATATTATTCTGTGTATTTATATTTTGTATAACTAAATCTGAAGAGGTGAGGTCGTTTTTGGTTTTGAGTTTACAAGTTTTCTGATGTCTATATTTTGCTTGATGTAATGTAAAAATTTCATTACAGTAATTACATTGTAATTTATTAATTTTACCTTTGCAATTTTCTATATGTTTTACTTTTGTACAATATTTTGCAAAAATTTTTTCACATTTATCACATTGGTTCTTGTGTAAAGTTTTTGAGTTGCATTCTATGGAATTTACTGTTGCATTTTCTGGAATTTGGGTTGCATTTTCTGGAAGTTGGGTTGCATTTTCTGGAAGTTGGGTTGCATTTTCTGGAAGTTCTTTAATTTCTATCCCATGTTTTCTGTCAAAATGGCGACGAACATTGTAAGAAAATTTTGAAGTATAATCACACTGAGAACATTTATGATTCATCTTACTATTATAATGGAAACATTTTAAATTCTTAAGTGAGTTTTTATATTGAAAAATACTCCGAATACTCGGAGTATTGGAGTAGGGGGGGCAAAAAAAATTTTGGGCGCCCAAAACCTTGAAAAAATATCGTAATTATTTTTGAGGTCTGATAAGGCAATTTGCATTTTTAATTATTTTTGTTATCATAATTTTTTCAATAAAAAATGAATTATAGCTATAAAAACAGCATTATGAAATGTCTTATAATTTAGTAATAGTTGAGTCTGCTGCAAAAGCAAAGACTATTGAGAATTATCTAAATAATATACCAGAATTATCAGAATATGGTAGCTTTAAAGTGATCGCATGTTTTGGACACATTAAAGACTTACCAAAAAAAGAACTTGGTATTGATGAGCAAACTTGGAATGTTACTTATGAATTATTGGATAAAAAAGATGTTCTTAAACGATTGAAACAATTAGCAACAGGTGCAAAAAAAGTATTTATTGCTTCAGATTTGGACCTGGAAGGTAATGCTATAGCTTTTCATTTACGTGAATATTTAAAATTAAAAAGAAAAGATTATGAAAGAATTACATTTAATGAAATTACAAGAAAAGCATTAAAAGAAGCTGTTCTTAAAGGTGGTGATATTGATATGTATCAAGTTTATGCACAAGAAACTAGACGTATTTTAGATAGACTTGTTGGTTATAAATTAAGTCCTTTGCTATGGAACAGATTTAATAATAATTTTTTAAGTGCTGGACGAGTTCAAAGTGTTGCTCTGAAAATTATAATAGATAGAACAAAATTAGTTGAAACACATAAATATGATTCTTTTTGGGTATGTCATGGTAAGTTTAAATGGAATGTTGAATTAGATGGCTCTTTTTATAAAAATAATGAACTATTAAAAGTCTCAAATAAGACAGAGGTTGATAATTTGTTAAAAGAACTAATAAAAATAACAGAATGGGATATTAAATTTAAAAGTAAAGATTCAATTAGAAATCCACCACCACCATTTACAACTTCTTCACTGCAACAAGAAGTTTATACAAGATTTAAATATGCACCAAAACAGACGATGTCGATAGCACAAGAGCTATATGAAGCTGGTCATATTACATATATGAGAACAGATTCAGTTAATTTAAGTAAAGATGCACAAAATGCAATTTTAAAATACCTTAGAGAAACAATTGGACCAGAATATGCACAATTTAGAACTTTTTCAAATAAAAATGAAAGTGCACAAGAGGCACATGAAGCTATTAGACCATCTAAGATAGATATGACACCAGAGATATTTTCAGAGAATGCAAAAACAAGGCAGCATTTCAATGTTTATGATTTTATTTGGAGACGCGCAATAGCATCACAAATGTCTTCAGCAATATATTTGCAAATTGATTATAATATTTTTACATCAGAAATGCCAAATTCCATGTTTATTGGACAAATAATGGTATTAAAACAACTTGGTTATCTCAAAATTATGAAACCAGATGAAGAAATAGATGCAGAGAAATTAGGTTATTGGAGTGGTTTAACAAATAATCCTAGTAAATGTATTCCAATTAGTTATGAATTTATATCAGAAATTAATAATCCAAAACCACTTTATGACGAAGCTTCAATAATTAAAAAATTGGAAAAAGAGGGTATTGGACGGCCATCAACATATGTATCAATTTTAGAGAAATTGTATAATAAAAATTATATAATAAAAGGAAATTTAGCGGAAAAACAAATAGAAAGTGAGAATTATAAATGGACAATGCGTAATAAAAAAATAACAACATCTAAAAATGTACATAAAATCAATAATAAGACTGATAAAAAAATGATTTCCACAGAATTAGGTGAATCAGTCACAGAATATATAGGTAATACATTTGCGGAATTATTGAATTCTAAATTTACAGCTGATATCGAGAGTAATCTAGACGATATATCACAGAACAAAGTTGAAAAAAATACAGTTTTAAATATATTTTATAAACCTTTCAAAGAAATGTTGAATAAAGCTGATAAATCTTCTACATCGAAACAACCTCAAGATAATACTATTAAAAATTTTTCTGGGATTGAAGGTATTAAATATATTACTACACGATATGGTGCAGCATTATATGATCCAAGTATAAAGAAATATCATTCAGTTGCACCATTTTTAAAATGGAAGAAAATAAGTGAATCTGATTTGACAGAAAAAGACGCCAAATTTATATTAGGATTACCTTTTAAAGTATCTGCAACAATTGAAATCCACATTGGTCAATATGGATTATATATTAAAAATAATGGTAAAAATGAAAAATTGGCATATAAACTATGGGATAAAGTTTATAATGGAACACTTCAAGAAGCAGATTTATCTGCTAATAAAGATTGAATACTAGATAAAGTTTGATTCATTTTTTTCATTTCAATAGTAAATTCTTCAAAAATGGTAGTTATATTTTTGTTATTAGAAGATTGTAAAAATTGGCCAAGAACATAATATAATGGTTCGCTTTCTACAATTTCTTTAATATTTTGATTTTCTGAATTGGAATCAATTTGACTGATAGCATCATCATTTTCACCAGACATTTTAAAGTATATAATAATTGATGATAAGATATTTCTTAAATCCTTTTTTTATAATAAGATAACAGAGGTAATGAGTTATATATTCATACTCATTGGTTTTGTGATAATAGTATTAGTATATATATATTACATAAAACCAAAAAATAAAGAATATTTTGCTGATGATTGTGTTGGAACATGGGATACATGTGCTCCAAATAATGGAGCATGTGGTCCAGGAACACAATCATATCAAATATCAACACCTGCATCAAATAATGGTACAGCATGTCCAACATCTCCACAAAATTGCATTGTTACATGTGAAAAACCACAACAGCAACAATTTACAGTAGCAAATAATGTTGATCAAGTATACAGTCCATTTCAATTTCCCTTAGATGGTACATCTGTTAGTAATGCTCAAAGTAATTGGGGAGCATTTGATTTAGCTAGTCATCCTTTTATAAAAATTACACATAATGGAAATATTTATATATTTCAAGCTACAAATGGTGATTCACCAGATATTAAAAGTGGATATTTAGCAACTTTAACAGGATATTTTATAGATACTTCTGGTAATAAAATATCAGGAATACCAAGTGGATTTGCAGGAAATGGTAGAGTAGATATACCACCTGATTCCGTTGATATAGGTAATGTATCATATATAACAACTGCAGCAGTTCAAGATCTTATAAATGCTCAAAATGCTGCAGTCCAAGCAGCTCAAGCAGCAGCCATAGCAGTAGCGCAAGCTTCTGCAAGTACTATATGGAATCAACAATTACAAGCAACGGCCAAAGCAGCAGCAGATCAAGCAGCAGCCACACCTACAATTAATTCAAAAACTCAAATAAAATTCATATTAACAGTTAATTTAAATAATGGTATAACGCAATATTATATTTTACAACCAGATACAACGTTTAATAATAATTATTTATTAATACAAAATACTAATGTTGAATCATCACCAGTATATAATTTTAAAACACAAGGAGGCCCATATTCTCTTTCATTTACTGATCAAACTGGGATTACATATAGTTTTAATTCAAATTCAACACATAATGATGCAACCAATACATATTTGACATTAAATCCATATCCTGATTTAAATAATTATAAAACTTTAACACCAAATATTAATAATGTAATAAGAATTCCAATAACAACAACAGGTATTTTAACACCCCCTGCTCAACCAACAGCTCCAGCTCCAACTCCAACACCAACACCAACACCAGCTCCAACACCAACACCAACACCAACTCCAACACCAGCTCCAACACCAGCTCCAACCCAATCAACAACTCAAGCAGTAACTCAACTTCAAAATCAATTAGCTCAAGCAGTAACTCAAGCTACACAACCAGCTCAATCACCAATTGGAA
>Ga0164296_1000609_pt1 | contig 41604 bp, 40 predicted proteins | sample GEODES057metaG_FD_113533 | JGI IMG/M metagenome (GOLD analysis project Ga0164296, IMG submission 113533) | Dystrophic lake water microbial communities from Trout Bog Lake, Wisconsin, USA - GEODES057 metaG | ecosystem: Environmental > Aquatic > Freshwater > Lake | place: USA: Trout Bog Lake...
ACTCACAAAATTATCTATATTTAATCCAGTCTTATTTTTGTTCTGGTAATTCTTTAAATCGTGCTCTTTACTAATTAAAAAACTACATAATGAATGTAATATGCTTATATTTAATTCATGAATTTGTTGTATTATTGAAAAATCATATTGTTTAAATGGTTCTAAATCCTTATATATTGGAAAATTATTATTTAATTTTATTAATTCTAATATCTTCTTATCAGTTACGTTTTCTATAACATAATCTATTATTATCTTATGCAATTTATAATACTCACAATACATACGATTTGTTATTGCGTTAAATAAACGTTTTATATCTTCATATTCAATATCTATTAATTTACCTTGAAAATGAAAAGAATCCAATCCAAATATAAATAAATTATTTTTATTATTTTTTATAAAATCATCATAATTATTCTTGAGTTTCTTTATTTTTTGTTCTAAAAGAATAAATATATTCACATTTTCTTCCTTTAATTCTATTATTCCCGAAAACTCTGTCTTCAGTTCATTTAAACGGTGTTCCATTTCCATATATTATTTATATATATTTTCTTTGATTTTTACTTTCCTTTGGATTTCTCTCTAATTTTAGAGATATGTAAATAATAACTCAGAGAGAATAAGTTATCAAATTATCAAAATTATATTTTATTTGTCTTTATTATGGAAGTAACTCAGAATATATCTAATGAGAACCAACCTCAGACCCCCAGTGATAATAATGCGATTATTAATATTAATAATGATGAACACCAGGATAATATTAGCGATAATGATTCTAAAATAAATAATTTAATTGCATCGCAAGATTGCGAATGGAGTGTTGACCATGAACGCATACTTGTAGAATGGGCGGATAAAGCCATGTGTTATAGATGGCTTCATTCTAAATCTAATTCCTTATATTCAAATTTAAATGCATGGTATACTATTCCATGTATTATCATTTCTACTCTTGCAGGTACTGCAAATTTTGCACAACAGCGCGTTCCAGTTGAATATCAAAGTATGTTTACAATGGTTGTCGGTGGAGTCAATATTTTAGGTGGAATTATTAGCACTATACAACAATTCCTTAAAATAACACAATTAAATGAAGCACATCGCGTAAGTAGTATTGCTTGGGATAAATTCTATCGTAATATCAAAATTGAACTCGCTAAACACCCAAAAGAGAGAATGCATGTTATTCAAATGCTCAAAATATGCAAAGAAGAATTTGACCGACTTATGGAAACAAGTCCTGTAATACCCGATAAAATTATTACTCAATTCAAATCTTCCTTCAAAAATAATAATGATTTTGAAAAAATATGTAAACCCGAGGTTTGTGATGTTCTTACATCTACTGAAAAATTTCGTAACCCTTGGTTCAATGAAGATAATAAAATGTCTCGTGATAATGAACTTGAACAAATTAAACAAATACGAAATTTAAAAAAACGAAAAATTAATGAAAAAAATATTGTTACTGTTAATGATTTTAAAAAGTTATTTTTTAATCTTAATCAACGAGAACCTCTTGATCAAGAAATTATTGATAATTTAAGTGATAAAATAGATCTAAATACTCTTAATAGAATTATTGAAGACCTAAAGGCCAATGATGTAAGCAATAAGGTTTAATTACTTCCTTCTCTTAATATACCTTTTGGATAATCCTTCGGAAGAACAAAAATACTTATTAATAAAAATAAATAAAAACCTATATAAGTTCCATATACATTTGCACCTATTCCATAAAATTCCAACAAATTTGTTATCACATAAGTAAATATCATTGAAAACCCAAATATTGATAATAAGTTTGTAAATGATAAAGCCATATATAATCATTTAAGAAATTAAAAATCATTATATATCATATACTTTCCCTTCCATTTTTTTCCATAAAAATTATTGTTATTATCTTCTTATATTTTCATTATATGATATGTTAATGGCAATTGCTGTTCATATTCTTTCACTACCCAAATTGGCATTTTCATATCTTTAAAATCACCCAACTTTATTTTACCAACATAAATACTATCATAATTCTCGCTCCATAATCCATCTCTATCTGAAATTTTTATCATTTCCCTTACTAATTTATATTCATCTGTTGTTGTTGTACTATCTTTTAATAATAATTCTCTTGTGTGCACAGATTTATCTGGTTCGTCTACTTCTAAATTCATAGGAACCTTCATGTTACCTAAAAATAATGATATTCTTATTAATCCCTTTCTTTTTCTCTCTCTTTCTCTCTTCATCTTCTCTATCATATTCTCATAACTATAAAAATAATAATATTTTCCAGCAAATCCCTTTAATAAATCTCTGCATCTTGATACTCCAAATACTGATATAAATTCAATCTCTTCATCATAACCATCTGAATATACTACAACAGGTAACTCACAATTAATATTATTCTTATTTTTCAAATAAATCAAACCATCATTATTGATAAATAATGTTTTCACTTTATTATCTATTTCATAATTACAAACCTTACCTATATTTATTATTTCATGCATTAATGTTAGCCAAATATCATTATTCTTAGTTAAACAATGCATTCCTATTTGTGACCTTGAACAATCATAAAATATATAAATCTCGTCATCAAATACTTTGAATCCCTTATATTCATATTGTGATATCTTCATATAAGATAAAAATATGACCTCCAATATTTTAATACATTTATTTACTAAATTATTAAATGTGTTCAAACCTTCACAAGTAATAAATGATAACTTATTATTTGAAGATTTCATAAGAAAATATTGAACAAAAGGTTTTAATCCTTTATTATTTATTTGATATGGTAAAATATTTATTTTCTTCGGGAAATCATTATTTTTTAAATAATCTGCTAAATCATAACTCAATATATTTTCTATATTGTACAAATATTCAGATTCATATATATCATCATCATTTCTAGATTTTATAATATTAGTTGAAGTTATATCCTGTATATATTTACTTAAATTATTAAATTCTTTTTCAAAAATTGCATATTCATGATCGCTATCATCATTTTCATCATTTTCATCATCTATTCTTCTATGTCCTCTTATATATTCCTTGAAATTATTTGGGTAATTCTGAATATTCATATTTAATATATTATCATAATTTTCATTTAATATTCTTTTAGGTAACATTTATTTTTATTTTTTGTTATATTTTTTATTTATCTATTTTACGCTTAATTGTTTCTTTTATTTGTTCTTCTCTATTGTCCATTATAAATTTAGTTACTTCTTCAGCTGTTTGAGGATTACTCTTATAATATTCTTGTAAAACTGACATTAATGTTTTTCCATTTATTGGTTTTTTTACTTTACTTTTCTTATACAAGAGAGAACCACCATTTATATCAAAACAATCAAGACTATTTTTTTTCATAGTTAAAACTAAATTTTCAGTTAATGTCTTTTTCTTTTCCTTTCTCTCTTTCATCTCTTTTTGAAATCCACTGATTTCATTATCTAACTTTATCCATTCTTTAATTAAATTTACTAGTTCTTCTTTCGTTTCCATATATAATCTTAATAATATTTTTATATTTAGATTATAATTTATAATATATTCTTATTTATTATCATTTTCATTTTTATTTTTATCTAAATTATCAGCATCCGCATTTATTTCTGAGTTATTTTCAATTGAATTATTTTTTGATGCATGTAAATTATAATGTCTTTTACATATTCCCATTAAATAAACTTTTCCTTTACACTGATGACCTTTATTTTGTCCATATTTTATCATATGTATACATGTTTGCGAGCTAATTACTACGTTTTCATTCTCATTTTGTAATTCATCAGTATTCTCATTAATATTATTACCATTATTATCTGTTTCTGTTTCTGTTTCTGTTTCTATTTTTATTTTCTTATTTTTATAAACTTTACAATCCTCTGTATTATTCATTTTCTTTTTACTAACTTTTTCTTCTTTTGCCTTTTGTTTCTCTTGTTCTTTTGCTTCTTTTACCTTTTGTTTTAATTCTTCTTTTAATTTCTTCACTTTCTCCTTTTCTTTTTGTTTTGCTTCCTGCTTTTCCTTCTTTTCAGCTTCCTTTTTCAATCTACACTTCATTGCATGGCAATGATGTTTACAATATTTTTTATTATCACTTAATAAGATGACATTTATAGAGCAATATTTCATTTCTTCACTGCCCTCTTCATGAAATGAACATATACCAATTTCCCATCCTGGTGGTGGTTCAGGAAGTACATTTACACCTAATACTTTCATTTCTTCTCCCATACTTTCATAATAAGGTAATAACTTCTTTTGTTTATGTCTACAATATGGACATCTTATCTCATTTTGGGTTAATCTGAATGCTTCTAAATTATTAAATTTTTTTTTATGATTTTTGATATCATTAAATAAAGGAATATAATTGAATTTATGATTACATTCTAAAGTCACATAATTCTCTGTTAAAGGCTCATTTGTTATTAAGCAAACATCATTTTTATATTCATCCACATTATCTAACGATTTATATAATTCATCATAAAAATTCATATTTCCTTCAATATTATACTTGCTCATTTTAGTAACTTCTACTATTAATTTTAAATTTTATTTTTAAATTATAATTTAATTATTATTTTAGGGGGTTAATATTATATCATGTCACCTAATCAATGGGGACCACCTACATGGGCATTATTTCATACTCTTGCTGAAAAAATAAATGAGTCTGAATTTGCTGCATTAATGCCACAATTAGTATTTTTTATTAGAAGAATATGTAATGTTTTACCTTGTCCTGAATGTTCACAACATGCTACTTCATTTTGGAAAAAGGTGAATGTTGCTGGTATAAAAAATAAAACAGACTTAAGAAATTTACTTTGTATGTTTCATAATATTGTTAATAAACGTAAAAATAAACCTCTTTTTAATCACGATAATTTAACAGATACTTATGCTAATAATAAAACTGTTGAAATATATAATAACTTCGTTGCTGTATATCAAACAAACGGAAATATGAAATTAATTGCAGATGCTTTTCAACGAAAAATGATTCTTCTACAATTCAAAAAATGGTTAATGACTAATTTTCGCCATTTTATTTAATTTTCGTCATTTTATTATAAATTTTTCTTTAAATTTATAATATATGAAAAGTAATCAAGAATTAGAATTTGAGTTATGGAAAAATGTTGAAGAATTATGTAATAATTGTAAAATTATGTGTTCTAAATGTTTAGATACTAAAAAATTATGGAAATATGAACAAAATAATAATACACATATAATATTATGGTGTACAAAATGCTGTGGTGGTGCATTAGATAAAACTGTGCATTCTAGTAAAGAAAAAGATATATTAATGAAAATGGGTGAGTATGATAAAGAAATTCTTATTATGGGATTTGATGATAATACAGCTGGTTATAGGTTACAATTATTGAAACAATTACAGACATATATAATTGAAAAAAATAAAAAAGAAGAAGAAATTTTAATCAATAATATGTTAATTGAGTTTGATGATGGTTCTAATGAAGAAAAATTTGATAAAAGTGAAATAAAAGAATATTCTAAAAATACAAAAAACACAAATATCAATATTGAAGTCGGAAATATTATGAAACAAATTGTTCAAGATGTAAAAGGTATTCAGAATTTTTCAATTGACAATGTTCAATTCAATTTTGAGTTTAAGTTATTTGATGTATTATTAGAACAAACTGTTTGCAAAAAAGTAGAAAATGAAAAAAAACATCCAGTATATTTATTCTTTATAATTTCTGTAGAAAATTATTCTAAACTTTATAAATGGATTGATTGCTGTGGAGTTATTTCAAGTGAAACAAAAATTACTATTAAACAAATTTTTCTATATCCAAAAAATAATAAAGCTCTTGAAAAATGTGATAAAATGATGTCAGATATTACTAATAAAAAAATAGATGATTTATTAGATTTTTACAAAAAATGATATAAAACTAAAATCCTATATTTATGTATTACTGCTTCCTACTAACTCCCCATTTTTATAAACTGAGCATTTAAATGTTTGTTTCTTTGGCATAGTGCAAACTTCTTTACTACTTGATACCTCATTAAAAACTAAATAATCTTTTAAACCCAGTGACATTATTGCTCCTAATACTAGAACTCCTACAACACCTCCACTAAACATATTCAAAAACACATCTACAATTTTCATACATCCTTGATTCATTAATAACCAACTAATTATTATAAAATATGTCAAATAACCACCTAATGCCAAATAATTATAATCATTATTATAGAACATTGGTGTAAATAAATATATAAATGTAAATGTAGCAATAAAAACAATATATCCTACATTACTATACTGACCATATTGCACCATAGTACAAAAATCTCCCTTTGCAAAAAATTTCGGTGCATTCATCAAATAAAGCACAAATTCTCTCAATCCTGAAATTATTAGAAATATTATTAAAAAAATAAATCCTTTGGGGCTTTGAAATATAAATGTCATGCTAAAAACAATTAACGCCAAAATAACAGGAGAAAATACTGACATAAATTCTATTAATTTCCATGGATTTGATAATGATAATGCCCTTGGTGTTAATTTATCCATATAATAATATGTTATATTATTTTATTATTATATGTTTCAATTATTCATCATCTAAATCTTCAAAAATAAGTAAAAAAACTTCTTTTATATTCTTTACCTTATTGAATTTAATGTTCTTTATTAATTCATTATCTTTATGTTTCTCAATAAAATTAATATAATCCTTTTCATTTTCTTCTGGATATATAAATTCATTTACTCCTGCTTTCATTCCACCTAATATTTTCAAATCAAGTCCACCTATTTGTGTTACTGACCCATCTAAGGATATTTCTCCTGTTATTCCAATAGTATTTTTAATTTTTTTATTCATAAATAAACTATATATAGCAGTTGTTATTGCTACACCTGCGGATGGTCCATCTTTCGGTACAGAACCTTCTGGACAATGCACATGTATTCCATCATTACAATATTCTTCTTTTATGTATTTTTTTTTATTATATTGAACTAATTCCCAAGCTAATGTTAATGCAACACTCATTGATTCCTTCATAACATCCCCTTGCATTCCTGTTAAATGTAAATCCAAAAACTTATTACCTGGACGCCATTGCACTTGTATTGGTATAATTCCACCTTGACCCACAGCATTTGCCCATAATCCATTAATTATACCTATTTCACTTTTTTCATTTATTTTTTTGATATTTATTTCAGCTTTATCTTTAAAATATTTATTTCTCACATCATCAATAGTTATATTTATTTTATCATTTATTAGTGAAATATTATTATTTTTTAATATGTCCAAATTTATTTCTCCAATAATTTCAAATAAAACTTCTTTTAATTTACGCACGCCAGCTTCACAAGTATATTCATTTATTAAATACTTTATTACTTCATCTGGAATATTTATTACATCTTCTAGTCCCATTTTTTTATATACCTCTGGTAATATATGGTTCCTGGATATGATTAACTTATCTTCTATTGATAAATTATTAAATTTTATACGATGTATTCTATCTAATAATATTTTATCAATTGCATCAACATCATTATAAGAGAGAATAAATAATGCTTTTGATAAATCTATATCTATTCCAGTGAAATATTTATCTTGAAAACAATCATTTTGTGCAGGATCTAATAAATGCGTTAAAATACCAACAATCTCTCTTCCATGTTCTGTTTTTGAGATTTTATCAACTTCATCAATCAATATTATTGGATTCATACATTTATTATCTATCAATATTTGAACGATTGACCCCCATGTTGCACCTACATAAGTATAGTTATGTCCATGAAGTGTACTACCATTGCTATCTCCGCCCATTTGAATCATTGAAAATGGTCTACTTTCTCCTTTTTCATTCTTCAAACAGTTTGATAAACCTCGTTTTGCGAGAGAAGTTTTTCCTAATCCAGGCGCTCCTTCAAATCCAAAACAATAACCTGTTTGTTCTCCATTTATCCACTGTCCAATAATAATTTCTATTTGTTTTTTTGCGTTATTATGACCATATACTGCATTATCTAATATTTCTTTTACATTCTTGATATATGTTTTTATTTCTGTAAAATTATTATTTATCTTTTCAACTGAAAATTTTATTTTATTGTTTAAAAATAAATATTCACAATATTTTCTCTCGTTATTACTTTCACAAAACTGAAAAAATTGTAGAATTTGTCCTTTAATATCCTTTTTTTTAGAATTTGATGCTTTATTTATCTTGCTTATATTCAGGCTATTATCAACTATAATTTTATTTATTTTTGTTGCAATTTCTATTATTTTTGATTTATTATAAGTATCCAATAAATTTATATCAAATTTCAAATTATTTAAATTTTGCATAATAACCAAACTGTTATATTTTTCTTTTATTTCATTTTCACCTTTTTCTCTCATGATATCAATAAATAATTTATTATTTTGTTCCATCAAATTCATAATTGGTTCTTTCATATATACATTAAATGGTATCTTTAATAAACCATCCAAATATTGTCTTGCTTTTGAACCAGAATCCTCTGATTTTGCTTTTACTTCTTTTAATTTCATCATTGCTTTTTCTTTGACATTATCATTTACCTTTAATAAACAAATTTGTTGTTCCAATGGTATTTTATTTAAATCAAAATTAGATAAATCATTATTATATTCTATTGTCTTTTTCATTGCATCTTTAAAATATGTTTTTATTTCCCAAGGAAAGCTATCTAATATCATTGTTTGTTCTGTAGTATCAATATAATTATTATTATCATTTGAGAGAAGGTCATACAATAAATAAGCCAAATATTTATTTTCATGATTTACCGAGTTTATTAATAATTGAATTATTGTATTTCTCTTATTGAATAAATCACATAATACAAAATCCTTTACCAAATTAGCGAGGGTCTTTTGTTTTAAAACTTTATAATTACTTAAAAGGCCTACATATTTTTCATATATATAAGAACTATTATCATTTATTAAATAATCCTTCAAGGTAAGAGATTTTATAAATCTTTTAAAACATTCATCGTTGAATTCTTGATCTTCTGGCAAATTTTTATCAATATCTTCTTGTTTCTTTTTTATATATGAATTATTCAAATAATCTATTTTGATATTATCTAAAATGCCATAAATAATTAATTTTTTGTTTAATGCATGATGATATAAATGTAATTTTATTCCATTTACCTTTAAATAATAAGGTTTTACATAATGTGAAATATCTTCACAATCTAAATTTCTCATGTTATCAATATTTGAATCATCTATTATTGTTACTGTTTTTTTATTGTTTTCCTTTTTAATAAGTGTATTTATAACCTTATAACCTGTAGGATGAAAATATTTTCTAAGTAATTCATATTTACCTACATCATCATATGGAGTTAAAATATTATTATTACCAAAACAAATTATGAAAAAATCATCTAAGGATTCTGTACCATTTGTTTTAAAAATAAGAGATAAATCATTATTTATACTTTGAAGGCTTGATGTTATTTCTTCTTTATTAATATTTTTTATATTATTCAATAAATTGCTTATTTTATCGCTTACATTATTCAAATTATGAATGCAATCATTAACATCACTTGTTCCTAAAATATCTTGTGATTTATTTCTATGAATATTTATTAATGTTTTTTGAATAACATCTCTAAAAAAGGCACACTTTTTCTCTATTATTGAAATTATTTCTATTAATTCATTTGAGGATTTATTTGAGGATTTATTTGAGGATTTATTTGAGGATTCATTTGAGGATTTATTTGAGGATTCACTAATTTTTAAATTTTTTTCTTTCATATTATTTATATTTTTATTATTATATTCAAATTTATACATTTGATTTTTGTGGGGATATGGTGGGTTTCTTTAAATACCTTTAAAAATAATATATTTAAGCCAAGGGCAGTCCAGGGTAGGCATTCTTTAAATTACTTTTAAATTAATATATTTTAAATGATATTAAAGATTTTCAATTAATTTCTATAGAAAACAATGGGAATACCTGCATATTTTTCATATATTGTTAAAAATCATCCATCTATCATCCAAAAATTAATTAAAGGTGACTTTGAAGTTAATAACCTTTATATGGATTGCAACTCTATTATTTATGATGCTGTTAAAACTATTTCTGGAGAATCAATCAATCAAATATCCAGCAATATTATTATTCAAAAAGTTATCTCCAAAATTGAGGAATATATTGCACTTATTCAACCTGATAATTGCGTTTATATTGCATTTGATGGTGTCGCACCAGTCGCTAAATTGGAACAGCAACGCAATCGTCGTTACAAATCATGGTATCAAAATGAAATATCTAAAAATATATTTAAAAAATCTTATAGCAATGAATGGAATACAACAGCAATCACTCCTGGCACTTTATTTATGAGTGATTTAAATAATATTATTTATAATCACTTCAACTCACCTACTATTCACAAAAAACTCAATGTCAAAAAAATAATAATATCTACATCTCATGATTTTGGAGAAGGGGAACATAAATTATTTGCACATATTCGTAATCATCCTGAAGATCATAAAGAACAAACTACTATTATTTATGGACTTGATGCAGACCTTATTATGCTTTCTATTAATCACCTCCCTATTACTAGCAATATCTATCTCTTTAGAGAAACACCCGAATTTATTAAGACAATTGATTCTTCCCTGGAACCAAATGAAACATATATACTTGATATACCTCAACTCGCAAACGTTATAACACTCAATATGAATAATGGCTCTCCTTTAACAACTGAACAACAAAAAAATCGCATTTATGATTATATTTTCTTATGTTTCTTCCTTGGCAATGATTTCTTACCTCATTTTCCTGCTGTAAATATTCGCACAGCTGGAATTGATAAACTACTAAATGCATACAAGGCCACAATTGGTAACACTAATCAAAACCTCACTGATGGCAAAACTATCTACTGGAAAAATGTAAGGACACTAATCAACTTCCTAGCAGAAAACGAGGAAACATTCATTATTGATGAACTTAAAAAACGGGCGAAATTTGAAAATAGATTTTTACCTACTGAAACAGCTGAGCAAAGATATGCCAAATTTGAAGCTATCCCTACTTATGAACGCGAACTTGAAAAATACATTGACCCTAGCAAAAATGGTTGGCAATCTAGATATTATAAGGCACTTTTTAAAATTAATAATGACGAAGAACGACTTAGACAAATTTCCCTTAATTATTTAGAAGGTCTTGAATGGACTATGAAATATTATACTACTGGATGTGCAGATTGGAGATGGCATTACAAATATAATTATCCTCCATTGTTACAGGATATGATTAATTATATCCCTTATTTTGAAACAACTCTTATTACACCTAACGATTATAAACCTGTTTCATCACTTGTACAACTTGCTTATGTATTGCCTCAGAGCTGTCTTCATTTGTTACCACATAAATTATGTAATAAATTAATGAATCTACATCCTGAATGGTATCCAATGGATTGCGAATTTATGTGGGCTTTCTGTCGTTATTTTTGGGAATCACATGTTGAACTAGCTGAAATTGATATTGTTGAACTTGAAAAAATCGTAAGCGAATATAACGAAAAGAATAAACTTCAACTCTTAAATTTGAAAATTAATGATGATTCAAGTGATGAAGATTGCAATTAATCTTACATATTGTTAGATATTGTTAGATAATATTGATTATATAATAATTTACATCCTTAAAAATTTATATAATCAATTCCCTATATTATGTAGTTGATTTTTTCCCTTGTTTATTATTTTTCCTGTTTTTTCTAGTTTTCTTGGATTTTTTAGATTTTCTTGTTTTCTTATGTTTGGAACCGCCACCTGCAGGAGACTTAGACCTGGTAAACCATCCTGTCCTGGTTTTTTGTTGTACTGGCTGTTGTACTGGTCCACCCCCACCAGTTCCTCTATCTACACTACTCATATGACTAGGTGGAGATTGTGGTATTTGCTCTTGTTTTAATATTTGAAAGAATAATCCTATAAAGTGTGTCTTTCCACAATGGTCTCTACCACCAAATGATATTTGGTCTCTATAACCTTTATAAAATTTATTATAAAAATTCCAATCCATTGTTAGAATTGGTCTATTCCCTATATTTTCTGGTCCTTCAGGATTTGTAACTGATGGAAGATTACTACAATCTCTTGTTGTTACTCCACTTGCTTCGTAAAATCGCTTACCATAACTTTTATTACGACAATTTGTTATATTCTCTCTTGATATAACTCCTGATGTTGTACCAAGAGTTAAAGCAGATGTTAAATGCCCTAAACCATACGATGATATTGAGCCATCATCTTGACCCTTTTCCAATTCATGTAAACATGGTAATACAATTACTTTTAAGTTATCTATATTAATAACCGATACATTATAAATTTTTCCTCCTCTCTGTTGGTATTCCATATTTGGATCCCAAAGTGGACGAGTTAATGCTTCTGTTGAAAATTTAGAATCACTTCTATTTCTACTAGGATGTGTATAACTTCTTACACCAAATAAAAACATTGCAGCTGTTTGTTGTGTTCTTATCAAATCAGATACACAGAAATAATCTATTGAAGAAATACCATTTTGTTCTGCCCATTTTGCCCAAGAATTACCTGCATCTCTTGCCTGATTTTCTCCTGCACTTGTTAAATCTGTATTTATACGAGGATTATATACAACCTTCACATTATGTTGTGCTTGTCCATGTCTCATAAAAAATAAATTATATATTGTATTCCTGTCTAATTCTGCTTGATTTATATGAAAATATTGCATCATCTGATTTGAATTTAAATACATTGTGAATTTTTGAAAAACAATATCATTTGGATTACCAGTATTCTCTAGTGTGAAATACTTTTTAGATGTTTTCCTTGCAGCAGGGTCACCTGGATAAACCATAGATAATTCAAATTTCCATTGATCATTATATGATGTCTTATCCTCCTTAAATATCTTCAAATATAAAATACATCCATTGAAAAATTGTGCTTTCATATCAATTTGATTCCTTCCAAGAATTTTATCAAACCTTCTCATTATAGATGTTCTTAATCTATCTTGATGAGTAAAAAAAAACGCAGTTATTTGTTTGTCTTCCATATATTATCTTTATAAAATTATATTTTAATATGGTATCTTATAATGTATAAAAATTAATATATCATTATTTATTTATTAAATTTGTAATTGAACCATTTATGTCATTCATCTATAAAAATGATAATATCAATGAAATATAAAGATTATTGACATGTATTTAGCTCTTATAACTTTAAAAACAATAGATTTCTGCAATTTATGGTCACCATTAAAATTTCTGGAAAAGTCTTTTAAAAGTCGGAATCCCCTTTTCAAAAATGGACAAAAATAAATGTCCAAAAATGAAAAGGGGATGTGGACTTTTGAAAAAAAACACAGAAATTCTAATTGTGAGCATAATGCTCTTAATTTCATTTTTCCATAAAAAGTTTGTGAGCATAAATTTTTTTATATTTTAAGGAGAAAGTGCTTAGAAACATTGTGTGTATATATATTAAGAGACATGAATGTGACAAACGGTGACAAAAAAACCCCAAAATACGCATGCGAAATTTGTGACTTTAATACGTCTAACAAGAAAGACTATGACCGACATATTGAGACGATAAAACACAAAAATGCCTGCTTCGTGACGGAAAATCAACAAAACAGTGAAGTTTTGGGTAAAAAAAGCCCTATATATATGTGCAAATTTTGTGATAGAGAATATAAGTCTCGCAATGGATTATGGTGTCATAAAAAAACCTGCACTGTTAATACACAACTTACTACTAGTAACCATCCTGAACTTAGTAAGGAGATGTTTATGATGCTTCTGCAGCAAAATAATGAACTACAAAGACAGATACTTGACATCGTAAAAGACGGTAAAACTATTAACAATAACATTACTAATAATAACAACCAGAGCTTCAATATGAACTTCTTCTTGAATGAACAGTGCAAGGATGCACTCAATATAAGTGAGTTTGTAAATACACTTCCATTAACTTTAGAAGATTTGGAGAATACAGGAAAGGTAGGGTATGTTAAGGGGATTACTGATATTGTTGTAAGAGGGTTGAAAGAAATGGATGTCCATAAGCGTCCAATTCATTGCAGTGATTTGAAGAGAGAAGTGATGTATGTGAAAGATAATGATGTGTGGCATAAAGACGAAGATAATGTGAAGGTTAAGAAAGCCATTCAAAATATTGGTACGCGTAATTATAGACAAGTAAAAGAATGGATAGAGAAACATCCAGAAGCTAAGGATATAAATACTAAAAAGCATGAGCAATATGTACAAATTCGGTTAAAATGCACAGGAGGAATAGATAAAGAAGAAGATGACAAGATACATAGTAAAATACTTTCAAACATTGCAAAAGTTATTCATATCAACAAATGAAGGGTTTGATGTGTTGTTGGTTCTTTAAGTTCTTTATTTGAAAATATATTATTTTATAGAGGAATGCTCTGTTTTCTTTAAGTACCTTTTAAAATAATATATTTTGCAGCGGAAGAATGTTCTGGCGTTCTTTAAGTATATTTAAAATATTTTATATTTAAAATATTTTATATTTAAAATGCTGCTTATTTAATCCAATGCGTTCTGTTTTTTTTATAAATAGCAATATAAGAACATCCATATTCTATTTTATCTATAGAATATTCAAAGACATTTTCGGTTTTTTTTTGAATTTTAAAAGGATCTATGCAATGGTCTTTTATTCCTTCTGTTGAATCATCCTTGCGCCATTGATTTAAGTATTTTGTATATTCAAAGAAATATTGTAAATGATTTTCATAATTTTCAACTATATGCTCTTTTGATTTATAACATATAGTATCTTCAACAATATATAACCCATTATCATTTAACAATGGAAATAATAATTCAAATGATTCTATTACATCTTTATTTGTATGAGAACCATCATCTAAAATAATATCAAATGAACCATATTTTTTAGTAATTTCTTCTATAAAATTTCTATCTGTTGCATTCCCTATTTCTATAAATATATTATTTTCAAAATCTTCATATGTTTTACATCTATTGTTAATATCCAAACCTAAAATACATGTAGAATTTTTAAATGTCTCTCTTATTGCTTTTACACTACCTCCATTAAAAACTCCAATTTCTAAATATTTTATTGGTTTATCTCTAAACTCATTTAACAATGTATTGTATTGTCTTGTATAATTGTGGAAATATGTATTTTTATCAGTATCATATTTATTAAAAATATCATCAAGATGTTCCATTTATATTTATATAATACATTTATTTTTAACCATAATTACGAACATTATGCGTTTGAAATGTAAAAAGGCTCTGTTTTCTTTAAGTACATTTAAAATAATATATATTAAGATTTTTACATGTAAAAGTCTAATATATTTAAAATTTGCTACTCATAAACTACTCATAAACTATTCAAAATTAAGAATACACACCAGTATATATTTGCCCATTATTAACAACAGCAACTAATTTAACTCCATCACTTGATGAAGCACAACACAACCAAGGACGACTAGAATCTCTTGCTGTCCAACTAAACATATATTGTAATTTTATAAAAAATAAAAAATAAAAAATATAATCAATATATAAGATTTATATGTTGATTAAAAAAGAAAAAAAAGGCAAAATAATGGTATATCATGTAGGTAAAAAGTTCAGCGATGAAAAAATGATGACAATGGCAGGTCATTATGTAAAACCAACTGATATTGATTTCATTATTAACCATGATGCAGATGTTTACACAGAGGATGGTAAACTTCTTCTAAAATTCAGAAAAGATGTATTAAAAGATTCTAGCGTAAAAGCATTCTATGATAATGTTATCAAATTTGCACAAACACCTACTTCAAATCGCGGTTCCACATCTGCATCCAAACAAAAAGATATTTATCATAATCCAAAAATCATGACTAATATTTTAGGATACTTTGATACTTTCTCTCCAAGACAAAAATTTATAATAAAACAACAAGGCAAAAAAATTGACTTAACTGTTCGTGAAACACGATTCAATATGGATTATCCTGATAGATTTAAGAAATTAATTCCTCTTATTAAGGAAATTGATAAACAATATGAAAAGAATGTACCAGATAAATACAAATTACAGTGTAAGAAAGCAAAACAAACACATTTTAAAATTCCTGGTACTTGCTTTACAACTATCACAACTAATGTCAATTTTCAAACAGCCTTACACAAAGATGCAGGTGATGATGCAGAAGGTTTCGGTAACCTTGTAGTAATTCAAGATGGAGAATATTCAGGTGCTGAAACTACATTTCCTCAATATGGTGTTGGTGTTGATGTTAGAAATAATGATATATTATTAATGAATGTTCATGAATGGCATGGTAATCTTCCTATGATTCCTGAAAATAAAGATGCAAAGCGTCTCTCTATTGTATGTTATTTAAGATATAATATATGGCAAAAAACAAAACATATGACAAAAAAACAGATGATAAAACATAATAAAACTGTAAGATTATTACGCAGACAAATCGGTGAATAATAATGCTTTATTATTACAAATAAAAATAATAAAACATATAATTATAAAGAATGACAATTGTAAAGAGTTGTAACAAAAAATCACTCCATTTATTTGATGGAAATAATAAACATATTCATTTCATTATTAATGGGCAATACACTTTTTTGTTTAGAAGTAAATCAACCAAGAAGTGCAAATTTTATGTTCAAGATGAAGAGAGAAAACAAGGATTGATAATAGAATTTAATAAAAAATCAGTAAAAATAAATAAATGGCCAGATGTAGAAGTTCTTAAAGACAAAAATAATAATCAAGGTTTATCTTCAAAAAAAGGTGCATATTATTGGGTAAGCATTGATGCACAAAATCAGAAAATACAGGCAGGAATTGGCGAAGCAAGAATAGAAAATGTTATATATTGTTATTTTTTTCCTAGAAACAATGATGAAGAGAGAAAACAGAATAAATCATTCTTAGAGTGTCTAACAAATATTGATTTAACATTGAATATAATCCCAATTCAATTATTGAAGGACCCAATTATGTCCAAAGTTCCACTTCTTGTTAAAGATACAAATCACCTCACCATGGATGATATTGCAAATAAAACATATTTACCAAAAGCACTATTATCTTCAGATGCTCAACAATTATATGATTGTATTTCTGGTAATAATTTTGTTTTAGACTCAATTGATTTCCCTGATTTTAGCAAAGCAATTGAATACAGTATTGCAACACCTGGATTATGGTGTCATGAAAAACTTAAAGACAAAAGCACCGAGTTTGATAAAAATAAACCCAATATTTTAGAAACTTATTTAAGAATTACATTGAATGAAAATAATGGCGAATCACCTGGCATACCTTATGTAATGGAAATATGGCCAATTGGACATTTTTCACCAGTTCATAGTCATAGTAATGCAAACGCAGTGATTCGTGTATTGCATGGTAAAATAAATGTCAAATTATTTCCCTTCTTATGTGATGAAGAAGATACTATTGAACCCTTTAATGAATCACAATTTGTGAAAGATGATATCACTTGGATTAGCCCAACTTTGAATCAAGTGCATCAGTTAACAAATTTAGATAAAAATACCCAAACCTGTATTACTATACAGTGCTACAAGTATGATGAAAAAGACACTACTCATTATGATTATTTTGATTACTTAGATTCAAAAGGTAATAAACAACAATATGAACCTGATTCAGATATGGATTTTATTTTATTCAAAGAAAAGATGAAACAAGAATGGGAATCTAAAAATATATAATATAACAAATATAAAATAAAAAGAATATGTATGGATAGTCAAGTTTTCGTTCATTTGTTTCATATACTAATTGTAGGTGCATTATTTTTATATGTTGGCATTTACAGAGATAAAATATTCAGTAATTTATTCACTGTCTTGTATTATTTAGGTATTATAATTATATTATACCATATTTATAAATCTTATATTTATTCAAAAAGTGGAAAAAGTATATGGGTAAATATAATACATATTTTAATTATTGGTCCATTATTGATTATTATTGGCTATAATAAAGAGAAAACATCGCGTAAATTTTTTGAAATATTGTTAATGTTAGGCTTCTCATCTATTTGTTATCATTTATATTACTTATTTAAGAAATAAATTTATTTTTCTACTCTTGGTAACCTTGCCAAATTAATTTCGGTCATTCCATTTTTTCTATGCTTTATGGTAACAATATCAGGATATTTATCTTGTAAAAATTCAGCTGCTTCTTTATTCATAACATGACGGTCTTTACCTAATCCGCCTTCAGAATTAAATTTCGTTTTACATGTGATATCATTAAAACGCAATACACCACCATCCATTAAATAATACAATATGCTTTCTTCATAATCTTCCTTGCATTTTATTTGTGATGAAGGTTGAAGCTTTTTTGAATGACGATTAATAAATCCACGTAATAATCCAATAATAAATTTGAGACCAGTTGTATAACCTTTTTGCATAAAAAATGGGTTGTGAACAGGATATATACCCCATATATGTAGGCCTTCTTCTTTTAAAATCTGATAAGCTTCTAGAAAGAAACCATTAATATCTTTGAGTCTAACTAATTTCTCTCCTTTCAACATTTCTAAAGCCTCAATATCATCATCACAAGAGATAACATATTCACCTTCAGGAAAATATTTCACTATGAATTTACGCTGCTGAGATATTCCGATTTTTCCAACAATAATTTTTGCATAGAGTTCCTTAGGTACTGTAGATTCATATATTTTTTCTTGAGCCTTGTTAGCAACAAATAAATAGATGGCACTTCTAGGAACTCCACCTTCTTTCAAAGTGGTTAGTGTTTTTTTCCCTACAACATCTGCACGATTATAAGTAGGAATAGCAACCACATATTTAACCATAATAATATATATTAAAGAGAGTAAAAATTATTTATTCAAAACTCATTATATAATAACTTATTTGCAATCTAAAATGTGTATTAAGTTATTAACAATATCATTATAAGTAAATATTAAGTCAACAAGTTCGGAATTAGTCAAATTTTTACAGTTTTTTTTTTTGTTCATTAGTTAGAGATTTCATATTTCTAATATTATGTAATAGTTTTTTATAAGAATTATCACTTGATTTAGATTCACTTGATTTAGATTCACTTGATTTATTCATAATATAGTTATCACATATTATTTTTCTAAAATTAGCAATTATTAGTTTATATCCAACTTCTTTAATAAATTCTAAAAAATTGAAATCAAAAAAGAATAAGTAATTGAATGCACAACTTCCCCAGGAAAGCAAACAACCAATTGAATTTAAAATGAGTTTCCTTAGCGCAATCGTTCCTGTCCAGATTACTGATTTTGTTGCGAATAATGGTACTAGAATTGACCCATGCACAGCTTCAAGAAGATATCTGATTAATGCAGTTAGATGTGCTTTTAAAGAAGGAAATGTTGTAGACCATAACTGCAGCGAAGACTCGGCTGAAATCAAAGAGAAAGTAATTAATTATTCTAGTAAGCAATTTAAGATAGCGAATGTGAAACCGTCAAACATGTCATACAAAGCAGTCGCTGCAAAAATCAGTGCTTCTGTTAGCGAGAAGAAGGCGATGAAACTGGGAACAGCGTGCGGAATAAATGCGGAAGGGACAGAGCTAACCATATTCGTATTTCAAGCGAATTATCCTCATTATGGCATCTCAAAGGGCGATGTTTTCCTAGATGCGCGTGTAAAAAAATGCAACAAAGAAGGAGAAGATAACGTTTACGAGAATGTATGCTTATTCATCAAGATTCACATTGCGGTGATTCTCATGACATATGCGGTCATTATTCTGAATGCATACTTTGGAGTATTTTTGCAGAGAGATTACATGATACTTCAGAAGCGCACATTTGAAGCGTACCAAAACATGGCTACAAAAATTGACCTCAGCTTCTTGGAGAGGATTCAAAGCCTGGAGTCATTGCAGAACGAGATATCAAAGATGGATTTCAGCTACTTTCACTACATTCGCAACCTGAAGAATATGAACGATGTTATCTGCTATTTTAGAGGCAACAGCAGCGACAAGAAGGCTTAAATAATGAGATGGGAGCCCACGACGCAGATGGTATGTCAGCAGATAGGTAGGTAATTAAGTAAGTAGTTAGGTAGATAGAGTTAGTTATAAGTATTTTTTACTTGAACCTTAATTTGACTTGAACTTATTTTTTGTAAAAATTAGCACTTTTCATTTTTGTTCTAATTTTTTTGTAAAAAGATTTAAAAATTGAAAAGTTTTTGAAAATTTTGCTTGCATGTACAATCTATCATCAGTTAACCAAGTAATTGAAAAGAATCCAAAATGCTGCCAATCAGAAGAAACAACACTCAGAATTCATCAACTCTTGATGATGACAGAGTCCAGAGAAATCTAGCCAGATTCACTTCTTTAAGAGAACAAAGAAGACTTTATGAAAACGAAAAAAATGCGGCGAGAGAAATAATCAGTGCGTGCTTGGAAAACGGAGTCAGATGGTGTGTACTGCTTGCACAGATGCAGTCAGGTAAGACGATGACATATTATTTTGTAATTGCAGAAATGTTAAGGAAAGGTCAAGTAGAGAAAGGGGTAATTTTCAGTGGAAGCGCTGAGACTGAGCTCAGGGAACAAGTGCATAAATCCAAGAAGGAGTTTTTTGTGAAGTATAAGGCATATTTAAACACTCAGCATGGTGCCGAATATACCCCAGAAGAAATCTGCGACATGTGCGATTTGATGTCCGAGATGATTGAGGTAGTCTGGTCAGCGGATTTGAAGAAGTACACTGCAAACCCAAGCCAGACCTTCTTCGTATGGGATGAGAGTCATTATGCGCAAAATACCGGAATGCGCCCAGGAGAATTCTTAAAAAAAATGGGAATTTGTCCTACTGGTGACCCTTCACACCTTGCAACGATTAACAGCTTCTTGTTGTCGGTTTCAGCCACACCATTTTCCGAGTTGAGCGACCAGGTTCACATGGAACAGCAGAAACGCGTTATTAGGATGGCTCCAGGACAGGGATATTATGGCGTTAAACAGATGATTCACAGTAACAAAATTATCGGATTCCACAAATGGCGTGAATGCCTGAAGACTGCTCTAGAATTCCATAAAGACGAAACCAAACCATCTTATGCGATTTTGCGTAAGACTGCGAAAGCTGACATCAATGAAATTTGCGGGTTTGCTGAGGCACGCGGATGGCTTGTTGTAGAGTATGATAGCGAAAAAAAAGAGATTGACATGTCGGCTCTTAACATTGCTCCTGAGAGAGATACTTTGATTGTTTTAAAAGGTATGTTGAGAATGGGTAAGCGTCTTGACAAATCAAATGTATCATTTGCAATGGAGATGTCAAAGTCGTCAACGTCTGATGTGGTGCTACAAGGTCTGCTCGGTCGCATGTGTGGATACAACGCAAATCAGGAAACTGTTATCTACATTAATGAAGGCATTCTCGCACGAGGTGATTTAGAGAAATATGTTCAGATGATGGACTTTGGAGAGAATGTAATTGTAAGTAAGGCGAAAAACTTGGCTGGTGGAAACGCAACTAGGCGCGAGGATTATGATATTATTCCACTAAAAATTACAAGTTTTGCGGTGGATGGTTCGGAAGATATTAACCCATGCTCTGCTTCTAGGGAACATCTGATTAGCGCAGTTAAATCCGCGGTTTCCAATTTTCAGATTCAGGACCTGAATGACGCTGAACAAACTATAGATATAATGGAGCAAGTAGAGAATTTTGATGAGGGACAATTCAAGATTTCAAAGGTGAAGCGCAGCAACAAGACTTATTCAGATGTTCCTCGCAAAATTTCCGAATCTATTGCAAAGAAAGTGCCGATTGAACTTGGTGCTGGTTGCTGCACTAAGGGGAACAAGGAGATTACACTCTTTGTGTTCTATGAGGACTATCCTGAATTTGGAATGAAGAAAGGCGATGTGTATTTGGATGCTCGCACACAAAAAGCATCTCGTGAACAGATAATAGATAAGAAGATTGCGAGGACAACTGGAGCGGAGATTTTCGGCAGAAAACTGGAGGAAGAACAAGAGCCAGATGTTCAGCAAGAATCACATGATTTCAAGGTGAAAATTACGACTACTACGGAGACGACACTCAAGGTGAAGAAGACACCTACAACAATCAGAGTCAACAAGGTAAATACAAAGACAAAGACCAGAGTAAGAATAATAGACAATGAAGATGCATTTTAAATAAAATAGTTAGGTAGTTAAGTATTTAGGTATTTAGGTAAGTATATAAGTATTTTTTAATTGTAAAACACTCTAGAATAAAATTATTTTGAAAACTAAATAACCAATTATAAAAAATTGAAATGTTAAAAGGTGTAATAAATAATAATAAAAGCACAATATCACCAAGCACACAAGATTTGAAATGTCATACAACGCAGAGTTCGGCCCTAGTACTAGAAGAGAAGGTAATAAGTTGAAATATAAGGAAATAGAGCGCAAGTTATACAAGAAGGAGAAGAGTCAAAGAAAGGAACAAGAGAGAAGAGAAAGACCATCCTCATGCAGGCTTGGTAAGACCGAAAAGAAGGCACTTCATATGCGTGAGAAGGTCTTAGAGGACGATAATATCTCTGCAAATCCAGAGTCAGAGCCAGCAATTGACGAGATAGAAAGCAGCAGAGTGATTGAGAGAAAGCTTAAGAGACCTAGACGTAAGGTGAGTCTTCATGTCTTGAAGAATAATATTTATGAGATAAGCAACGTTGAAGAGGACCAGGACCATTGGAGAAATTATGAATACAATGAGGAAGAATATGATGGAAAGATTATCAAGAGTAGGAATATAAGATCATATGAAATGTCAATGCAAGACCAAGAACAAGAAAAATTATATTCGCAGTGCAAGATACAAAATAAAATCTCATTAATGCGCTTAGGTATAATTTATTATTTATTTGAATAATAAATTATGATGAAGAAAAATATAAGTAGTTAAATAGTTAAATAGTTAGGTAGTTAAATAGTTAGGTAGTTAAGTAGTTAGGTAGTTAGGTAGTTAGGTAGTTAAGTATGTATTTGTATATTTTTATTAAAACATTATAATAAAATGTATAATAAAATGTATAATCAAAATATGTATAAAGGTTTAACCAAAATGAATTTGATATTATATAAAATATTTTTATCTAATATTTATTATATAAAATGTTAAGTATAAGAAATTTATTTAAAAAAAAATATGTTTTCATAATATTCATAATATTTATTTTTTTAGCATTGTTATTTTTATTAAGATATAATTACAAATATGTTGAAAAATTTGGCGGAACAACTGACAGTGCAGCATTTGAATTACCAAATATAAGAAGATGGACATTTTCTCAATCTAATACTAACTGGTATAGAATTGTTCAAAATGGTCCTAGATTCAATTTTAGGGATTTTGGATTTACACTTCCTAATTCACAATTAACTATTGCATTTTTGTTTACAAATTATAGAGGTCAGGGATATTGGCGAAATATTTTCCGTTTTACAGATACAAATAATAATTGTTGTAATGCAGGAGATAGAATGCCTGCTGTATTTGTACATCCAGATAATACAAATAATTTTCATATAAGATTTACAACAAGTTCTAATGCTAATGATGGTTTGGATTCTGGTATTTTACTACCAATGGGAATACCTGTATTTATTGCTTTAGTATTTAGTGGTAATACATTTAATTTATATATTAATAATATTATGGTTTTTACAAGAACATTTGCTACTATAAGAAATAGAGATTCAAATACTGTTTTACAATTTGGTGATAATTTTCATCAACAAGATGGAAATCTTTATATTAAAAATTTTACACTCTATGATGGAGCATTAAGTCAAACAAATATTAATAGTATTTATGATAATTTAAGTGAAGGCCCTGATGGTCCTGCTGGTCCTGCTGGCCCTGCTGGTGCTGCTGGCCCTGCTGGCCCTCCTGGTGCTGCTGGTCTTGCTGGTCCTCCTGGTCCTGCTGGTCCTGCTGGTTCTCCTGGTCCTGCTGGTCCTCCTGGTCATGATGGTTCTCCTGGTGAACCTGGTCTTATTGGTCCTGAAGGTCCTCCTGGTCATGAAGGTCCTCCAGGTCCTGAAGGCCCTCCTGGTCTTGAAGGCCCTCCTGGTCTTGAAGGTCCTCCTGGTCTTGAAGGCCCTCCAGGTGTTGAAGGTCCTCCAGGTCCTGAAGGTCCTTCTGGACAAGGAAGACTTTTCCTCCAGGTTGCTAGAAGAAATTAATTATGTATTTGTAATCTGATTTTTTTCTTAAAATTCTCTTCATCATTAAATAAATACAACTTGTATTTACTTACTGAATAATTCTCTAGATTATCTCTCATGGTAACTCGTGATGTCATTTTAAGTTCGGGTAAATATACAATATATTGATAAAGACCATCATTTCTAATAATTTTATCAAATGCATAACCGTCATAAAGTATATCCATAATATCAGGATTTAAATTACACATATATAATAAAGAACAGTCATTTTGTACTTTTCTAATAGCACGCATGGTTACATTGATATATTCCAAATCATTAATCCATTTATCATAAAATTTACCAGCATCTTCAGATAATTCAATCAATCCACTTGTCTGCTGAAATTTGATCATATTGAGTAAATCTACCAGTCTCCTAATAGGTGAAGTAATATGAATATATGCTTCCATCTCAAGAAGGTCATGAGATAAGGTTTCTCCCTCTTTCAAAGATGCAACATCTAAATACTGACCTGCACTGCTATTCCATATTTTAATAAACTTCGCTACACTTTCAGGTAGCTGTAATGGTAATGAAAATTCACGCTTGATAGCTGTAGAACGAAAAATCCCACTATTTTTTGTCACTAATTCTTTTGCACAGTTATAATTCATTAATATCATTAAATAACTTACTACTTCGTGACTATTGCGAACATTATTAATATATTTATATTTACTTGATAACTTGTTACAAAGAAGAAATAAATCTTGATAATGAGAAGAACCGAGTAAAGCAGGTTCTTCGTAACAATAATTTTTTGAAACACGAATTTTGCAATTGGAATATTTGATTTCAATAATTTCTGAATTTTTGATAAAAACATCCATTACAAAGGCTAAACGAACTGTCTTCTCCTGAAGACTGCACAAACAATCCGATAAAATAGTAGGTAACATTGGCCTTTTCCTATCCGGCAAATAAATAGTACTGATTCGGCGAGAGAACGAATCCCATAAACCTAAAATATCCATCCATAAAGTAACATTTGCAATATAAATGCTTATACATTCAATATTATTATCAAGATTTCTAATACTAAACCCATCATCAAAATCTAGACTGTTATGAGGGTCAATAGTAAAAACATGATAATCAACAGTTCGGTCTTCAATGTTAGGATATCTTGCGCTGATATTTTCAATGAAGGCATCATGAGGTTGAGATTTCAATGCTTTGCTAGTGTCTTTTGTGAATTTTTGAATAGATGCATTTAAACTTTTACAATAAAGTTGATATTCATAGAAATTATCCAATATGTCAACTGAACCAATAGTTTGTACTAATACACCATAAGGATGTTTATCTGTCCATTCAGAAAAATGAAATGTTACATATAAATTTTGAAATACTTTGGAGAATCCCATGTTCTTCATTTCATATGGTATCAAGAAAGCAGGTATTCTTACATCATCAGGTATGCATTTGTATAAGAGTTTACCATTTTTACTGCGACCATATGTTTTATTGCCTTTTAAAACAAGTACTCCTGCAATAGAGTCATAATTAATAATACTAGAATGAACTAAATTTATAATAGGTTTTTCTGAGTTTGAATCAAAAGTAAAGACATCATTTGTAAATAATTTATGTTCTGCTGGATTGATTGGGAGAGAAACTTCGCGAAAATCATGTGTTGTGTAAAAAGTCCAACTGGTATAAGCACGGTCATTAATATTGACCTTGTATAATTGATCCATAATAATATTAATTATAATATTAATATAGCTTTAATTTGTTTGTATAAGTTTTATTTTGATTTCTTGGAAAAATTGAAACATAATCTTTGATTTATATTTATTGTACAAATCAAAGAATAACATAATGCAGTGCACAACAAATAATATCATTGAGAAATTTATTAAGAAAAATCCTTATCCAGAATTTAAAGAAATGGAAGAGCTTCAATCTATGAGATTAGATTTGGACTCGGAATATTGCATATTTAATCATAATTTATGTAAAAGAGTGTACAGTTCAATGCATCACCCAGATAACAAAAATTATGTGGATGAATGGGTAAATTCAATTAAAAATCTTGGTGGTTCTCAAGCTCTCAAATGCAATTTGGAGAGTATGTTATTATTTAGCCCAATTGCACAATGTAAAGAGGAAGAAGTTTTGAAAAAGTTTAAGGAAATCTATGATTATGTTATCACTCAACTCAATTGAGTAATTATCCTCCTAAATGGATAATAGTGATTTTATTTCAGTTGTATATTATTATTTTATTTGCATTTTATTTGCATTTCTTGGATTTCTTTAATTTTTTCTTTAATGTGTTGGATTTCTTTAATTTTTTCTTTAATGTCTTGGATTTCTTGGATTTCTTGGATTTCTTAGATGTCTTGGATTTCTTTAATGTCTTGGATTTCTTTAATGTCTTGGATTTCTTAGATTTCTTTAATGTCTTGGATTTCTTGGAAATATACCCTCCTGATAAATATTTATAGTTGTCTTCTATAATGTTAATAGCCACAGTAATTCTATCAACTAATAACGGAAATTTTTCTTTTAATCTTTCTATATCTACATGATATTTATTTGAAATTATTATTGACATTCTTTCTAATTTATTTATTTCCTCTTCATTAATTTTTTTAGAATTCAACAACTTCTTTATAATTTTAAGTTGAGAAATAGGATTAGAATCGGATGTCCAAAGATATTCATCTGGGTCTTCAATATCATAATCATTTATTAGTTTTTTAATCTCATCGTTAATTTTTCTCCTCTCTAATTCATTTAGAATATATTCTCTAGATACAGGTCCTGCTCCACCTGTTCCAAATGTTGGTGATCTTGACTCTGTTTCTATTGGTAATACAGGTTCTTCATAACTTTTTATTGGTAATACAGGTTCTTCATAACTTTTTATTGGTAATACAGGTTCTTCATAACTTTTTATTGGTAATTTATTTTTATTGTTTGCATTAGTCAACTTTATTTTAAATAATTCACTATTATCAGCATCAAAAAGTTCATTTTCTGAAAAAAAATCTATTACTGTTCTTAAATATTGTAATTTTTCTTCTTCTAATTTATCTAAAGATTTTGAATTAAATATTTCAAATAAATAATTAATCACTAAATTACATGCATTTCTTCCTAATTTTGATAATTTCAGAAATTTTAAAATAAGCTCTTTTAAATTATTTTTTAAAATGATTTCTTCTATAAATTTTTTTATAAATTTCAAATCGTCTATTGTAACTGTATTAATATCAGCATTTAAATTTTCAATTGCAGTTAATTTGTTTAATATATTCTTTAATGAATTAATAGTACTAGGAAAAGAATAACCTGTTGCATAAAAAAGACGTTTACTTAATGATGCTGTATCATTCTTTGTCCACTTACCAATTGTTGTCTGCTTATCCATATATATATTAAGTGTAAAAAAAATTTAATAATCCTAAATGGAGGATAGTGTCTTTATTTCAGTTATCATTGTGGTATCATCTCTATCTTTTATTTCATCAGATTGAATATTTGTTGCATTATTAGGTATTGGTTTAGAAAGTTCGCTAATAGGTATTTTTTTCAATACATCGCGCTTTACATTTTGCTGTTGAAGAGCATACATGCATATATGAGGTGTGATAGCAATATTGTTCATGTAAGTGCGGTAAAAAAATGTACTGATACTAGAATCTTTACTAAATTTAATGCTATACCACCAATAAGCAGGTATATGTAAAATCTTACCTGCATTCAAGGTAATATCTAGACACTTTATTTTATCAAAATCCGCACTGTATTGTGGTTGAACAGACCAAGGATTCACAGGTGACCTGAACTCAAAATTTTCGTAGTCGTTAATAAGAGACAAGTAACGAGATGATTTAGGTGGTGCTAACTTGAACTGAACTGTGCCCTGAGTTACCAAGAAATAATTACGGAAATTGATTTCATGACGAAATGGGGTGACAGTTCCATCAGAACCCATTAAAATATCGTAATAACAATTAGATACCATTCCTGGGCGGATGAATTCGTCATTATATTGCATATGTTTAATGACACCAGATTCCTGTAAGAAATCCATATTATTTTCAGAATAATAAGTGGATTCTTTATCCTCGGTGAATAATTTTACAGCAGAATGTAAAGGTAGTGGCATATAAATTTCACTGGTATAGTCAGTATCTTTTGCATTACGAATTTTGATTTCAAAAGCGTGATAATTTTCTAATATCGCATTTTTGCTAGATGTCCTCAAGACATTATCATTATCTTGGTCAAATATGATAGGTTGCCGAAGATCGCATATTTCCTCTAATTTATCCTTTGATGCTTGTTCAATTTCATATACTTCAAGGTCATCACTGGTTTTCATATGAAAATGAACATGCAGATACATAAATAAGACGAGACAAAAAATGAAGAATGCAATAAATAATTTTAACATAACTAATAAAAAATCATAATAAATTTTTATTATTTATACGCTTATTTTTCATATTCCTCATATTTTTCATATTTTCCATATTTTTCATATTTTTCATATTTTTCATATTTTTCATATTTTTTATTATAAATAAAAATTGAATATAAATATAACTAATATTATAAATTATATAATACCAGATATGAGTGATATGAATTCTATAAGTGAGTTGAATGTGGCGAGTATCACAAATAAAGAAGCTTTGAAGGATAAAATACACGAAATACAAAACTATCTTAGAAATAATGGTGCTGGTTATGGTATGAATGCATTAAAAGTATTTAATATAATTTATGGATTAAAAAAAATAGAAGAACATGGATTATTTGATAAAGTAAGTTTGAAGAAACCTGATTGTGAGTTTTCATACTTGTTGAATTTAGCAAATGAAAATAAAGACGAACAATTGGCAGATTTAATTTTTGGAAATGTTTTGCAATCAATTTGTAATAGTGAATTGTTTGAACTACTATTTTATGAAATACCACAAAATATTAGAGGTTCTGTTTTTGTGTATCTTATAAAAGAAATTGATAAAATTACTAGCATTGAAAAAACGTGCAACGTATTATTATCTGGTAAAATTTATGAATACTTTATTGGTAGAGATGAAAGTGCAATCAGTGAATTAGGAGCATATTTTACAGATAGACATATTGTACAATATATATTATCAAAATTAAATCCATCAATAAATGCTGATGGAACAATATCAACAATGATTGATATGTTTGGTGGTTCTGGTGGTTTTACTACTGGATATATTAATTATTTAAATGAAAAATATCCAAAAATAATTAACTGGGAAACTGAAATAAATAAGATTTCACATTACGATATGAATGAAGATGTTATTAAATCAGCAGGGTTAGAATTCTTCTGTTTAACTGGGGTATTGCCTAACATGAATAATTTAAAATATAAAAATTCATTTGCAGATGAATTTAATTGCCAAAAATATAAATTAGTTCTAACAAATCCTCCGTATGGTGGAGATAAGAGTTTTAAAACAGAAACCCAAAGTAAAAGGGATAAAGTAAAAGAATATATTAAAAATGAACTTCTCAATACTACAGATGAAGGATTAAGAATTAAGAGACAAAAACAATTAAAAAAAATAGAAGCACAAGAAAAACAAGAAAAAAAAGAACAAGATAAATCAAAGGTTTGTGTTAATTCATCTAGTCTTAGAATTCAAAAATTTGCAAAAGACAATGAATTAAAAGGAAATGATAAAGAAAGTTGTTCTCTTATGTTGTTGATGGATATTGTTGAAGTTGGTGGAACTGCTGTTGGTGTTTTGAAAGAGGGAGTGTTCTTTAATAAAACATATACAGATTTAAGAAAATGTTTGGTTGAAAAATTTAATGTTAGAGAAATTATTAGTCTTCCTCAAGACCAATTTGAAAACACCTCAACTAAAACTTCGGTTGTCATATTTGATAACATTGAAGAAAAAACGGCTGAAATTAAATTTAGTGATTTAGTTGTTGAAAGATATACAGAAGATAAATTTGCTGAAGTATTTGGTGATATTGTTATTATAGAAAATAAAGGTGATATTTCAACAATAAGTGAAAAATTAAACACGATTGTGTCAGTAGAAGAAATTTTATATAATGATATATGTTCATTAGATGGTAAAATATATAATAAGAAACAATTGCATATAAGTAGTCATTATGAATTAGTTAAATTTTCAGATATATATGAAAGTATAAATAAAAAATCTAAACTTACTAAACAAAAATACAATTATGTTGAGATTGGGGATATAACAAATAATATGTTATGTCATTTTACTGCATATGATACAAAAGAACTACCAAATAAAGCAAGTATTCAAGCTGATTATGGTAATATATTAATATCATGTGTAAGACCAAAACCATCAAAAATTTTGTTTATTTCTGATGATTTTCCTGATATAGAAAATTTTGTATTTTCAGGAGGTCTAGCGAATATAAAACTAAAGGATAAAAATATAGCAATTTATATTTATGCAATGTTATATATTTTATCTGAGAATTTTGAAAAAGATTTATGTACTGCAAGTCAATATCCAAGATTTAATTATAAAAAATTAGAAGATTTAATGATACCAATTCCAATCTGTAAAGAAAAAATGCAAGAATGGATAAATAAATTATCAAGTTCTTATAATGAAAAAAATGAAAAACAGTTTAAAATTTGTATAGAAGAATTAAGAACCGAATCTATTATGGATCTAGATTGTAAATTAAATATTTGCGAAGAAGGGTTAAATAATGTTAATAGTATATTTAATTTACAAGAATCAAAAACTAATAAAAAGGTTAAAAAAACAAAGATAAAACCAATTCTAAAAGTTGAGGAAGAATAATCAATTATCTTCTTCTTGAATTATAAAATTTTAATTCAGATGTAATATTCGTAAAATCTTTATAATAATCAGCAGGTTCTTTGGGTAAATTATTATACATATTACAAGCTATAAAATAATCTTCTAATTTTTTTATATTTTTTTCTTTGCAAAAATTTATCCACTCTTGTTTAGATTGAATAAATTTTGTAGTATCAATTCCAAGAAAATCATACCAGTTATTCCATAATCCTTCTTTTTTATATATGTTTTCTGGGTCTAATGACAATCTCTTATCTATTTCACATAATTTGTAATACTCCTCTTTACTTTGTAAATTTTGGTCTTTTATTATTATTTTTGCTGCTTCATAGGTTGTTCCAAGTGAAATATTCCTATTATATGAGTCTAATAAATCAAGAAATACCGATTTCATTTCTTCACTACCTGAATAATCAATAAAATAAGGTTTTTCATCAGATGTGGAAGAAGGAGAATAACTAAATACTCCAATATCATCAAATGTTATCTCAATATCATGAATCAAATATTTAAGAACTTGGAATATTTTCTCATATGGATTTGTTTCTTCTTCAATGCCATTTTTACTAGTATGTAATGCAATAATTAATTCTTTTTCTTTATTAGAACCATTCTCACCTAATCCATCTGAACGAATACCACGACCAATACATTGAATAATATCTTGAATAGATACTTTTGGGTCACTGAAAGATAAGTAATCTAATTTTATGAAATCATATCCCATATTGTATTTCTGTACAACATACCCCATGTTATTTGGCATTTTCTCAAATTCCACAACATTTCTATAATCATACCCCAAGCAATGTTCAATTTCTTCAAGTATTTGCTCTTTTTCTCTCTTAAAATCATCTCCAATTAATAAGAATGGTTTAATACAAGTGATTCCTGATTTGTATTTCAAATAATGTTGATGAAATAATTCATATGCATTATTTTGATTATGATGAAAACTAAATCCATAATTCCTATTTTTTTCTTTAAAATCATACAAAATATAAGATGCTCTATCTATACTTGTTTTTACTCTATTTTCATAAACATATGGCTTAATAGATGCAAGCCATTTCATATCAATTAGTTGTTTAATTTTAACAGGCGAATAAAGAATTCCAAAGATTGATTTATTTTCTTGGACAATTTTTTTATCTGGAGATGCAGATGTAAATATCCTATTTCTAATATTATTTTTATTCAATAAACAAAATCTTACATGTGGTTCTTCTAACAATTCTCTAGTCCATCCTTCAATTCCATAATGAGCCTCGTCAAACCAAACATCAATATTATTTATATTAGATGATATAAGTTTTTCGTAAATTTTCTTTATTGTTTGAGTGCAACAAATCAAAATCTTTTTACCTTTTTTTAATAAAAACTCGTCAATATTATTATTTTCTGAATAATTTAAAATTGAATATTTATCTTTTAATATTTGTAAGTATTTATCTGAAATATTTTGGGAATTTACAATTTTTCTAGGTGATAATATAAGAATAAAATTGCTTTCTAATTTTTGAAATATATTATAAACTATATAACTTTTACCCCCTCCAGTTGGTAACTCAATATATATTTTATTCTCTCTATGAATAATTTCTAATGCCATATTTATAGTTGAAATCTGATAATCTCTCTCTTTCCATTGATGTATTTTACATTTTTTATTTCTTATAGTTTCTGCAAATTTTTGTAGTGCCTTTTTTAAAGTAATACTTTCTTTTAATTTTTTCAAGCGTTCAACTCTTTCCATTTTATTAATTTCCTCTTCAGAGAGAAGTGTGTAATTAACTCTAAGTAATTTTAAATAATGTTCAACAGTATCTATGATACATCTATCATAAAATTCTGTTCCTCCACCTAAAACATATTTATGATAAGGTTTAAAATAATTTTTCATTAATCTGTCCAGTTTGTGCATGTCTTGCAAAGGTATTTTGAAACCTTTTATGAATGTCCCTGGAATTGGCTCTCCTGTAATATAACCACAACCCCTATCTTTCAAAATTGCACTAATTCCAAGTTTTATAACTTTTTCTATTTGAAACCATTTATTATCTCTCAAATAAACAAAACCGTATTCTTGTTGAGTTGTTTCAAACTTGCTTAAACTCATTCAGTATATTGTATTTTTACTAATTGAATACATTATTTAATCAATTTTTTTATTTATTTTATTGTAAAAAATAGAGTTTATAAAATTAATCATCATCATCAATTCTAGGTGCCATATAAAACATAACAACACTATCTTCACCTAAATCATATTTAATTCTGAGAGGATAATCCTTGCTAATTGAAAACCCAATATCAATAGACAGCTTAGAACTCAAACACATTTTATGTATGTAATTCAAACTATAAGAAATATCAATAATCTCTCCTTCACTTATACTGAACTCATTCAAATCATCTATTTGAATATTTACTGCCATCTCTCCTCCTACTCCTTTGGAAATAATATCAATCTTATCTTCATTGCATTTCACATTCATTATATCTCCAAAAATAAGCAACTGAGTGCATAATTCACATATTTTCTTTGCTCCAATAGAAAACTCTGCATCATAATCAACATTTGGAATATTTAAAACCTCTGGTTCAAAATCAGTGAGGGGTAATTTAAAATATTTATTATAATCACCTGTTTCTTGCTGACATAATAAATCAATAAAAATTGCATCAACTTTACCCTCATAATGAATATTAAGACTGGTCTTATCTTGACTCATTGCAATTATATTATAAAAGAATTGACTACAAAGACATATACATGAATCATCAGATGAGAAATATTCATATGTATTAAACCAAGATGAAAAAATTTTAATATCAAAAAGACAAATATGGGATTTGTCCATGCCTTGAATATAAATATGGTCATCATTGAAATTTATGCAAATAACAGATGCTGCATTTTTAAGAAGCTGGAAAAGTGAAATAAAAATATCCTTCTTGCTCTTATCAACTATAGATAACTTCATTCTTATTAATGATATAGTAAATAAGATTTAAGTGATTTATTTATTGTATTTATTATATACTCCATTTTATTTATAATAAGTTGTGTAATAATTTATTGGACCAATGCATACAAGTGCGCTTTTTTGAGTTGAGGGTTATTTAAATCCTCAAAATCATAATCATAAGCAGAATCTGGTATAATCATATTTACATCGCCAGGTTTCATCTTCATAAACTCATCAACTCTCTTCTGATTAATTGCATTCTTCTGAGCAATGCTATCATTCTGAATAATATCATCCTTCTCATGATTAGTATAATTATTCTTTTTATTCATATTTTTAAACGTAGACTTTATAATAAACACCATATTAAATATCAAAAAGTAGAACAAGAAACCAAATAAAGGGTTACATAACTGTCTGCGAGGATCTCTTCGTTGCATTTTATTATCAGTGGATTGATGAAGTGTAACAATTATTACTACAAATATTTAAGTTTCAATTTTATTATTAATTTATTTTATTTTTATAAAATGATTGAAGTAAAGGAAAAAGAAATTTTGAAAGATATAGAAAATCAAGAATCAAACCAAAAAGAAGAAAATCCATATCATTTTGAAGACTTTATTTATGAGAAAGGATTGTTTGACAAATGCATTGATGCAACCTATATTATCTTTTTAGAAGGTAATGAAGAGAGAAAAAGTAATATAAAAAATCAATTGGAAAAATATAAACCAAGTAAAAAAGTACATATCTTAAATAATAAGGGATTTAAGAAATGCAAAAAGAATTTGAAAGAACAATTGCCAAGATATGACTTAATAGATTGTTTTATAGAAGTATTTAAAGATTCACAAAAAAGAGGATATAATAACATACTAGTTTTAGAAGATGATTTTGAATTTAGTGAAAAAATCAATGAAGAATCAATTACAGATTCTATAAATAACTTTGTGAATACATGTTCAGATAGAAATATAAATTTTATATATTTACTAGGATGCGTTCCATATTTGCAATGCTTAACACTTTTCTGGAATCATAGGAAATTATTGTTAAGTACAGGAACACATGCATGTATTTATTCAAAGAAATTTATTGAAAATACATTAAAGACTGACCAAAATAATATATATGATTGGGATTTATATACAAATTTTAATTATGGATTTACAAATCGTTATATTTATAAAGAACCATTATGTTATCAATTATTTTATGAAACCGATAATTTTAATAACTGGCCTGATGTATTTAATTTTAAATACATAGTAATGAAAATATTCAAATATTTAAATATGAATAAATTTGCTGAGCCAGGATTTTCTTATTTTTATTCATTTTCTTTTTATATGTTTTATATAACAGAAATAATTATATCTATTATAATAATACATATAATAAGGTCTATTATTAAATGAATATATTTTTATTATCTATTAAATATTATCTGAAGACAATTCATTTTTTATCATTTCTTTCAAACTCTCTCCATCAAGAATAAGTTGATTATCATCAATTATTTCACTTGGTTCAAAATCCTCTTTTTGATTTTGATTTTGAAAATCATTCTCATATAATTCCTGAGGAACATATACCTTATCTGTTTCGTATTGTTCAATCAAACCCTTCAAACTTGTACTTGTTTCCATAGCAAAATTCTGCATTTTTAAAATCATATCTTTTAATTCATAAATACTTAATTGTTGAGCAGTTATCTTATTATTGAGCTCCTTAACAATAGGATGAGAATCAGAAATTTGTGGTGCATTAGATGTTGTGGATTGATTATTTGTATTTTGTTCTAGTTTTTCTATTCTAGAAACAATACTTCTAAAAACATCCTCATCAATAATTCGGTCATTTACACCAAGATTCAAATCATCATCACTAGGGATCCCTTCATGATTTATTTTATACATGAATTGTTCAAGTCTTCCGAGTCTTAAAGAAACAAGACCAATTGCATCAGAAATTGAAATTTGAGGTTTTGTTGCAGTTTGGGGTTGTTGTCCTGGTCTGCTAGTTTGTCCTGCTCTTAAAGATTGTCCATTTCTAACATTTTGTTGTTGTGATGGTTGCACAATTTCGACACCTCCAGCACGCCTATTTCTAGCAGATGCATTTGCTCTATTTGCACTCATTATTAAAAGTAATTAATACAAACTTTTTAAATTAATTACGCGCCATAAAATTATTTCCTAGATTTCCTAGATTTCATGGATTTTCTATGTTTCTTATTTTTCCTAGATTTCATAGATTTCCTAGATTTCATAGATTTCTTATGTTTTCTAGTTCTGCCTCCTGTGCGCTGCCAAGTAGTTACTCCATGTGGATGCTTCTTTTTCCAAAGTACATCATTAAGAGCCATCTGTTTTTCATGCGACATATACTTAATCTCAGGCTCATTTTTATAATACATTCCAATTTGTTTTGGTTCTAAATGACGAATTTGTTCTGGATTCATATGTGAAATATCAGAAGGGCTAACCGAATGTTTTTTATCACCAAAAACACGTCTATAAATAGAAGGCATTATATATTAATTAAATATTTTAAAATTTTCTTAATTTGTAAATAAATAAAAATGCAAACAAATAATATTTAATAATTTTTAATTTCTTTTTATAAATCATATATGGATAGTTTAAGTGATTCATCAAGTTCATCAAAACCAGGATTTTTTAAGCATGTTTTCAATTTTGATGATGACTCAAAATCTGAAATATTAAATATAATTCAATATTCATTAATTGGTATTATTCCTGTTGTAATATTGAATAAAGCAATGCAACGCTATGTTCCTGAAGCGGATGATGAAAAAGGAAGTGTAGAACTTTTAGCAGAAATAATAATTCAAATTATTGTAATGTTTTTAGGTATTTTATTAACAAACCGTATTATTACATTTATTCCTACCTACAGTGGAACAAAATATCCAGAATTTAGCGTGACTTATATTATTTTAGCGGTTTTAGTAATTACAATGAGTCTTCAAACAAAATTAGGAGAGAAAGTGAGTATTTTAGTAGATCGTGTTATGGATTTATGGGAAGGTAAAAAAGATAGTAAGAAAGCAAAGAAAGCCTCATCTTCAGGAAATGTGAAAGTATCACAACCAATTTCACAACCTCCTTCTAGTGCAGCAGCAATGACACAATCGCTTTATACTGATAGTACACCAATTAACCAGTTACCTTCAAGTCAACAACAGCAACAAATGCCAGATTATGATTCCATGTATAGAAATGATAGCACACCTTTAGTTGGTGCTGCAACACCTGGTGGAGCGGAAGCATTCCAAATGAATGAACCAATGGCAGCAAATGCAATGGTTGGAGGTGCATTTGGGTCTACTTGGTAATTATAAAAATTTTAATATATATTTAATCAAATATTTAATCAAATATTTAATCAAATATATATTAAAAATCTAATGCTAACTAATAATAAAAGCAAGAATGGATATTAATAATTTATTGAAAGCGCTTGATAATGAAAGTAATAATAAATTTATGAAGTTAAACAATGCAAAAATAAAGTCAATGAAATTTGATATATTGAAAGAATTACAGTTGCCCAAAGAGGAATTAATTAAATATATGAATAAATTGAAGGAATACATATATGTAGATGAAATGGGTGATTTAAGAACAGGTGGTTTTATTAGATGGATACCATTAAAAGACCCAGACGAGATATATCTTACTAATGGTGCAATATTAGCAGAAATAAATGTAACTGATAATGGTGTGCTGCTTAATTGTAAAAATTTTGCAAAGAAACATTATCAAATAAAATTGGATGATTGTTTAGTATTTCAAAAGTTGAGCGATCAAGAGAAGGTATTATTATGTGCACTTGATGCATTATCATGATAAATTATTTACACCTTTTAACATTTCAAACGCCGATTCTTTTCTAATATAAAATTACGAGTTTTTAACTAGTATTCCATTTTTATAATAATTATAAGTAGGGATAAATCCAAAATTGTTATTTTTACTAAAAATTTCAACTCTGTTATTTGGGTAATTTTTTGATTCATTTATAGCATCTTCCTCTGACAATAATATAGTTATATCTTCCCATTCATTTCCACAAAGTAATACAAAAACAAAATCCATTTATTTATAATATATAAGTATTCTCTTTATATATTATATATTAAAATAGGCGTTTGAAATGTTAAAAGGTGTAATTATTTAATTATTTTTCATTTTTTCTTTTTCTTCTGCGTGTTTTTTTATTACAAGGACAATCTTTGAACAAACCAGGAATAAATTTGCCGACCTTGATGAATGCAATTTCAATATAAGTTAATGGTTTTTTTGCAGTGTGAATGTGTTTTCCTTTATGATAATAAGCAACACTTTTAGTTCCTTTACCATTTTTAATATGAACCTTCTTAATAGTCTTTTTTCCTTTTTGTTCATGTTTTTGATGAGATGTGAAATTGAACTTGTCCTTTTTATTAGATTTTTTTCTGGAACCTCCACCACCAAGTTCTTCATCTAATATTGCTCTTGCTCCTGCAAGTGGTTCTATAATTTCAAAATCTTCATCAGTTGATAATATATTTAACATTTGTACAAAATCTAATTTTGAACAAAGCAAAACAAATATTTTTGAAGGGTCAAGTTTTGGAATAAGTTCTGTTTTTATAACATATTCAATATTTTTTTCAAGAATTTTATTTTTATAAGCATTCACAGTTTTATTATCAGAAAAGAAAATCAATGCTTCATCAATATCTTTGAAAACAATATCTAATGGCAAAGGAGTACTCTTTATTAAAAGTTCATATCTTTTTATAAACGCCCTAAATAATGATTTCAGACTTATTTTATCATTTGTTTCAATAAAATTTTTAAATGCACTCTCTAGCAAAGATAAAATTGATGGGTTTCCTTCTCCAAATCCATAATAAAATACTTCAGGAACAGTATCTTTTATTTTTGTTAAAATAACTGAATTTTGTTCAGGGGATAGAGTAGTATTATTTAGTAAAAGTGCAAATAAATACATGGAAGCAATTAAAAGAAATAATAATCTATATTCAGGTTTTCCAGGTAAAGGAATTGCAATCAATTTTCCAGATTTTATATCTGATTTGTCTGCAAAAACATGGAATAATTTTAAATTACTTTTATGTTTATAATCATATCTTTTTTTAATTTCTTCAAGCTCCTCAGGTAAATTTTGAGAGTCTTCTAAAGAGACAAGTATAACTCTTTGTTTTTCTGAGATTGATGGCAAGCTTTCTGCTGGTGCGTCATTTCTTATTGTTTCTATTTCTTCTATTTCTTCTCTAAGCTGCACAGGTTTCTTCCATGGCTTTCTATACAACAAAGGATCAAGAGCAGATTCCTTTAAAACAAATTTTTCATTATTTTCAATATCTTCTATTTCTTCTATTTCTTCTCTAAGCTGCACAGGTTTCTTCCATGGCTTTCTATGTAAAGAAGGGTCAAGAGCGCTTGGCTTTAGAATAATATCAATATCTTCCATATATTAATTTACTAAAAAAATAAAAAATAATAATAAAAAATATTAATTATTATTAAATGCAATCTACATTAAATTTAAATAAAATATATAAATTATTTTTTGGAGGATTAATGTCCATTTTTCATTTTATATTAATTTATGGTGTATTTTTTCTTATTATTTTAACAGAAAATATTGGTACGTTAATGATACTTGGATTAATATTAACATTAATACTTTTTGTTGATACCATTTATGATGATTGTCCAATAACATTAATAGAAAAACATTATTTAGGAAATTCTCTTTCAGAAATATGGAATAAATGTACTTCTGAAAATTGTGAAAAGAGAGAAAAAAGAGAAATAACACTTCAATGGTTATTTATGGGTTTGATGGTTATATTAACAAAAGGAATTATTTTATTATTTAAAAAAACATTTAAAGAAATGGGTTTATTTGAAAATGTAATAATAACAATAAAATAAAAATAATAATTATATGGAGAAAAAAGAAAACCAAGAATCTAATGAAAATCAGGAAAATCAAGAAAAACCAGAAGATTTGAATGATGCAGAACAAGTTATAAAAGAAGAAAACAAAACAGAAGAAAAGAAGCTAACTCAAGAAGAACTTATAGGGGAAGTAATGTATGAAAAAGACAAGGGAATAATTTATAATTTTTGGCAACATTTTAAATTAAATTCCCCTTTTTATTTAACACTTTTTGTATGCATCTTAATTATAGATTATTATACAGTTAAAAACTTATTATTTTCATTATTCTCTATGGTACTTATTCAAATATGGGGGTATTTTACTCATTGGATGTCTCATAACAGATATCTTCATGATGCTACTGGCATGGATTGGCATGATATACATCATGGACCAAATTCAAAAGATTATCATAATATCTTAATAGAAACATACGTAAATATTGTATTTTCAGGTGGGGTTGTTATTATAATAGTAAATATTATTCTTTCTTCATTACTTGGTCCAAGCTTTCAGTTATTTAATTATTATGTTATACTTTTATGGTCATTTATTTATACAACAGGACATTTAATCAATTTTCATTTTTTAAAATTTTTAACACATAAAAATCATCATATTTCTAATGGACTCACAAATTATGGTCCAGATTGGATAGATATTGTTTTAAAAACGAAACCAAATAATGATGTTATTGAAAATGAGAATAGCTTTATTATAAATGCAATATTGGGTACAGCAATAATAATATGGTATTTAAATACTAAATACGACCCTGTAAAAATGATAAAAGATTTGATTAATTACTTTGTACCTTTGAATATGTAAACTTAATGACTAGTTAACCATGCAAGATTAAGCACTTTATGAACACTATCTAATGCTCCTTCTGTCCATCCTTGGTCATTAGAGACCACCTCTCCAACTACTAACATATTATTCATTGGATGTTGTGCAATTTTCAAGAATTGTGTACGATTTTTATATTCATTTGTATTTAATGGTTGGCAATAATGTGTTCCAATTGACCAATAAAAATGTTTGATAGCATTTAAATGAAGTATTTTGGTGTCTTCTTCAGTGAATCCAAGTGATTTTGCTATCATTTTGCAGAATATTTCACGATTTTTTTCATTATTTTCTAATAAATTTCTCTCTTTGAAATAAGTTGCACAATCATTATCAGAATAAGCGATCATATAAACTCCTTTATCAGGATCAATTCTTAGTATTTTTTGAAGTGGTCCTGGAACAATAACAAAACCAGGAACGTATTTTTTCATAATTGATATAGAGGCAGCA
>Ga0164296_1000611_pt1 | contig 41522 bp, 32 predicted proteins | sample GEODES057metaG_FD_113533 | JGI IMG/M metagenome (GOLD analysis project Ga0164296, IMG submission 113533) | Dystrophic lake water microbial communities from Trout Bog Lake, Wisconsin, USA - GEODES057 metaG | ecosystem: Environmental > Aquatic > Freshwater > Lake | place: USA: Trout Bog Lake...
GATGTAGCTGCATCATCTAACACGGGTTCTGCAACAGTTATTTTGGCCGGTATTGCAGTTGGCTTTGAATCAGCAGTGTATTCCGCACTTCTTATCGCAGCGGCTGTGTTTGGCGCATTTGTACTTGGCCATGGATCAATCGTTCTTAGCCTCTTTGCAATTGCGCTCGCTGGTACAGGATTACTTACAACAGTAGGTGTAATCGTGGCCATGGATACCTTCGGACCTATCTCTGACAACGCCCAAGGTGTTGCCGAAATGTCCGGCGATGTTCACGGTGAAGGTGCACAAATCCTGACTTCACTTGATGCTGTTGGAAATACAACAAAGGCAATCACCAAGGGTATTGCGATTGCAACTGCTGTACTTGCTGCAACCGCACTCTTCGGTGCATTCACAAATGCAATCTTGAAGGCAGTAAGTGATGCCGGCAAGACAGCATCTGCTCTTAATATTCAGTTCCAAGGAATTCTTGATATCGCTAATCCAAGAAACCTCGTTGGTTTGATTATCGGCGCATCGGTTGTCTTCTTGTTCTCAGGTCTTGCAATCAATGCGGTATCACGTGCCGCTGGCGCAGTCGTAGTTGAAGTGCGTGAACAATTCCGCTTGCACCCAGGAATCATGGATGGAACAGAGAAGCCTGAATACGGTCGCGTTGTTGATATTTGCACACGCGATTCATTGCGCGAACTCGTTGCTCCAGGTCTGCTCGCTGTAATGGCTCCGATTGCAGTTGGTTTCGGATTGGGCGTTGGGGCACTTGGTGCATACCTCGCAGGTTCAATCGGAACCGGAACTTTGATGGCAGTATTCCTTGCTAACTCAGGTGGAGCATGGGATAACGCAAAGAAGATGGTTGAAGATGGCCATCACGGCGGAAAGGGCTCCGACGCCCACCACGCAACAATCGTTGGTGACACTGTTGGCGATCCATTTAAGGACACCGCTGGTCCTGCAATCAACCCATTGCTTAAGGTGATGAACCTTGTTGCATTGTTGATTACTCCAGCAATCGTCTCCTTCGATCTCGGCGGACACCACGTTGAAAGCGGATTGATTGCATTTGTTGCAATTGCAGTCATCATCTACGCACTAGTTCGTAGCCGTCGCGCATCAACGACGATCGCCTAATAACCTCGTTCACCTTCCCCATGAGGAGTTAATTGCTTTGGGTATCAAGCTTGTAATCGTGGAGTCCCCTGCGAAGGCGCGCAAGATAGGCGCCTTCCTGGGGGATCCCTATGTCGTAGAAGCCTCAGTGGGCCACATCCGTGACCTCCCACAACGCGCAGCCGACATTCCAGCCGAATACAAGAAAGTGGCTTGGGCTAAAGAGGGCGTAAATATCGCCGAAGATTTCGCTCCACTCTATGTAATTAATCCTGATAAGCGCTCAAAGGTAAATGAGCTCAAAGCGCTCATGAAAGAGGCCGACGAATTAATTCTGGCAACCGATGAGGACCGCGAAGGTGAAGCGATTGCCTGGCACTTGATTGAAGTGCTTCGACCAAAGATTCCTGTAAGCCGAATGGTCTTCCATGAAATTACAAAAGAGGCTATTCAAGAAGCGGCACATAACACTCGCGAATTAGATTATCGCTTGGTTGATGCGCAGGAGACCCGACGCGTTCTTGATCGCCTCTATGGCTATCGCATCTCGCCGGTGCTTTGGAAGAAAGTTATGCCGCGTATTAGCGCGGGACGCGTGCAGTCAGTTGCGACGCGTTTGATAGTGGAGCGCGAACGCGAACGCATGGCCTTCATCTCATCCTCATGGTGGGATGTCACGGCGGAGACTGCTGATAATTTTAACGCGCGGTTAATTTCACTCGATGGAAAGCGCATCGCGACCACAAACGATTTTGATGAAAATGGCGGGCTGAAAGAGAAGTCCTTGAGCAATATATTGCTGCTCGACGAAAATATCGCAACCACGCTTACCAAGAATTTAGAAGGTGCTTCTCTTAAGGTAAAGAGCACCGAAGAGTCCCCTCGCACCGAAAGACCAAAGGCACCATTTACTACATCGACAATGCAACAAGACGCGGGATCCCGACTCGGTTGGGGCGCACAAATCACAATGCGAGTTGCGCAGCGACTTTACGAAAATGGTTACATCACCTACATGCGTACCGATTCGGTAACGCTTTCGCAATCGGCGATTACATCTGCGCGCGCACAGGCTAAGGCGCTTTACGGCGCCGAGTATGTGCCCGCATCTCCTCGCGTTTACGAGGGCAAGACCAAGAACGCGCAAGAAGCCCACGAAGCAATTCGTCCTGCAGGTGATGTCTTTAAGACTCCCGGTGAGCTTGCTCCAGAGTTAAGCCGTGATGAGTTCGCACTTTACGATCTGATTTGGAAGCGCACCATTGCATCACAGATGGCTGATGCCAAGAAAATGCAGATGCGCGTTGATTTTGAAGTTGATTCCAAAGATGGGCAAGCAGCTATTTTCCGTGCCAACGGATCTGTAGTTACCTTTCCCGGTTTCCTTGCTGCTTATGAGGATGTTGCAGAAGAAGGTGCTGCAGAAGGCCCAGATGAATCCAAGCGTCTGCCGGCAATGGCTGTAGGTGACGTAATCAATGTCCAGCAATATAAATGTGAAGGTCACGACACCAAGCCGCCTGCTCGTTACACCGAGCCAACTCTGGTGAAGAAGTTGGAAGAGCTAGGAATTGGCCGCCCTTCGACATTCGCATCGATTATCAGCACAATCCAAGATCGCGGTTATGTCGCAAAACGCGGTCGCGCGTTAGTCCCAACATTCTTGGCATTTAGCGTGACCGGTTTGTTGGAACAACACTTCTCCAAGTTAGTGGATTACGAATTCACTGCCTCCATGGAAGAAGATCTCGACAAGATCGCAAACGGTGAAGCTGACCGCACAGAATGGCTTACACGTTTCTTCTATGGCCATGATGATGTCCCAGGTCTAGAGGCGTTAGCAGCCGACCTTGGGGCAATTGATGCGCAACAAATCAACACCATGAAGATGGGTCAAGACATTGAAATCCGTGTTGGCCGCTATGGCGCATATCTGCAAATTGGTGAAGGCGACAACCGTAAGTTTGCAAATATTCCAGAGAACATGGCGCCGGATGAATTAACACTTCCCGTCGCACTTGAACTTTTAGCGAGACCTTCTGGTGAACGCGAACTAGGTATCGAACCTGCAACAGGATTCCCACTTGTTGCAAAGTCCGGACGCTATGGACCATATGTAACACAAATACTGCCTGAACCAGAAATGGTTGTTGATAAGAAGACTGGCGAGTTAAAGAAACCTCGCAAGAAAAAAGATGACATCAAACCAAAAACTGCTTCACTTCTTTCCACAATGTCACTCGACACAATCACGCTAGAAGATGCTTTGAAATTAATGTCACTTCCACGCGCGTTGGGTGAATACGAAGGCGAAGTTATTACAGTTCAAAACGGACGCTATGGTCCGTATCTCACTAAAGGACCAGATTCCAGAACTCTCACTTCAGAGGATCAACTTTTCTCAATCACCTTGGATGAGGCCATTGAAATTTATAAGCAACCCAAGGTTCGTCGTCGTGGTGTAGCTAAGCCACCCGTTAAGGATCTGGGAGTCGATCCTTCGACCAACCGATCCGTCCAGGTAAAGGATGGCCGATTTGGTCTTTATGTCACTGACGGGGAGACGAATGCGACGTTACGCCGCGGTGACACCGTTGAATTTCTGACCTTGGAGCGCGGCATGGAACTCCTTGCTGGTCGTCGCGCTTGGGAGGCCGAAAATGGCGGCGCGACCCGGGTAAAGAAGAGTTCGCGGGCGAAAAAGTCGGCTGGATCGAAGAAGTCGGCCCCCACGTTGACTGCTAAGACAATAAAAGCCACCGGAGCGCCGAAAACTAAGAAAAAAGCGGCCTCTGGACGAGCTAAAGCTGCCGCCAGTTCCAACCTCTAGGCTTACCCCATGTCTCAAGCGCTGCCCTATCCCTCGGCTCCTGCGCAATCAGAATCTCGCAGCGTTTTGGCTATTACGCCTTTCCGCAAACTCTGGAACAGCATGGTCTTCTCCTCTTTTGGAGATTGGTTGGGGCTACTTGCAACGACTGCGCTCGCGCAAGAGTTGGCTGGCGGAAACTACAAAAAAGCTAACTTCGCTATCGCGGGTGTATTTATTGTTCGTCTCTTACCCGCTGTGCTTCTTGGGCCGATTGCCGGTGTAATAGCTGATCGTTTTGATCGACGCCGCCTCATGATGATCTGCGATGCCCTGCGCTTTGGTTTCTACCTATCCATTCCACTTGTACACAGTTACATCTGGCTCTATACCGCGACTGTCATTGTCGAAGCGATCACCCTTTTTTGGTCACCAGCTAAAGAAGCATCGGTACCCAATTTGGTACCGAAGGATAAATTGGAATCTGCGAACCAAGTGACATTGCTTGCTAGTTATGGAACCGCTCCCGTTGCGGCGCTTATGTTTGCCTTTCTTGCAGGCGTTTCTGCAACGCTCACCACTTTCGCAAATCCTCGCTACACATCTACAGCCGATTTAGCCCTTTACATTGACGCTATTTCATTTCTATATACAGCATGGGTAGTTTTTCGACTTCAAAATATCCCTAGAGGGGCTGCTTCTAAAAGCGCGGTGAATGACAATATTGGAAAATCACTCGCAGAAGGATTTAAATTTGTATCTCGCTCCAAAGTAATCAGCGGATTGATTCTTGGAATGCTTGGGGCATTTTTTGCAGCAGGCGCTGTCATTGGACTTGCTCGAACTTTTGTCGGAGACCTCAATGCTGGTGACGCTGCTTACGGCGTGTTGTTTGGCTCAGTGTTCACGGGCTTGGCACTCGGGATTTGGTTGGGTCCAAAGATATTCAGCCAATTTTCTAGACGGAGAATATTTGGAATATCACTTTCGATTAGTTCATTATTCCTTGTCATTCTCTCGGTTGTACCCAACCTCGTGGTCGCTATTTTTATAACCGTATTACTAGGCGCATTCGCCGGCCTTTCTTGGGTCACAGGATTCACCATGCTTGGAATGGAAGTAGAAGATGAAGTTCGCGGACGCATCTTTGCTTTTGTGCAGTCGCTGATTCGAATTTCACTAATCTTGGTCTTAGCGATTGCACCGGTAATCGCCGCTGCCATTGGTCGACATCAATACACAATCGACAATGTCCACCTTCACTACAGTGGTGCTGCATTCACGATGTTTGGCGCCGGAATCATCGGACTCATCGTCGGAATATTCTCGTATAAGCGAATGAAGGATCGACCGAACGTTTCTTTCTTCTCTGACATAAAAGCGGCTTTTAAAGGAGAACTGGGAACAAATAGTGGTCAGGCACACCAGGGCTTATTTATTGCTTTCGAAGGCGGCGAAGGTTCCGGTAAGTCAACGCAAGCAGAATTGCTTAAAGGCTACCTAGAGACGTTGGGCGAGACCGTCATACTTACTCGTGAACCTGGCGGTACAGATTTAGGGAAAGAGTTACGCGGAATTCTCTTGGATCCAAAAACTGGTGACATATCACCACGAGCTGAAGCGCTGATGTATGCCGCGGATCGCGCAAACCATGTGCACCAAAAAATCATCCCAGCCCTAAAGCGCGGAGAAGTTGTTATTACTGACAGATATTTAGATTCTTCAATTGCATATCAAGGTGCGGGTCGTGTACTTCAACCGAGTGAAGTTGCTCGAATTTCTCGTTGGGCAACGGAGTCGCTCATCCCAAACCTCACCATCATCATGGATCTGCCGGCAGAGGTTGGCCTCGGCAGGCTTAATAGCGTTGATCGATTAGAACAAGAGCCGCTTAATTTCCATGAAAGAGTTCGCCGCGAATTTATCAATCTGGCGAATATCGATCCGGATCGTTACTTCGTGGTGAATGCGACGCAACACGTTGATGCCATCGCTAAGCAAATTCATGAGCGAGTAGCTACGCTGCCTCAATTGAAAATTAACCGCGAAAAACCGAAGAAGTAATTGCGATGTCGGTCTTTGACTCACTTGTAGACCAAGAAGCAACAATTCGTATTTTGAAAAACGCAGTAGTTGCTGCGCGCAATAATGACGATGAGTCGCAAGATATGACTCATGCTTGGCTCTTTACTGGACCGCCGGGATCTGGTCGTAGCAATGCTGCACTCGCATTTGCGGCTGCACTTCTGTGTGAACAGGGTGGTTGCAACACTTGTGTTGATTGTCGAACAGCTCTTAAGGGTGTTCATGCCGATGTTGAGTTGCTGCGCACTGAAGGCCTGTCGATAAAGATCGATGAGGTTAGGGAGTTGATCTCGCGGGCTTCATGGACTCCATCGGTTGCCAAATATCGGATAGTTGTAATTGAGGATGCGGACAGGCTTACTGAATCAGCGGCGAATGCCTTACTCAAGGCCATTGAAGAGCCAGGTCTTCGAACCGTCTGGCTGCTCTGTGCCCCAACGCTGAGCGATGTCCTTCCAACCATCAGATCTCGAACACGCAATCTGACTCTCCGAACTCCCTCAACATCCGCTGTGAAACGTTTGCTCGAATCTGAATTCATCAGCCCAGCAAAAGCAGAAGCTGCTTCTCGTGCTTCACAAGGACACATTGGTCGTGCCCGATATTTAGCGGCTAACCCGGATGCGCTCAGTCGCAGAACAGAAGTCCTGCGGCTACCGCTTTCGATTAAGGACATTGCTTCGGCTTTTAGTTGTGCGGAGCGGTTGGTTAACGCAGCTAAGGCTGAAGCAGAAGCCGATGCAGAGAAGCGAAATGAATCTGAAACTGCTGCGCTTAAGGAAGCTTGGGGGCAACAAGGAACGCGAGTAGTGCAGGGTGGGGCTAAGGCGGTCAAAGATTTAGAGAAAGAGCAGAAGTCCAGGCAAACTCGAATGGTGAGAGATTACTTAGACCGCGCTCTTTTGGATATTGCAACTCTGTATCGAGACATCCTCCTTATGCAAGGCAGTGGACCCAACGGGTCGGTGGGATCACACATATTGGTGAATCAAGAGCTCGATAATGAAATTAGAATGGTAGCCTCAAAGACGACACCAGAGCAGACGCTAAGAAAGTTAGAAGCAATCATGAAGACGCGAATAGACTTATCTCGAAATGCTGCGCCACTGTTGGCGATGGAAGCACTCATGGTGCAACTTCGATGAGACCTTCAAAGAATCGAGTACGCCTTACCTCCTTCGTAGCTGTTGCTACCGCGCTTTTAACGCTCGTTCCACTGCAAGCTAACGCTCAGGTTCATTCGCAAGCCCGCCAACAAAATTGGACGATGGCAGATTTTCAAAACCAGAAGCTCAATTGGACTTCTTGCAATAATGGCTTTGAATGTGCCTCATTTCAAGTACCCGTTGATTATTCTCATCTAGATAGCAACACTTTTACTTTGCAAGTTGTCATGCATCCTGCAAACGATTCAAGTAAGCGTATTGGATCACTCATTGTGAATCCCGGCGGTCCCGGTGGTTCAGCTACTGATTATGTATTAGGTGCTGACTCAATCGTTTCAACGAGCATTGAAAATCAATATGACTTAGTGGGATTCGACCCACGGGGTGTAAATCTTTCACAACCGCTTCGCTGCCTCACTGATTCGCAGGAAGATTATTTTCTTGGCGGAGATGGATCAATACAAAATGCTGCTGATCTCGCTAGCGCTATAGCTGCCTCTAAGTTAATGGCAACTTCATGCGCGAAGGCCGCCGGCAGCCGGTTAGGGCATTACTCCACCCTTGATACGGCTCGCGATATGGAGATACTTCGAATTTTGTTAAAAGAGCCGAAGTTAAATTATTTAGGTAAGTCATACGGCACATATCTCGGAACTTTGTATGCAGCGCTATATCCAAGTACTACGGGACGAATGGTTCTAGATGGCGCAGTTGATCCACTGGTGTCTGTCCAAGATCAAAATTTAACGCAGGCAAAAGGTTTTGACACAGCGCTGCAATCTTTTCTCGCCGCCCATAAACAATTTTCTACATCTCAAATTCAAAATTTACTTCAGACCGCACGAACAAAACCGTTGATCGGACAGGGCGGTCGTGCGCTCTCCGAGTCTCTTGCGGTGACCGCAATAATTGCTGCTTTGTATGACTCTTCAAGCGGGTGGTCGCTTCTATCACGCGCTCTCACGAGAGCAATTAAGAACGGTGACCCATCGCTGATGTTCGAGCTCTCTGATTCGTATAACGAGCGCGATCAAAATGGCCACTACGAGTCCAACCTCACGGATATCTCCGAAGTGATTTCTTGCTTGGACTTTAAGGATCCGCGGACGCTTGCGCAGATGCAGGCATATGCGAAGAACTTTTCTGCCCAGGCGCCGGTATTTGGCCCCTACCTGGCTTATTCGGGGCTACCTTGCCTGTATTGGCAGGCGAAGCCGACCCCTTCACCAAACCTCAGCAGGGTTGCCTCAAATCCGCTCCTGATCATTGGCACTACCCGTGACCCTGCCACCCCTTATAAATGGGCTGTAGGGCTGCACAAGGAGCTTTACAACAGCACCCTTATTACGTTGAACGGCGACGGCCACACGGGGGCGAACCGAGGGAGTAGTTGCGTGGATAACGCCATGAACATTTACCTCCTCACTGGAAAACCGCCAGCGCACGATTTGATCTGCGACACGGACGCGGCGCTCGCTAACCAAGTAACGACCTGATTTGAAAAACGGGTCCGTGCCTCGTTGGTAAAAAGTACCTCTTGAAATACGGCATTATTTCCCTATGCGCTTAGACCATGTTTCATACGTCACCAGTCACGAGCAACTTTCTGACACGGTTCAAAGACTGGGATCAACACTAGGAACGACTTTTGTTGATGGTGGTATCCACCCGCGTTTTGGGACTCGCAACTTTACGGCGCCACTCCACAACGGTCATTATCTAGAAGTTGTTTGCCCACTGGATCACCCTGCAACTGATTCAACCCCATTTGGTAAAGCTGTTTCAAAGCGTGCAAGTGAAGGCGGCGGATGGCTCACCTGGGTTCTATCAACCGAAGATATTAAGCCAATCGAAGATCGCATAGGGCGTTCTGCAGCTGAAGGTCATCGCAAGAAACCTGACGGTACAGATCTTCGCTGGAAACAAATCGGCGTTGCTGATGTATTGCACGATAAACAACTCCCGTTCTTTATCGAATGGCTGACATCAGATCATCCATCAAAAGATGGAACAGCGACTGCAGCGATCACGAAAGTTGAATTTGCCGGAGACAAAGAAAAGATTCGTGAATACGCCGGTGCCGAAGTATCAGATGCCATTGGTGATGTTGAAGTCATCTGGGTAGATCCAGAAGTCAACGATGGTGATACTGGAATCGTTGCGGTGTATTTACAGACGCCGCACGGAGAAGTTCGCGTCGATTAATTACTCTCTGCTTGCACAACCTTAAAACGAGCACGAGCAAGTTCCTCACCAGCAATCTCGCAAGAAAATAGATATGAGCCGAGGTTTGGAATTGGCAACATCGGCATATTGAAACCAAAATTAATTGCTTGCCATTCCCCTGGAACCAGCCCCTCGGGGCGACCCACCTGGAAGTTCATTTCGGCCCTAAAAGGTCCAAAAGTGTCCGGTCCTGTAGGAAGTTGTACCTCCCGCGCATCTATGTCTTGCAGCCGAATAACGAGTTGATGATCGCGATTTGTGAGGTCCCATGGGACTTTCACTTGGACAGCTAAAGCCACATTTATTGGCCATGGACCGATTGACTCTGCTGGCACCGTTACTCGGTCAATTCCTCCCCCGGCTATATAGAGAAGGCCGTTGGGGGTTTCAACATGATTACAAAGTATTGCGGTGAGCTCCATGGTTCACACGTTACTCCACTCGGATAAGATTCCACCTGAAATGTGCGGTGATCGTTCCGCGTAGCAGTACTCGCCTCGGTGGCTCAGTGGTAGAGCAGCCCACTCGTAATGGGCAGGTCGCCGGTTCAATCCCGGCCCGAGGCTCCAACGTTTCAGGAGTAGGCTTCGGTAAAACAAAATACTTGTCGGCGCTTATTGGAGTCTTTTTTGCTAACTCAAATTTTAAGGAAGTACCTTCGACCGTATAAGAGTCAGGTTTACTTGATTCTGCTGATGCTCTTGATTCAAGCAATCGCCAGTTTGTATCTGCCGAATCTCAACGCAGACCTTATTAACAATGGCGTAGCAAAAGGAAACGTTGGATACATCTGGCACGTTGGTGAAATTATGTTGGGCTCGAGCGCATTAGTGATGGGTGCTTCCATCCTTCTAGCTTTTCTTGCTGCCCGAGTATCGATGGCCTTTGGCCGCGACCTGCGAGGCGCCGTGTTTAGCGCGGTTGAAGGATTTTCTGCACGTGAACTCAATAAGTTTGGTGCACCTTCCTTAATCACTCGTAACACAAACGATGTTCAACAGGTGCAACTCGTTCTATTTATGGGATTTACGATGATGGTAGGTGCGCCGATAACAGGTGTTGGCGCCATCATCATGGCCGTTCGATCCAACGTGAAGTTATCTGGATTGCTACTCATAGTTCTTCCACTTATGTCTGTACTGATTATTTTGTTGTTGCGTCGAATCGTTCCCGCATTTCGCGATATGCAAGTTAAGATCGACAAAATTAACCTGGTGCTTCGCGAGCAAATCGCAGGTGTACGAGTCATTCGAGCTTTCGTAAAAACGCGGCAAGAGGAAGCACGTTTCGCTAATGCATCGCTCGATTTGATGCAGACCCAACTACGCGTTACTCGAACCTTTGCAGTGATGTTTCCTTCGCTTTCCATGATTCTGAACTTGTCTAGCGTTGCCGTTATTTGGTTTGGTGGAAAACTCATTGAATCTGGAAACCTTCAAATAGGAAGCATGACTGCGTTCTTGACTTACATCATGCTCATTCTTAGCAGCGTAATGATGGCCATTTTTATGTCCTTACAAATTCCACGTGCTGCTGCTTGTGCTGAGCGCATTCAAGAAGTATTGGACACCAAAACCTCGGTTATTGAATCCCTTAACCCAATTTCACCAGAGAGACGCGCCGGGTTGATTGAGTTTAAAGATGTCGAGTTCCGCTACCCAGGAGCTGAACATCCAATTTTGTCGAACCTCACATTCACTGCCCGTCCAGGTGAGTTCACCGCCATCATTGGTTCCACCGGCTCCGGTAAATCAACACTCATTAATCTCATCCCTCGGTTTATAGATTCAACTGCTGGAACGGTATTGCTTGATGGCATAGATGTACGCGACCAATCGCTAGAAGCGCTGTGGTCAGAGATTGGGTTGGTCCCCCAGCGTGCATTCTTGTTCGGAGGCACTGTTGCACAAAACCTCCGTTATGGACGTGCAGATGCCACCGACGAAGAATTATGGAACGCACTTGATATTGCGCAGGCACGAGACTTCATCGAAGAATTACCAGATAAATTAGAAGCTCGGGTAGCACAAGGTGGAACAAATTTTTCAGGCGGACAACGCCAACGTCTTTCAATAGCGAGAGCGCTAGTAAAGAGGCCACAGATTTTAATCTTTGATGATTCTTTTAGTGCCTTGGACTATGCAACTGATTCAAAATTGCGTGCATCCCTGCATGAAGTAATGAGCCATACAACAATGATCGTTGTTGCTCAACGTGTCTCAACAATTTTGCAGGCCGATCAGATCATCGTGCTGGATGAAGGCAAGATAGTTGGAATGGGCAAGCACGGTGAATTAATGGAAGGCTGTGCAACTTATCAAGAAATTGTCTTGTCCCAACTGAGTCCAGAGGAGGCGGCGCTATGAGTCAGCGTGGAGCTTCAGGTCCGCAATCTCAGCGGCCAATGGCAGGACAAGTCGGTCGCGGCGGTCCTATGGCGGGAATGATGGGTGGTCCACCACAAAAATCGAAAGACTTTAAAGGTTCACTCTTGCGTTTACTGCGCGAAGTGGGTGAAGAGCGTAAAACCTTGTACGCGGTCTTCGTTCTCATTTCCAGCGCGGTCACAATCGGCTCTTTTGGGCCAAAGATTTTGGGTCACGCAACGAACAATATTTTCTATGGCTTCCTTGGTAAGAAACTGCCGGCAGGACTAACGAAAGCACAGGTCGTTGCAGGCTTGCATGCTAAAGGCGAGAACACCCTGGCCGACGTCGTGAATAAGAGCAATGTTATTCCTGGACACGGTATTAACTTCACTTCCGTTGCACATTGGATCTTTCTTGCCATCGGCCTGTACATAATTTCTTCATTCTTCCTCTGGCTGCAGCAATACCTGATGGCTGGGGTTACCCAAAAGACGGTATTTAGATTGCGTCGATTGGCAGAAGAGAAGATTGGTCGGTTGCCGCTGAGTTATTTCGACACGACTTCCCGCGGGGATTTGCTGTCACGAGTAACAAACGATGTGGACAATATTTCTACGTCGATGCAACAAGGTCTCTCTCAGATCCTCAACTCAGCGCTGACGGTGATTTCGGTCTTGATCATGATGATTTGGATCAGCCCGCTTTTGGCCTTGGTATCTTTGATCGCAATCCCGTTATCGATGTTCGTTTCAGTACGTATTGCAAAGGCATCCCAGAAACAATTTATTGCGCAATGGGACTGGACTGGCAAGCTCAATGGACATGTTGAGGAAATGCATACCGGCGCAGCTTTGGTGAAGGTTTTTGGACGCCGAAAGCAAGCCATTGCGGACTTCGGAGTGCTCAACGAGAACCTCAATAAGTCATCCTTTAACGCACAATTTATGTCTGGCATCATCATGCCTTCAACGACATTTATCTCAAACCTTATTTATATTGGAATCTCAGTATTGGGTGGATATCGAGTCGCAACGGGAAGTATGACGTTGGGCGACGTTCAGGCCTTCATTCAATACTCTAGGCAATTTGGCATGCCACTTGCTCAGATTGCCGGCTTAATGAATACGGTGCAATCAGGTGTAGCTTCTGCCGAACGCCTCTTTGAATTACTAGACGTTCCTGAGGAGGAACCTGACTTTGCGAATAGCATCAAGGTCGAACGCGCAACCGGTCAGATTGAATTTAAAGATGTTTCATTCCGGTACAAAGCCGATCAACCACTTATCGAAAATTTCAATCTCACAGTTAAGCCAGGTCAAACAGTTGCGATCGTTGGGCCTACCGGCGCTGGTAAGACAACTCTGGTCAACTTGATCATGCGCTTCTATGAAATTGATGGTGGAGAAATTTCTTTGGATGGCGTGAATACGCGATTGATTTCCCGCGATGATCTTCGCCGCCAGTTCGGCATGGTCCTCCAAGATACCTGGTTATTTTCCGGGACGATGCGGGATAACATCGCTTTCGGCTCGACAGATCCATCCTCGGATCGGGTGGTGGAATCCGCTAAGGCTGCCAACATTGATCACTTCATCCGCGGTTTGCCTGGAGGCTATGACTCGCTGTTGACTGACGACAATGCAACGGTCTCCAACGGTGAGCGTCAGCTCCTGACCATTGCTCGCGCATTCATGGCTGATCCAGCGATCCTGATTCTGGATGAAGCGACCTCCTCGGTTGATACCCGTACAGAGGTTCAGGTTCAGCATGCGATGGCAAGGCTTCGGACTGGGCGCACCAGTTTCGTGATCGCTCACCGACTTTCAACGATCCGAGACGCAGACATCATCCTGGTTATGGATAAGGGCTCCCTCGTTGAACAAGGTACCCATGAAGAGTTGATGGCTTCCAAGGGGTTCTATTACAACCTTTATGCGAGCCAATTCTCCGCCGCGAGCCTTGATTAAGCTCGAATAAATTCGATAAAAAATCTGCTCCATTATTCCCACCAGCCTGCTCTGAGGATGTAGGGTCGGGCGGTAGTTCACCCGCGCATCTTGTGATGCCCTCTTACTTACCGGAGGTTTTGAATGGCCCATGCACATCATGACGAGCAAAATTCAGAGGAGAATGCACTAGCCTCAAATGTATTAGGTCTCTTTGAATCGTCAATTATGGGTATTGCTGGATCAGCTCCCGCTTATTCCATAGCAGCAACCACAGTGACTCTCGCAGTGACAGTTGGTCTTTTTGGTCCCGGCGAGCTCCTCTACTCGGGAATCGCTATGTTCGGTGTCGTTGTTGCCTTTCATTACATGGGCAAGGTACGTCAGAACGCCGGTGCAACCTACATTTGGGTGCGTAATGCACTCCACCCAGTATTGGGTTACCTCGCAGGTTGGTCACTGGTAACTGCTTCAATTATATTCGGACTTGTTTCTACTGTGCCCGCATCAACGAGTTTGCTCTCACTCTTTTCAAATGATCAGAATTTGATTAACAACGTTCACTGGACAACCCTCATCGGTGGAATCATTTTCGTCATTATGGTTGGCATCATTGCCTATGGAATTAGGTTCACTGCTAAAGCCCAGGTGTTGATGACTGTTGTCGAACTAGGACTCCTCTGGCTCTTCGATGTCGTTGCCTTCTTCCATCACCCACATACACACACATTTAGTTGGGGTTGGTTCTCATTCAACCAAGTAAAGCAATATGCAACTCCAGATAGTGCAGCATTGGGTCAACACCCCTTTGATTCGAAGTATGTAGTTGCACATGGATTGAGCGCAATTTTGGTTGGCGCAGTATCGGGAGCATTCTTCTATTGGGGTTGGGATGTCACAGCTAACCTGAACGAGGAGACGAAAGATGGAAAGGATAACGCCGGAAAAGGCGGAATCGTCGGAACCTTCTTTGTTTTCCTTACCTTCGTTGTCACCCTCGTTGCAATCAACATGATTCTGAGTGATGCAACCCTGCATAACAGCAGCAGCATTCTGAGCGACTTTGCGGCGGTACTTTTCCCAGGTTGGTTCGGAAAATTCATTGTAGTTTCAGTCCTACTTTCTACTGTTGCAACCATCGAAACGCAGATGATTCAGGTCACACGTACCTTGTTCTCAATGGGTCGTGACTACACAATGCCTAACTCATTTGGCCGCGTCCACAAAAAGTTCAGAACTCCGTGGAATGCAACGCTATTCACAACAGTGTTCGTGCTTCTTTTCTTTATCGGCTCTCAATTCATCAAGAAAGTTAATGACATTGCCCAAGCAGGTGTCGCCGCAATCGGAATTCAAATCTGTTTCTATTATGCGCTGGCTGCAATATCAGTCATCGTTCTTTATCGGCACTATGTCATGAGAAGTTTTACTAACTTCTTAGTGATGGGACTATGGCCGCTGCTCTCTGGCGTCTTCTTGATTGCAGTGCTCTTCAAGGTTATTCCGACCCTTAGCCACCTCGCTTTGTGGGTAGGTGTGGGAACCGTCGCAATCGGCGTTATTCCAATGTCTATTTTCTGGTATCAGGGCTCTGAATACTTCAAGAAAGTCACACCGGAGGAGCGCCGCGCATATATGTAGTTCCGAAGTGCGGTTAATTCCCACACTTTTATAGGGTGTAGCAAGATAATGGCGGCGTGAAAAAGTTTATTTTCAGCGCCGCCATTGTCATCTCCTCGTTCAGCATCGGACTGGCTTCAATGCCTTTGGTCATCGCGAGCAGCACTCGACTCGGTTCGCTATCGATCATTACCGCCTCAATGGATCAGAAGACGATTACAGTCACCCCACCAACATCGAACTCCCCTGGATCTTGGTCGATCTCGATAGATAATCCCGCAATTGCAAGCATTAATGGTTTGACACTCACCTTGAAGAGCGTGGGCGTAGCTCAACTCACCTTTACGCAGGCTGCATCTGGTTCATACAACGAGGCTTCGCGCTCCACGGTCTTTCGCATAAACCCTGGGCACCCAACAATCGGAACATTTGGACCCTTCACAGCCCAGTTAACCGCAGGCTCGTACAAATTAACTCCGCCCACCTCCAATTCAACGGGTCCGTGGTTCTACACCCTCAGTAACAATGTTGTGGATGGGCGAGCTATCGCCACTTTGAGTGGAAATCTTGTTACTTTGATTGATGCTGGCAGCGTGACTGTCACCGCTGCGCAGGCAGCTACGGCTAATTTCCTACAGGGCAGCGCCACCACCACTCTGACGATTAATGCGATTAAGCCAACGGTCGGGGTCTTCCCAGACCTATCCATTTCGCGCGACAGCGTTGGGGTATTTAGCCTAAAAGTTCCTACCTCAAATTCATCGGGTGCATGGACATTCACGTCTTCTGCCCCCACCGTGGCAACAATTGCTGGAACGAACGTGACGCCCATAGGAGTTGGGACAACAGTCATCACGGGATATCAGGCGCCAAATGGCGGGTATGGTTCCGCGACGGTCAAAATGAACCTTTCAATTACTTCCACGGCCCCAACTGTGGGAACCCTGGCACCAATTAATTTCACGCTTGGCACAAATTCAAATTCCGTGCTGCTGGTGCCACCGACCTCAAACTCAACGGGAACGTGGACGTTCACCGTTGCTGATCCTTCTATTGCATCAGTGTCAGGGTCGACGCTTTCCATTCTGAAAGCTGGCTCAACGACGATCACAGCACAGCAAAACCCAACATCATCATTTGGGTATTCTGCAAAAGTCTCGACACAGTTGGTTGTTTCTGAAAAGGCAGCAATTCCCGCGATGCCTTCACTTAATCAAGTAGTCGGCGATCCCGCAATAACAATCGTTCCGCCAACTACGCCGTCAACAGGTACGTGGAGTCTGGGTTCAAGCGATTCATCGATTGCCTCAGTCTCCGGTTTGGCAATCACAGTAGGCAATGCCGGAATCGCAACGATCACACTTACGCAAGCAGCGGATGGTAATTGGCTAGCGAATTCAACAACTTTCACAGTAACCGTTACAGGGCTAGTTCCAACAATTGGAACCCTTTCTCCCATCACATTGACAGTGGGTACTCCACTCACTCCAATTCCATCGCCTTCGTCTAACTCAAGTGGCGCTTGGAGTTATTCGACATCTGATTCCAGTATCGCGAAAATTGTAAATGGAGCATTAGTTGGGGTCGCAGTCGGCACTACAACACTCTCTGCCGTTCAGAAGCCAGTTGGGAAATATGGTCAGTCGAATACAGTGCAAGCACAAGTCACGGTTAAAGCCGCTCCGGTAGTGACTCCAAGCCCAAGCGCAAAGCCAACACCTACGGCAACGCCTAAATCTTCGGCAACCCCAACGGCCACTCCCACCAAGACAGTTACACCAAAACCGACAGTAACGCCTAAGCCAACTCACACTTCGGTTCCAACACCTGTCGTTCCAATCGTGAGCGCGAAACTCACTGGTCATGTTATTCGGATCTCATCAAATAATCGAAATATTAAAGTGATTATTAATGGGGCTGATGGAAAGATTGGAAACAATGTTGTTCATCCCGGTACTGATCTCGTTATTATCGAATTCGGTGCCAAAGTCATTTATTCACGCGTCTTTAGCGTTAAGTAATTGCTAGCTGCAAGGAATTAAGTGAAAGGAAAAGGGAACCGTCTGGAGATTGGCCCAGTTGCTTTTTTGGTAGCTGGGCTGATGTTCATGGAATTTTTGGATGGTTCAATACTTCCCACCGCGGCTCCAACAATTGCACGATCATTTCATGTTCTCTCACAACAAATCGGTCTCTGTGTAACAACTTATATGGTGACGATCGTTGTCTTAATTCCAGTATCTGCCTGGCTCGCAGATAGGTTCGGAGTACGACCGATTCTTTTTACGAGCATCACGATATTTATGATCGGATCCTTGTTATGTGCTATCAGCACCTCAGTTCCCGAATTGGCAATTATGCGCACGATTCAAGGTGTCGGGGCCGCCACGATGGTGCCGATCGGTCGATTGATATTGATGCGTTCTGTCGATAAAAGTCAGGTTATCAGAGTTATTTCATACTCTGTTTGGCCGGCACTCGCTGCGCCAGTCGTAGCTCCAGTCATCGGTGGTTTCATCATTGCTCACGCATCTTGGAAGTGGATTTTCATTGTTAACCTACCAATCGGAATCATTGCGTTGCTTGTTGGCGCAAAGATAGTTCCAAGGATTGCCGGCGCAGCGATAGAAGATTTGGATTGGAGCGGCTTTCTAGGTACTGCTTTAACTCTCGGGCTGCTAGTAATCGCTGCTGGAAATCTCGGCGCTCCTAAGATCAATGTTTTCTTAACAGCAGTGCTATTCCTTTTGGGGATTGCTATCGCCGGTCCCACGCTGCGCCACTTGCATCGTGACGAACACCCCCTCATCGACCTCTCTGTCTTAAAAATACAGACATTTAGGCTCAATTCATGGAGCGGCCTGCTCTTTCGAGTTGCTCAAAATATCGCCCCATTCACACTTCCACTGATGTTCCAGGATAAATTTGGATGGAGCGCAGAACGCGCAGGCGGAATTCTTTTCTTTTATATGTTTGGAAATTTGGCATTTAAAACGATCACAACTCCACTCATGAACAGGTTTCGGTTTCGGCCTCAAATATTGCTCGTGACCTTGCTCAGCTTGCCGCTTACCTTTGGACTTGGAATCTTGGGCGGTGCGCTACCTGTGCCGCTGATCGCCCTCTATCTATTTATAACTGGTGGTATTCGCTCCCTTGGGATGACCCTCTATAACACAATTACTTTTGCTGATGTCGATCAGGAAGTGATGTCACACGCAAATACCTTGGCCAACATGGTGCAACAGACCTCATCTGTACTTTCCGTTGCCATGGCTGTGGTCGCAATTAATTTGGGACGGATATTTTTCGGCGAGAACATTCAGTACGAATGCGTCTTCATTGTTTCTGTTGCTGCGTTGCTTATTTCACTTATTCAAGTACGAGCCTTACCTGCGGGCGCCGGCGAATCCCTCCGCAATTAGGCGTACTCTTTGCTCGTGGCAAACACCAGGCTTAAGTTCGCAATCGCAATTGCCAAACTTTCCGGACGTACATCCAGTCTTCTAGGTAATCAAGGTGAGACGCTGCCGGGACGCGTCCTCTTGGCCATTGAGTCCGAAGCCATCTCACTCCTAGCCGCCAGTAAAGAAGTAATTTTGATCTCCGGTACGAATGGAAAGACTTCCACTACTCGCGCAGTTGCAGAGATCGTCGGTCAATTAGGTCCTGTTGCTACGAGCACATCAGGCTCCAACCTCTCCTGGGGCGCCGCGAATGCCCTCATGAAAGAGGCCCCATATGCGGTTTTAGAGATCGATGAGCTGCACCTACCAACGATTATTGCTCAAACGGATCCAGCAGTAGTGCTCCTCTTAAACCTTACTCGCGATCAATTGCACCGTATGCACGAAGTAAAGAGAGTAGCCGATAGGTGGCACGTCGAATGCAGTGAAGCGGTTAACACAATCTTCGTCGCAGATATAGATGATCCTTTTATTAACTATGCAACTCTCAATGCCCAGAACGTGCTTCGAATCTCCTTTGGCGGACGTACACACCCAGACGGAGCGGTCTGTCCGAAGTGTGGCTCTTATTTGGAATGGTCACGCGGTAAATACGAATGTAGTTGTGGGTTATCGAATAAAGAGTTCGACATCAAATTCCCTAACGGATCCGCTGCTTATCGCAATGCAGTTCTAGCCAATATGGTCGGTGATGTCATTGGTGCCGAACCCATTGAATTCGATATCGAAAGACTAGAACGAAGCGTCACCAAGGAATTTAACGGAAAGAGCGCACACGTCCGCTTAACAAAGAATCCCGCATCGTGGACTGAGGCGTTAAAGGCAGAGCTTCTTCCTGAAGTGATTCTGGTGCTCAATGCACGTCAAGTCGATGGAATCGACACTTCGTGGCTCTGGGATGTTTCATTTAAGGCACTGAAAGGCCGTCGTGTACTAGTAACGGGGGAACGTGCTCTTGATATTGCTTACAGAATTCACGTTGAAGGTATTTCTTCAGAAGTGTTCGACACTTTTAACCAAGCTATAGCAGCCGTGAATTCGAACGAAGTATCCGTGCTCTCTGCTTACACTGCTTTCTTTGAGCTGGTGATGTGATGCTTGAAATTATTCGATTACACAACGAACTCATGGGCACATATGGCGATCGAGGAAATGCCGATGTATTGCGGTATCGCGCGAAAGCCCGAGGAATCACTGCGAAAATCACAGATATCTCCTACAAAGAAGCGATTCCTTCTGATGGTGACATTTATTTATTGGGAGGCGCAGAAGATGCCGCACAATTGCTCTCGCTCCAAGCGCTACGCAAGGGTTCGATGCTAAGCAAAGCTGCACATAAAGGAGCTACTGTTCTTGCAATCTGTGCCGGTTTTCAATTGATCGGTGAAAGTTATGAAACACGCGAGGCTACTCACACGGGCCTCGGATTACTTGATGTGAAAACAGCTCCGGGGACCCAGCGTTATGTGGGAGATATAGCAATCAAATCATCCTTGCTTGAAAGTCCGCTCACCGGTTTTGAAAATCACAGCAGTCAGTCGATATTGGGATCCGATTCGTTGCCATTTGGCAAAGTTTTGCAAGGACATGGAAATGGTGAATCGGGTTTCGATGGTGCGATGAGCGTGGCGAAGCGTGAAAATATCTTTGGTACCTATTTACATGGACCAATACTCGCGCGTAACCCAGAATTTGCAGATTTATTGCTCGAGCGTGCGACACAATCGCAACTGCCAGCGCTCGATGATGAGCTTGCTGACCTTTATGCGAATTGGCGTAGATCGTTCATTAAGTAGGTTACAATTAGGTGTTGCATCCGCAACACAACTCATAGAACCTCTGTAAAGCACCATATACATGTTCGTTTGCGAGTCTTACGTCGGACAATTCCGATCAGCACCACGAGACACGCATTACTGTCTCGATTGGTATAACAATGTCTTCATTTCGTAATTTAGGTGTTACCCCTGCGCTCTGCGAAGCCCTTGATGCAGAGGGAATAACCACACCATTCCCTATTCAAAGCGCGACCCTTCCAGATGCGATCGCTGGCCGCGATGTCTTAGGCCGCGGGCAGACTGGCTCCGGCAAGACCTTAGCTTTTGGACTAGCAATGCTCACCCGTCTTAATGGACGCACGGCAAAGCCACACAAGCCACTTGGTTTGATTCTCTCCCCAACTCGCGAATTAGCAGTTCAAATCAACGATGTTATCGCCCCGCTCTCACGCCGAATTGGTCTCTCCTCGCAAGTAGTTGCAGGTGGCCTCTCGTACATCGGTCAGATTCAATCACTGAAGCGCGGCGTGCCGGTCATCGTTGCAACCCCTGGCCGTTTGATGGACCTTCTTGAGAAGAAGCACATCGACCTCTCTGATGTCATGATCACGGTGCTGGATGAAGCTGATCAGATGGCAGATATGGGATTCCTCCCAGTAGTCAAAGAAATTCTCTCACTCACCAAAGCCGGCGGGCAGCACTTGTTGTTCTCTGCCACGCTTGACCGCGATGTTGACTCCCTCGTCAAGCGTTTCCTTAAGGATCCCATCACACATTCTCTTGAAAATGAGAAGTCTCGTTCCGCTGATATGACTCACCATCTGCTCCTCTTGGAACAACAACACAAAGATGAGATCTCTGCGCAGATCGCTGCCCGCGAGGGACGCACCATTTTCTTCGTTCGCACAAAGCATGGCGCGGACAAACTTGCGGAAAAAATGCTAAAGAGTGGTGTACCAGTCGGAGTTCTTCACGGTGGAAAGTCGCAAGGACAGCGCACCCGGGTACTCAAGGCATTTAAAGATGGCCGCGCAACAGCACTTGTAGCAACAGATGTTGCTGCTCGTGGTATCCACGTAGATGATGTCTCGCTCGTCGTACACGTCGATGCGCCTGCAGATCACAAAGATTATCTTCATCGTGCAGGCCGTACGGCACGCGCTGGAGCAACAGGCACCGTCGTTACTTTGGCCACGCATAAGCAGAAGAAAGCCGTCTTTGGAATCACTAATCGCGCTGCAGTGAAATTGATAGAAAATCAAGTCCGACCCGGTGACGTGAAGCTTCAAGAGATTACTGGCGCACAACAGCCTTCTGGCATTCCGATCGAAGTAGAGGCCGAAAAGCCTTCTCGCAATGAGCGCAAGCCTGGTAGCCGCAGTCGCTCAAATGACCGTGGAAACCGTGACGGAAACTTCAAGTCACGTCGTTCAGGCGGCGGTAAGTTTGAGTCCACTCCTAAGCCTGAAGTGAAGGAATTTGAAGCTGAACGTCCTGCAAAGAAATTTGCTGATCGCTCACCAGCGAAAAATGCGCCAAAGAAGTGGTCCGATAAGAAGGTAGAAGAGAAGAAATGGGAGCCGAAGAAGAAGGCTCCGCGTATGCCTCTTGAGAAGCGCATTGCGCTAGAAAAGGCGGAATCTCGCGCAGCGAAGGGTGGAGCGCCGAAGAAGCACTCGGGTAAACCTTTTAAAGCAGCAGGTAAGGGCGGTTATAAGGGCGCCAAGGGCGCGCCTACTAAGCGAGGCTAATAACCCGGTCGAAGTGTTGAATAAGGGCGTCTTGATTGTGAGAAATCACCAAGACGCCTTTTTCGCGTTTTACATGATTAATAACTTTAATAATTCTTGCGATGGACTCCGTATCTTGGGCGCTAAAGGGCTCATCTAATAAGTAGTAGTTCGCGCTCTGAATCAGGGCGATGGCGAGGCTGACCCGTTCTTGTTGTCCTATCGATAGCTCGGTCACCTTATGTTCAAGTATCTCCTTAAGACCGAGCGCGTCAATGATGAAGGTGCTATCGGCAATACGTTTCTTTGCCGGCAAAAAGTGAAGGACTTGATTTACTGTAAAGGCCAATGCAAATGTCCTTCGTTGAGGTGCGATGGAGCGCAGCGATGCCTGCTCTTTTACATTCAATTCACGAATTTCTTTTCCGTCGATTCGAATGATGCCTTGATCAGGTTTTAGAACACCCCCTATGAGTTGGATGAGTGTGCTCTTACCTGCACCGTTTGGGCCGGTCAAGAGAACCGCCTCTTTCATATCTAACCGCTCGGTATAGTCGCGATATATCTCCCGATTACCACGCTTAAAAGTAATGTTATCAATCTCAATCATGATTAACCCACGATGCTCGTCTAACTTTGAGTAAGACTATTAAAACAGGTGCGCCAAGTAGTGATGTCAAAAGCCCTAGTGGAATCTCGTTAGGTTCAAATAAGGTCCGAGCAAGTAAGTCGGCAATCATGAGGACTATTGCGCCGAAGAGCGCACTCAATGACAGTAGGTGGCGGTGCGCTGGACCAATCAACAACCTCACGATATGAGGTACGAGCAAGCCTAAGAATGCAATCGAACCCACCGCTGAAACAGATGCACCGATAATAAAAGCCATGCCGAGAATCGCATAGAGCCGCAAGCGCTTTGGGTTTACTCCCATGTATTGGGAAGAACTTTCACCAAGCGAGTAAATATCAAGCCTGCGGGCAACGAAGAAAGAGATAATGATGCCAACCTCGATGTAAGGCGATATCAAGCCGACCGTTGAATTATTGAGGAGCGAAAGAGATCCGAAGTCCCAAAAAGTAATCGATTGAACGCCAGGTTTGTTGGACATCGCGATCAACAGCCCTACCACAGAAGTTAAGATTGCGGAGATCGCGATTCCTGTGAGCAGAAATCCAAAGCCTTTTCCGGGGGCAAGCCATTGCACGATAAGCGCGGTCAACGCTGCCATCAATACCGAGGCACCAACATTGGCCCGAGTGCCATAGACGGATCCACCGGTAGCAATAAGGGTGATCGTCCCAATTGTTGCGCCGCTTGATAATCCAATGAGCGTAGGTTCAGCGAGTGGGTTTCTAAAAATTCCTTGTGCAATACAACCGGCAATACCAAGTCCTGCGCCGATGATGGCAGCACCAAGCGCTCTGGGAAATCTGATTTGCCAGATCGTCGTTGCATCGACGTTATGTTTTCCAATTAATGAAAAGAGTGACGAGTGGAGATGCAAGATTCCGGTATTAAGTGAGATCCAGAACAGGAAAAGCAATAGAAAGAGTCCGGTTATATAGATAACCGCGCGCTTCACTGCTTCATCGCATTCAATATGTTCGTCCGAAGTACTTTAGCCATAGGCACCGTACGTGGCCCGAATGACAATAGCAATGAATCATCCACAGTTACGACGCGCTTATGCTGGCCAGCAGGTGTCTGCGCGACCCCCGGTAATTGCACCAACCCATTAATTCCACCTACAGATGCTAAACCTTTGGTCATTAATAGCAATACATCCGGATGCAACTGCACCAACTCTTCTGCTGTCATCGCGTTAAACGGGTTCTTAAGTGTCTGCGCTCCCACATCTATAAATCCATCTGCATTCAATATTGAGTCCGCCCCAGAGCCAGGACCTCCTATGAGGTATATAGAGGCACTGCCACGGACATAAAGAAAGGCCACTCGAATCTTTGTTTGCTTAGCCTTGAGCCCGATTACCTGCGATTCCAAAGCTGCTCCAGCGCGCGGAACTCCAAGCGTGTTCGCGATAGCTTTTTCTTTCACCAAGATATCTGACATCGTAAATGAGCTTGGGACCGAGACGAGGGGAATGTGAGCCGCTTTAAAAGTTGAGAGCGCGCTCGCGGGGGAAGTGTTTGAGTCAATAAAAACAAGGTCTGGGTGCTGCGCTAATACTGATTCTGCAGAGACTTGCATCGCAGACTCATCAATCGGAATGTCTTTGAGTTCGGGCATTGTTGAAGCAATATCTCTACCAACTAAAATGTTCTTATACCCTAGAGCAGCAACAATTTCTGCTGAACCATTAGCAAGCGCAACCACCCGATGGAATTTCGGCGTCTCCGATGTTTTAACAATAGGTAGCGATATCTGGGTCGCACTTATATCTGACACTGAGGCAAACGCTGTAGTGGAAAAAGTAGGTAAGAGAATTAATAAAGCGATCGCTATGCCTGCGCTTCGCGCCTTAACAACCATGTTGAAATTCTCTCACGCACTTACGCGACACTGAACTCAAAATTGTCGGAGCGAAAAATTCATTATTAGCCAATAGATTATGCATATGAAGAGCCGTATTGGAGTAGCAGCATTCCTATTGATGGTCATCGGAACTGCGACATCGCAGGCCGTAACAGGAGGCCACGGAGAAATACTGACTGCTTCACAAACGACAGGAATAAAATCAGGAGAGATTATTCAAGTCAAAGGCAGTGGTTTCGATGAAACTGTAGGCATATATGTTGAAATGTGTCAGATTGTTCCAAAGAATGTATTACCCACTGTTTGCGGTGGTGGAGTAAATATGAGTGGCAAAGGCGCTGCATCATTTTGGATATCTTCTAATCCGCCGAGTTATGGAAAGAATCTCGCGATCCCTTTTAAAAAGGGCGGCACTTTTTCTGTCGGACTTCAAGTCCAACCAAAAATCGGAAAAGTTGATTGTCGGGTGGCTAAGTGCGCTATTTATGTACGTGCTGATCACACCAGGACGCAAGATAGAAGCCATGACATTGAATTATCCATCTCGTTTAAGTAAAAGACAGAAGTCAATACCTACCAATCAGAGAAGAGCGCTTAATACATGAATAAGAAAGTAATTGCTGTCGCGGCATTATTGTTGACAATTGCGACCGCCCCATTCGCACAGGCCAAGGCAACTGTCACGGTTACTCCCACAAAGAATCTTTCACAACACGGAGCTGTTGTGACATTCAAGTTTGCAAAATTGCCAACGAAGAACGGTATTTACATCCAAGAATGCATGGCACCAGCGAAGGCGGGAGCTGTACCTACAGTTTGTGACTCAGATCAGACTGCACAAGCATGGGTCTCCAATGTCAAAGCCGATGTGGCCCAAGGCGCAACGTCAGGAAAAGGCGCTGTGAAATTTAAGCCTGTTCCATACTTTAAGGGCGGCGATTGCGTACATACAACGTGCGTATTTTTCATAACCAATGACCATAACGCAGCCGCAGATGCATCACAGAATCAAACGATCCCGTTTACTTTCGCTAATAAGTAAATAATTACGCGTTAGAAGCCAGGGCTCGGATCCCAGCGAGTGCGAAAGTGACCGCACTCCGGGTTTCGAGCTCTGCGTCATTTCCACTCTCAATGCGGATAGTCGCTGCATCCGCAATGCTAGATAATAGGGAAGCGGCGATCTGCACATTGGAGACTCCAACCTTATTGAGTGCATCAAGGAGTGGAGCCATCATTCGGCGGTGACCAAGAGCAATCTCCTCTCTACGGTCAAGCGGAGTGCTGATTGTGTTCAGTGACTTGATGAGCATGTGACGACCATCGGCAACATAGTGCAAGCTTTCGGTCATCCAAAGTTCGATGCGCAATATCGGATCCGTTTGGTCGCCGATTGCATCTGCTAGTCGGTGCGTAAAGTAATCAAGTTCTTCGATAACCAAATCTGCAACTAAGTCTGCACTTGAAGCAAAATATTCATAGATCGAACTGCGCGCGAGCCCTGCTTTGGCAGCGACAGAGGCGACGCTAATGGAGTCGGCGCCACTAGAAAGCGCGAGCTCCATGGCGGCATCCATTAATTGTTGGCGACGTAATTCACGATGTTGGGCGACTGTGGGTGCTTGTATCTTTGGCATAGTGCAGGAATTATCTCACCAATTACAATAAATAGAAATATTGTCTAATTAGTGCGTCTATGCCCGCGTCCTCTTGCGTTGATCGAATAGTCGCGAAGTGACAACGGCAAGCAGGGTCATGGTGGTTCCTGTGACCAAGTAAGCGCTTACACGCGTATGAGCGGTGGGAGCCAACCAGTCGAGGAGGAGAGCTCCGAATAGCTGTCCGGTGACGCTAAAGAGAATGAAGTTCAGGATTCCAAGATGTTTTACAACATAAGCGCTGACAGCGATGAAAATGACCCCGATCGGTCCACCTAAATAGAGTACGAGATTTCCGGGCAACGGACCAATGGAACCCCCGCGCGCAATGTTGATGCCGAGCGCGATGCTTAAGACAAAAGATCCCATCAAAAAGTTGATGAATGTAGTGGAAATCGGTCTCGCTGAAATTACGTTGAGCCGACCATTAAGCGCTTGTTGGAAAGCGATGACTATTCCTACAATCACAGCGAATATAACCGGTGTGGCCTTGAATGTTGAATTACGTAATTCTGGAAAAACCGCGATTGTGACTGAAAAGAGGGTAACCGCAGCTGTAAGTGCACGGACTATCGTCACCTTATGTTTTCCAGAAGGAGATATCCCAAAGTAGTCAACGACCATGGAAGAGAGAGTTTGTCCTCCAACAGTGCAGATCGTAAAAATCGCAACACCGATAGTTGGGACGACGCTGCTTTGAATTGCAACGAAGAAGCCACCACCCATACCACCAATGAGCTCCCAATATTTTAAACGTTTACTCTTTAACCCCTGCCAAATATTGGACATGCCAACTTGGTCAGGTTTGTTAATCAAACATATGACAATAATGACGACCCAGCCTGTACCAAATGAAATGAGTGCAGCCGCAATTCCATTATGAATATCTGTTGAAAGTTGTCCGTTGAGTCTTGATTGGATAGCGGTGAGCGCTCCTACTACAGATGCCATAACTGCGAATAACATTGCTAGATCCTAATTGAAGGTTAGTTGACGCATGGGACGCCAGAGCCAACAACCGCATTTCCATTTGCTAAATGAGCGAAATTGAATTTGGTTGGCTTAGGCGTAGGTGTCTGTTTTGCAGTTGCTTTAGCCGTAGCACCCACCGAAGGAGATGCGCTTGGCGTTGCGGCGGGATAAAAAAGATCATGTACAAATTTGCGGACGGTTGGGATATCGATCAGGTTTACATCCTGACCATTCCGCAACGCATAACCTTCGATAGGCAGCGTGTAGAACTTGATGTGACCGCCTGTCAGCGCCTTTGCTTGAGGTAGGAAACCCAGTACATCCCAGCCAGAATCGATTACCACATCTTTTTTGGCCACAGTAAGAAGTGATTGCAACTTACCCAGATCGCCGAAAATTCCTTGGCTACGGAACTTTGTTATGACGCCAGTGATAAACGCTTGTTGACGATGAGTGCGATCAAGGTCTCCGTTGGGTAGACCATGTCGTTGGCGCACGAACTCAAGTGCTTGCACGCCAGTTATTGTTTGAAGCCCGGCAGGGAAAACTGCGCCTGAATATTGTGAATCGTTGACCGCATGGTTGAGACAGACCTGGATGCCTCCGAGTGCCGTAGCAAGGTCATAGAAACCGACCAAATTGACTTCTGCAAAGTGATCAATCGGTACGCCTAATAGGTTCGTGATAGTTGAGATTGTGGCTGCTCGCCCGGCGTCGCGGCTCTGATGCTCGCGCTGTGGATTGGGAACACCTTGCTTGATGAGCTGATTTTCCGAATTGTACTTTGCAAGCCCGTAAGCCTCTTTAATTTTCTGCATTCCCCAACCGGCGACGTTCACATAGTCATCGCGAGGAATAGAGATCGCGACCGCGTTTTTGCCATTGGCTGGAATATGAATCAGGATCATCGTATTGGTGTTGTAACCACCAACCGCGGAGCTGGAGCCGACGTGCATTAGATCCAATAGCTTGCGAGGTAAGTCATTTCCGTTGTTGTCGCGACGGGAATCAAGGCCGAGCAAGAGGATATTCACATCTCCTCCGGCCGACTGCTTATCGCCTTTCAATACATTTGATCTAGGGATTGCACTGCCAGCCGTCTTGTCAAAGAAGTAGAAACCAAATGAAATGAGGGTTATGGCGATCGAGAGCAGAGCTGTGACTCGTCGAAAACGCATAAGGAGAATCCTACAGACTAGAGTCTTGCTATGAATCACGTAGGAGCACTTGCGCTGGTCGGATCTGGAGAATATTTGCCAGAGATGGCCCCCCTCGAGGGTCAATTACTCCAAGCGGCAATAGGGCGCGGTAAGCGAAATCGCTACGTACAGATCCCATTGGCTGCCGGCAAAGAGAGTGAGTCCCGCCTTCACTATTGGAAAGAACTTGGCTTAAAAGCGGCTGAACGATTGGATAGCGCCGGAGTCTTCCTTCCCATATTCAATCGCGAAGATGCGATGCGCGAGGATTTAGCTTCGCAAATCGATGACGCGGGTCTGATATACCTTTCGGGCGGTGATCCCACATATCTAGCCCAGTCACTCGTGGGAACGCCCGTATGGAATGCAATTGAAGTCGCCTGGAAGAGCGGTTCATCACTCGCCGGATGTAGTGCAGGGGCGATGGCATTTGGTGGCGATGTCCCTAACTTTCGAAAGCAGAGCTCGGTAGGGACGCCAGGGCTCAATCTCTTTCCCACCCTTCGCACCATCCCGCACTTCGACAAGTTCTTTGGCGTTTTGCCAGATCAAATCGCCAAGGTATTTGTGCGTGCGCCGGAAGGTATTCATGTAATTGGCGTGGACGAATTGACCGCAGCGGTATGCGGTCTAGACGCAGAAACGAGCTACGCGGATTTGAAATTTATGGTGCATGGCAAAGGTGGAGTTCATATCTTAAGAGGGGCTGCGACTCACACCTATAAAGAAGGAGAAATCTTCACCCTTCATTAAACTTAATTTATGCTCCAGAAAATAAATGGATTCAATACTCGGTTAGCGGCGAAAATTACTAGCGGGGTGGCCACGATGTGGTGCGCCTACATATTTGCGGCGATCGCGCTGGTGTCATTACCCACCACACTCAAAACGGGCAACCTCATCACCATCGTTGGTTGGGTGGCTCAAACTTTCTTGCAGTTAGTCTTACTGTCAATCATTATGGTTGGACAAAATGTTGCATCAGCAGCAGTAGAGAAGAAAATCAACGAAACGCACACCGCTTCGCTTGGAGAGTTTGAATTAGCGAAAGAGGCTCGTGAACTCAATCGTCAGGAAATTCAAGAGCTAAAGAAAATTGCTGCAGATATTCACAAGGTCCTTAAGGACATAGAATCTCAAACGAGTAAATGAAATCGCTGCAAATATTTAATTACCCATATATAAAGCGCTTTTACTTAGCTAGGTTCATATCGAATTTTGGAAACGGAATGGGGCCGATAGCGCTCGCATTTGGTATCTTGCATTTGCCTCATGGAAGTGCAAAAGAGTTAGGTTTTGTTCTAGGAGCATTAACAGTTGCGATGTTATGCATGTTGCCTTTCGGTGGTGTAATTGCTGACAAATATGGTCGCATCAAAGTTTGTGCAATGTCGGATATCGTCGGTGGAATTGTTTTGCTCGTACAGGTTTATTACTTCCATACCGGCCACGTTCCCATTGCAGCTTTACTCTTTTCAAATATTGGTTTTGGTTTGATGTGGGGAATCTTCTGGCCATCATTTTCTGGCGCGATGCCTGCGCTACTTCCCGAAGAAGAACTTCAGCGCGGAAATGCGCTCACTCAGTTTTTATCAAACTTTGCACTCATAACTGGAACCGCAATAGGTGGATATCTCATTAGTACGTTTGGAAGCACATTCGCTTTGTTCCTCGATGCGGTTACATTCATAATCTCTGGATCACTCGTTATTCATTTTAGACACTTAACTCCAGCTCGCGCCGAAGGAAGCACCAGTATCCGCGAAGACCTTAAAGAGGGTTGGCGAGTTTTCTCTTCGTACTCATGGATAGTGGTGACCGTTGCCGGCTCCTCATTCATCGTCATGATTTGGGCTGGTGCGCAAGATGTTCTAGGACCGGTCATTGCACTCCGTCACTTCCACGGCGCAAGGTCATGGGCGGTTGTTATTACCTGCGAATCAATTGGGTATGTAATCGGTTCACTGATTGGCATTCGAATCAAAATTAAATATCCGATGCGTTTTCTTACCGCCATTTCATTGACGTTGACCGCCTATATTTTCGTACTTTCAATCCCTGGCTCTCTCCCACTCATTTGCTTGGCGGCTTTGTTCTGGGGCATTACGTTGGATTTATGGGGCGCGCTATGGGGAACCGCTTTTCAGCGTACGATCCCCAGAGAAGCCTTGTCCCGGGCTTCGGCCTTTGACGGAATGGGAACCATGCTCTTGCGCCCGGTTGGCTTGGCTATTGCGGCTCCGCTAGCCGCCTGGCTTGGTATCAGACAGACCCTGGAGCTCTTTGCCGCCATCTCGGCCCTGGTGATAGCCGTATTACTGGTTCTTCCGCCAGTATGGCGCATGCAATTGGAACCGTCTCTCACAGAGAACTCTTAGAAAGCATTGCGTATTCTTTAGGATCGTAAGAGTTGAATGCTCCCAAACGAGCTATCGAGGAGAGAACGGTCATGTCATTCTTTCAAAAAGTTAACGGCTTAAGCACCATGTCGAAACTGTCCATCGGGTTTATTGCTGGGGCCAGCGCCATCGGTGGCGTCGCGACCGCGGCGAACACATTGACCGCGAATAGCGTTGTTACCGCCTGTGCCGACAATCGAACTGGCGCACTCTATGCGAGCACCAGCGGAACCTGTGGCAGCGGTAAGACAGCTGTCAGCGTTGGTAACGGTTCAATTAAAAACGTCGTTGCGAAAGTTCAACCATCAGTTGTCACCGTAAATGTTTTAGATACGAGTGGAGATGGCGATACGGGGTCGGGATCAGTTATTAAGTCGGACTCGACGGGTTCTTATATCGTCACCAACAATCACGTCATCGATGCGATGACAGTACCAGGCAACCCATACACTCTTTCTGTAAATCTCAACAATGGGGATAAGGTAGACGCAACGCTTGTCGGGCGAGACGTTTCATACGACCTCGCAGTGATTCATATAGATACCCCTAACCTTCCAGTGATTGCATTTGGGGATTCATCAACTATCTCAATCGGTGATCCAGTGATTGCATTCGGATCTCCGCTAGGACTAAATGGAACAGTAACGTCGGGAATAGTTTCAGCTCTCAACCGTCCTGTTACTACGCAGAGCACCAACTCCTCTACGCAGTCATATGTTGATGCAATTCAAACTGATGCGGCAATCAATCCTGGAAACTCCGGTGGTCCACTTACAGATTCGCAGGGTCGCATGATTGGAATTAATAGTGCAATCGCATCTGATGGGAGTGGTACATCTTCGGGATCGATTGGACTTGGATTTGCGATTCCCATAAATGAAGCACAGCGAACCATTAACGAAATTATCAATAGCCCAACGCATATTTCTACACGTCCAGTACTAGGCGTGTACTTCGATGACTCCTACACCGGCGATGGCGCTGAGGTTTCCCAGTTGGTTAGCGGAGGAGCAGCAGAAAAAGCTGGAATTCCTGTCGGCGCTGTCATTACAAATATTGGCGGAAGCCGAATCCCAGATGACCAAACGGCGATCGTTCGCATCCGTGCATATGCTCCAGGTGCGACGATTTCGATCACAGCAACGTTGCCTGATGGCACGAGCAAGGTCTTTACTGTGACACTTGGATCTGCACCTTCTAACCAGTAATTCATCTCACGATAAATTCATGACAGACTGTGGGTAATGAATTTAATTAACCTAGAGTCTGTCAGCAAGGCCTTTGATATCCGCCCGCTCTTGGACGACGTTTCACTTGGCGTCGCCCAGGGCGAGCGGATCGGCATTGTTGGGCGCAACGGGGACGGTAAAAGCACGCTCCTTAAAATCATGGCCGGGACGTTGGAGCCTGATGCGGGACGTGTCTCGAGGTCCAACAAGGTGCAGGTGGGCATCTTGAGTCAAGCGGATGATGCGCCGGCCGGATCTAGCGTACGTGATGTCGTTCTAGGTGCTATCCCTGTCCACGAGTGGGCGAGCAATAGTCGGGTTCGTGATGTCCTGGAGGGGCTTTTTGGAGGCCATAGTGATGACCTTCTTGATCGCGCTTACCACTCGATGTCCGGTGGAGAGCGTCGCCGGGTAAACCTTGCCAGGCTATTGGTGGCAGATTTAGATCTACTTCTCCTGGATGAGCCCACCAACCATCTCGACGTTGAAGGAGTTGCTTGGCTTGCGGCTCACTTACGCGGTCGACGATCGCTGAGCGTTGCCGTTATTACACACGATCGTTGGTTCCTGGATGAAATCTCTGAAGAAATTTGGGAGGTCGCCGAAGGAAGAGTTCTGGAGTACGAAGGCGGTTACTCCGCCTATGTTCTCTCTAAAGCCGAACGGGCGAGACAAGCGTCCGTCGAAAATTCGAAGCGAAATATGTTGATCCGCAAAGAGCTCGCCTGGCTTCGTCGCGGTGCGCCTGCCCGAACTTCTAAACCCAAGTTTCGCATTGATGCCGCCAACACTTTAATCGAAAATGAACCTCCAGTACGAAACGATGCCGAACTCCTTAACTTCGCTTCCAATCGATTAGGTAATACCGTGTATGAGTTACATCAGGTAACGATATCTGCTGGCGAAAAAGAATTGCTTACCGATATTTATTGGAACATCGGGCCCGGAGATCGCATTGGGATTGTTGGAGTGAATGGCGCAGGGAAGACAACGTTGATGAAAGTGCTGACCGGTGAAAATAAAATTACGGCGGGAAAACTACTAAAGGGTGTCACGGTCAAATCGGCTTACCTCTCGCAACATCTCGAAGAATTAGATCCAACGTGGCGTGTGCTTGAGGCCGTAGAAAAAGTTGCGACTCATGTCCAACTAGGCAGTGGCAAGGAACTATCTGCAAGTCAATTGTGTGAGCGCTTGGGATTTAACAAAGATCAACAATGGACCCCGGTGGGAGATCTGTCGGGTGGTGAGCGTCGTCGCTTACAACTCACGCGGTTGCTTATGGATAGCCCCAATGTCTTATTACTTGATGAACCGACGAATGATTTCGATGTTGAAACACTTACTGCACTCGAAGATCTCTTGGATTCTTTTGGCGGAACGCTAATCGTGATTTCACACGATCGATACTTTCTGGAAAGAGTGTGCAATACGTTTATAGGACTCGTTGGAGATAAATCCCTTCGTGATCTGCCACGCGGTATTGATGAGTACCTCGAAATTCATCGCACGTATACCCAGAATCAAGATGCCGGATCAGGTCAATCGCCTACCTCCAGGGCGGACGCACAAGTATATGAATCAATTGCAGATCAAAAGGCTCGCAAGAAAGAGATCGCACGTATAGAAAAGCAGATGGAACGTCGGCAAGAGCGGCTAAGGGAGATAGAAGCAGAGCTTGCCAAAGGCGGAAGCGACCATCACAAACTCATGGAACTTCACACCGAACAAGAAAAACTGCAAAGTGAGTTCGAAGAGTTGGAAATGAGTTGGTTAGAGCTGAACGTTACGTAGTTGTTCAGCGGAGGCCTCGGGCTTCACATCCATAATAAATGCACCCATTGCCGATTCAGATCCAGCCAAGTACTTTAACTTTCCAGGCGCCCTACGAATACTGGTTATTTGCCAATGTAATCCGAGGACTGCACGGCCTTGCCTTACAGGGGCCTGGTGCCAAGCAGCGATGTAGGCCATTGGAATGTTGAATACGCCGTCCAATCGGGTGAGGACTTCTTTAGCGATCTCAGGGAATGCGTCAGCGACTTCTTCCGTAAGTTCAGCAAAGTCCGGAACAAATTTCTTCGGCGCGACGTGAATTTCGTAGGGGTAGCGCGCTGCAAACGGCACATAGGCAATCCAGTGCTCGTTTTCACTTACCACGCGAGCTGCATCGGCGATCTCGCGTTCGATGATGCTGGTGATGAGCGGTTTACCAAACTTCTTGAAGTGTTCCTCGGCTACCGCCAACATCTTGGTAGTACGAGGAGTAATAAAAGGGTAGGAATAAATTTGACCGTGTGGATGATTCAATGTCACGCCGACTTCTTCGCCGCGATTTTCGAAGACAAATACTTGTTCAACATAATCCAGTTTTGATATTTCGCGGGTACGGTCGATCCATGCCGCAAGGACCGTACGCATATGCGTGTAATCCAAACTTCCAAAGCTACCTTCGTGATGATCAGAAAAAACGACAACTTCGCAGCGCCCATTAGCCTGTGTAACTTCAGCAGATATTTCGGACGACGGCGCGGAAAATGAGGGCGAGCGATTTTCAAAAACGACTACTTCGAAATTGGAATCTGCAATCTCTGTCCCAAAATCAGTTCGCGTCGGACAAAGTGGGCAAAATTCCTTTGGAGGCAAGAAAGCTCGTCCCTGGCGATGTGATGCCATGGCAATCCACTCACCCGTAAGCGGATCTTGGCGCATCTCCCCGGGAAGCGGGCGTGGTTCTTTGGGACGTATGTCTATTGCGTTACGCGAAACCTCAGCGCTGTCGTAATAAAAGATTTGTCGACCGTCGAACATTTCAAGTTCTGTTCGCTTAACAAATGTCATATTCCGATCCTATTCCATGAGTTCACTGGTTAGGATTACTTTATGAATTCCGAATTATCCGCTTCCGCCGCTCCATCAAAGAAATGGTGGCCGAATGCCGCCATTTACCAGGTGTATCCGCGATCTTTTCGCGATAGCAATGGGGATGGCGAAGGTGACCTTCGTGGAATCATCGAGGGCCTCCCATATCTAGCGAGCCTTGGCGTAGATGCTATTTGGTTGAGCCCGTTCTATACCTCGCCCAATAAGGACGGCGGTTACGATGTTGCGAATCCCAGGGATGTGGATCCACGATTTGGAACCCTTGCGGATGCAAAGGCGCTGATCGATGCGGCGCATTCTCATGGAATCAAATTCATCGCGGATATCGTCCCCAATCACTTCTCTTCGGCACATCCGTGGTTTCAGGAGGCTTTGAACTCCCCGAAGGGTTCAGTAGCTCGATCACGCTTTCATTTTTATGATGGTCGCGGCCCAAATGGGGATAATCCACCTAACAACTGGATCTCAATATTCCGCGGACCAGCATGGACCAGGACTCCAGACGGACAGTGGTACCTACACCTCTTTGACTCCAGCCAACCCGACCTCAATTGGTCCAATCCCGATGTTGCTGCTGATTTCGAAAAGACACTTCGCTTCTGGCTCGACCTTGGAGTAGATGGTTTTCGAATCGATGTCGCACATGGTGCGGTAAAAGAGAATCTATTGGTCGATCATCGAGATCCAGAACGTCTCATTGATGCGCTTCGCTTGGACTTTCTCAATATTTCGGAGAGTGAACGCGCAGGATTGTTATCTGATGTTCCATTCTTCGATCGCGAAGGCGTTCATGAGATCTATCGCAAATGGCGTAACGTGTTGAATGAATATCCCGGAGATCGAATGATGGTCGCTGAAGCATTTGTTTACCCTTCAAGCCGTGCTGCGCGCTATGTACGCCCAGATGAACTTCACCAAGTATTTAATTTCAACTTAATGATGCTTGGTTGGGATGCGGATGCAATGCGATCTAGCATTCAACGGACACTTGCAGAGCTAAAGGACGTCAAAGCACCTGCCACGTGGGTACTCAATAATCATGACACCCCACGCGTGGTCACCAGAATCGGCGGCATTGATAAGGCCCGTGCCCTCGCGATGCTAATTCACTCTCTTCCCGGAGGTATATATATCTACCAAGGCGAAGAGCTTGGCTTACCCAGCGCAGAGCTCCCAGATGAAGCCCGTCAAGACCCGGCATTTATCCGAAGCGGAGGCACTGATAAGGGTCGTGATGAATGTCGTGTTCCCATTCCTTGGAAAACACATCAGCTGCATTATGGATTTTCCACGCATGAACCTTGGCTACCACAACCAAAAGATTGGGATGGTTATGCAGTCGACGTTGCGACTACAGATCCCAATGGAACATATGCGCTCTACAAAGAAAGCTTAAAGTTACGTCATTGGCACCCAGCGTTTTCTGCAGATAGCGAGCTATATTGGCTTGATAGTGATGCAGGTGTGATGCACTTTGTTCGTGAACCAGGACTTGAAGTTGTAGTGAATACCACCGACCAACCGATAGTCGTGGAAAGTAATGCTCAATCTATTTTGCTGCAATCTAAAGAAGGCAGCGAACTAGATGGTGGCAAACTGACAATTGCAGCTAATGCCACCATCTGGTTACAACGTTAATTATTTAACAGAACCCGCTAGCAATCCGCGAACGAAGTAGCGCTGTAGTGCAAAGAATACAATCAACGGAACTATCATCGTGATAAATGCACCGGCAGTTAGGTATTCCCAGTGGGCTCCCCAAGCTCCGACGAGATTCGCAAGTTTGGCATTTAATGGGTCAATAGATTCCGTTCCCCCAGAGAAAGAAAGAGCAACTAGTAAATCATTCCATACCCAAAGAAATTGAAAAATAGCAAATGAAGCAATAGCTGGGATAGACAGTGGAAGGACAATCCTGCGAAAAACAGTGAAGTGGCTAGCCCCATCGACTGTTGCAGCTTCCATTAATTCGCGAGGAAGAGCTGAAATAAAGTTGTGCAACAAGTAAATAGCAAGAGGTAATGCGAACATAGTGTGCGGAAGCCAAATTCCCGCGAACTTTCCGGCGATCCCAAATTTTGGAAGGACTTGAATTGTTCCGATGTGCATGCCTCGAGTAAATAAATTTAGGAGAGGAACTAATGAAAGTTGAATGGGAACAATTTGTAAGGCGAATATACCAAAAAACATGAAGTCACTACCACGAAACTTAACCCATGCTAGGCAATATGCGGCCATTGTTGCTAAGACGATTGGGAAGATTACTCCAGGAATGGTGATGACGATTGAATTGATGAAGTAGGGGAGAATCCCGTTTGTTAAACCACTACCTGAATCACCGAAAAACACGGCGTGATAATTTGTTAAGGTCAGATGTGGGTGGAAAAATACATTCCACCATCCCGTGCTTACAATGTCTGATTTTTCCCGGAAAGACGTGGTGAAGATTCCCAATGTTGGTATGGTCCATAGCGCTGCAACTGTCCACACAATGATTGTTGCGATGCGCCCGCCAAATAGTTTACGTCCAGCGTTATGGTCTGCAAGTCTTGGGGCCTTTTGCTTGCTGGTTAATACGCTCATGAAATTGTCCTCTGGCGTCGTAGGTTGAAGATGTTATAAGCCAAAATTGGCATTACGAAGAGGAATAAAATTACCGCCATGGCGGACCCTCTTCCTTGATTGAAATAATTGAAAACTTCCGAAAACATCTCGTTAGCTAAGACCGAGGTGCCAAAATTTCCACCTGTCGCCGTCCGTACGATGTCGAATAATTTAAGTGAAGTCGCGACCATTGTGGCTAAAACAACAATAAACGTGGGTCGAACCATTGGAAAGGTAATTCCCCGAAATAGTTTCAAGCCAGTGGCGCCATCTAGAGCGGACGCTTCCAGGATGTCCGCAGGCACAGCCTTGATTGCTGCAGACAAAATCACCATCGCAAAGCCTGTTTCAATCCAAACGAAAATCACCATGAGTAGGAAAGTGTTTAGTGGTTGCGTGAGAATCCAATTTGATGGCGTGAATCCTAAATGGCGCACGATCGTAGATAATAATCCGATTTGAGGATCACCCGGGTTTGCGTATGCATAAACAAATTTCCACACCGCTGAACCCACTACAAATGAAATTGCCATAGGCATGAAGAGCAATGATTTTGGAATCGACTCACGCTTCATTCGATCCAGAAGTAATGCCAAGAGAAGTCCGAGCGCAGTAGTCACAAAAGGCGTAAAAACCAACCAAAGAACCGTGTTCAATAAGACTTTTCTCATATCTGGATCAGTAAAAAGCCACTTGTAATTGCTAAACCCTATAAATTTATGACCATACGCATCTTTGAAACTTAAGACGACCGTCCTGATTGTTGGTCCTACTAGACCAAATAGAAGTAAAAGTACCGCTGGTCCTAGCAAAACGACCACTGCGATAGGTTTCTGCATTTTCCCATTTGCTCGGCCAGCTATGAAGAAGATAGCTCCAAGAACGGCGAAAAAAATGGCAACGGCTGCAGTCATTTGACCTAATTTTGGAAGGTTTGTGCTCCAAAAATTTGGCATCGTCTCCCCTTAATCTTTTGAGGCTTACAGGACTCTAATGTTGGTTGAAATCTTACCTAAGTTAACTCGATATTGAGAGAAAGAAAACTGGCGGAGACCAATGGCCCCCGCCAGTTTTTGGTGACTAACTTAAGAGTTAGTTAGACGGCCATGAAGCATCAATTGCTTTTGCAATGGTTGAAGCTGAAGATCCATTTGCAAACCAATTGGTGATCTGGGTCCATTCAGTACCAGCACCTACTGATGCAGGCATTGCGTCAGAAGCGTCAAACACGAACGTGCTGTTCTTATTTGACAAGTACTTAGCCGACAACTGATCAATTGGCTGTACGTAAGCACTTAGTGGAACACCGTTGTTAGCAGTGACCCATCCTCCGTTTGAACCGTATGCCTTGATTAAGCCAAGAGCCCATTGAGGAGTTGACAGGAAGGTCTGTACTTCTTGCGTTGCCTTGTTGGAATTGAACGCGAGATAGAACTCTCCGCCACCTTCAACTGGTGTTGTTACGGAAGGGTTGATACCTGGGAGGTAGTAAGCCCATACGTCACCGGTTGGTGAAACATTCACGCTACTTGGATATTGAGTGGCGTAGAACGAAGCTTGCTGAAGTTGCATGCACTTACCGGTAGGGATTCCCTGACCTGCATCTTGGAATGTAGTAGTTGCGATTGTTGAGACGGTTCCAACGTACTTGCTGTTACCCATCCAGTTCCAGACAGTATTCATTGCATGAAGGATTGGCGCATCAGAGAACTTCACCTTGTGGCTAATCCAGTTTGCGTAGACTGTTGGACCTGCTTCGCGGAGAACAACTTCTTCAAGCCAGTCTGTTCCAGGCCAACCAGTAGCTTTACCAGAGCCGAGTCCGCCACACCATGCTGTTTGACCAGCTGCAGCCATCTTGTCAGATTGAGAGATCATTTGTGACCAGGTTGTTGGAATTGTGTAACCATATTTTGCAAATTGAGTTGGTGAGTACCAAACCAAAGACTTCATGTTTGCAGAGTTTGGAGCAGCATAGAATTTTCCATCAACTGTTCCATATCCCTTCCAACCCTTTGACCAGTAACGGTTGACGTTGTTGACAACTGCAGCAGGGGCTGGGACAGCTTGACCTGTAGCAACCATTGCCTGGATGAGGCCTGGTTGTGGAATCAATGCTAGGTCAGGTGCAGTTCCACCTTGTACACGAACTGGAAGTTGTGACTCGAAATCATTAGTTCCGTTCCAGTTAATTGTGATACCTGTGCAGGCAGTGAAGTCTTTAGATGCATCGATGTAGTGCTGCAATTCTGGCTGAATTACAGATGTATAAACTTCAACGGTCTTGCCCTTTTGAATGGCATAACCAGAACCTACGTTTGCGCATGCTGCTGCAGAAGTTCCAGCATATGCAGCAGGTGCAACGAATGTTGCAACAAGAGCAACGGTCGCTGTGGCTACGCCAGCAAGCAAACCTTTTTTGCTAATTGACATATATGTATTCCTTAAGGGGTATCGCGGTCCAACCTCCCCATGAAGATTGATTCCCGCGGTGTGGGAAAGTGTAAGAGCCATTCGCCCCTAGAACTAGTCAGATGCTCGTTATATGGGCGTAATTACCGCTAAAAATAATAACAATTTGATAACAAGGATTATGAAAAGTTAGAGTGAATTGTCCTTAATGACACCGGAATACCAATATGCGGAATCTTTCAGAGTCCGCTCCAAGGTATGAAAATCCACGTAGATGATGCCAAAACGCTTCGCGTATCCCAGCGACCACTCAAAATTGTCCATTAGCGACCATTGGAAGTAACCGGCAACGTGGACGCCGCTGGATATTGCGTCTAATACTGCATTGAGGTGCTGGTACAAATATGCGATTCGGCGCTCGTCATGGATGCGACCCGTTGAGTCTGGTCCATCCGGATATGCGCAACCATTTTCGGTGATGAAAATAGGAGGGAGCTTCGCCCCTAACTCATTTTTCCAACGTAGTAACAGGTTTGATAGTCCGCTTGGTGAGATCGGCCAGCCCATATCGGTCAGATCACCCGAGGGCGTCGAATCAATCGTCAGCCCAAGCACATCTGAGACATCAAAGGCAATGGGTTTCGCTGAATCACTGGCACCGACTCGTGTATCAAAATAATAGTTAATGCCGAGCCAGTCGACCTTTGTCTGTGCGAGCTCCATATCCCCAGGCAGGATCGCGTCAAGGAATTCGTGGCCATACTCCTCGATCAGAATCTGTGGGTACTCACCGTGAAAGATTGCATCCATCCACCAACGATTTTGAACCGCATCCAAAATATCGGCAGCTCGAGCTTGCGCCGGATCAGATGGATTGTCAGCTGGGTAGTTTGCGTGGTTGAGAACAGGTGCAATGAGAAGGTCATCTCTCACAGCACGCATCGCATTTACAGCAGTCGCATGTGCGAGCACCGTATGGTGAGCCACTTTGAAGGCAGTCGCACGATCAGCGATACCCGGTGCATGAACTCCCATACCGTGGCCTAACCACGCAACACAGAAGGGTTCGTTTAAAGTTGAAAAGTATTTGATCCGATCGCCAAAATGTTCAGCAACGGCGGCGGCGTAACTTCCGAATGCGGCAATGGTCTCGCGGTTTCGCCAGCCACCTTTATCCTCAAGAGCTTGGGGTAAATCCCAATGGTACAAAGTGAGCGAAGGAGTTATTCCTGCCTCAATTAAGCCATTAATTAAATTGTCATAAAACTCGAAACCGCGCTCTTCACGAACATCATCACCATATGGAAATAAACGCGACCAAGAGAGCGAAAGCCGATACCCCTTTATTCCAAGTTCTTGCATA